>Ga0114950_10005024_pt1 | contig 10283 bp, 6 predicted proteins | sample N075metaG_FD_83503 | JGI IMG/M metagenome (GOLD analysis project Ga0114950, IMG submission 83503) | Deep subsurface microbial communities from Kermadec Trench to uncover new lineages of life (NeLLi) - N075 metaG | ecosystem: Environmental > Aquatic > Marine > Ocean trench > Sediment | place... | reverse complement strand
CGCGGCTCTTCTGCGCTGGCCGTCCACGGTCGACCCGAGCGCGCACTTCGATGCGTTTTTGAGTGAAGCCGCGTCGGGCTCACCACTCGCCCGTTTGCTCTATCTGAACTTCTGCACCTATCTTCCCGAAGATCTGCTCGTGAAAATGGATCGTATGAGCATGGCGCATGGGCTCGAAGCACGATCCCCGTTTCTCGATACGCGTCTGACCGAATTTGCGGGCCAGCTCCCTGATCGTTTCAAGCTCCGCGGCCTGACAACGAAGGTCGTTCTCCGCGAAGCGTTCCGCGATCTCGTGCCGGAGCGTATAAAGACGCGCCCCAAGATGGGTTTCGGCGTCCCGCTCGGCGCTTGGTTTCGCAACGAGCTCGAGCCCTATATCACTTCAGAGCTCACAGCCGAGAAAGCGCCGCTCTTCGAGCACCTCCGGCAAGATCGGGTCGGTGCGATCGTTTCCGAGCATATGGAGGGCCGGCGCGATCGAGGCCAACAGCTCTTCTGTTTGCTGACACTCGCCTCGTGGCTCAAAACGTTCTGAAAGGACCCCAACATGTACGTGCTCGGGCTGACCACGATGGGAGAATCGGCGGCCGCTTTGTTCTGGAACGGAGAGCTCGTCCACGCCGCTGAAGAAGAGCGCTTTTCCCGAACGAAACACCACGTCGGTTTTCCCTACCAAGCCGTACGATCCTGCCTCTCCAGTGCGGGCGTAGCGCTCGCCGAGGTCGATCACATCACGCATTACTGGCGGCCGTGGATGCTCGGCCACCGCATCGGCCACACGATCCCAATCCTGCTGAGACACCCGAGACTTTTTCAGGCCCGCGCGAAGCGCGGCGCGCAGCAAGTCGGCGGACATTATCGGCGCATGTTTCAGCTCAAGACGATCTTGAGCGATGCCTTCGGAGAGCACGACGCCTCGATCCACTATGTCGAGCATCACCTCGGACATGCCGCGAGCGCCTATTACGCTTCGCCTTTCGAGAGCGCCGCTATTCTCACGCTCGATGGCGCCGGCGAGAGCACGACAACGATGGCAAGCTACGGAGAAGGCAACCGCATTCGTGTTCTGAACCGCGTGAAGCTCCCCCACTCGCTCGGACAATTCTACTCGGCGGCAACCAACTTTCTCGGCTTCGATATGTTTCAAGGAGACGAGTACAAGGTAATGGGGATGGCCGCCTATGGCGAGCCCGAATATTACGACTTCCTCCGCAAAAACGTGCTCGTCGCAAACGGCAGCGGCGCGTTCCATCTCGATATCAGCTATATGGATCATCACCTCGCGAAACATCACGAATATCCCGAAAAAATTACCAGCGTTTTCGGGGCCCCGCGGGGGCCCGACGAGGAGATCACGCAGCGTCATTACAACGTCGCCGCGAGCGTACAAAAGGCGCTCGAAGAGACCGTGCTGCACATCCTCATCGATTTGAAAAAGCGTACCGGTGAGAAGCGCTTGTGCCTAGCGGGCGGCGTCGCTCTCAACTCGGTCATGAATGGCCGCATCCTGCGGGAGAGCCCGTTCGACGAGCTGTTTATCCAGCCCGCCGCCAACGATGCTGGCGGCGCTCTCGGCTCCGCGCTCTACGTCCTGCATCACAAGCTGAACGAGCCGAGACGCTTCACGATGCGTGACGCCTATCTCGGCCCCAGCTACAGCACCGAGCGCTGCATTGCGGCGGCGCGAGCCAAAAAGCTGGCGCATGAAGAGCTCCCGCGCGCATCGGTGGCGCGCACCGCGGCGCGGGCACTCGCCGACGGCAAAATCCTCGCCTGGTTCCAAGGCCGCATGGAGTTCGGACCTCGTGCACTGGGCCACCGAAGCTTTCTCGCGGACCCGCGCAACGGCAAGATGAAGGAGATCTTGAACGAGCGCATCAAGCAGCGCGAGCCATTCCGTCCCTTCGCGCCTTCGATGCTCGAGGAGGCGACGCCCCGGTATTTCGGCGCTTCCGTCGACTCACCCTACATGCTGCTCGTCCTGCCCGTATCTTCGGACAAGCGCGACGAGATTCCAGCCGTCGTCCATGTCGACGGTACCGCGCGTCCCCAAACGGTCAGCAAGGAAACGGAGCCTCTCTACTGGGAGCTCATTCACGCGTTCGAGCAGATCTCGGGCGTTCCCGTCGTGCTCAACACATCGTTCAACATCCAGGAGCCCATCGTTTGCTCGCCAGAAGAGGCCGTCGACACGTTTATTCGCTCGAGCGTCGACGCACTCGTTTTGGAGAACATTTGGATCCCCCACCCCGACCGACGGAACTGAATACCGAATGCCCTACGCTTATTGCTCGAGCGAAGAAAAGATCCGCGTTATGCGGATTTTTTCTCGCCTGAACGTCGGCGGCCCCTCCATCCATGTCGTTCTACTCACCGCGCAGCTCGACCCGGCGCGCTACGAGTCGACCCTCGTCCTCGGAAAGGAAGAGGTTCACGAGGGGAATCTTCACGAGCTCGCGCAATCGAAAAACCTCGACCCCATCATCGTGCCCACGCTCGGACGCTCCATCAGGCCGGTCGATGACTTCAGAAGCTTCATCACCATCTGCCGTCTCATCGCCCAGCATCGGCCCCACGTAGTGCATACGCATACCGCCAAAGCGGGCGCCCTGGGCCGTATCGCGGCACCGCTCATGGGTGTTCCCGTCACGGTCCACACCTTCCACGGCTCTGTCTTTACGGGCTACTTTCGAAAGCTACCCGCGGCGATCTACGCCCTCGTCGAGAGGGCGCTGGCGCGGGTGACCGACGCCATCATCGCCGTGAGCCCCGCGGTCGCCGAGGAGCTCGCAAAAAAGCGCCTCGTGCCCCGACACGGCATCCACACCATCCCGCTCGGCCTCGAGCTCGAGCGCTTCGGCTCGCCAGAAGCGAACGGCCGGTTACGCGCACGGCTCGGCCTCGACCGGAACATCCCGCTCATCGGCTGCGTAGGCCGGCTCGTCCCCATCAAGGACGTGCCGACGCTGTTGTCCGCATTTGCTCGGCTCGAGGGCGCCCCTGCCCCGTGTATGCGGGCGCATCTTGCCTTGATCGGCGACGGGCCCGAGAGAGAGCGACTCGAGTCCCTCGCAGACACACTTGGCGTCGCATCGCGCGTGCACTTCACCGGGTTTCTGTCCGAGCTCGAGACGGTCTATCCGGACCTCGATTTGGTCGTGAATAGCTCGCGCAACGAAGGAACGCCCGTGGCTCTCATCGAAGCCATGGCGGCTGGCATTCCAGTGGTCGCCACGTCGGTGGGGGGCTCGCCCGATCTGTTGCAAGGCGGCGCACTCGGCGAGTTGGTTCCCCCGGGTGAGCCGGAAGCCCTTGCTCACGCACTCGAACGTACCCTCAGACGTCAAGATGAAATCGTTTCCCGGACACATGCGGCTCGCACGGCGGTACTAGAGCAGCATCGCGCAGAGCGCCTGCTAGACGATATAGACACCCTCTACAGCACGCTCCTCCGCCGCAAAGGCTTCGCCATGCCCCCCGGCGACAGGACACCGATTCAGCACTAGCTTCTATTTTTCAACAACTTAGCTAGCTGGAACGAATCCTGCTTTGTAAATGAGGAGCGATCCAATCGACTTTCTATAAAACACAGACTCACCCGTGTCTCGGAGTGCGAGCCGCGGGTGCCAAAGCGATGTTACGTTCCGATAACTCCTTGAAGGTCAACCACAAACAGGCGGGTCCGTGCGCCCCGCGCTCTACAGGTCCGCCAGCCGAGCTTGTTCTGTCGAAGTCTTCGAAGAAGGTGTGCCCGGCGCTGATGGGTGGGAAAAACCTCAGCCGACAGGTGGAATCCGAGGTCCGAGCCCTCCGATTCGGGGTTTCGCCGCGGCGCGACGTCTCGAGCCCCGACACCACCATTTCGCTAGAAGCAATTTATTTACACCTAGTTACAGAGAATTTCTGGTCCCCGCGGTGGGTCGAAAACCCCTCGCCGAATTCTGTATGGAAGACGCCTCAGAGCGTTGGTTTTCCCCTCCACTCGGTGGAGAAGGAGCATTAGCGATGTCCTTGCTGCTCTATGGCTTGACGCTCGCTATCCCGCTCTGTGGAACTTTGCTCCTCCTCCCGCCGATCGTGCGGTTTTGCCATGCACATGCATGGTTGGACCAACCAGGCGGGCGCAAGCAGCATCGCGCGCCCATTCCCCGACTCGGAGGGTTTGCGTTCTTTTTGTCCTTCACGGGCACGGTCATCGTGGGCTATTTTCTCGCACCCTACCTCGCTGAGCTCTCAGAGCTGCGCGCTCTCTTTCCGAGTACGGCGAGCGCCCTGTCAGAATCCTATCGCGTGCAAACACAGCTGCTCGGCTTGCTCGCTGGGGCCCTGGTGATGTTCAGCGTGGGCCTCATCGACGACATCGTGGGCGAGCGCTTGCCCGTAGGGCTCAAGTTCGCTGGGCAATGCGTCGCCGCCGCCATCCCGGTTGCTTGCGGGATCCACGTGGAGTTCACGGACATCGCGGCGCTCAACGTTGTGATGAGCTTCCTCTGGATCCTCGGTATCTCGAACGCATTCAACCTGCTGGACAACATGGACGGGCTTGCCGCGGGCGTGGCGGTATGCTCAGCGCTCATCTTCTTCCTGAACGCGGTCGCGCTCGGCGAGATCTTTCTCTGTTTGATCCTCGCGGCTTTCGCGGGCGCGCTCGCCGGCTTCCTGCGATTCAATCTCCACCCCGCAAAAGTGTTCATGGGGGACGGCGGAGCGCTCTTTATCGGCTATACGCTGTCCTCGCTCACGATCCTCGAGCACTACGTGAGTCCGGCCTCGTCCACGCTCTTTCCCGTGCTGATGCCCGCTTTCGTGCTCGCGGTACCGCTCATCGACACGCTTTCGGTCATCGCCATTCGCGTGCACGAAGGCCGTCCCATCTATCGCGGCGACCGCTGTCACCTCTCGCACCGCCTCGTGGATTCTGGGCTCGCCGAGCCCCAGGCAGTCAAGCTTTTGTTTCTCCTGACTCTCGCTCTCGGCATGGGCGCTCTCAATCTCGCCCATGCATCGGTCGGGCGAAGTCTCTGGACCCTGACCTATACCGCTACAGCCGCAGTTCTCGTCCTCAGCGGAATACGTGTGAACACTCTTTTTCAAGGGGGACGGGTCGCGCGAGTCGGGTCGGCCCGTCGTTCCAACAACCCGGCGGAGAGTTTATGAAGACCGTTACCAGAACCTTGTTGTTCGCCACACTATCTCTCATCGCCTTCGGGACGACGCCTTTCGCGGCGACCCAAACGGAGGTGCCGAGGATCCTGGACATGTTCGCCGTACGCGAAGCAGACGTCTACACCGTCCACATCATTGCGGACGGCGATATCTCGGAGTTCTCGAGCGCGCTCGAGCGACGAGAGAGCACGTACAAGCTGAGATTGGACGTTCCCGCTCTGCCGCCGATCGATACCCAATACGAGGTGGAGACGCCGTTCAGCCGCCGTTTTCAGGTATGGCCGATGCAGCTCGAGCAGAAGCTCTATTCCCGTGTCGAGATCGAGCTCGAGATGGAAGCGAGCTCGGTGGTGGGCATGCTGAACGCAACGCATATTTTCATCCGCATCCAACGCGAAAGCGCTATCGTCGCCTCCGCGCCGGAATCGGATCCCGTGAGTACTACAACTGAGCCCGTCGCCCAAGAGCACGTCGCCCCGGAGCCCGTTGCCCCGGAGCCCGTCGAGCCCGCACCGTCCCCCGCGGTCGCCAAGCGCGCTCCACCGACGCCGGAGCCACCGTTTTCCGAGGATTCGGACGGCGAGCCCCCCGACTCGGGCCTAACCGCCCTCGTTTCGGGCGACGACGAGCTTTTTCTCAATCTCTTTCCCAAACCCGGAGGCGACGAGCAGACGCTTTTCAACATCATGCCGGTCGACGACCAGTCTCGCGAAGACGTTCGCGGCATTCGCCTCGGCCGCTTTGCGCTCACGCCGTCGCTGACAGCGAGCTACGTCCGGGGCAGCAACCTGCTCCTTCAGAGCCAGGATGTGGTCGACGACCGCGCGCTCCTCGTAACTTGGCGTGTGGGCGCCTCCCTGCTCGATTCGCTCAACACACTCAACTTCACCTACGAGGGCCGTTACCGAGATTTCAAGAGCTTTGAGCTCGAGCACCGCTACACGAACGTGTTCGACATCAGCACGAGTATCGCCCCGTCCCCGCGCTCCACATTCGCCATCAACAATCACCTCATTCACGGCAGCTTCGAGAACCGTGAGTTCGATCCCGGCGGCGAGGTCGTCGGCAATACGGACTCGTTCTACCGGAACTTCACCAATGGAACCTTCTCGATGGATTTAAGCGAACGCCTCGGGGCGGAGATCTCCGGAAGCTTCAATCGCGTTGGGTTCCTCGAGCCGACCTCGGACTATTTCAGCTACGACCAGTCGAGCCTCGGCGGCGCCTTCGTCTACCACTTGACGCCGCTTTCGAGCATCGTCGGCGAATATGCACGTACCCGCACGCGTCCGGATCTCAGTCGGCCGGAAGCGGCGTCCGACGGCAACGTCGTCCTCGTCGGGATTCGTGGCGAGATCACCGCGCTCATCAGCGGCCACATTCGCGCCGGCTATGCGAGCCAGACCTTTTCAGGAGGCGCGACCCCACAGAGCTTTCGCGGCTTCGTCGCCGATGGGCGCCTCACCCGAGAGTTCGGTACCGAGACGTCGCTCATGCTCGATTTTGGGCGAAGGACCAACCCCTCCGCTTTTCAAGAGAACGGTTTCTACACATCGAGCTACGGAACCGCTCGCTTCGTGGCCCCCATCATCGAGAAGGTGCGCTTCACCGCCACCGCGAGCTATTTCGGGAACCGTTACCCACTGAGCGACGTCGCGACGGACAGTAATCGTCTAGATCGCACGCTCAGCAGCGCCGTCGGCATTTCCTACTTCTTTACAAAGTTGTCCTTCTTCGGTATCGACTACCGGCACGATCGTCGCCAGTCGAGCCTCGAGAGGCTCAGCTATCGGAACAACGCAGTGCAGTTCATGATTGGTTTCGGGTTCTTGAATCGGTGACTCAGCAAATCCCATGCAAAACGGCGTTCTCTCGACCATCGCCACCGTGACGGCACTCCTCATGGGGAGCCTCGTCGCGGCGCAGGACAACGGAGATATCCCGCACGCGTCCAAGGCGCCCTACCGCGTGGGTCCGGGCGATGTTCTCGAGGTGAAGGTGTACGACGATCCGGATCTCGGCGGACTCTTCACGGTCCAATATGACGGAACTCTCTCGTTTCCACTGCTCGGCGATGTTCCGATCGACAAGCTGGCGGTGCGCGAAATTCAGGCGAAGCTGGTCGAGTTGCTCGAAAAGGACTTCCTCGTCGACCCGCAAGTCGTCGTTCGTGTCAAAGAATTTCGCTCGCAGTGGGTCACGCTCATCGGCGAGGTCGCGCGCCCCGGCAAATATTATCTGCAGGGCCCGAAAAACCTCCTCGATCTTCTCACTGAAGCGGGCGGTTTCACTTCGCGAGCGAGCGGCGAAGTGATCATCAGCCGACTCACCGAGGACGATCCTCGCCTCTTCATGACAGAGGATAACGGCCGCGAGAGCGAAGCGACGATGCGCGTGTTCCTAACGCCAGGGCGGTCGGTCGCCGACCAGAAAGAAGCGCTCTCGCTCGCAATACATAGCGGCGACATCGTCACGGCCACCTCGACGAAGTTTTTCTATATCTCGGGCGAAGTCAAAAAACCGGGCTCCTATCCTGTCCATGCCGGCCTCACGGTGCTCAAAGCCGTGTCGCTCGCCGGTGGGCTCACCAAGTTCGCCAGCAAAGGGAAAGTCGCGATCCTGCGACAGCGGAGCGACGGAGGTACCGACCGCATCAAAGTCGATCTAGGAGACATCGAGCGGGGCAAGAATCCCGACGTCCCGCTCGAAGCCGAAGACATCATCAAAGTCGGCAAGAGAGTGTTTTGACATGGACCCCCAAGATTCGCACCATCAGGAGCACACCAACTTGATCGCCGGACTTTCGGGCGAGTTCGACCTCAAATACGGACTGCGTCTTCTTTGGGTCGGCAAGTCCTGGATCCTCGTGATCGCGCTTCTCGGGCTCGGCGTGGGTTTTCTTGCCACCTTTCTCCAAGTGCCCATCTACAGCGCACGAGCCCTCGTGCAGATCGATCCTCCGGGTCAAAACATCTCGCAGCTTTCGAATCCCTACCCGACATCGGCCTTCAACTATTTCGACTACCGCAACTACTACAACACCCAATACCGCATCATCAGAAGTAAATCGCTCGGTGAGCGCTCTATCGAAAAACTCGATCTTGCGGACAAGCCGCCTTTCCGGGATGCGAAGGAACCTGGCCGCATCTTCATGAGCCGCGTCCAAGTGGTTCCGATACCCGACACCCGTCTCGCGCAGATCGTGGTGGAGCACGAAGATCCGCGCGAAGCCGCGCGTTGGGCCGACACGCTGGCGGAGTCCTATATCGAGCAGAACCTCGCCTCGAAGATCGAGGCGACTCGCAACGTTTATAGCTGGCTGCAAGAACGCCTCGCCGCCGCGGAGGGCGACGTCAAGAGCTCGGAGAACTCACTCTACGAATACACGAAACAGCAAGATTTGTTCGTGCCTTCCGGAGGCCAGAGCATCGCGGCTTCTACGATGACCCGGCTGAACGAGGAGGCCACCGAAGCGAAGACTCGCCGGATCGAGATCGAGAGCGCGCTCGCACAAGTCGACAAGCTGAAACAGAGCGGTGGCGCACTCGACGCGATGCCTCAGATTGCTGCCGATCCGCTCGTCCAACGCCTGAACCTGAGCAAAGCGGAGCTCGAAGTGGAGCGCGTACAGCTCAAGAACCGGTACAAAGAGGGGCACCCCAAGGTCAAGAAAGTCGTTACCCAAATCGAGCAGCTGCAGGATGCGGTCAGGACGCAAGCGGAGAAACTCGTCGCCGGCATGCGGGCGGACTACCAGCAGCTTCGGCGCCGAGAGCGCGAGTTGCTGGCCTCCATCAACTCGCAGCGCAAAGAGTCGATCGAAGACAGCCGCAAAACGGTCCAGCTCGAGATGCTCCAACGAGAGGCCTTATCCAACAAGAGCCTCTACGAAGCGATCCTGCAGAAGATCAAGGAGACGGACGTCGCCTCGAGCTTGCGCGAGAACAACGTTTCGATCGTCGAACGCGCGAGCATCTCTGCCGTTCCCATCAGACCACAACCCACGAAGAATTTGGCGATCGCACTCGTTCTGGGAGTGCTCTCCGGCTGCGGCCTCATCCTGCTTCGCGACTATCTCGACAACACGCTGAAGGAGCAGGAAGATATCGAAAGGCATTTGCGCGTGGATTGTCTCGCGATCGTGCCCAAACACGACGCCGCGAATCCAAGCGTCATCACCGAATCCTATCGGACTTTGCGGGCGAGCCTTCTCTTCACCCGAGAGCGCGAGCATGGAAATATGATCCTCGTAACGAGCTCGATCCCGCAGGAAGGCAAGTCCACGACGGCGGTCAACCTCGCCAAGGCCCTCGCCGAATCGGGGGACCCAACGCTCGTGGTCGATTTCGACTTGAGGCGCTCGAGCATCCATACACATCTTCGGCTCTACCGCGAGCCCGGCTTGGCGGATTACTGTACGCGCGATTTGAAGCTCGACGTTATCATCCAATCGACGCGCGAGCCCCATCTGTCCGCGGTGACATCGGGCAAGCTCCCTCCCAACCCCCCGGCGCTCATCGGAAGCCTCGCGGTAAAGAGATTTCTCGAAGAGTGCCGCGAGCGCTTCACTTGGATCATCGTGGACGCGCCGCCGATCGTCTCGGTAACCGACCCGCTGCTTCTCGCTAAGGTGTCGGACTTGGTTCTGATGGTCGTGCAGGCCAATCGAGTGGATCGCAAGCTCGCGAAGCGCTCTCTCAACGCTCTCAAACGGACCGGAGCGCGCGTCGCCGGTGTCGTGCTCAACAGTGTGGACCCGAAGCAAGACTCCTACCATTACTACTACAGCTACTACGCCGAACCGGAATCCAAAGTGACCCGCATGCGCCGTCCACCAAACCGCAAAGCAGCCGCACGTGGGGCCTAGCGATTCCTATCCGGTCAACTCAAAGCTGAGAGTGTTTTCATTTATCCCCACCTCTCCTCCTATCCCCACCTCTCCTTGCCTTTGAACGGGCTTGAAAAAGCAAGGGGATGTGGGGATAGGAGGAGAGGTGGGGATAAGAAAGAACGGGTCTTCCGCAAAATCTGTGGGTAGAAACCGTCTGCCATCGCCCCCTCAGCAGACCACGGTGCTCGCCGGCGTAAAGGCTTCCCTCGCTTCGCTCGGCGCT
>Ga0114950_10005023_pt1 | contig 10283 bp, 9 predicted proteins | sample N075metaG_FD_83503 | JGI IMG/M metagenome (GOLD analysis project Ga0114950, IMG submission 83503) | Deep subsurface microbial communities from Kermadec Trench to uncover new lineages of life (NeLLi) - N075 metaG | ecosystem: Environmental > Aquatic > Marine > Ocean trench > Sediment | place... | reverse complement strand
CTGAAAATAGCAGAAATCAATTTCTCAATCTTTCAGCTTCCGAAAAGGATGATTTGATAAAATTCTTAGAATCCCTATAGTTATGAAAAGAAAAGATTTTATTAAAACTTGTGCCTTTGGATGTGTTGGAGCACTTACTTTGGGTTCCGTTTTGCAAAGTTGCGCATCTGTTAAAATGGTAGATGGAATTATTGTAGGAGACAATATCCAAGTAAATTTATCAGAATTCAAAATAATAAAGGATCAAAAAATCACCTATAGAAAATACATTGTTGTACATAACAATCAGTTGAAGTTTCCTATTACAGTGTACCGAATAAATGAAATGGAATACAGTGCCTTGTGGATGAAATGCACACATCAAGGAAATGTATTGACCGCTTATGGTGATAAACTTCAATGCTCTGCTCATGGCAGTGAATTTGATAAACACGGCAATGCAACAAATGGTCCTGCAGAAAATAAACTAAGACGATTTCGTGTCTCAATAGAAAATGAATTACTTAAAATTTCAATAAAAACTGTATGAACAAATTATTACTAATATTATTAATCAGTTTCGGTTTTGGAATTGCGCAAATAAATGCACAAGTAGATTCAAAACTGTTTAATCGTGTCCAAATCGATACGACAAAACAAACTTTAAATATGGATGCTGTCTATAACAGACCTTTTCTTGGTTTAGGTAATACTGCAGTTTCAATAGGTGGATATGCTGAAATGAACTGGCAATATTTAGGTACAGACGGAGTATCAGAAGGACACCAGTTCCAAATGCGAAGAATGACTTTATTTGTTTCTTCTACTATTGGCAAAAGAATTAAGTTCATGAGTGAAATTGAATTTGAAGAAGGTGGAAAAGAAATTAATATCGAGTTTGCCGCTATTGATGTGGAGTTTCATCCTATGTTAAACTTAAGAGGAGGTATCATTATGAATCCTATTGGAGCATTTAATCAAAATCATGATGGTCCGAAATGGGAATTTACTGATAGACCTATTTCTGCCACCCAAATGTTACCCGCTACTTGGAGTACGGCAGGGTTTGGATTGTTTGGAAAAACGTACTCAAAAGAATGGATGTTTGGCTATGAAGTTTACCTAACTGGAGGCTTTAACAATTCGATTATTGATAATGAAGAAAACAAAACTTTTTTACCCGCAGCGAAAAACGATGTTGAGCGCTTTGAAGAATCAGCAAGTGGTCTTCCTTTATATACCGCAAAGATTGCCGTTAGATATGATAAAATTGGAGAATTAGGTCTTTCGTATATGGGTGGGGTTTATAACAATTTTGAAGATGATGGTGTTGTATTAGACGATAAACGCAACTTAAATGTATTTGCCATAGATTTCAACACAACACTTCCTAATTTAAACACGTACATAGTTGGTGAATGGGCTTGGGTTTTAGCTGATGTTCCTGATACTTACACGCAACAATATGGTGATAAACAAATGGGTGGCTTTGTAGACGTTGTTCAACCTATTCTTAAGAAAAAAATGCTAGGATGGGAAAAAGCAACTTTAAATATTGCTGTGCGATTAGAATATGTTGATTGGAATGTTGGAACTTTTAACGAAACAGGAGGAAATATTGGAGAAGATATTTGGAGTATTATGCCAGCAATTAGTTTCAGACCTTCAACACAAACCGTATTTCGTTTAAATTATAGATATCAAAAACAATATGATATTCTTGGAAATGGTCCTGCAGTAACAAGCGGGTTCAGTTTCGGAATTTCATCATATTTTTAAACATTAAACAAGGTAATTATGACAAATCCAACTACAGCATTACTCATTTTCTTAGGTATTTGTATTCTTGTTTACCTTATCTTTTATCCAAAAAAAGGATGGTATTGGAAAATTAAGGAGCGTTTTAAAAAAGACGATAAAACTCTTATTGAAGATATTCTTAAAAAAATATATCATGCAGAAAATAGTGGTACATTTTTACAAATTAACGACATTACAGCATCGCTAAATAATACACAAAAAAATATAGTAAATGCAATTGCCAACATGGAGAGTTCTGACTTAATAAGTTCATCCAAAGGAAGTTTAAAGCTAAAAAAAACAGGACGCGAATACGCCTTAAAAATTATTCGTGTTCACCGATTATGGGAAAAATACTTATCCGAAAAAACAGGGTTTAACAAAAAAGATTGGCATGAAATGGCTGAAAAAATGGAGCATACCCTAAATCAAAATGAAACCAATAAACTTGCAATGTCTTTAGGTAATCCGAGATATGATCCTCACGGTGACCCTATTCCAACTGCCACAGGAGAAATCAAAAAAATAAAAGGAAAAGCATTATCATCCTACCCTGTTGAAACAGTGGGTAGGATTGTTCATATTGAAGATGAACCTGATATTATTTATCAGCAAATTTTAGCGGAAGACCTACATATTGGCTCTATGATTCGAATTATTGAAACCAACAAAAAACGAGTTGTATTTTATTCGGAAGGTGAGGAGTATATTTTGGCTCCGATAGTTGCTGGAAACATCACAATTTTAGAATTAAAAAAAGATGAGTCTGAGTTTAAAAACACAAGTCGATTATCCAACTTAAAAATGGGGGAGAAAGCAAAAATTATAGGTATCTCAAGAGAATGTCGAGGTGAAATCAGAAGACGATTACTCGATTTAGGCTTTGTAATCAATACTGAAATTCATATTGATATAGAAAGTCCAATGCAAAACCCACGTGCTTACTTAATTCGAAATACGGCCATCGCTATCCGAAATGAACAAGCCAAATATATTTTAATTGAGAAAATTGAAAGTCATGGACAAAATTAATTCATCTGCCTGCGATAGCTGTGCACATTTCAACACTTCAAACCTAAAAAAATTAGGCGTAAACACCAATGATGTCGATTTTGTTGTGGCTTTAGCAGGAAATCCGAATACAGGGAAAAGTACCGTTTTTAATGCATTAACGGGTCTTAGACAACATACGGGAAACTGGCCAGGTAAAACGGTTACTCGAGCAGAAGGGGCCTATTCTTATAATGATAAAAAATATAAATTGGTTGATTTACCTGGGACTTATTCTTTATTATCAACCTCAACGGACGAAGAAGTTGCACGAAATTTTATTTTATTCGGTCAACCTTCAGTAACCATAATTGTTGTTGATGCAGGACGGTTAGAGCGCAATTTAAATTTAGTGTTGCAAATTCTTGAAATTACTGACAAAGCTGTGCTGTGCTTAAATTTAATGGACGAAGCCAAACGGCAAAATATTGATATTAACGAACGAAGTTTGGCAAAAGATTTAGGTATCCCTGTTGTAGCTACTAGCGCTCGATTCAAACACGGAATTCCAGAATTGATACAAACTGTTCATGATGTAGCAACTGGTAAAATTCAATGTAAACCGCATCGAATAAAAAATGTTCCAAGTCATATTCAAAAAGCAGTTAACAAACTCAGTAAGCGCATTAAAATTCAATATCCCAATATTCCAAATAGTAGATGGATTGCTTTTAGGTTGTTAGATGGTGATACTCGAATAATAAAAGCTATAGAAACTGGAGAGTTTTTAAACGCCGAAAAAGAACTTATAAATTAAATTAGACCTATGAATAATTCTAATGACATACTAAACCTGTCTAACGATTTACGTTGGTCTATCGGAGACGATTTTCACGACAAATTAACCGAAGGCATTTATGCCGACGCTTCGATAATTGCTGGAAATTCCGTTCAAATTAAAGGAACGCCAAAAAAATTCCGATTCGATAAAAAACTAGATCAAATTGTAACAAGCAGAACTTGGGGGTTTCCAATAATGATTTTCATTTTATCCGTTGTGCTTTGGCTAACCATTATTGGCGCAAATTATCCATCGGCAATGTTGGCTGATTTATTATTAGAAACTTTATACCCTTGGCTTAAAGATACTGCCTCTAATATAGGAATGGTTTGGTGGCTCTCTGGTTTTTTAATTGATGGGGTATATTTAGCTTTAGCATGGGTTATTGCCGTAATGTTACCACCAATGGCAATTTTTTTCCCAATGTTTACGCTTTTAGAAGACTTTGGGTATTTACCACGAATCGCTTTTAATTTAGACTACTTATTTAAAAAATCTGGGGCTCACGGTAAACAAGCCTTAACAATGAGTATGGGCTTTGGATGTAATGCCGCAGGTGTTGTGGCTACACGGATTATAGACAGCCCCAGAGAACGATTAATTGCTATTATAACCAATAATTTTTCACTATGTAACGGTCGTTGGCCAACGCAAATCCTAATTGCTACAATCTTTATTGGAGCTTTAGTACCTGCCCAATTTTCTGGAATTTTATCGACCGTAGCCGTGATTGGTATTGCATTATTAGGTCTAGGATTTATGTTTCTTACCTCTTGGGCCTTATCTAAAACAGTACTTAAAGGGGAGGTTTCAACATTTACATTAGAACTACCACCTTATAGACCTCCACATTTTTGGAAAACAATATACACCTCCTTAATAGACAGGACTTTAATTGTACTATGGCGAGCATGCTTGTTTGCTGCTCCTGCAGGTGCCGTTATTTGGTTAATGTGTAATACTAATATTGGTGATATTTCTACAGCACAATGGATGATTAATCACATGGATGGTTTTGGACTATTTATTGGCTTAAATGGGGTTATTTTATTGGCATATATTGTTGCCATTCCAGCAAACGAAATAATTATTCCGACCATATTAATGCTAACCGTAATGACCGTATCAACAGGTATTGCTGGCGACGGTACTGGAGTAATGTTTGAATTAGATTCAGTTACTCAAACTGCTGAAATATTACACGCTGGTGGATGGACCTTACTAACAGGTATTAATTTAATGCTATTTAGTTTGCTACACAACCCTTGCAGTACTACAATTTACACCATATATCAAGAAACAAAAAGTGTAAAGTGGACTGTTGTGGCTAGTATATTACCTTTAATAATGGGATTTGTTCTTTGCTTTATTGTAGCGCAACTATGGTATCTTTTTATGTGATTTATTTTCTTCCTAATCAACAACCTCGACCAAAGGGTACGATATATGCTTCCGAAAAACTTTTGTGATTTCGAGGTAAGCCTCCAGGAATAAAACCCTTAATAAGGGATTTAAATTTTAATGGCAACCACAAGATCCTTGACCACAAGACTTTTCGGTTGCCTTTTTTTTGAAAAAATATTTTTTCGCCAAAAATGCTAATGCTCCTAGAACTGAAATAAAAACTAATATTTCCTGAATGATTTCCATTTTTAATTATCTTAATTGTTTTATTATTTCAACAATTGAAATGCAATTAAAGCCACAACATATGCAATTGCTGACATCCCAAATAACTGTATAAGTGGCCATTTCCAACTTTTAGTTTCACGTTTTACAATGGCTAAAGTACTCATACATTGCATGGCAAATGCGTAAAAAAGCAACAATGAAATTCCGCTTGAAAGTGTAAACACTTTTTTACCTGTTGATAAATGGACTTCTTCTGCCATTCTACTTTTAATCGTCCCCAAATCATCGGCACTTCCTACACTATAAATCGTGGCTAATGTTCCTATAAAAACTTCTCGAGCTGCAAAAGATGTTGCTAAAGCAATTCCTATTTTCCAATCATATCCTAATGGCTGAATAATTGGCTCAATCGTTTTTCCAACAATACCAATATAAGAATGTTCCAACTTAAAAGAAGCCACTTTATTATCTATATCTCTTGTAGATAACTCTTGATTTTTCACTTCTGCCCTTACAATCTCTTCTGCATTATTAAATTGTTCACCAGGCCCATAAGATGCCAAAAACCATAAAATTATAGAAATTGCCAAAATAATTTTTCCTGCTTCAAAAACAAATGATTTTGTCTTCTCCAATACATTAATTAATACATTTTTTAACAAGGGTAATTTATAATTCGGCATTTCTATCACAAAATAGGATTTACTCTTAATTTTCAACGTTTTATTTAATATATACGCAGAAATCAATGCTGAGCCAAAGCCCAACATATACAAACTCATAAGTGTTAATCCTTGTGCATTAAAAATCCATAAAATTCGTTGGTCTGGAATAACCAAAGCAATTATAATTGCATATACTGGTAACCGCGCAGAACATGTAGTAAATGGAGTTACTAAAATTGTGATAAGCCGTTCTTTCCAATTTTCAATATTTCGTGTTGCCATAATTGCTGGAATTGCACAAGCTGTTCCAGAAATTAAGGGCACCACACTTTTACCACTCAAGCCAAATCGCCTCATAATTCGATCCATTAAAAATACAACTCGGCTCATATATCCGCTTTCTTCAAGTACTGATATAAACAAAAACAAAAAGGCTATCTGTGGGATAAAAATAACAATCCCACCTAAACCTGTTATAATTCCATCAGCCAATAAATTGGTAAAAACTCCTTTTGGTAATGTATGCTTTACCCATTCTGCTAAAGAAGCAAAAGATGTATCAATAAAATCCATCGGAATGCTACTCCAATCAAACATTGCTTGAAAAATGAGTAGTAATATTCCGAAAAATATAACATACCCAAATATATAATGCATTAAAACTCTATCTAATATACCACGCAAATCTGTTGCCTTAGATTTATCAACAACATATCCTTTTTTTAGCGTATCGTTAATAAATTTGTATCTGGCTATGGTTTCTTTTTGTTGTAATCTTTTTAATTCAGAACTAGATTTTGTTACAAAAGAACCAACACCTTCAAAAGGATGTTTTTCTACTTTTCCAAAATTCACATCTTGAGTAATTACCAGCCACAATTTATATAACGATTGATTTGGAAATGCTTTTTTTAACCTATCAAAATACTCTGTATCAATTTTTGAAGTATCTAAACAAGGCTCGTTTGGTAAACTTCGATATTGTTGCAATAGCAACTTAATATCTTCCATTCCCTCATTTTTTCTCGAACTAGTAAGTGCTATTTTGGTTTTTAACTCGGCTTCCAAAACTGGAATGTCGAGAGAAATTCCTTTGCGTTTCATTCGGTCTGACATATTGATGACCAAAATAGTTGGAATCCCTAAATCTTTAATTTGAGTAAATAGTAATAAATTTCGTTTTAAATTTTCTACTTCAGAAACAACAATAGCAACATCTGGATAATCTTCATTGTTTTTATTCATCAATAGTTCAATCACAACACTTTCATCAAGAGAGGATGCATTTAAACTATAAGTGCCAGGAAGATCAATAATTTTCGCCTTTTTATGACGGGTTAGTTTACAATAACCAATTTTCTTCTCAACAGTAATCCCAGGATAATTCCCAACTTGTTGGTTCAAACCTGTCAAATGATTAAACACTGAGGTTTTTCCTGTATTCGGATTCCCAATTAATGCTACTTTCAAAAGGTTTATACTCATAACAATACTACTAATTTGTCCTTTTAATTAGAATTCGTTCGGCGGTTTCTTTTCTAATAGCAACATAACTTCCATTAATATTAATATACAAAGGATCATGAAAAGGAGCGAATTGTACTAACTCAACATGGTTGCCAGGCAAACAACCCATTTCTATAAATTTTAAAGGAATCTCGTCTATTTCAAATTCTAGAATGATTCCTTTTTCTCCTTTTTTTAACGTTGCAATTGTATGCATTAAGTAAATTAATTTAGACGGCAAATATACTAAATTAGAATCATTCTAAAGAATGATATTGACTTCTTCTTAGTTATATTCTTTTTGAAGCAATTTAATATCTTCTATGAGTTGGTCAATTTCTTCAAAATTTGTTCCATCATAAAAACCTCTAATCCGACGTTTCTTATCAACTAATACAAAATTCTCGGTATGAATAAAATCTTGAACCCCTCCATCGCCTTCATCTAGAACAACAAAATAACTCTTGCGAGCCAACTCATAAATATGCTTTTTATCTCCAGTTGTAATGTTCCATTTCGAATCAATTACTCCTTTCTTATCTGCATAATCTCGTAATATAGGAACGCTATCCATTATTGGCGTAACAGAAAGTGATAATAACTTTACAGTTTCATCTGACAAAAACGCTTCTTGAATTTTCACCATGTTACTCGTCATAATAGGACAAATAGATTGACAAGTTGTAAAAAAGAAATCGGCTACATAAATTTTATCTTCATAATCTTTTTGTGTAATTGTTTCTCCATTCTGATTCGTTAAAGAAAAGTCTGCGATTGTATGGTTATTCCGAACATGAAACAAAGATTCATCAACCAATCTCGGGTTCACATCAACAGGATTATAAATGGGTAACCTTTTTTCAGGGTTTAATATAGAATAAATTATACCGATCATAACTACCGAAAAAACGGCCATTACAAGTATTGTAGTACGTGATTTTTTAAAAAAATATAAGTCCATAATTTGGCTGTAAATTTACAACAAACCAACTGTTATGTTTCGCCAGATTTATAAAAATTTGTTAAATAAAACTATAGTTTACATTACTGTTTCACTAACTCTATTTAAAACCGTACATTTGTGCGTTTTTTAAGATATATAGAATATAACTACATGGAGATTTTTATAAAAGCATCACAACTTTTACTGAGTTTATCACTACTTATTGTTTTACACGAATTAGGGCATTTTATCCCTGCAAAAATATTTAAAACTCGCGTTGAAAAATTTTATTTATTTTTTGATGCTTGGGGGAAAAAATTATTCAGTTTCAAAATAGGAGGAACTGAATATGGTATTGGCTGGTTACCTCTTGGTGGATATGTAAAAATATCAGGAATGATTGATGAAAGTATGGATACCGAGCAAATGAAACAGCCTGCGCAACCATGGGAATTCAGATCAAAACCAGCATGGCAACGTTTAATTATTATGTTGGGTGGAGTTGTTGTGAATTTTATTCTAGGATTCCTTATTTATATTATGATTTTTGCCGTTTGGGGCGAAGATCAAGTAGCACCGGAAGGTGTGAAAAATGGATTTGCCGTTCATGAAATTTTAAAAAAGTATGGCTTTCAAGATGGGGATAAAATCATGAAAATAAACGGAGAAACTCCAGTTGATGTTCTTGCAATTAATAAGCAATTATTTTTACGTGACATTAATTCTGTTGAAGTAAAGCATTCAGATGGTACTCAAGAAACACTTTCAATTCCAGAAGATATAGGGACTATAATGTGGCAAAGTAGTGTAATGAGGCCTTTTACACCTCGATATGACGCTATTATTGATACTGTTACACCTAATAATCCTGCTGCAAAAGCTGGGTTTTTAAAAAATGATAGAATTATCGCAATAAATGGAAACTCTATAACCTATTGGGATGAGTTTTCAAATGCTATTGAACAAGGTAACCCACTACAAATTACAGTTTTAAGAAATGGATTAGAAACAGAAATTTCTGTAACACCAAATGAAGAGAATAAATTAGGTGTTGGTCCAAAAGTAGATATAAAAAATACGCTTACCGTAGAACATAAAAATTATTCTTTTGCAGAAAGTATTCCTTTAGGGTTTGATAAAGCATATTGGACCTTGAAAGATTATATGACACAATTTAAATATGTGTTTACCAAAAAAGGAGCTACAAGTGTTGGTGGTTTTATCGCGATAGGAAATATTTTTCCAGCAACATGGAGTTGGCCAACGTTTTGGAGCATTACGGCATTCTTATCCATTATGCTTGGGTTTATGAACTTATTACCAATCCCAGCACTAGACGGTGGTCATGTTGTATTTACTTTATGGGAAATGATTACGGGTCGTAAACCAAGTGACAAATTTTTAGAGTATGCACAAATTACTGGATTTGTATTGTTGATGGGCTTATTACTGCTCGCCAATGGTAATGACATTTATAAATGGCTAACAGGTCAATTATAGATTAAAAAATAAGACATAAAAAAAGCCGAAGTTTTTCAACTTCGGCTTTTTTTATGATTAGATTTCACTAAATTTTTCTTGCGATCTTTGCTTTTTTCTTTGAGGCTTCGTTGCGCTCAATCTTATGATCTGGTCTTGTCCATTTTGGTTTTTCTCCCAAAGTCTTAAATGTCGAATCTTTAGCCTCTACGGTTTTTGGCTGTACCACTTTTGTAAATGGCTTTTGAGGTTTCAAGCCTAACAATTCAAACATTTTCATGTCATCATCAACATCCGGATTGGGAGTTGTTAATAATTTATCACCTGCAAAAATAGAATTTGCACCCGCAAAGAAACACATGGCTTGTCCTTCTCTACTCATTTGTGTTCTTCCTGCTGATAATCTAACTTGTGTTTCGGGCAATACAATTCGAGTGGTTGCAACCAT
>Ga0114950_10005022_pt1 | contig 10283 bp, 2 predicted proteins | sample N075metaG_FD_83503 | JGI IMG/M metagenome (GOLD analysis project Ga0114950, IMG submission 83503) | Deep subsurface microbial communities from Kermadec Trench to uncover new lineages of life (NeLLi) - N075 metaG | ecosystem: Environmental > Aquatic > Marine > Ocean trench > Sediment | place... | reverse complement strand
GAAGCCGTCGCCCATGTGCACGATCAACTTCCCGTTCGGGTGGATCGCGAGGTTCGAGATGAAGTGCGACTGCCCCTGCGACTCGCCGGCCATGTCCAGGATCGTCGTCTGCGTCGAGGCGCTCAGGCCTCCGTCGAGGCTCGTGAAGTGGACGACCTTGGGGTAGTGGGGCCCGCCCACCGAGTACAGCATGCCCGCGAAGACGTCACCGGTCGCCGGGTCGACGGCGATACCCGACAAGCCCTGCTCGCCCGAGCCCGGGAAGTTACCCGAGGGGTTGAAGTTGAGCAGGCCCGTCGCGTAGTCGCTCACGGTCCCGTCGCGCGTCACGACCTTGATCGTGCCGTACAGCTCCGTGACGTAGAAGTACGGGTCGCCTGGGTTCGTGCCCGCGTTCGGGATGAACGCGATCTTGACGGGCAGCTGGAAGCCCGTCGCGAACACGTCGATCTCGTAGCCGGGCTCGGAGAATACCCAGGGCAGGTCCAGGCCGCGCGCGAGGACCGAGAAGTCGGGCATCGTCTGGGCCGCGTTGCCGACGTAGGTCGAGCCGCTCGACGACACCCAGAAGTACGCCACCTGGAGGGGCGCGAGCTGCACGTCCGGCAGCAGGGCCCGGTGGAAGTCGCAGTGCTCGTCCGCCAGGAGGAGGTTCGTCTCGGGCAGCGTCAGACCGGCGCTGCCCGCGTCGATGCGGACGCGTACCGCCTCGTGAACAACCAGCGGTCCGGGGTTCGTCACCGTATTCGTGACGCCGTCGTTGCCGGCGAACTCGAGCAGGAGCTGACCGAGGCCCGTCTCGATTCGGACGGAGGCGTTTCCAGCGGAGAGCACGACCTCACCCTGGTCGGTGTCCCGCACCCACGCCGGGGCCGGCTGGTCGGCCACGTCCTCGAGCACGAGCGGGAAGACCTGCGAGGCTGACCCGGTCACGAAGTCGCGTTCGCCCCAGGGGCTCCACTCGGTCTGGGCCTCCCCGCTGTCGTCCTTGTGGCGCGCTCGCAGGACGTACGGCGTCGACGGCAGCAGCTCCGTGCGTCCCGTATGGGAGCCCTCGAACACGCCGTCGCCCAGGTGCGTGTGGAGCTTCTCCACACCGCTGGAGCACGCCGAGGACCAGATGCGCGCGGAGGGTTGGATGGTCCAGAGCTCGAAGTCGGTGCACTCGTGCAGGTCGCCGAGGTCCGGATCGGAGAATGCCGACGTCTCCATGTGTACGTCGGCCGGGTTGAGCTCCTGGCCGTTCGTCGAGGGCTCGGTGATCGCCGGCGCGGCGGGGGGCTGGTTGCTGGGGGGACCGAAGGCGTGTTCCGTGAAGAACCAGGCGATGAGCTCCTGGTTCTCCGCGAGGCTCCCCGTCGAGGCGGTGAACCCGACCCACGCCTTGTCCGCGTCGAGCGCCAGGGTCGCGCCGATGTCGATGGGCACCTGGAGGACCGGCGCCAGGAAGCCGTCGATGAAGATCTGGAGCGTGCCGGGCACGTAGTCGATGCGGATCTGGTGGACCGCTCCATTGGCGAAGTTCGGGACGATCGTCGTGGAGCCGAGCGAGGCCGACTCGAGCACGCTGTTCGGTGCAGTGCCCAGGGTGTGTACGCTGACGTGGATGCTGCCCGGGTCGTCGACCGCGCCGACGCCGCAGGTGACACTGGTGAAGAAGTCGAACTCGATCGCCACGCTGTTCGCGAGCCCTTCGTAGCCGAGCTCGCAGCCGCTGCCGCCGATCGCGTTCAGCGCGGTGTTCTGGATCGTGAACGTGAAGCCCTCCGCTCCGTTCTCGGGCTCCAGCTCGACGAAGAACTGGGTCGCGAAGCTGTCCGTGACGTCCTGCTTGGTCTCGAACCATGCCGCGCCGGCCTGATCGGGAGTCGCCGGCACGAGCCGCAGCCGGCTCCCCGACTGCGCCGTGGCGCCGAGCATCGTGAGTCCCGCGGTCGAAGAGAAGTCGTTGAACTGGACGTCCGCGAGGGTGAGGCTCGCGCACACGAGCGTCGCGACGGCTTGGAGCACGGTGGCCTGGGCGGGAGAGCTGTTCATGGGGCGGGGGCTACGGAGTGGAGGGGGGAGGAGAGACCCTATATTTATATAGGATAGGGTATCGCGCGGCGCTGCGACGCCCGCCTGTCCCTGCCGTACTTCTCCGTTCCTGCCCGCCTTGCGGTCGGCGACCTGACCGGTCTCGTCCTGGTCTCGAGCGTGAAGTCCGGAGCGCTCGGGCCGACGGCGATGGGCATGCTGGGGGAGTCCCGGGGAAGACCGCGGTGGAGGGGAGAGCGCGGTCCCGAGCTCGGGCGGAGATCCGAGCAGCTCTGCCTGGTGAGCCTCACGACCGGACCGGACGGGAGCCCGGCGCGGGTTCCGCCCGGGGGCGCTCGCGCCGGGCTCGCTGACCCCCCTTCCCCCGTTCGCGGGCGCCTGCTACCATGGCTGGCTCGATGGAGCGCATCCGGGCGGAGCCGGGCCGCCGAGAGCGGCCCCTCTTCTAGCCTAAGGTGTTGTGGCGCATCGACTTATAGGCATGAGGGACGGTACGATCCGGATCCGCGGCGCGCGCCAGAACAACCTGGCCGACATCGATGTCGAGCTCCCGCGCAATGCCCTCGTGGCGATCACGGGCGTCTCGGGCTCGGGCAAGTCCTCGCTCGCCTTCGACACCCTCTTCCGTGAGGGTCAGCGCCGGTTCCTCGAGACCCTCTCCGCGTACGCCCGGCAGTTCCTGGGGCACATGCAGAAGCCCGACGTCGAGAGCATCGAGGGCCTCTCGCCCGCCATCGCCGTCGACCAGAAGACGATCGCGCGCGGCAGCCGCTCGACGGTCGGGACGCTCACGGAGATCGTCGACCACCTGCGCGTGCTCTTCGCCCGCGCGGGCCAGGCGTACTGCCCCGAGTGCGAGCGCCCGCTCCAGTCGCGCACGCCGGAGGCCGTCGTCCAGGAGATCCTGCGCGACCTGGCGGGTCGCAAGCTGCTCCTCGCCGCGCCGCTCGTGCGGGATCGCAAGGGCCACCACAAGCCGCTCTTCGCGGACCTCGTCAAGAAGGGTTTCGTCCGTGCGCGCGTGGACGGGGAGATCGTGCGCCTCGAGGACCCGCCCGAGCTCGAGCGCTACAAGCGGCACACGGTCGAGGTCATCGTCGACCGCCTGAAGCCCGACCCCGCCCAGCCCTCCCGGCTCCGCGAGTCGGTCGAGCAGGCGCTCGAGCTCGGCGCGGGCGACCTCGTCGTCATCGATGGCAGCGTGGACCATGTCTACTCGACGCAGCGCACCTGCCCCGGTTGTGGGGCGGAGAGCCCGCCGCTCGAGCCGCGGCTCTTCTCGTTCAACTCGCCGCACGGCGCCTGTCCGGCCTGCGACGGGTTGGGGGTACTGCGGCAGCCGACCGAGGCCGCGGTGATCCGCGACCCGAAGCTCTCGATCCGTGCGGGGGCGCTCGCGGTCATGCGCGCGAGCGGAGGGGCGCTGAACTTCCCGCGCGTCGGCTTCGACTTCCTCCAGACCGTCGGCCGGAAGCACGGCTTCGACCTCGACACACCCTGGCGCGAGCTGTCGCGCGCTGGGCGCCGCGCGGTGCTCCACGGCACCGGCAAGGTCCGGTTCGACGACACGGTGAGCTGGAACGGCGCGCGCTATCAAGGGCAGGTCAAGTGGCGCCGGCGCTACCCCGGCGTCCTGCCCGAGCTGGAGCGCTCGTGGAAGAAGGGCTCGCGGCGCAAGCTGATCGAGCGCTACCTCTCGCTCACGACTTGCGGCGAGTGCGACGGTACCCGCCTGCGACCCGCGGCTCGCGCCGTCCGGCTCGGCGGCCTGCGGCTGGTCGAGCTCACGCGCCTGCCCGTCGGCGAGCTGGTACCGAAGCTCACGGGCCTCGAGCTCTCGAAGCGCGAGGCGCGGATTGCCCGCGACCTCGTCGGCGAGATCGTGCGGCGCACCGACTTCCTGATGCGCGTCGGGCTCGGCTACCTGACGCTCGACCGCGGCGCCGACACCCTGTCGGGCGGCGAGGCCCAGCGCATCCGGCTCGCGGCCCAGCTCGGCGCCGGTCTGCAGGGCGTGCTCTACGTTCTCGACGAGCCCTCGATCGGTCTGCACGCGCGCGACCACGACCGGCTGCTCGGCGCGCTCGCGCACCTTCGCGACCTCGGCAACACCGTCGTCGTCGTCGAGCACGACGAGGCGACGCTGCGCTTCGCGGACTGGATCGTGGACATCGGACCCGGCGCCGGGCGGCACGGCGGGCGCGTGATCGCCGAGGGCCCGCCCGAGGTCGTGGCCCGCGCGGACACGCCCACGGGACGTCTCCTGCGCGGCGAGCTCCCCATTCCCCGGCCCGCGCAGCGCCGCACGGGCAACGGCAACTCGATCGCGATCCGGGGCGCGCGGGCCTTCAACCTCAAGGACATCGACGTCGAGCTCCCGCTCGGGGCGTTCACCGTCGTGACCGGCGTCAGCGGCTCGGGCAAGTCGACGCTCATCGACCGCACGTTGCGCCGCGCGGTGCTCCGACACCTGGCGCGCGAGACGGCCGATCCGGGCGAGCACGATTCGATCGACGGGCTCGAGCACATCGAGGACCTCGTCTGCATCGACGCGGCGCCGATCGGGCGCACGACGCGCTCGAATCCCGCGACCTACACGAAGGTGTTCGGTCCGATCCGCGAGCTGTTCGCACAACTGCCGGAGTCGCTGATCCGCGGCTACACGAAGTCGCGGTTCTCGTTCAACGTCGCGGGCGGGCGGTGCGAGGAGTGCTGCGGGGGCGGCGCGCGGTACGTCGAGCTGCAGTTCCTCGCCCCGGTGACGGTGCCGTGCGAGGAGTGCGGCGGGCATCGCTTCCAGGCCGAGACGCTCGACGTCAAGTACCGCGAGCACTCGATCGCCGACGTGCTCGCATCGACGGTCGACGACGCGCTCGAGCTCTTCCAGGACCACCCCAAGATCCGGCGCCCGCTCGAGCTGATGTCCGCGGTGGGGCTGGGCTACCTGACGCTCGGCCAGCCCTCCACGACGATCTCGGGCGGCGAGGCCCAGCGGCTCAAGCTCGTCACGCACCTCGCGAAGCGGCCGAGCGGTCACACGCTCTACCTGCTGGACGAGCCCACGACCGGCCTGCACATGGAGGACGTCGGGCGGCTCCTCGCCGCGCTCCAGGAGCTCGTGGACAAGGGCCACACGGTCGTCGTCATCGAGCACAACCTCGAGCTCGTGCTCGCGGCCGACCACGTCATCGATCTGGGTCCCGACGGCGGCGACGGGGGCGGGCGCGTGATCGCGACGGGCACCCCGGAGCAGATCGAGCGCGCCAAGGGCTCGCCGACGGGCGCGGCGCTGCGCGCGCGCTCGCGCAAGCGCGGCAAGCAGGGGAAAGCCCGGACCCGCAAGCGGGTCGCGCAGGAACGCAACGAGCTCGTCATCACCGGCGCGCGGACCCACAACCTGAACAACATCGACGTCACCATTCCGCGCGACGCGCTGACCGTGATCACGGGCCCGTCGGGCTCGGGCAAGAGCTCGCTCGCGCTCGACACGATCTACGCCGAGGGCCGGCGGCGGTTCGTCGAGTCGCTCTCGACCTACGCGCGGCAGTTCCTCGGGACCAAGGACAAGCCGCCGGTCGAGCGCATCGAGGGACTGGGCCCGTCGGTCGCCGTCGAGGCGCGCACGGTCAGCGGGCACCCGCGCTCCACGGTCTCGACGACGACCGAGATCCACGATCACCTGCGCGTGCTGTGGGCGCGGGCCGGCGTGCCGCGCTGTCCCGAGCACGGCCAGAAGCTCGCGCGCGGCGATCCCGCCGTCGTCACGCGGCGCATCCTGAAGGCGGTCTCCGAGCGCAGCGGGAAGCCGCCGCGCGGCAGGATCGTCGCGCCCGTCGTCGGTCATGGGAAGACTGCGGCGAAAGACTTCGCGAAGGAGCTCCCCGATCTCGTGACAGCGTGGCGCGCCGCGGGTTTCGTGCGCGTCCTCGTCGACGGCGCCGAGTTGCGCCTCGACGGCGCGCTGCCGAAGTGGTCGGGCGTCCAGTCGGTGGACCTCGTGGTCGACCGCGTGGTCCTCGACGGCAAGTCGCGGGCGCGTATCGCCGAGGCCGTGGAGCAGGCCGCGATGGTCGCCCACGGCCGCGTCAGCGTCGTGATCGAAGGCGGCGAGCGCCTCGAGTACGGGACGAACGGCGCCTGCACGGAGTGCGGCTTCCAGCTCGAGGCCGAGCTCGAGCCGCGCCACTTCTCGTTCAACACCCACGTCGGCGCCTGCGAGTCGTGCGACGGGCTCGGCAAGCGCCTCGCCTGCGAGCCCGACCTGCTCGTGACGGACCCGACCCGGGCGATCACGGAGGGCGCGATCGGCGGCAAGCTCGGCCGCTACCTCACGAAGGGCAAGGGCTACTACGAGAATCTCCTGCGCACGGTGGCGAAGCGGCACGGCATCGAGATCGACGCGCCGTTCGATTCGTTGACTCGGAAGCAGCGGGATCTGATCCTGTTCGGGCAAGGCGCGCGCGCCTCCTATCGCGTGTCGATGGAGCGGCACACGAAGAACACGGACATCTCCGAGCAGTTCACGTCCACGTGGTCCGGCCTGTGCGGGCACGTCGACGCCTGGCACCGGAAGACGGACGATCCGGAGTGGGCGGCGATGCTCGAGACGGTCATGAGCCAAAAAACCTGCCCGACGTGCGACGGCGCGCGGCTGAAGCCCGCGTTCTCGGCCGTGACCGTCGGCGGAAAAGGCCTGCCGGCCGTGCTGGCGATGACCATCGAGGATGCGCTCGCGTGGCTCGAGCATCTGAAGCTCCCGGTCGCGGTCCGCGCGGCCGTCGAGCCCGTGCTCCACGAGCTCCGCTCGCGCGTGTCGCTGCTCGCGCAGGTCGGTCTCCACTATCTCACGCTCGACCGTTCGACCGCGACCCTGTCGGGAGGCGAGGCACGCCGCGTGCGGCTCTCCGCCAGTCTGGGCTCGCAGCTCGTCGGTGTGTGTTATGTACTCGACGAACCGACGGTGGGGCTGCACCCGGAAGATGTGGAGCGACTGACCGACGCGTTGTGCGAGCTCCGCGACCGGGGCAACACCGTCATCGTGGTCGAGCACGATGGGACGCTCATGCGTCGGGCGGACTGGATCATCGACATGGGGCCGGGCGCGGGCGCGCTCGGGGGCAACGTCGTCACGGCCGGAACGCCGAGCGAGGTCGCGCGCCATCCCGAGTCGGGCACGGCGGCGTACCTGCGTGGCGAAGTGCATCTGGACGAGGAGGTCCGCATCGACGCCGAGGGTGACGAGGTCGCGGACGGCCACGCGCTGCCGGCGCCCGAACCCGTCCGCATCGCCGGCGCGTGCACGCACAACCTGAAGTCCGTCGCGTTCGAGGTGCCGTTCGGAAAGATCACCGGGGTCTGCGGGCCGTCCGGCTCGGGCAAGTCGACGCTGGTGCTCGACACGCTCGTCCCCGCGCTGCAGGGCGAGGCGCCCGCGGGGCGCTGGAAGAGCTTCAGCGGCCCGCTCGGAGGGGCCACCCGCACGGTGGTCGTCGACGCGAGCCCGATCGGGCGCACCCCGCACAGCGTGCCGGCCACGTACACGGGGCTCATGGGGCCGCTGCGCGAGCTCTTCGCCCGCACGCCGGACGCCCGGATGAAGGGCTTCGACATCGCGCGGTTCTCGTTCAACAGCACCCGGGGTCGCTGCCCCGCGTGCGAGGGCCGCGGCGCAATACTCGTCGAGATGCAGTTCCTCGCGGACCTCTGGCTCACTTGCGAGGAGTGCGACGGCCGGCGCTACATGCCCGAGGTCCTGGAGGTGCGGTTCCGCGGGCGGTCGATCGCCGACGTGCTGGACATGTCGGCTGGGGAGGCGCTGGCGTTCCTCGCGCACCAGCCCAAGGCCAGCGCGATCCTGCAGAGCCTCGTGGACGTGGGCGTGGGCTACTTGAAGCTCGGTCAGAGCTCGACCACGCTCTCCGGCGGGGAGGCTCAGCGCGTGAAGCTCGCGTCGGAGCTCCTGCACGCGAAGGGCGGCGAGCGCAGCGTCGTCGTGCTCGACGAGCCCAGCACCGGACTCTCCGCCACCGACACCGTGCACCTCGCGCGGGTGCTAGGGCGACTCGCGCGGCGTGGCAACGCGGTCGTCCTGATCGAGCACCACACGGACCTCCTGCGCATCTGCGACCGGCTCGTGGAGCTCGGGCCGGGAGGCGGCGCGGCCGGCGGCCGCGTGATCGCGCAGGGCACACCGGACGAGCTGACACTCGACCCGAGCTCCGTGACCGGCCCGTGGCTGGCCCGGGAACGGCGCTCGCCTTTGGATCCGAAACGGCGACGTCTCACAGCGAGGCGGGCGCGAAGAGTCACGCAGGAGGCGAACTGATGTTGGCGCACGTCGACAATCCGCTGATCGTCCAGAGCGATCGCACGCTCATGCTCCATACCGTGAAGAGCGTCGTGGACGAGGCCGGGCGCCCGGTCAAGGACGAGCACGGGCGTCCGAAGACGATCGAGCACCCGCGTTTCGTCGAAGCGCGCGATGCGCTGGCACCGTTCGCGGAGCTCGAGAAGAGCCCCGACTACCTCCACACCTACCGCGTGACCCCGGTGTCGATCTGGAACGCGGCGGCGCTCGGCATGACCGCGGACGAGATCGAGCGCCGGCTCGAGGACCTCTCCTGCGTCCCTGTCCCGCCGGGGGTCATCGCCGAGATCCGGACGTGGATCGACCGCTACGGCCTGCTCCGGATCGAGCGGCGCGGTGAGCGCTTCGAGCTCGTCACCGACGACCCGGAGGTGCTCGCCGACATGCTCGGGCACGAGCAGGTCCGCAAGCTGTGCGAGGTCGACGCGGAGGGGCGCGCGTGGATCTCGGACCTGCAGCGGGGCACGATCAAGCAGGCGCTCATCAAGATCGGGTTCCCCGTGGACGACCGCGGCGGATTCATCGACGGCGACCCGCTGGACATCGAGCTCCGCGACGAGGCGCGCTCCGGACAGCCTTTCGGTTTGCGCGGCTACCAGGACAGCGCCGCACAGGCGTTCTACGCCGGCGGCAGCGTGCTCGGCGGCAGCGGCGTCATCGTGCTCCCGTGCGGCGCGGGCAAGACGATCGTCGGCATGGGCGTCATGCGCCTGGTCGGCACGAAGACGCTCATCCTCACGACGAACACCATCGCCGTGCGGCAGTGGCGCGAGGAGCTGCTCGACAAGACACACCTCACCGAGGATCAGGTGGGGGAGTACACGGGCGACCACAAGAGCGTGGCCGACGTGACGATCACGACCTATCAGATGCTGACCTGGCGGCGCACGAAGACCGATCGCTTCGAGCACTTCAGCCTGTTCTCGCGCGAGAACTGGGGCCTCGTGATCTACGACGAAGTGCACCTCCTCCCCGCGCCGGTCTTCCGCGTCACCGCGGACCTGCAGGCGCGCCGGCGGCTCGGGCTCACGGCGACGCTCGTGCGCGAGGATGGCAAGGAAGACGAGGTCTTCTGCCTGATCGGTCCCAAGCGGTACGACGTGCCGTGGAAAACGCTCGAGGCCCAGGGCTTCATCGCGACCGCGTCCTGCATCGAGGTTCGCGTTCCACTCCAGCGCTCCTTGAAGTCCCAGTACGCTTCCGCTGGAGCGCGTGCCAAGTTCCGGATCGCCTCCGAGAACCCCGCGAAGATCCCCGTGATCCAGAAGTTGATCGCGAAACACGACTCGGGGCGGATCCTGGTCATCGGCCAGTACATCGATCAGTTGAACCTGCTCGCGCACCACCTCGGGGCGCCGCTGATCACGGGGAAGACCCCCAATCACGAACGCGAGCGCCTCTACGCCGCATTCCGAGATGGATCGGAACGGCTCCTCATCGTCTCCAAGGTGGGGAACTTCGCGATCGATCTGCCCGACGCCAACGTGGCGATCCAGGTCTCGGGCACCTTCGGCTCGCGACAAGAGGAGGCCCAACGCCTCGGGCGCATACTGCGGCCGAAGTCCGACGGCTCGGTCGCCGTCTTCTATTCAGTCGTCACGCTCGGCTCGCGCGATCAGGAGTTCGCTGAGAAGCGACAACTGTTCCTCACCGAGCAAGGCTATACCTACGAAATCGTGGAGGCCGCGGGCCTCGACGTCTCGATCGAATCTGGAGCGACAACTTGACATCACCCTCGTCGAACGGGAAGGCGCGGCCGACCGGTACCCGCAAGCGAAGCGCCGCAAGCAGTGGGACCGCGAAGCGGCAGGCGACCGCGGTCGTGCGCGCGTTGAAGAAGGCCGACCTGACCGAGCTGTACCGGTTCTGGTCGGGGGAG
>Ga0114950_10005021_pt1 | contig 10283 bp, 12 predicted proteins | sample N075metaG_FD_83503 | JGI IMG/M metagenome (GOLD analysis project Ga0114950, IMG submission 83503) | Deep subsurface microbial communities from Kermadec Trench to uncover new lineages of life (NeLLi) - N075 metaG | ecosystem: Environmental > Aquatic > Marine > Ocean trench > Sediment | place... | reverse complement strand
CTCAGCGACAGCAAGTCGGCGTCGATCTTGCCGCCGATGCGCACATCTCGTCCGGTTGCTTCCCTGATCTGCGCGGCAATCGTATCCTTGTAGTCGGAGAAATCGGCGGTCGCCAGGAACACCGCGAACCCGCCCACCGCCACGAGTAGAAGCAATAAAGCAGCCAGCGCGAGCCGCTTGATCAATCGCATTTGCGCCCCCCTGTCAGCCGCTCGACCGCCGGCGGGATTTGGGTAAAATCGGACGCCAGAATCGCCGCGCCGGCCGAACTCAAGTCCGCCGGTGCATGATACCCCCATCCCACGCCGATTGCAGCCACACCGGCGCTGCCGGCCATGACGACATCGAAGGTGGTGTCGCCGATCATCACCGTCTCACCGGGCGCCGCGCCGGCTTCCGACATGGCCGCCAGCAGCATCGCCGGGTTGGGTTTGCCGGGACCGCGATCGCTGGTCTGCAGGGTTACGAACCTGCCGCTCAATCCGTGCCGGTCGAGAACCGCATCGAGACCCCGGCGGCCCTTGCCGGTGGCAATGCCCAGCAGAATGCCAGCCGCCTCGATTTCATCAAGAGCGGCGGCGGCCCCCTCGTAGAGCGGCTCGTGCATGGCGGGATCGGCGATCAGCGCGCGGTAAGCCTCGACATAGCGATCGCGCAAGCCCTCCCGGTCCGCCCCGGCGGGGGCCAGGCGGTCGAGCGCCTCGATTAACGGCAACCCGATGAAAGCCTGCACCTGGGCCGCGGCCGGCGGCGGCAAGCCAAGGCTGGTGAACGCCTCGGCAGCCGCCGCGGCGATCACATGGAGGCTGTCGACGAGGGTGCCGTCGCAGTCGAAAACAGCGAGGCGCAAGGGTTTGGCCATTCTTGAGACCGCAAAATTACTTGAGACAAAACGCGAGACATTCCCGGCGCTCGGTGATTAACCCCAACTAAGCGCCATGGGAGGTGTCTACAAGCGACAATTGGGCGCGCAGGTCACGGCTACGGACGGGGTCCGCCGCCTACTCGCTTTCGGTCTTTGTCTTTACAGCGCCCGAGCGGGCCGTAGGAGGCTTCTGACGACCTTCCTCGACCGGATCGGCCTCGTGGTGGGCGATGTGAACAACGGCGGTATGGGCGCTGCCGTTGACCGAGGCGCATTTCATCGAATTGGCGGCAATCTTGGTCATTGTTTCCTCCAGTCTCCGCGGGCCGGTCGGCCGCATGATCGATCTTCGATCTTAGACGGGCCGGTACTTCGGACGCAGTGACGGTGGTCACGTGACGAATCGTTGCGATCTTAACCTTAAAGTTGTTTAGAAATCGTCATCGAACGGCGCGTCCCCCATTTCCAGATCAAACCCGAAAAAGGCGAAGGTTTTCGCCATATGCGGCGGGAGCGGCGCCGACACGTCGAGCTTGCCCTCCGGACCCTGCACGATCAGCCGGCGCGCATGCAGGTGCAGGTTCTTGGACAGGCCGGGCAGAAAGGCGTTCTTTCCGCCGTACTTGCCGTCCCCCAGGATCGGCGTGCCGAGGCTGGCGAGGTGAACGCGCAGTTGGTGGGTGCGGCCGGTGAGCGGCATCAGAGCCACCCACGCCGCGCGCCTGCCCACCGGCTCGATCACCCGGTAGTCAGTGGTGGCCGGGCGCGCGCCCTCCTCCCCCTTGCCGGCAACGAAGATTCTTTCCCCGCCCGCCCCGGCGCGCTTCACCAGGGGCGCTCTGATCCGCCCGGCCGGCGCTTGCGGAACGCCGACGGTCACCGCCCAGTAGAGCTTCTTCACTTCCTGCCCGCGAAACGCCTTGGCCAGCGAGGCCGCGGCGCGCGCCGTGCGGCCAAGCAGCAGAACCCCCGATGTGTCCTTGTCGAGCCGGTGAACCAGCCGCGGCCGCGCCGGCGCATCGAAGCGCAGGGCCTCCAGCATACCGTCGAGATGCCGGTGCGTTCCGCTCCCGCCCTGCACCGCCAGCCCGGCCGGCTTGTTGAGCGCGATGAGAGAGTCATCGCGGGCAAGCACGGCGGCGCGCAATGCCTCCGCCTCTGCTTGCGGGATTTCCGGCTCCCGCCGGGCTCCGCTTGCCGGCTTGTCCGCGGCGCCCAATGGCGGCACGCGGATAATTTGACCGGGTTCCAGCCGCTGGCCCGCCTTGACCCGCTTGCCGTCGAGCCGCACCTGCCCGGTGCGCAGGAGCTTCTCGAGACGGCCATGGGTGAGCCCGCCGTAGTGGCGCTTGAACCAGCGGTCGAGCCGCAGCCCGGCTTCGTCCGCCGCCACGGCCGTGTTCCGGACCCCGCCCGCTTTCGCGGCCACCGTCACGATCCTCTTAACTGGTTGAACCCCGTGGCGGCGGCATGGCCGAGCCACACCGCGAGAAGGCAAAGGACGACGGACAGGACGATCAGCGCGCCAGCGCGCATCCATTCGCCGCCGCGCAACATATCCAACGTCTGAATGCTGAACGAGGAGAAGGTCGTATAGCCGCCGAGAATGCCCAGCATGAGAAACTGCCGCATCTCGGTGCCGACGAACATCCGCCCGTCCGGCGCGGTCAGCGTCGCGATGACCCCGATCAGGAACGAGCCCAGCACATTCACGAACAACGTGCCAAGCGGCAAGCTCCCGCCGAACTGCACGGCGACGAGACCCGACGACCAGTAGCGCGCCATGCCGCCAAGGGCGCTGCCAAGTCCAATCCAAAGATAAATCGCCATGCCGGCCGGTATACTCCGAGGTCAAATGATCTGGGAAGAATAGCGCCCGGGCCCCGTGCCAACAACGGGCAGTCCAGTCAATCCCCGGATTTGCGCGCCCGGAGGTTTGCCCAATAGTCGAGCCGCTTTTTGATCTCACGCTCGAAGCCCCGCTCGACCGGCTCGTAGAACGAGGCGCGCTCCATGCCTTCGGGAAAGTAATTCTGGCCGGAAAAACCGTCTTCGGCGTCGTGATCGTATTCGTAACCCTTGCCGTAGCCGATATCCTTCATCAGCCGGGTCGGCGCGTTGAGGATGTGCTTGGGGGGCATCAGCGAGCCGGTTTCCTTGGCCGCCCGCGTGGCTTTTGCGAACGCCCTGTACCCGGCGTTCGATTTGGGCGCGGTTGCCAGATGGATCACCGCCTGGGCTACCGCAAGCTCGCCCTCGGGACTGCCCAGCCGGTCGTAGGCCTCCCACGCGGCTATCGCCTGGGGCAGCGCGCCGGGGTCGGCCATGCCGACATCCTCGACCGCGAACCGGGTCAGCCGGCGCAGGATGTAGATCGGATCCTCGCCGCCGGCCAGCATCCGTGCGAGCCAATAGAGCGAGGCGTCGACATCCGAGCCGCGCATCGATTTGTGCAGGGCGCTGATCAGGTTGTAGTGCCCTTCCTGGGCCTTGTCGTAGATCGGCGCGCGGCGCTGCACGGCCTGGGTGAGCCCAGCGACATCAAGCTCCCCGGCTTCGTCCGCCGGCAGGGCGAACAGCTCCTCCGCCAGGTTGAGGACGAAGCGCCCATCGCCGTCGGCCATGGCCTTGAGCGCGGCCCGCGCGTCATCGGTCAGGGGGAGGGTCCGGCTCTCGGCTTCCTCGGCCCGCCGCATCAACTCGTCGAGGGCGGTCCCGTCGAGGCGGTTGAGAACCAGAACCTGACAGCGCGATAGAAGCGCCGCGTTGAGCTCGAACGAGGGGTTCTCGGTGGTGGCGGCGACAAGGGAGAAGGAGCCGTCCTCGACCACCGGCAGGAAGGCGTCCTGCTGGGCCCGGTTGAAGCGGTGAATTTCATCGACGAAGAGCAGCGTTCCCTGCCCGTCATCCCGGCGTTGGCGCGCGCGCTCGAAGATTTTCCGCAACTCGGCGACGCCCGAGAACACCGCCGAAATCGGCTCGAAGGCAAGGCCGGCCCGCTCGGCGAGCAGGCGGGCGATGGTGGTCTTGCCCGATCCCGGTGGCCCCCACAGAACGATCGAGGAAATACGGCCGGCCTCGAGCATTCGGCCGAGCGGCCCTTGCGGTCCAATCAGGTGATCCTGGCCGACGACCTTTTCCAGGGCGTCCGGCCGCAACCGGTCGGCGAGAGGCCGCGGCGCCTGGGCGCTGAAGAGTGTGCTCACTCTCCTATGCGCAGGGTGATGACCTGGCCGCGCCGGCGCAACCGCACCAGCCACCGGTTGCCCTGACGGCCGGTGAGCGATCGCAGCCCGGCGACCCGTGCGATATCGTGGCCATTGACATGAATGACCATATCGCCGCGCGCCATGCGCAATCGGTGGGCCGGGCTTCCGCGGGCGACCTTCAAGATGATGACGCCCTTGCTCAGAGTGCCGGTGCCAAGCTCGTAGGCCAGCCGCGGCGAGAGGTTCGCCACCGTCGCACCGGCGAAGGGGCCGACGCCGACAAACGTTGTCACATTGCGCAAAGGCACTTCGGGGGGGGCCATCAGCATCACCTCGACCCGCCGTTTTTTGCCGTCGCGATACACCGTCAGCGCCGCTGTCCCGCCGACCTGCAAGAGCGCCAGGCGGAAGCGCAAGGACTGGCCGTTGATCAATTCCCTGCCGTTGATGGCGGTGATCACGTCGCCCTTCTTCAGCCCGGCCTTGTCGGCCGGACCGCCGACATTGATGCCGCTCAGGATCACCCCGCCGATCCTTTCAAGGCCGAGCGAGGTGGCGATATCGGCGGTCACGTCCTGGCCCTGTGCGCCGAGCCACGGCCGCACCAGGGGCTTGCCGGTCAAGGCGCTGCGCAAGACCGCTTTCACCATGTTCGAAGGGATTGCAAAACCAATGCCGACCGAGCCGCCGGATTTCGAGTAGATCGCGGTATTGATACCGACCAGGCGGCCGTCGAGGGAGACCAGAGCGCCGCCCGAATTACCCGGATTGATGGCCGCGTCGGTCTGAATGAACGACCGATAGTCGGTGATCCCGACCGAGGTCCGGGAAACCGCCGAGACGATCCCGCTGGTGACCGTCTGGCCGACCCCGAAGGGGTTGCCGATGGCGAGCACGAGATCGCCGACCTCGAGTTCATCGGCATCGCCGAAAGCCAGCGCGGGCAGCTTGAACTTGGCATTGATCCGCAGCACCGCCAGATCGGTGCGAGGGTCACGCAGCAGGACCGTTGCCTCGTACTCCCGCCGATCGGTGGTGACCACGGTGATCTGCTGGGCCCCCTTGATGACGTGGGCGTTGGTGATGATCACGCCATCGGCGCGAACGATGACGCCGCTGCCCAGCGAACCCAAGACACGCTTGCGCGGCAGGCCACGAAAGTTGGGGCCGAAGAAGCGGCGAAAGTAGGGGTCGTTGAAAAACGGAGAGATCGGCCGCGCCTCGACAATCCGCTTGGTATAGATGTTGACGACGGCGGGAGCGACTTTCTTGACGATCGACGCGAAGGACAGCTTGATCTCGATCGCCGATCGCGGCGCCCGTTTCTCTTCGGCGCCGGCGGAGGCGGCGAACGCAACGAGCAACAGCACCCAGATCAAACCCAGTCCATAGCGCGCCGGACCGAGAGCTCTAATGGCGTTTGTCATGGGTTCCTCGCTTCCCGCCCGCCCCCATAAACTCAAAAAGGGGCAGCCCTATTGGCCGCCCCCAAGGTTAACATCCCGTTGCGCCCATAGGGACGCTCGCCTTCACGCTTCGGGCGCCCTTTCTTCCTCGGCGTCCTGAGTGGGACCGGAATCCCGGCCCTTCGCTTCGAGGTCGCGGTCGACCAATTCGATGATCGCCATCGGCGCGCTGTCGCCGTAGCGGTAGCCGGCCCGCATGACGCGCGTATAGCCGCCCTTGCGCGAGGCATAGCGCTCGGCCAGCGTCCCGAACAGCTTCTGCGCCATCTCCCGGTCGCCCACCAGGGCCGACAAGGCCTGACGCCTGGCATGCAAGGTGCCGCGCTTGCCCAAGGTGATGAGCTTGTCGAGCGTGCGGCGCAACTCCTTGGCCTTGGGAACCGTTGTCTTGATCTGCTCATGCTTGATGAGCGCCGCCGCCATGTTCGCGAGCATGGCTTTGCGGTGGCTCGAAGTACGATTGAGCTTCCGCCCTGATATCCGGTGACGCATTGCCTATGGCTCCTGGCTTCTTTTTCGTCCGGCCGGGCTAGTACGGCTCTTCGAGCCGCTTGGCCATGTCCTCGATGTTTTCCGGGGGCCAGTCGGGAATCTCCATCCCCAGATGCAGGCCCATTTGGGTGAGGACTTCCTTGATTTCGTTCAGCGACTTACGGCCGAAATTCGGGGTGCGCAACATTTCCGCCTCGGTCTTCTGCACGAGATCGCCGATATAGATGATGTTGTCGTTCTTCAAGCAGTTGGCCGAGCGCACCGAAAGCTCGAGCTCGTCTACCTTGCGCAGCAGGTTGCGGTTGAACGGCAGCTCGCCGGCCTGTTCCTGCGCCACTTCGCTCTTGGGCTCCTCGAAGGTCACGAAGAGCTGAAGCTGGTCCTGGATAATGCGGGCGGCGAGGGCTACCGAATCTTCCGGTGTCACCGCGCCGTTGGTCTCGACGTCCAGGGTCAGCTTGTCGAGATCGGTGACCTGGCCGACGCGGGCATTCTCGACCTTGAAGGAGACCTTGCACACGGGGCTGAACAGGGAGTCGACCGGGATCAGACCGATCGGCGCCTCTTCCGAGCGGTTCTGATTTGAGGGTACATAGCCCTTACCGTTCTCGACCGTCATTTCCATGTTCAGATGGGCGCCCTTATCGAGATGGACGAGCACCTGCTTGGGGTTCAAGACCTCGATATCGGGGCCGGTCTCGATCATGTCGGCGGTGACCTCCTTGGGCCCGTCAGCCTTCAGCGTCATGCGCTTGGGGCCCTCGCCGAGCATCCTCAAGGCCAATGATTTGATGTTGAGAACGATGTCGATCACATCCTCGCGGACGCCGGGGATCGAGGAAAATTCATGCAAAACGCCGTCGATTTGGATCGTCGTCACCGCGGCACCCTGCAAGGAAGACAACAGGACCCGCCTCAGCGCATTGCCGAGGGTTATGCCGAAGCCACGTTCCAGCGGCTGCACGACGATCGAGGCGCGCCGGCTCGCATCCTTGCCGGGCTCGACCTTGAATCCCTTCGGCTTGATTAGATCCGTCCAGTTCTTCTGAATTGTCACGGGGTTTGTGCTCCATAAGCTCGCGCGGGACCCGTCGGTCCGGCGCTTTCAAACGATGATCGATCCGGTGCCGGGGGGTGCCCGGTCCGGGGGGTGCGGCGCCGTGTCCGCTAGACCCTGCGGCGCTTAGGCGGGCGGCAGCCGTTGTGCGGTATCGGCGTGACGTCGCGAATCGCGGTGATCTGAAAGCCCACGGCCTGCAGCGCGCGGAGTGCCGATTCGCGGCCCGAACCCGGCCCCTTGACCTGGACCTCGAGTGTCTTCATGCCATGCTCCATGGCCTTTCGGCCAACATCCTCAGCCGCCATCTGCGCGGCATAGGGGGTCGATTTCCGCGACCCCTTGAAGCCCTGGCCACCGGCGGACGACCAGGCGATCGTATTGCCCTGGGCGTCGGTGATGGTGATCTTGGTATTGTTGAAGGTCGCGCTGACATGCGCGACGCCGGAAGAAATGTTCTTGCGCTCGCGCCGTTTGACACGGCTGGTATTTGGTTTTGCCATGAATCTCGCCCTTTACGTTTTTTTCTTCCCGGCGACAGCCCGGCCCCGGCCTTTTCGAGTGCGCGCGTTGGTATGGGTGCGCTGGCCGCGAACCGGAAGTCCCTTGCGGTGGCGCAAGCCCCGGTAACAGCCGAGATCCATCAGCCGCTTGATGTTCATCGCCACTTCGCGGCGCAGATCACCCTCGACCGTGTACTCGCGATCAATCATTTCGCGGACCCGCACGACCTCGTCGTCGGTCATCTGATTGACCCGCCGCTCGAAGGGCACCCCCACCTTTTCACAGATATCCTTGGCCTTGGTGCGGCCGATCCCGTGAATGTAGGTGAGTGATATTTCCACCCGCTTGGCTGTGGGAATATTCACGCCTGCAATGCGTGCCACGATGTTTTCTCCTCAACCGATCCTGTGGGTGCCCGAACAAAGCCGGCGGAATTGCGCGGGTCCGGGGCCAACCCGACCGGAAACCGCCTTCCACCAGATCATCGAACCGTTGTGTCTATCCGACAGGCGCAGAAATACGCCCCTTTCGGCGATGCCCAAAGAGTATAGCAAATATAGGGGCTTTGCCTTGTCTGTCAACATGGCCGCGCTCAAATCCGATCCAAAATCGCCACCAATTGGTCGGTCACGGCATCGATATCTTTCATTCCATCGACGGATCGGAGCCTGTTGGTGTCGCGGTAGTAGGGCAGGATGGGGGCGGTTTGCTCGCGGTAGACGTCGAGGCGCTTTCTCAAGGTCTCCGGATTGTCATCGGACCGGACCGCCTCCGATTCGGTTGCCCGGCCCTTGATGCGCGCGAACAGAACCGCCTCGTCGACCTTGAGCTCGATGACGCAATCAAGGGTCAGATCCTTCTCCGCCAGCATTTTGTCGAGTGCCTGGGCCTGTTTGACCGTGCGCGGGAAGCCATCGAGGATGATACCCTCGCGGCAATCGGGCTCGTCGAGCCGCTCGGCGATCATCGAAACGATCAGCGCATCGGGGACCAGGTTCCCCGCGCTCATGATCTTCTCCGCTTTGCGGCCAAGCTCGCTTCCGGCCTTGACCGCTTCGCGCAGCATATCGCCGGTCGACAGCTGCATCGCCCCGTAGCGGTCCTGGAGGCGCTTGGCTTGCGTGCCCTTGCCCGATCCCGGGGGGCCGAAAATAATCATGTTCACCCGTGGCGGCCCTTGAGGCGCGCTTTGCGAACCAGCCCTTCATACTGGTGGGCCAGAAGGTGCGATTGGATCTGTGCCGTGGTGTCCATGGTGACCGAGACGACGATCAGCAGGCTGGTGCCGCCAAAATAGAACGGTATCGACGGCATCTGCGCGATCAACACTTCGGGCATGGCGCAGACGACGACGAGATAGAGCGCACCGGTGGTGGTGATCCGGGTCAGCACGTAATCGAGATAGTTGGCGGTATTCTCCCCCGGCCGGATTCCCGGCACGAAGCCGCCGTATTTTTTCAGATTGTCCGCTGTATCCTTCGGGTTGAAAACGATCGCCGTGTAGAAAAACGCGAAGAAGGCAATCAGCGAGACATAGAGAAGCAGGAAACCCGGCTGGCCACGGCCGAGAAAGGCGGTCACCGTGACCAGCCATTCAGGCCCGCCTTGGGCGCTGAACCCGGCGACCGTGATCGGCATCAGCAGGAGCGAGCTGGCGAAAATCGGCGGGATGACGCCGGCGGTGTTGAGCTTGAGCGGCAGGTGCGTGCTCTCGCCGCCGAACATACGGTTTCCCTGCTGGCGTTTCGGATACTGAACGATGATCCGCCGCTGGGCCCGCTCCATGAAGACGACGAAAGCGATCACGAAGGTTGCCCCAACCAACAGGGCGACGATCATGCCGGTCGGCAGCGAGCCCTTGCGTCCGAGCTCGAAGATCGACGCCAGCGCCGCCGGAACGCTGGCCACGATCCCGGCGAAGATGATCAACGATATCCCGTTGCCGACCCCGCGGGCGGTGATCTGCTCGCCCAGCCACATCAGAAAGACGGTTCCGCCGACCAGCGTGATGACCGTGGACAGACGGAAGAACATGCCGGAATCGCCGACCACCGCGCCGGCCGAACTCGACATGCCCTCCAGGCCGACGGCAATGCCATAAGCCTGCACGGCGGCCAGTACCACGGTGCCGTAGCGGGTATATTGATTGATCTTCTTGCGCCCGGCGTCGCCCTCTTTCTTGAGCGCTTCGAGGCTGGGCACGACGGCGGTCAGCAACTGCATGATGATCGCCGCCGAAATGTACGGCATGATGTTGAGCGCGAAGATGGTCATGCGCTCGGCCGCCCCGCCGGCGAACATGTTGAACATGCCGAGGATGCCGCCAGCCTGATTGGAGAAGATGTCCTTGAAGATCTGCTGGTCGATGCCGGGGATCGGAATGTAGGTCCCGAGCCGGTAGATCACCAGCGCGCCAAGGGTGAACCACAGGCGCTTCTTCAACTCGGTAGCCTTGCCGAACGCTCCGAGATTCAGGCCGGAAGACATCTGTTTGGTGGCGGTAGCCATGAAGGGTACCCTCGCGTTACAACTCGCCTATTCGGACGACTGGTCCTTGGGTGCATCCGCCGCCTTTTTCCCGTTTCCACCGGCCTTGGCTTTGTCGCCCTTGCCCGAAGACGCTTCGCCCTTGGCACCCTCGGAGGTGCCTTTAGCTTCCTTCGACGGGGCCTTGGCTTTCTTGGTGGGAT
>Ga0114950_10005019_pt1 | contig 10284 bp, 6 predicted proteins | sample N075metaG_FD_83503 | JGI IMG/M metagenome (GOLD analysis project Ga0114950, IMG submission 83503) | Deep subsurface microbial communities from Kermadec Trench to uncover new lineages of life (NeLLi) - N075 metaG | ecosystem: Environmental > Aquatic > Marine > Ocean trench > Sediment | place... | reverse complement strand
GAATTATATGCCTACCAATTCGATTGGCGTGCCCGATACGCAGGAGAGGATAATACCCTGGGTGAAGCCAACGTACGTTTAATTGAAGGAGTAAATCAATTGGGAGTAGATATTTCAGACCCAAATGCACAAGACGATATTGTTGTAAACGAGTTACATCTACCCCTTGGAAGGAAAGTGTTGTTTAAAATGCGTTCACAAGACGTATTACACTCAGCTTATATGCCTCATTTTAGAGCTCAGATGAATTGCGTTCCGGGGATGGTTACACAATTTGCGTTTACACCAATAATGACTACCCAAGAAATGCGTCAGGAAGATGATATAATAGATAAGGTTAAAAAGATAAATGATTTACGAAGAAAGGAAAGTATTAAATTAGCAGCAAAAGGAGAAGAACCCCTAGAGCCTTATGAGTTTGATTACTTATTGCTTTGTAATAAAATTTGTGGAAGCAATCACTATAACATGCAAATGAAAATTATAGTTGAAACTTTAGAAGAGTATAATGTCTGGATAGCTCAACAAGCTACTTTGGCAGAAACTTTAAAAAAATAAATAAAACAGCTTAAAGAGATATGTCAGAACACGCAAACGATCACGAAGTAGATCATCACGATGATCACGGGCATCATCATAAAGAGACATTTATAACTAAATATGTCTTTAGTCAAGATCATAAGATGATTTCTAGACAATACCTTATTACAGGACTGTTTATGGGGGTTATAGGTATTGCAATGTCGATGTTATTTAGATTACAATTGGCTTGGCCCGATAAACAATTTACTGTTTATGAAATATTTCTTGGCAAGTGGGGCGAAGACGGAGTGATGGATCCCAATATTTACCTTGCTTTGGTTACCATTCACGGCACCATTATGGTGTTCTTTGTATTAACAGCAGGTTTAAGTGGGACTTTTAGTAATTTATTAATTCCACTTCAAATAGGGGCACGTGATATGGCTTCGGGATTTCTAAATATGCTTTCGTATTGGTTATTCTTCTTATCTAGTGTGTTTATGGTACTTTCTCTATTTGTGGAAGCAGGACCTGCCTCTTCAGGATGGACCATTTACCCCCCGTTAAGCGCATTGCCCCAGGCAATTCCAGGCTCTGGAACAGGGATGACACTTTGGTTAGTTTCAATGGCGATCTTTATTGCATCTTCTTTACTAGCGGCATTAAATTATATAGTTACGGTAATAAACCTGCGTACAAAAGGAATGTCTATGACGCGTTTACCACTTACTATTTGGTCGTTTTTTATTACTGCTATCATTGGGGTAGTATCATTCCCGGTGTTGCTTTCTGCAGCATTAATGCTAATAATGGACAGAAGTTTTGGGACGTCATTTTTTTTATCAGACATATATATTGCAGGCGAAGTGTTACATAATCAAGGAGGATCTCCCGTTTTATTTGAGCACCTTTTTTGGTTCTTAGGACACCCCGAAGTTTACATAGTAATCCTTCCAGCTATGGGTATAGTTTCAGAAATTATGGCAACCAATTCCCGTAAACCAATTTTTGGATATCGGGCTATGATTGCGTCAATTCTAGCTATCGCATTTCTTTCAACCATAGTTTGGGGACACCATATGTTTATTACAGGTATGAACCCTTTCCTTGGTTCGGTATTTACATTTACCACCTTGTTGATTGCAATTCCTTCAGCAGTAAAAGCATTTAACTGGATTACCACACTATGGAAGGGAAATCTCCAAATGAATACAGCGATGTTATTTTCTATAGGATTTGTTTCAACATTTATAAGTGGTGGATTAACAGGAATTATTTTAGGAGATAGCGCTTTAGATATAAATGTACACGACACTTACTTTGTTGTAGCACACTTCCATCTGGTAATGGGGATTTCTGCTTTGTATGGACTTTTTGCTGGAATCTATCATTGGTTTTCTAAAATGTTTGAGGGCAGAATGTTAAATAAAAACTTAGGATATGTACACTTTTGGATAACCGCTATAGGGGCTTATGGTGTTTTCTTCCCCATGCACTTTATTGGTATGGCTGGACTACCAAGACGTTATTATACCAATACTAATTTTCCATATTTTGATGATTTAGCAGATATTAATGTGGTCATTACCCTATTTGCATTATTTGCCGCCGTAGGTCAGTTAGTGTTCATGTATAACTTTATTCATTCAATTTTCTACGGAAAAAAAGGACCAAAAAACCCCTGGAAATCTACTACATTAGAATGGACTGCCAAAGTAAAACACATTCATGGAAACTGGGATGGTCCAATACCACATGTTCACCGCTGGTCTTATGATTACAGTAAAATGAATAAAGACAGAAGTGATTATGTAATTCCGGGACAGGATTATATACCACAAGATATTCCGCTTCAAGAAAACGAGGAAGAATTACAAAATTAAATTTCCTGTTTACTTGTCTGAAGAAGTTATTTGTTATAAAGAGATGGAAATTTTTTGAAAGAAAATCAAAAATCAAAAAATATTTTATTAATGCCTTTTCCTGTTTTGAAAAGGCTTTTTTGATATTATCAGGAAAGGTAACCCAACGATTTGTATATTTGTTTTATGAACGAAAACCTCGATCCTAGTGGTGATAACTTTACACCTGATGAACTGGAAGTAGAACGTAAGTTACGCCCTCAATCTTTTGATGAATTTGAAGGACAGGAAAAGATATTGGACAATCTCAAAATTTTTGTACAAGCAGCTAACCTGAGAGATGAAGCATTGGACCATACTTTATTTCATGGCCCCCCCGGGTTGGGAAAAACTACCCTGGCATATATTCTTGCTAATGAGCTTAATGTAAATATTAAAGTAACATCAGGTCCGGTGTTGGATAAACCCGGAGACCTTGCTGGATTACTTACCAATCTGGATGAGCGCGATGTGCTTTTTATAGATGAAATTCATCGGTTAAGCCATATAGTAGAAGAATACCTTTATTCTGCCATGGAAGATTATAGGATAGATATTATGATAGAGTCGGGGCCAAATGCCAGATCTGTACAGATCAATCTTAATCCGTTTACTTTGATAGGTGCAACCACACGCTCAGGATTATTAACTGCACCAATGCGAGCACGTTTTGGAATTTCATCTCGCCTGCAATATTATACAACCGAGATACTTACGAATATTGTACAGCGAAGTGCGACTATTTTAAAGGTTTCAATTGGTATGGAATCAGCCATAGAAATTGCAGGACGAAGTAGAGGAACACCACGTATAGCAAATGCTTTACTTCGCCGAGTTCGGGATTTTGCACAAATCAAAGGCGATGGGAATATAGATATTAAAATTGCTAAATATGCCCTGGAAGCATTAAATGTGGATGCTAATGGTTTAGATGAAATGGACAATAAAATACTTTCAACTATCATCGATAAGTTTAATGGAGGTCCGATAGGGATTACTACTTTAGCAACAGCAGTTTCTGAAAGTCCGGAAACGATAGAAGAGGTATATGAACCTTTTTTAATTCAGCAGGGATTTATTATGCGAACACCACGTGGGCGTGAAGTAACGGAAGCTGCTTACAAACATTTAGGAAAAACAAAAAAGAGTACAAAGGGAAGACTGTTTTAACATAAAGTATTATTCCAATTTCATCTCAAAATCTCTTCAAAAAATCAACCAATTCTCATATCGAAATCCTTTTTTATAATTCTATCAGACTGTAATAAAACAATCAGGTAAGGCTGTACTATAAACTTAGTTTAAAATTTATTAACTTTATGCTTTTAAAATAGATCGGTTCAACATAACATTTAAAACATATAACAGAAACCATTTAAAAAACTAACTAACCAATAAATTAAATCTATCATTTATGAAAACTTTAAAAATTCTTACTCTTGTACTTTTAGCAATAACATTTAGTAACTGTGACAATGTTAAAAAAGAAAATAATGAGGGACCTACTATTGTTGATTTACAGGCACAAATAGAAACACTGGAAGCTGAAAAAGCAGCATTAGCAATGGTAATACCTGAATCTTTGGCTGAAAACATGAATATGTATGTTATTGAAAGAGAAATTCCAGAACTTGGCAAATGGAGTGCCGAAGACTTAAAAGGTGCATCCCAAACGTCATGTGGTGTGTTAAAAGAAATGGGATCCGATATTCAGTGGCTACACAGTTATATAACCGGTGATAAAATGTACTGTATATACCTTGCAGCAAACGAGGAAATGGTTCGTGAACATGCAAAAAAAGGTGGGTTTCCTGCCAATTCTGTTAATGAAGTTTCGACTATGATCAGTCCCGAAACTGCAAATTGATTTTAAATTTGTAATATTCCTAATAAGATAATTGTATCCTAGCAGGTTAACACTAATCCCCTTTTAAGAAGGAAGAGATATGAAGAGGAGTATATGATATCAAAACAAAAACAGACATCCCTTATTAAAACCGAAGCTAAGCGCCTCGGTTTTTTATCTTGTGGAATTAGCAAAGCCGAATTTTTAGAAGAAGAAGCCCCCAGACTAGAAAAATGGCTTGCTAATGAAATGCAGGGTAAAATGAGCTATATGGAGAATCATTTCGATAAGAGATTAGATCCCACCATTTTAGTACCCGATTCGAAAAGTGTTATTTCTTTGATATTTAATTATTATCCAGAAAAAACACAAATAAAGGATACCTATAAAATTTCAAAATACGCTTATGGAATAGATTACCATATTGTAATAAAAAATAAACTGAAACTTTTTCTTGAATTTATTCAACAGGAAATCGGGGAAGTTCATGGGCGTGTTTTTGTTGATTCAGCACCTGTACTCGATAAGGTGTGGGCTGCAAAAAGTGGTTTAGGATGGATTGGAAAACACAGTAATTTATTAACCAAACAATTCGGGTCATTTTACTTTATTGCTGAAATCATTATCGATTTGGAACTTGAATACGATTTTCCGGTTACAGACCATTGCGGTACTTGCACTGCTTGTATTGATGCCTGCCCAACACAAGCAATTGTTGATCCCTATAAAGTAGATGGCAGTAAGTGTATTTCGTATTTTACTATTGAGTTAAAAAATGAAATACCTTCAAATGTGCAGGGTCAGTTCGATGATTGGATGTTTGGTTGTGATATCTGTCAGGATGTATGTCCCTGGAATCGATATAGCAAGTCGCATAATGAACCACTATTTAATCCCAAACCAGAATTATTATCAATGTCCAAAAAGGATTGGGATGAAATTACTGAAGACGTTTTTAAGAAAGTGTTTTACAAAAGTGCAGTGAAACGCACAAAGTTTTCAGGATTAAAAAGAAATATCGAATTTTTACAGAATGAGTAATAAAAGAAAGTAACCTTTCTTCTTTCTTTAAGCTTACTTAAATTTGTAAATCACATAATGAAGTAATAATAATTACAATTAATGAGCAAACAAAGTAGACGTCGTGAAGCCCTATTATATCATGCAAAACCAAAACCAGGTAAAATTATGGTGGTACCTACAAAAAAATATGCCACACAAAGAGATCTTTCACTCGCTTATTCTCCTGGAGTTGCAGAACCTTGTCTTGAAATCGAAAAAGAAGTTAATAATGTTTACAAATACACAAATAAAGGAAATTTAGTTGCTGTTGTTACTAATGGTACAGCTGTATTAGGATTAGGGAATATAGGTCCGGAAGCATCTAAACCTGTTATGGAAGGTAAAGCGTTACTGTTTAAAATATTTGCAGATATTGATGTATTTGATATTGAAATAGGCACACAAAATGTTAATGAATTTATAGAGACTGTAAAAAATATAGCACCCACTTTTGGGGGAATAAATTTAGAGGATATAAAAGCGCCGGAAGCCTTTGAAATTGAAAAGAGGTTAATAGAAGAACTCGATATACCTGTGATGCATGACGATCAACATGGGACGGCAATTATCTCGGCTGCAGCATTGATTAATGCATTGGATATCGCCAAAAAGAAAATAAAGAATGTTTCTATTGTAATAAGTGGCGCTGGTGCTGCAGCGGTATCTTGTACACGTTTGTATAAGGCCTTTGGTGCCAAATCAGAGAATATTGTCATGGTAGATAGTAAAGGTGTGATTAGGAAAGATCGAGAATTCCTTACCGATGAAAAAACAGAATTTGCTACCTCTAGAGATATTGTAACTTTAGAAGAGGCCATGATAAATGCAGATGTCTTTATAGGACTTTCTATAGCTAATATAGTTTCCCCTGAAATGATTAAAAGTATGGGTAAAAACCCAATAGTTTTTGCTTTAGCTAATCCAGACCCAGAGATAGAATACAATCTTGCTATAAAAACACGAAAGGATATAATTATGGCAACAGGCCGGAGCGACCACCCTAATCAGGTTAATAATGTTTTAGGATTCCCATATATCTTTAGAGGAGCTTTGGATGTCCGCGCTACAAAAATTAATGAAGAAATGAAAAAAGCGGCGGTTCTTGCTTTAGCTAAATTAGCAAAAGAACCTGTACCTGAACAAGTAAATATTGCCTATGGAGAAACCAAATTAATATTCGGTAAGGATTATATTATCCCAAAACCCTTTGATCCTAGATTAATAGGTACAATACCAATTGCTGTTGCTAAGGCTGCAGTAGAAAGTGGTGTTGCCAATGAATCTATTCTTGATTGGAAAAAATATGAAGATGAACTTTTTGAAAGAATGGGGAGTGATAATAAAATAATTAGGTTATTAATCAATCGAGCTAAAATAAACCCCAAGAGAATTGTATTTGCAGAAGCCGACCAATTAGATGTTTTAAAGGCAGCACAAATTGTATATGAAGAAGGAATTGGAATTCCGATTTTATTGGGTAGAAGAGATACCATTTTGGAACTCATGAGACAATTAGAATTCGATACCGATGTTGAAATAATTGATCCGAAAAGTGATGAACATGCCGAAAAACGAAATTATTATGCAGAAAAATATTGGAAAAATAGAAGACGAAAAGGAGTTACACTTTATAGTGCTCAAAAGTTAATGAGGGAGCGAAATTATTTTGCTGCTATGATGGTAAATGAAGGAGATGTCGATGCCATGATATCAGGGTATTCTCGTGCATATCCTACTGTTATTCGTCCGGTTATGGAAACCATTGGGAAGTTCGAGGGAGTAAGTAAAATGGCAACTACTAATTTAATGTTGACTAAAAGAGGACCTCTATTTATTTCTGATACCTCCATTAATATAGACCCAACAGCAAAAGAGTTAGCCAATATAGCACAAATGACCAACTACACAATGAAAATGTTTGGGATAAAACCGGTTATTGCTATGATTTCTTATGCTAATTTCGGATCTTCAAAACACCCTCAGGCCTCTAAAGTTAGAGAAGCTGTTAAAATTCTTCATAGAATAAGTCCCGATACTATTGTGGATGGTGAAATACAAACAGATTTTGCTTTAAACCCTGAGATGCTTCAGAAAAATTTTCCATTTTCAAAATTAGCTGGCAAGAAAGTAAATGCTTTGATCTTTCCTAATTTAGATTCAGCCAACAGTAATTATAAACTCTTAAAAGAGTTAAATAATGTAGAATCAATTGGCCCCATAATGTTGGGGATGCGAAAACCAGTTCATATTCTGCAATTAGGTGCAAGCGTTGAAGAAATGGTGAATATGGCGGCTGTTGCTGTAATAGACGCACAACAAAAAGAAAAATACAAAAAGAGTAATAAATGAGCTAAAATATAGGCTAGGATTTTAGTATTTGCAAAGCTGGCAGATGCAAATAATTATATTATATTTGAGCCATCAACCTTAATTAACCAATGATTACCCATATAGAGGGAAGATTAGTTGAAAAAAGCCCAACAGATGTTATAATAGACTGTAATGGAGTTGGGTATTTTATTAATATCTCGTTATACACATTTTCGAATCTCCCAGAGAGCGAAAATGTAAAGTTATATACACATTTACTGGTAAGAGAAGACTCTCATACTTTATATGGGTTTTCCAGTGTGGTGGAACGTGAAATATTCAGGTTGTTAATTTCAGTTTCAGGGGTTGGAGCCAATATAGCTAGGACCATGCTGTCTTCCTTATCTCCAGAACAAGTAATGAGTGCTATTGCACATAATGATATAACAACCATACAATCTGTTAAAGGAATAGGTTCAAAAACTTCGCAACGTGTAGTATTGGATCTAAGGGATAAAATATTGAAAGTATACAGTATGGATGAGGATTCTGTTGTTTCGAGCAATACGAATAAAAATGAAGCGTTATCTGCTTTGGATACATTGGGGTTTGCTCGTAAACAAGTCGAAAAGGTTTGCGATGATATTATTAAACATGACCCTGAGGCATCAGTAGAAACGATTATAAAACAAGCTCTAAAAAATTTGTAAAAATTGATCACAAAAAATTACGTTTTAAAAAAAGGCCTTTTTAAGCTTTTATTGGTGTTGAGTATAATTTTAGGGAGTGTCACAACAATAAATGCGCAAGACTCTACCAACACAGGGTTTACACTAGGAAGGATGGATTTGCCAGATCCTTCTAGCATTCAAAATCTATATACTTACGATCCTATAATAGACAGATATTTATTTGTAAAAACTTTAGGTGATTTTAATATCTCATATCCTTTAATTCTTACTCCTGAGGAATACAGAGAATTAGTTCTTAAAGAACAAATGAAGGCGTATTTTAAGGCTAAAATAGATGCTGCCGATGGCAGAAAAGAAGGTGCTGAAGAACTACAAAAAAATCTATTACCTACCTTCTATGTTAATTCTAATTTTTTTGAATCTGTATTTGGTGGCAATACTATAGAGATTATTCCTCAGGGTAGTGTTGAAATAGACTTAGGTATTTTATATACTAAGCAGGACAATCCTTCCTTTTCACCCCGAAATCGAAAGAACTTATCCTTCGACTTCGATCAACGAATAAGTTTAAGTCTTTTAGGAAAAATTGGTGAAAGACTTCAGATTACAGCAAATTATGATACCCAATCTACATTCGATTTTCAAAACCAGATAAAGCTGGAATATACCCCATCTGAAGATGACATCATTCGAAAAATAGAAGTAGGGAACGTTAGTATGCCTCTTAATAGTTCCTTAATTCAGGGAGCACAAAGTTTATTTGGTGTTAAAACCGAACTTCAGTTTGGAAATACTTCAATTACTGTAGTATTTTCTGAACAAAAATCTGAAAGACGTACTGTAGTAGCAGAAGGAGGAGCCACAATAACAGAATTTGATATTTTTGCATCAGATTATGATGAAAATCGTCACTTTTTCCTAGCACATTATTTTAGAGATAATTATAATAGGGCTCTTGTTCAATATCCTTTTATAAACTCAAATATTCAGATTACTAGAACAGAAGTTTGGATTACCAATCGAACTAATATTACCAATAACGTTCGAAATATTGTTGCATTGCAGGATATAGGAGAATCTGACCCTACAAATATTGGGTTACCTTTTCCTCCCGGAGGATTTATTAATAAACCAAAAACAGCATTTCCCGATAACTCTAGCAATGACTTTAATCCCTTTGGTATTGACGGTAGTGAACAAAGTATTTTAAATATTTTAATTAGAGATATTGCAACTGTTCAAGCTGGATTTAGTGGGGTACCTGTAAGAGATGGTTTTGATTATGTAACTTTAGAAAATGCTCGATTATTGCAGACTAACGAATACAGACTTAACTCTCAATTAGGATATATTTCGTTGAATCAACGGTTAAACAATGATGAAGTTTTAGCGATAGCATTTCAATTTACAGTTAATGGTAAAGTATTTCAGGTTGGAGAGTTTGCAAATGATGGTTTGGAAGCAAACGGAGGAATAATTCCCGGGGGAGGTATTGGAGATCCAAACCCCGGAACAGAACCAATAGAAGGAATTTCACAAAACCTCGTTGTAAAATTATTGAAGAGTAATATTACAAATGTGGATGAACCTATTTGGGATATAATGATGAAAAATATTTATCCTATAGGCGCATATCAATTAGAACGGGAAGATTTTAGATTGAATATTTTGTATACAGACCCATCTCCTTTAAACTATATATCTGCAGCTCCCGGCAGTTCTGAATTTCCTTCAACACCTTTACCGGAAGATGTTGAAAATACTACATTATTACGTGTTTTTAATTTAGATCGTTTAAACTTTAATAACGACCCGCAACAAGGAGGTAATGGTTTCTTCGATTTTCTTCCTGGGATTACTGTCGATACACAAAACGGATATATCATATTTACCTCAGTAGAACCTTTTGGGAATTACCTCTTTAATAAATTAGAAAATACTCCTGGTTCGG
>Ga0114950_10005018_pt1 | contig 10286 bp, 23 predicted proteins | sample N075metaG_FD_83503 | JGI IMG/M metagenome (GOLD analysis project Ga0114950, IMG submission 83503) | Deep subsurface microbial communities from Kermadec Trench to uncover new lineages of life (NeLLi) - N075 metaG | ecosystem: Environmental > Aquatic > Marine > Ocean trench > Sediment | place... | reverse complement strand
TACACCGCATTATGTGATATGGCCGAGGTAGAGGCCGACAGCGAGTATAAGGTGTGGATGTCAACCTGGCACAGCAACAAAGAGGAAGTTGACAAACTAGTTATCGCCGACCCAAAACACGGAAAAGCAAGATGTTATGTATGTTTTGCCGGAGCGGTTATGGCGAAAACTTTTGAGATACCCCAAACGCAAACAATCACCCCTTCTGATTTTGAAGATAACGACAAATTGTATGCGCTTGACCACATCAGAGAGGGGAATATTCAACTCGCCATCAGAACTTTTCACGACCGAAACGGATTGCACGAAGGAGAACCAATCTCAAAAGAGATAGACAAGAAACTGCAAACGCTACCCTACACAGTCCCCGTTAATCAATACGAAGATGACCCCGTTGCATGGAGAGAGGATATGCACGAGATTATCAAGAAACTTGTCGAGGCAGGATTGTAACCCGATGATTCATCGACCGAAACCCCAACCCGCCAAACGGCAGAAAGGAGCGGACCGCTGGAATTCAGATATAACGGAAAAAAAATTTCCGAAACGCTATCGCGTTCCCATACGGATTCGAGACAAGGAAATATTGAACATGAACATCACAGCCAGGAGATCGGAATCTTGGCCCCCGACACCGCTCGAGAAAGAGCGCGACCAACGAGGCCGGTAATCGGCAGGGTAAAATTTCCCCCTTGACGAGGCCGGTAATCTGTGGTAGAATGCCTTTAACGATTGAGGGGCGATGTAGGGTTAGCGGGGCTCCAAGCGACGGCACCCAGAACCCGCGTCCGGCTAGGCGCCTACGCCCCTTGGTCGTGCCGGCACACATAATTTAATTCATCCACCGTGGATGGGACAGTCTCCTGTCGGGCCTTATGGGATCCAGAACTCCCCCTGGTTTCATCGGGTAGGAACCCCATCCACGGTATTTTTATTGGAGGTAGCAATGAGTGGATCACGAGCAAAGACGATCAAATGGATGGCAATCTCACTGGCGAAAGAGCCAAAAGAAGTGCCGAAGATATACAAACGATTGAAGATCGCATGGACACGAAAGGAATTCCTAAAATAATGTATGTAATCAAAAACACATTCAACAAAAAGTACCTCGGACCCGACGGGAGTTTCGTGGAGAAGGTCGACGAGGCCAGAATTTTCAGTTCGTTTATGGTCGCAACCGGAATGCTGAACGCGAATGAAGAAGTGCAGACGATTGGTACAGTGCCGAGCGGTGGAATCAAAGAGAAACCCAAATGAGATATGCAAAAACCACCTCGGTCACAGTTGAAAAATCGCAGATTCAAATCCAGCAGGTACTCAAGAAGTATGGTGCCGATCAGTTCATGTACGCATGGGCCGATGAAACGGTGATGATCGGATTCAGGATTGACGGCTATCCAGTACAGATTCAGATACCGATGCCCGAGAAGCCACAGGAACAACGGCAGGCCATGAGGGTTCTGTTGCTTCTTATTAAGGCCAAGCTGGAATGGATTGAAACCGGACTCTCGACGGTAGCCGCAGAATTCATGGCACAGTTGATGCTCCCCAATGGGCAGAGCATGGCACAGTGGGCATTGCCACACCTTGAGAGCGGAAAGATGCCACGATCACTTCCCGCGCTACCCGAGCCAAAGGAGAAAGTTGATGAGTGAGACAACATTGCCAGAATGGGCGGTAAAACATTTCCCAAAGACACCAGAAGAAGCAAAAGACTGGAAGCCACAGCAAGCACACCGCGCACTACATAGATGTGTATTGGCGGCGGCGCAGACACGTATCGAGGGTGCGTGGGCAGCATACATACGCGACGTTCCAGGGATGAATCACGACAACGAATTTAATAACGTATTGAAAGAAGGAGATAAATTACGCGAGGACATTGCACGAATCATGTTCCCCCAATTCAAAGGGATCCCTTATGCCGAATGAATACGCACAATGAATCGAATCATTCTGGATCTATGCGGCGGCACCGGAGCATGGTCGAACCCCTACAAAAAGAAGGGATACGACGTCCGGTTGATTACATTGCCGGAAGATGTGCGTGACGTGCAATACATCGAGAACGTACACGGCATTCTATGTGCCCCGCCATGCCAAGTTTTTGCGAACAGCGGCGCCCGATGGGAACGATCGACCGAAGATATGCGTGATGGGCTTAGTATGGTCGACGCCTGCCTGCGTATCGTAATGATGCACCGCCCGAAGTGGTGGGCACTTGAAAACCCCATCGGTAAGTTAAAGCAATACCTCGGGCCAGAACGATTCGCATTCGATCCCTGCGACTACGGCGACGACTACACCAAGCGAACCCTGTTGTGGGGCGAGTTTAACATCCCCAAATTCAGACGAGTCGAACCGACCGAAGGATCCAAAATGCACTTGAAATACGGTGGCAAAAGCGAACGCACCAAGAGAGAACGAAGCATCACGCCGGCTGGATTTGCCAAAGCGTTCTACGAGGTCAACCCATGAGTTGTATACGATGCGAACATGATCGAATCGGGAACCCGATGGCCGCGTCGTCGGGTATCAAGTGTACGTGCGCCGAGTGCCGTCAAGACAACATCAGAGAGCGGCTGGAAAAGGTGAAGATAACTTTGGTTGAGAACGCCCTGATTATATCAGCACGCACCGAAGGCGAAACAATCGGACGGCGGCAGGCGTGGGATGCAATGCACAAGAAGTGCAACGACAATGACCAATGGTGGGACAGTGTGTTGTATGGATGCTACAGAACAAAGGCCGATTGCACATTTGAAACGTGCCCACTATTGAAAGGCGGCGAATGATGGCAACCAAAGCGGAGATTGAAAAACTCGCGCTGTGTTTGGATAAGGGATTTAAGGTGTTAGACGCCAAGTATAACACCCTATGCGCTGCGGTGATTGCGTTGCGGGAGCATGAGGCCAACGGGCCGAGCGGGTACGATTCACACTCAGTTTGGCACGCTGAACACGCACGCCTACGCGCCGAACTGGACGCGCTGGTGAAGGATGGCAAGTGATGGCAAAGCGAAGAAAGTTTATCACTTGCCCCGATTGTGATGGCGGTGGATACCTGCTTATGGGCGAGTGCAACGGAACAAAGCGGTGCCCAAAATGCAAAGGGACAGGACGAATAGCCGAGGAGCTTGCACCCGCCTCGCGTAAATACTTGCGGTAATGAGCGGTTATTTGGTTCGGTGGACTTCGGAGTATCACCCCCAGGCCACCGATGAGAAAACGAGGCCGCAATTTGCCGGTGAGTATATGGGGCGGGTTCCTTGGCTGACACAAAAGGATTAAACAATGCAACTGATGATTAACGGAATCGGGTACGAGCTTAACGACATCCGAAAACGTGCCGGCAACGTCGAGATTTACGAGGCCAGGGTTTTCGCCGAAATGGTGATCCCGCCATTAATTGACGAGCTCGAGAGACTGGCGGGAATCGTATTGGCAATCGAAGCAGGATTGAAACAATTGAAGGGAGGGGAAAAAATGGATCCAGATGAAGAAGTAGAAGAGAAAGAACTAGAAGAAGAGGAAGAGAACGAACCAGACGATAGTTACGAACCGGACCTTATGGGCGTATCTGCTGATGAATTGTACGAACGCGCCGCAAACCAACGGGAAAGAGGAACCTACTAATGAGAGAGATTACATATACCCATCACGACAAAAGCAAATGGGACGATGGACCCTGGATGAACGAACCAGATAAAATACAGTGGCAAGACAAAGCGACGGGATTGCCATGCTTGGCAGTTCGTAATTGCCATGCTGGACACTGGTGCGGATATGTTGGCGTCGATAAGGATCATCCATTTTTTGAAGAGGATTACGACAATACCGAGCTCGAGGTACACGGTGGATTAACCTTTGCGGCGAAGTGCGACGAACCCGAAGAAGGATTCGGAGATTGTGACACCGTTTGTCATATTGTTGACAAAGGGGAGGACGACAATATCTGGTGGTTCGGATTTGATTGCGCCCATCTTTGGGATATGTGCCCAGGGAGAGTGGGAAAGCATTTCAATGAGGACAAGAGCGTATACAAAACCATTGCATTTGTAAGAAAAGAATGCGCGACTCTGGCACACCAACTTAAAAATACGGGAGTCGCATAATGGACAGCCTATTCATGGACGGACAATGGAACAAGGCGCTTGAGAATTATGTAGCATCTGACCCGTTCATATGCCCGAAGTGCAGCAACGAAAAGAAAGAACACTCAAAGCTATGTATTGATTGTTCAAACGAAGTAGTGAACACGAAGGCACGAAACTACTACCACAAGAAGAAGAAGATGAAGGGTGTTCGTAAAAAAGGACTCGACGCCAAGAAAGAAGAATACCGAAAATGCAAGATACGATTCGAAGTAACCAGAGTCGACGACAAGATACACGTCGATATGGTGCATCCCGAAGCGATACAGAATATGATGATCGTGCCGGCAAAGGGAAAGGGCGCGATGTCACTCTACCAGTTGACGGCGTTCTGTAATTCGTGGTGCGAACGCCTGGGGATTGATCCCGATGAACACGTCGATATAATGATGTAGGAGGCCAGAATGGACCGTTGTACTTGCGGTTGCCATGACTTGAATGCAGAAGTAGTGATCTGTGGGCAATGCAAATGTTGGGAATGGAACAAACTTTCCAAGCATCAGAAAAAGTTAATCGTAAAAGGATTTGCGAAAGCATACAAGTCTTGGAAGGAGGCAAAATGAATGAAGGAAGTAAGCGAACAGGTAATGACATACCGAGTAAAGGCATACTGTACGAAGAAAGATTGTCGCGGTGAAATGAGATTCACCGGATCATCATTGTTGACATCACCACCGATGTACACGCATAGATGTGAGGTTTGCGGATCGTCAGAGAACGTGTACAAAATGTACCCCATTATCGAGCACATACCGTCGTGAAAGGAATGCGTATATAATGCCAAAGAAAATCGGGAAAGGTAAAGCAGCCGAGGATGCAATGAAGGCTGCTATTGCAAAACGACGAGCAGAATCAAAAGCCGCATTGAAGAAACAGAGGGAGCGCGCGGCGAAAGAGCGCCCGATTGAATTCGAACCCATCGGACTAAGCGCCGGCAGACACACAATGCTGATAAAGCTGGACGAAATCATCGAGCATGTAAATAATCTCACGCGAGTTGTGTATGAACACCTGGACGACGAAGGTGCTCGGGACAGCATCGGTTACATTGTGGAGGATGAAGATGTCTGAGAAACAACCTAACGTCGACAAGACGGCAGAACCGTGGCGATATGAGCAGGACAACAAGGGAACGGACAAGACCAAGACGGTACTGATTGTCGCATTCGTTGTCGCGTTTCTGGGCGCAGTATTTTCCCTGTTCCTAATCAGTGGGTGTGCCCCAAAGATCCCGTTCACCGAGGCGCCCGAAACGTACAACGCGCCAGTCGAAACCGTGATCATTCATTCCGATTCGTCCGCATACCTCGAGAGCATTCCACCGGAGTATCAAGTCGACCTCGCCGGCAACCTGCCTGGTCGATTCTATATTGCGAACATGGATCTGCATCCCAACCGCATGAACACCTATCACGGATTCTCGATTGTCGACACCGTAGTATCAAACACCCCGTTCATATGGGGCGCTCTATTTCCACGAGGCCAGAATTATCTAGTGAGTTTGCATACAATGACCGGCGCCATTGTGCCGCAATCGGGAATTCGATTTGTAATCAGAGAAACCAACGGGAGGCCGTAATGACGATCGAAACACTACTGAAAATGAAACTCGGAGATACAGAGAAACTCGACAACACAGGATGTACGACAATGACAAGAGTGCCCAATGGGTGGGTTTGTATCCTATACAGACGGGAAAACGCCTTCGATATGGACGGAAGGAATGAGTTTCGTTACATTATAGTTTCGTCGACGTTTGTACCAGAAAGACTATAATTCCTGTTCCTTCGCTTCTTTTCTCCGACGGGCGTACAAGAGATTGTATGCCCGTACTTTTTCGGGGTTTGCCGCAGCCCACTTACGATTGAGCTCACGCTTACGATCCCGATTCTTACGAACCCAGGCACGCATCTGATCCAGCCGGCGTTGATCCGCGCATGGACGACACCATTTGCGACCCTCGACCAGCATAATGCACGATTTTGTTGCACAATGTCGCATTAGTCCTCAATCATCTTGACTTGGGCGATCAACACAGTCTTAAATTCGCCGAAGAAATGCTCGAGCGCAGCATACTGATCCTGCAAGTCGGCATTGCTGTAATACTTCCCTGGAAGAAACGGAACCTCATACATCGAGTTTGAATTGTGACTATGAAGCAGTTTTTTGGTCCGGTATTCCTCGACCTTGATTTTGATCTGGTCAATAATCGCGACCAGTGTGTACTTATCGAGCTCAGGCTGTGTCGGAAGCGATGTGTCCGGCATCGTCACTTTTATTTTCGGCATTGAAATCCTCCGGTACAAATTCTTCGTGTTCTCGCATGATTTTAAGGAAGTCCTCGAGCGGCAGGATCGCCACCCACTCACAACGATCGCGCCGGTGGCAGACAACGGGGATCTCATCGTCTGCCTTGTCGCCTTTGGCCTGGCTCAACGCATCGTACAGGTTCAGTCGTTTGGTGCGCTTACACTCGATGTGGAGGCCAGGAATCGAATGAACAATGTCAGGGGAGTCAGGACTTCCACTAAACTGCTGACCTCGACGAGCATCCCAACCATAGTCACGGATCACGCCGGCAAGTTCACGTTCGCCCCGACATCCCTTCGCTCTTGAATTTACAGACATCAAAATCCTTCCATGCACAAGTTGTAAACTTCATTCAGAATCCACCACCATTCACAATTCAGACAATCCCCACGGTCACACATTGTACCGTGAGGGCAAGGTCCGATCGTGCTAGAACGGCATTTTGTCGTCCTCCACCTCTTCGACTTTTGTACCCGCAGGAATCGGGCTCGGGAAATTTTCATCGACCACATCTTTCGGTGCAAGTGTCGCAGCCTCAAACTGCTCGAAAACCATTTCCATTACATCGGGAAGCGCCTCGATAACGTGTTTGTCGACCGGCCCGACAATCGAAAACAAAGGCCGTAAAGCGCGACCATCCTCTTCAATCTCAAACCGGACCAACCATTGCCAAGAGATCAGGCAATCCTTAGACGATTCCTGACGCTTGAGTTTGTACAGATTGCGAAGGTTACTCAGCATAGTACGATTCTTCGCCGAGAAGCGTGATGTAGCAGCCTGCTCGCGTTGCGGATCATACAAAAGCAAATCGGACACCGGATTACACGGTGTCGCAGTTTTGTTTGCCGCCCACCACGACTTAATATCATGCCGGCCACACTCAAGACAAGTTTTGGCAGGGCGCATATCGACGCCACCGACCGCTTTGATACCATTCCGATTCGAGAAACAGATCGGAGGCAGGTTCGGGTCAAATGGATCGCTCTTCTGATACTCAATGTTGCCGACATAGTTCGCCGCCAGTACGATCGCATCGAAGTGCTCGGCCTGCTCGCCCGTTGAACCCAACGTCCAAAGACCGCTCTTGAGGCCGGCATCCTTGTCACCGTGATACTGCATCTTATACGACTCAAGAAGCCCTTCATCATCGCCAAAACCCAAAAGATTGCCCATCGGGTCAGCGTCTGGTGGAAGCATCACACTGGTCGGTTCTGATTTTGCTACTTGATTTTTACTCATATCAATACATCGCTTTCTTCGATCCGACGACCGATTGCAAACTGTGGGCAGATATTGGACACATGACACGACCGGCACGCATCACCTGGATACGCATTCGCCGGAAAGATTTGATTGTCGATAGACTGAAGAATCGGATGGACGAGCTCGAGCAGCGCCGGCATATCATCCATCGTGATCTTGATCGGATACAACCCTTTGCCCTTCAAATCACCGACATTCGCCGTCTTACCCTTTTTCTTATACTTCTCAAAGTGGCGCATCTGAATCCACGCATTCTGGTGGATCTTATACCCCGCCTCAGTCGCAGCATAGAAGTAGAGCCCCTGCTGAATATTGCGATTCAAAGCGCGATCGTCAGGAATCCGAGAGCCGAATTTGTAGTCGATCATTTCGACCATACCCTCGGGAGTGCTCGGGAAGCGTACCAGCGCGTCCGTGGTGCCCTCCATCTTGTGACCGTGGTACTCAAATTCGAACCGGAGCTCGCGTTGCACGTACTCCATCCGTTCATCACGAACCCAATTTTGGAAATTGAAGATCATTTCGGCGAGCTCGCTGAACCCTTTAGTGACCACGGAATCGTCGACGACAAGCCCCTGATTCCTGAAATCCTCAACCATTGAATAATACGTCTGATCAAAGAAATGACTGAACCCGAGATCAGAGAAAGACGCGAACGGATCCCCGTCATACTCAAGAATCGCGTGCCCGATCGTGCCGAATTCCTTTGCCCACGACAGAGGTTGTTCGATTTCGTCGATATGCTCACATTTGAAGCGGTATCCGCAATAGAGCCAGGATTGAAGGCCAGTGGGAGAAAGAACCCCAGGTGTGTGAATTGCCCCCATTATGGCTGATCCAGGGATTCATTAGGTAAAGAGGGAAGAACCTCGGTGTGAACAGCCTCGAGCATTTTGCGTCGACGTTGCCCAGGGTCCGTCAGATTGACCATGATGATGTTAAATGAGACAGCGGTATGTCCAGACATAACAAGCCCTTTTCGGGGCTCATACTCAATTTCTCCGATTCCGGTGTCCTCGTTGAAATACCACTCAGGGTATTTTTTTTCCATAAAAACAGTCTCCTGTCTAAAGTGATATGTGGGTGAGACAGAGAATCGCCAATGACTAGGCTGGTTGACCGACTGTGGCTTGTAAGGTAGGAGGTCAACCCCACGGACAATTCTCTGCCTCTCCCAAGGAAACTACCACGATATAACGGAAACTGTCAAGGGGAAAATTTCCCCCCTAAGTACCAAACTTTAGCGGTTATTCAACTTGGTCAATTCTGCCAGAATCAACTTTCCATCTTCAACTGCTTCTCGTTGGAGCTCGAGTTGCTCCGGCTGTGAATACCAGAGTGGTCGACCTTCATCATCGAGCGCATACCGCCCCAGGTGGATCTTATGAAGTTCATCAATCTTTTTGTCGCTTGACCTGTTAAACAACTTTTGGAGAACAAGAAGCAATGCCCCGACGCCAGCGATTGTAGGGCCAAGCATCTGTAGAACTTGTAGTGCGTTTAGTTCAGTAGGCAATGTTCTATCCAATACGGTTAAGGGGCGATATTATCGACGTTTCTTGCGTTTCTTCTTGCGTAACGGATCAGCCTTTTTCAACTTCGGAATCTTTCTTTCTTTCAACCTAAGATGCTTACGAAGGCCCGTCATTTCCTTTAATGCCTTGTTGGTATCGCCAACACCAAACTTCTCGCCGCGATCGTGAAACTCCTGACGCTTACGAATGAGGAAGTTGATGCGTTCCGTACTATGGATGTCAAAATACTCGATCTGTGTCGCCGGATCACGAGGATAGGCCCGAAGGCCGACGCCAAAATTCAGGGTCAGCTTCCACCAGAGATTGTTCAAGTGGTCACTGTCGCCTGGTGCCGGCCTGAAAATAGAGTTTATCATCGAGTCGACGCGATGGAGCGGACGAAACGACCGAATCATATGCGCGGCCCGTTTGTCAAGCGGCATACCGAACACCTTGATACGCTCACCCTCAAACGAAGAAATCTTACCCATTTGCCACAATGAATAATCGAAGGCCGCCTCAACCGGAGCCTTGAGCGGCGTAAGCATATTCATAAATTCCTTGCCGGCAGACTTGACCGACAACCACTTTCCGAGATCCGCAGACGGGACATACCCGCCCATCATCCAGCGCCAGTATTTGCCAGTTTTCTCATCGTACTTGAGGCGCATACCAACACCGCTGCGTTCCCAATCGGCCATCGCCTGATCTTCTGGTGTCGGGCCGCCCCATTCATCCTCGACCGCACTTTTCAATTTGTACTGATTCATAAAGAACCGCGGCGTGCGAACGAACATTTCGAATTGCAACGGGAGATTGAATCGAGTGTACGTGTAGAAGGGAACGATCGTATCGCGCAATGTCTCTTCGAACGAAGTCAGGCCAAACTTGTAATCGAAGAGAAACTTGCGAACGTGTGCAGCAGCTTCCGCGGGAGTCTTACCCTTGCGAACACCCCACATAAACATCGCCAGGTGATCGGCGTCCTCAATGAAACTACCAACCAACAACCCCTCTTGAACAAAGAAGCTGGTTCTAGGATCAAT
>Ga0114950_10005017_pt1 | contig 10287 bp, 12 predicted proteins | sample N075metaG_FD_83503 | JGI IMG/M metagenome (GOLD analysis project Ga0114950, IMG submission 83503) | Deep subsurface microbial communities from Kermadec Trench to uncover new lineages of life (NeLLi) - N075 metaG | ecosystem: Environmental > Aquatic > Marine > Ocean trench > Sediment | place... | reverse complement strand
GCGCCCGGTGTGAGGAGAAGCTTTCCCCAGCTGAGGATCCGCAACGAGATGGGATGAGGTCGCCAGCCCGCGCCGCGCGGGTGGCGCGCGACCCAATCGAGCAGCTGCGAAGTCCGCAGCGCGGGCGACAGCTGAGGTTGTCGCAACCAGTCGAACTGATGGAGGTGGTACGACCAGAGAAGCCCCTCGCCAACGAACTCCCAGTCGACCCGCTCGCCGAACTCGACCTCGCGGTTGATCAGTTCGAGACGCCTCGCATCACCGCGAGCGTGGGACGGCGCCGGCAAGAAGGGACGCGCCGCCCGCGCGACGCGCAGGTGCGGTGCCTCGCCCGGCAGCTGCACGGGCTCGACTCGCCCGCTCACCAGATGACCCAGCTGCGCCATCGCCTGCCCCGGCAACAAGTGGCGCACCAGCCGCAGAGTGCGAGCGATCGAGCGGAGGTTCACGAATCCCTGCCGGGCGTCACTCGTCGGTGTCCTCGTTCACGACCGCCACGGCCCGGGCATAGATCTCGCTGCGGGGTCGCCCCGAAATCCGGGCCAGGGCGGGCGCGATCTCCCTCGGCCGCTGGCCGTCCGCAGCGAGACCGCGAATCTCCGCTTCGACTTCCTCCCACGACCAGGTCGCCTCCTCACTCGTTGCGGAACAACCCTCGATCACCAGCGTGAGCTCACCGCGGGGCTTCTGCGCAAAGTGTTCGGCCAAGTCCGTCAGCGACCCGCGCACGACTTCTTCGTGGAGCTTCGTGAGTTCGCGCGCCGCGCAGGCACGGCGGTCGCCGAAGATCTCGAGCAATCTCGCGAGCGAGCTGGCGATGCGATGAGGAGTCTCGAAGCACACGAGCGTCTCGGCCCGATCGCGGTAGTTCTGGAGGAAGCGCCGTCGGGCGCTGCTGCGCCGCGGCAGGTAGCCCAAGAACGTGAACGGGAGCACCGACAGTCCCGACACCGCCAGCGCAGTGAGGACCGCCGAGGCCCCTGGAACGGCCTCGACGCAGTGTCCGTCGGCGATCGCCGCCGCCACGAGACGTTCGCCCGGATCGCAGACCAGCGGGGTCCCGGCGTCCGACACCAGCGCCACACTTCCGTCGCCACGCAGCGCTTCGAGCGCCTGCTGGATCCGCGCGGCCTCATTGTGTGCGTGCAGCGAGACCGGACGTGCCCGAACCTGGTGGCGTTCGAGCAGGATGCGAGTGCGCCGGGTGTCCTCGGCGAACAACAAGTCAACCTCGCCCAGCACCCGAAGTGCGCGGAGCGTCACATCGTCGAGGTTGCCGATCGGCGTTGCCACCACATGGAGCGTCCCCATCGGCTATCCTGAATCCCCTCCCGGTCCCGCGGAGATTTCCCCCAACATGTCCGATGACCGTCGCGCCCTCGGCGCCGAGGGTGAAGGCCGCGCCGCCCAGTATCTGGCGAGCCGAGGGTATCGCATCGCCGCACGCAACGTCCGCGCGGGAGGAGTCGAGATCGACCTCGTCGCGACCCGTGGCCGACTCGTTGCCTTTGTCGAAGTGAAGACGCGCCGCAGCAGTCACTTCGGCCAGCCAGAGGAAGCAGTCGATGCCGCCAAGCGAGCGCGGCTCGTGCGCGGCGCGGCCGCCTGGTTGCGCGAGCACGCCGTGCAACCAAGACCCGCGAGACGCATCCGCTTCGACGTGATCGCCGTGCACAAGAGAGGTACGGACTGGAAGATCCGCCACTGGGAAGGAGCCTTCGACGCGGGCGACTAGTTTGTCGGGCTAACGGCGGGCGAAGCCCGCCTGCCCGGCTCCGCGCGGCTTTGCCTTGCTGCGCGCCCTTCGGGCTTGCCTTTTCGGGGTAGCGGCGGGCAAAGCCCGCCTGTTCGGGTTCGCCGGCCCGCCCTGCGGCTAGTCTTGCTTGGCTTCCTCTTCGGAGGCGGCTCCTTCGGCCGTTTCTTCCGGGGCGGGATCGGCGGCGGCGGTGACGGGCGTTACGCCGTCTTTGGCGTCCTGGTCTTCGTCGGAGAGCAGGTTGGAGAGATCTCGCACCTTCGAATGGAGTCGCGCCTTCTTCCCGCGCAGATCGCGGAGATAGTACAGGCGCGCCCGCCGCACGAAGCCCCGGCTCTTGATCTCCACCTTGGCCACAGAGGGCGATTGTACGGGGAAGATGCGCTCGACCCCGACGCCGCTCGACATCTTCCGCACCGTGAAGGTCTCTGCCACGCTGCCTCCGCGGCGTCGAATCACGACACCCTCGAAGACCTGGATGCGCTCCTTCTCGCCCTCTCGCACCTTCACGTGAACGCGCACGGTGTCGCCAACCCGAAAGGGCGGCAAATCGCGGCGGAGCGTCGTCTTCTCGACGAAGTCCAAGCGCCTCATCGTTCTTCCTCTCTCTGCGCGGCTTCGATCAAGTCGGGCCGACGCTTCAGTGTGAGTTCTCTGGCTTGTTCGCGGCGCCACTCGTTGATCGCCGCGTGATTTCCCGATCGAAGCACTCCCGGTACCTCCAGCCCGCGAAACTCGGCCGGGCGGGTGTAGTGGGGTGCTTCGAGCAACTCTTCTTGGAACGACTCCTCGCAGACGGATTTCGGATTGCCCAGCACTCCGGGGACCAGCCTCACCATGCCCTCGATGAGCAGCATGGCCGGAATTTCACCTCCCGAAAGCACGTAGTCTCCTATGGATATCTCCCGGTCCACCGCCAGATCGATTACGCGCTGATCGATGCCCTCGTAGCGGCCACAGATCAACACCAGTCTCGGCGTGGCTTCTCGCTGTTTCCCGTCTCGGCCGTCTTGGCCTGCCTCGGCCTTTCCCTCAGCTAGCTCTTGGTTCCCCAGCTTCGCCAACTCCGCCAAAAGCGCCTGATCCAGCCGCTGCCCCCTGGGCGACAGCAGGATCACCTGCGCCCCTCCCTCGCTTCGCTCGCCTTTGGGTCCTGCCAACTCCTCGATCGCCTTCGTCAGCGGCTCCGGCTTCATCACCATGCCGGGCCCGCCGCCGTAAGGCGTGTCATCCACTGTCCTGTGTCGATCCGTGGTCCATTTTCGCAGATCGTGTACGGCGATCTCCGCCAGCCCACGTTGTTGCGCGATAGCGATGAACGATTCGCTGAGAAAGGAGTCGAACAGGCCCGGAAAGATCGTAATCACATCGATCCGCAACATTCGACCTCCCCTACTTCACCCCTTGTCTCGCTCCAGGGCCTTCTCCGCGACCGGATCCCCTGCCAGCTCGAGCAACCCCGGTAGCAACTCGACGACGATCCGCCTCGCCTCGGGGTCGATCTCCGGAACGAGTTCGCGCGCTGTCGAGATCAGGTGTTCGCGACCGTCTTCGGCCTCGACCACCAGAACATCATGCGCCCCCGTCTCCCAGATCTCGCGAACGGTTCCGATCACCCTCCCTTCACGCGTTTCGACCCGACATCCCACGAGTTCGTGCCAGTAATACTCGCCCTCCGGCAAGGACTCGAGGTTCTCGGTCGTTCCCAATACCAGCAGCCCCTTCAGTTCCTGGGCTGCATCTCGATCTTCTACACCTTCCAGGGCCAAACGCGCTTCGCGCGCGCGACCCGATCCCACTCCCTTTACGACGAAGCCGCGAGGTTTCGGATCGCTCTCGCTGGTCGCCAGCCATATCTCCGAGTGACGCGCCAGGTTTTCGAGATCGTCTCCGAAGATGCGAACTCGAACTTCGCCGCGGAGCCCGTGTGAGCCTACCGCGCGGCCCAGGACGACCTGGCCGTCTTTCACTCCTCGTTAGTCCACGATTTCGAGTCGGTAGTTGCCACAGCCGGGCGACGCGGCCAGCACGGCGCGCATTGCCTTGGCAACCCGACCCTGGCGGCCGATGACGCGTCCGCGGTCGGCGCTATCGGTTTCGAGTTCCAGAGTGTCGCTGTCATCGCGCTGCGTCACTCGCACTGCGTCCGAGTCCTCGACGATGGCCTTCGCGATGAATTCGACGAGGTCGATCGCCGCTTGGCTGGTATCCGCCATCAAGCTGCTCCTTCAGCGGGCACTGCGGCCTGCTGCTTCTTCTGCTTCTTCAAGAGGTTGCGTACGGCATCGGACATCTGTGCACCCTTGGCCAGCCAGGCCTCGATGGCGTCCGTGCGCAGAGCGAGCACTTCGACCTCGGGGTTGGGATCGTAGGTACCGAGATACTCGAGCGGCCGTCCGTCCCGGCGTTTGCGCTCGTCGATCGCGACGATCCGATAGTGGGGATGCTTCTTCGCTCCGAACCGACTCATGCGGAGTTTTACCATGGGTTCCAAGATCCTTTCGCCCGGAGCGTGCCGGTGTGACCCGTACGAGCGCGCCCGCGACCGAGTAGAGGGTTGCAGGCGGACTGGGCTGGGAAGATTTACTTCTGGCGCTTGAACTGCGGCCGAACTCCAGCTCAACCGGCCCGTAAGCGGCCGCAGAAGCTAGGAAATCGGCATCGCGGGGTCAACCTCGCCAGGAGTCCTCTGCAACGAGGGTCAGCGGTTGTCCCCGAAGGGGTCCCGGCTCAGCTTGGCGGGGAGCGGTCCGACCCGGAAGCGCAGGCCGGTCGGAGCCTCCTCGCCCAGCACCTCGCGAAGCGACGCCAGAATCTGAGGCGTCTGGAGCTGGAGCTCCTGGCACCAGACGCTCGAATCGACGCGCGCTTCCAGCACTCCCCCGCGCAGAGCGACCGGGCGGCAGTGGCTCGCGACCTGGGGTCCGACCGCCTCTTCCCAGCATTCTCCCACGCGGTACGAGCGCGCCGCAGCCTCGAGACCGAGGTCCCCGAGCACAGCCTGCACCAGATTCTTCAGCTGGATGGGCTGACTCTTTCGTCGCTTCCTGCCGCGCGATCGATTCACTGGCTCACTCCTGGTCCCCAACCCGGAACACTAGCCCCGTCGGGATCTTCGGGGCGAAGAAAGTGGACTTCTGGGGCATCACCTCGCCGGCCTCCGTCGCTCGAAAGACGTCGTCGGGCCGCATGGCGTTCAGGTAGAGCGCGACCGTGCCCTCCCCGGCCCGGACCTCAGCCGCCGCGCGCTCGGCGCTCTTGGGGAAGCTGACGGCGCCGTGCCGGATGGCCTGTGCGTCCAGCTCGAAAACCGCACCGATCACCTCCTGCTCGAGAATCCGGACCATCAGCGCGTCGCCCAGAGGCCGGTCGCGCCAGAAGATCTGGAGACTGCCCGAGGCATCGTCTGCCGCGAAGGCGGGCCGCTGGGAAAGCGGCGCCAGGTGCTCGGCCAACGCCTGGCGGATCCGCTCGCCGATGCACTCTTGGATTCGATCGCCGATCCTCTCTCGGATTCGATCGCCGGAAGGGTCGGGCCCCAGCTCGACGGTCTTTTGCGACCATCCGGGCAGCCGCTCGCGCCAGGCGCTCGGGGTGGGGACACCCACCTTGCGGATCACCCGATGAATCGGCAGCAGCAGACTCCCCGGCGAGAAGGCGTTGGCGAGATACACCAGCGTTGACTCATAGTGGGCGTCCGGGTCGCTGCCGCCGGCGAGTGCGCGCTGCTCGTCGCGATACGCCAGACACGTCTCGTAGCGATGGTGGCCGTCCGCAATCACCAGAGGCCGATCGGCCAGGAACTCCTGCAGGCGGACGATCACGTCTCGGTCTCTGACCGCCGCCAGGCGCATCGTCACACCAGCCGCCTGCGCGCCCGCTGCAGTCGCCGCAATCGTCGCAGTCGCCGCAGCCGGGTCGGTCAGGGCATCGCCGAGCAGCGATCCCAGCTCGTCCTCGCGGTCTTCATACAGCATGAAGATCGGGGACAACGTGGCACCCGTCGCCTGCATGACGCGCAGACGGTCGGCCTTCGGGCCGGCCAGCGTGCGTTCGTGGGGCCGCACGATGCGCTTTTCGTAGTCCTCGAGGCGAAGCGCGGCAAAGAATCCGTCGCGCAGCCTCGGCGCGCCGTCGGGCCCGGTGAATTCCTGCCGCAGCACATAGAAGGCGGGATCGCGGTCGCGAAGCAACACGCCTTCGCGCTGCCAGTCGCGAAGCATCCGACTCACGTGTGTGTAGTCCGTATCGACTTGATCCGCGACGTCGCGAGTCAGCTCCAGACGAAGAGCGCTGTGGGGATGGCGGTCGTACAGCGCCGCGCGTTCGTCGGGCTCGATCACGTCGTAGGGCGGCACGATGACGTCAGAGAGCGTCACGCGGTCGGTGTCGTAGCGGAGTGCGCGGAAGGGCCTCAGGTCCGTCATGTTTCGCTGCCGTCTCCCGCCAGCAGCCCGCGCTCGGTCAGCCATGCGGCCGGCTCGAGGGCCAGGTCTCCCTTTCGCAACACCGAAGGGCGCCGGCCGGTCAAGTCCACGACGGTGCTCGGCGCTTCTCCGCCCGCCTCGATCTCGGTCTCCAGCAGCAGCGGCGCGGCCGCGCCCACACCGCAGAGTTTCGCGGCTTCGTCGCGGGTGCGCGCGGGGAGATCCCCGGAGCGGTTCAGACTGGTGGCCGTCAGCGGGCCGGTGCCCGCCCGCTCCGCATCGCCGACCAGCGCGGCCGCGGCCGCGTGCGAACTGCACCGCACGCCAACGGCCCCGTCGTCACGCGCCACGCCCGCTGGAAACCGGCGGCGACACGGAAGCACCAGCGTCAGTGCGCCCGGCCAGAACTCCGTCATGAGGGCGCGCGCGGCCTCGGACACCTGACATTCGAGTTCCAGCAGGACCTCGGGGCCCGACACCAACAGCGCCACGGGTTGATCGGTCCGGCGCCCCTTCCACTCGCGCAGGCACTCGACGCCGGAAGCGGACTCGGCCCGAGCCGCCAGCCCCCAGACTGTTTCCGTGGGAAAGGCCACCAGCCCGCCGGCCTTCAGGCGATCGATGGCAACGGCAGTTGGCCCCATCACGCTCAACGGCCCAGCGCCCGGTCAGCGATGTCCCGGCGAAACTGAACCCCGCTGAACGTGATGCGCTCCACCACCTCGTAGGCGCGGCGCCTGGCCTCCGCGACGGTTTCGCCGCGGGCGGTGACTCCCAGCACCCGGCCTCCGGCCGTCTCGAAACCACCGCCGGGGCGGCTCCGGGTCCCCGAGTGGAAGACCACGACATCATCCGAGGCCGCCAGGTCGGCCAGATCGGCGGGCTCGGCGAGCTCGGCCAGACCGTGAATTTCTTTGCCCGTCTGGTAGCTCCGCGGGTAGCCGCCCGAGGCGAGCACCACGCAGACCGAGGCGTCGCCCCAACCGACCCGGTTGGCCTCGTCGAGCTGTCCCCGGGCCGCGCCGTCGAGGATCGGAACCAGATCGCCATCCATCCGCACCAGCAGCGCCTGGGTCTCCGGATCGCCAAAGCGCACGTTGAACTCGACCACCTTGGGAGCCCCCGCAGCGTCGATCATCAAGCCGACATACAGCACGCCGCAAAAGGGCGTGCCCTCGTCCCGCATGCCCCGAAACACGGGGCGCACGATCTCTTCCAGCACGCGCTTCTCGACCGCCTCGCTGAAGACCGGGGTCGGCGAGTAGGCACCCATGCCCCCGGTGTTCTCGCCCAGGTCTCCGTCCAGCGCGCGCTTGTGATCCTGCGCGGCGGCCAGCGTCACGATGCGTTCTGAATCGGTGATGGCGTAGTAGGACGCTTCCTCGCCCTCGAGGAACTCCTCGACCACCACTCGCGAACCGGCTTCGCCAAAGCGCTGATCCTCCATGATCTCGCGCAGCGCCCGCTCAGCGTCCGCTGGGTCGGAGCACAGATACACGCCCTTGCCTGCCGCCAACCCGTCCGCCTTCACGACACACGGCCCCGCCAGCTCGCGCGCGTACTCGATGGCGGGTTCCAGCGCGTCGAAGCTTCGGTGCGCGGCGGTCGGAATCGCGTGGCGCTGCATGAAGTCCTTGGCAAAGGACTTGCTCGCCTCCAACTGCGCGGCCGCTTTGGAAGGGCCGAACACGGCGAAGCCCGCGGCGCGCAAGCGATCCGCCAGACCGTCCGCCAACGGATCTTCCGGGCCGATCACGACGAGATCGACCGCTTCGCCTTTTGCCAGGGCGACGAGCGCCTCGCCGTCTCGAGCGCCGACCTCGGGGAAGCAACGCGCATCGCTCGCCATGCCGGCACTGCCCGGTGCCGCCAGCACCTCACTCACCAGCGGACTGCGCGCAATCTTCCACGCCAGGGCGTGCTCGCGACCGCCAGAACCGACGACAAGGACCCGCACGTTCTCACCTCTCTTCGGGTTATCGGCGGGCAAAGCCCGCCTGCCCGCACGGCAGCCCTCTGGCCTGCCTCGTTTCGGGTTATCGGCGCGCAAAGCCCGCCTGCCCGCACGGCAGCCCTTCGGTCTGCCCCGTTTCGGGTTATCAGTTCGCGTTGTCAGCGGGCGAAGCCCGCCTGGCTCAGTGACGGAAGTGGCGCGTTCCGGTGAAGAGCATTGTGACGCCGAGCTGGTCGGCGGCTTCGATGACCTGATCGTCTCGCGTGGACCCGCCCGGCTGGACGATGGCGCGCGCACCCGCTTCGACGGCCATTTCGAGCCCGTCGGGGAAGGGGAAGAAGGCGTCGCTGGCGAGCGCGGAACCCGTCAGAGAGAGTCCGACGCGAGAGGCCTTCGCCACGGCGTTCAGCGTCGCGTCGATCCGCGAGGTGGCGCCGCCGCCCACGGCCAGGGTGCGGTCTGCCGCGGCGAACACGATCGCGTTGCTCTTCACATGCTTCACCACTCGCCAGGCAAACTGCAGCCCGCGCAGCTCTTCGTCCGTCGGCTTGCGTTTGGTCACCACGCGCGCGCTCGCCATCGGCTCGAGCGTGAGATCGGGTTCCTGGAGCAGCATGCCTCCGTAGACGCGGCGCCACTCGAGTTCGCCGCGCAGCAGACTCGCGGCGTCGAAGCTCAGCAGCCTGCGGTTCTTCTTCTTCTGGAGCAGCGCCAGCGCGTCTGCGCTGAAGCTGGGCGCGATCAACACCTCCGTAAAGATCTTGTCGGCCTCTTCGGCCATGGGGAGATCGAAGGGCGTGTTCGAGATGATGACACCCCCGAAGGGCGAGTCGGGGTCCGTCTCGAAGGCGCGCTGATAGGCTTCCAGCGGGCTGGAACCCGAGCCCACGCCGCAGGGCGTGTTGTGCTTGAGGATCGCGACCGTGCTGCCGTCGGAACCCGCGTCCGCCTCGAAGTCGAGAATCAGCGCGAGCGCGGCCTGCACATCGACCAGGTTGTTGTACGAGAGCGCCTTGCCGTGGAGCGGCTTGACGCCCTCGAGGAAGCGGCCGTAGAGCGCAGCGCGCTGGTGGGGATTTTCGCCGTAGCGCAGCTCGTCTTCGAGCGGCAGAGAAAAAGACAGCGTTTCGGGGAAGCGATCTTCGTCGGCCTGCTCTGCGAGCCAGCTCTGGATCGCACTGTCGTAGGCCGAGGTGCGGCGGAACGCCTTGAGGGCGAGGCGTCGGCGAGTCGCATCGCTGAGTTCGCCGGACTCGCGCAGCTCGTCGAGTACGCCGTCGTAGTCCGCTGGATCCACCAGCACCCCGACGTACTCGGAGTTCTTGGCCGCTGAGCGGATCATCGAGGGGCCGCCGATATCGATCTTCTCGATCGCCTCGGCGTAGCTCACGTCCGGTTGCGCGACCGTCTGCTCGAAGGGGTAGAGGTTGACCACCACGAGATCGATCGTGCCGATCCCCTGGGAGGCCAGATCCGCCTGGTCTTCGGCGACATCGCGGCGCGCCAGGATGCCGCCGTGGATGCGCGGATGAAGCGTCTTGACCCGCCCGCCCAGCATCTCCGGGCTCTCGGTCAGGTCTGCCACCTCGACGACTGGAAGCTTGGCATCCGCCAGCGCCTTGGCGGTGCCGCCCGAGGCCACCAGCTCGACTCCGAGCTCGGACAGACCGCGGCCCAGCTCGATCAGGCCGGTCTTGTCGAATACAGAGAGCAGCGCTCGCGCGACGGGACGTCGCGCCGTTCGCGCCGTCTGGGGGGTCATCCACTACTCCTTGCGCCCCGAGGGCCGAAGTTGCATCCGAGTTCGACGACTGCGACGACTGCGACGACTGCGAGCGCAGGCGAACGCGCCTCGGGACCGATCGTCCCAATCTCGAGGTCAGTTGCTGCCGAACGGTCAGTTGCTGCCGAACGAGATGGTCACGGGCCTGGAGCGGGGGTCGCGCACTTTTTACCGAGCACCCGCAGCGAAGTCAATCGGTCTCTCCCGTCTTGCGGCTGTCATGCAGCTGATAGGCCGACAAGGCGCCCGCCTGCGCCACAGCCCTTCGGTCTGCGTTCTTGCGGGTCGCCGTCGCTGATTCTCGATGGCGGGCGCAGCGGTGCTCCGGTAGCCTCGACGACAACCCCTTTCTTCCGCACGGAAGCCG
>Ga0114950_10005014_pt1 | contig 10290 bp, 8 predicted proteins | sample N075metaG_FD_83503 | JGI IMG/M metagenome (GOLD analysis project Ga0114950, IMG submission 83503) | Deep subsurface microbial communities from Kermadec Trench to uncover new lineages of life (NeLLi) - N075 metaG | ecosystem: Environmental > Aquatic > Marine > Ocean trench > Sediment | place... | reverse complement strand
GACTATTCTTCTGACCCGTCTGGACAATCCGCTGGCTTACGGCATTGTTATCACAGATGAAGACGATCAAATAGTCAGATTTTTAGAAAAACCAACCTGGAGCGAGGCTTTTTCCGATACTATTAATACCGGCATCTACATTCTGGAGCCGGCAGTAATCAATATGATTCCGAAGAAAACAAATTTTGATTTTTCGCAGGACCTCTATCCTAAAATGCTCTCAAATAAAATGAAACTGTACGGCCGCATTTCAGATGGCTACTGGCGTGATGTCGGCAATATCGACGAGTACCGTCAGGTGCACTATGACATTTTCGATGACAAGCCCTCGGCTGAAATTTCAGTTTATGAAAGTAAAGAATACTCCGGCGGCACACTTTATTATGACAAACGGGCAAAAGTTCCTGAGAAGATTTCTATCAAAGGAAAAGTGTTCATAGGTAAAGGCGTTAAGATATCGGAATCGGCTAAACTTGAAAACTGTGTAATCGGCGCCAATACAGTAATTGGCGCAGGCGCACTTATTAAAAAAAGTATCATCTGGGAAAATACAAAAATCGGCGCCGAAACATCGATGACCGAAGCGATAGTCTGCAGCAACTCCAAACTCGGACAAAATGTACAGCTACTTGATAACGTCGTCGTCTCCGACGAGTGCACTATCGGAGATTCGGCCACGGTCAAAGCCAACTGCAAAATATGGCCGGGCAAGAGTGTCGATGATGGCGCTGTAGTTTCAAGCTCGATGGTCTGGGGAGAAAAATGGAACCGGGAACTTTTTACGGATTCCAAAATTACCGGTCTGGCCCTGACTGAGATCACTCCGGAGATGGCAGTAAAAATAGGCTCTGCTTTCGGGGCGTTTTTAGGTGAAGGCAGTTCACTGGTAACCAGCCGTGACGCCTCGGACGCTTCGCGCCTGTTAAAAAGAGGCATGCTCTCAGGGATTCTGGCGGCCGGAGTCACCGCTGACGATTTAGAAATGCTGCCCATTCCGGTGGTGCGTTATTGTCTGCACAACGGCAGCTATTCGGCCGGCATTTATTTTCGTCACAACCCGCTCGACTACCGGCTGATAGATATCATATTTTTTGACGGCGACGGACTGGATATGCCGCCATCAAAATTAAAGAAAGTAGAAAGGCTGTATATTGGCGAAGATTACCAGCGCGTCACGCTTGATAAAATAGGCCGCCTGAACAGACCGAAATTTCTGCTCGAAGATTACCGCCGCGAATTTATGTCGCACATAAAAAAAGATGTTATTAAAAAAGCCGGCGTGAAAATCGTCATAGATCATTCTAACGGTGCCTCGACTCAGATTTTCCCTGCGATATTTTCTGAGCTGGGGGTTTCAGCAGTCGAACTGAATGCCTCGCTCAATCCCAGCCGGGAGCTTGCCGGCGGCGCCGAGATGTCGTTTCTGGCTTCGACGGCACAAGTTTCTTCGATCGTAAAATCTTTAAATGCCGATATCGGATTTGTAATAAACCCTGCCGCGGAAAAAATAAAAGTAGTCGATGGCGACGGCCTGCCGATAGACGACCAGCTCTTGCTATTAATAGTTACTGAGTTGTTTTTGAAACTTCACCAGGTGAAAAAAATAGCAGTACCGGTCAATGCCTCGATGGGTGTCGAAAAGATCGCCGCCCAACATAAGGTCGAAGTTATCCGGGTGCCCAGTACACACCTGGCCATGATGGAGATATTTCGCAAAGGCGAAGTCTCTTTTGTGGGCGGCACTATCGGCGGCTTTATTTTCCCCGGTTTCCAGAAAGCCTCTGATGCGATTTTGTCAGTTATAAAGTTACTGGAAATGCTGGCCGAGTCAGGCGAAACTTTAGCCGCTCTGCGCCAGAAACTGGATATTTACAAAAGTCAGACAGCTGCCGTGCCCTGTCCCTGGTCGAGTAAGGGCCGGGTTTTAAGAAAATTAATTACAGAGGCCAAAGACAAAAAACATCAGCTCATAGACGGCGTTCGCATTTTTGAAAATGGCGGCTGGGTACTGGTTACCCCCGACCGCTACAAGGCCTCATTTAATATAATCGCCGAGACAACTTCAGAAGACGAGACTTCTGCTCTAATAGAACAATACAAAAGCAGAGTTGAAAATTTCAGGAATAATTAAACTGTAAAATAAAAAAAGTCGCCTGATTAGTTTTCTCAGTCGGCTATTTCTGATTCGTCCTGATCGGGGTCACCTTTGATAATCAGCGAGACCGGTACCAGCACACAGTAGCCCAAAACCAGAAGAATCGGCGCCAGAGTTATAGAACCCTGACCCAGTGCAATATAGCCGACAATAATTGAGAGCATGGCTGCCCCAAAAAACATATAGTTACGTTTTCCGAAAGGCCATTTGAACTCCTGGGAGTTATTGTCCTTTTTTATTTTTTGTTTTGCTGCCATAATTACTTCAGTCTATAAAGCCTTATTTCTATAAATTGTCAAGAAGTTTCCTGCGTGGGCAGCTTCAGAGCGGCTTTGTCCCCTGCCAGCGGGTATAAACCGACCGCCCAGACAAACATCAATAGTTGTCTGACCTCTTCATCTGAGAAAGTAGCTTCAGTCAGCGATGTCATAAAAAATGCAATTGAGCCGACCGCAGCAGCCGCGCAATATATTCTTTTGCTTCTGCTAAGCTGGCTGTTATGCCAGCCCCGGTGCAAATACCAGAAAAGAACTACCCAGATAAACAAATAGACAATAGCTCCGGGGATGCCGGTCACAGCGGCTTTGTCAATGACGTCATTATGGGCGTGGGGTCTGTTAATTGTTTCTCCTTTTGAAGAGTCCAGCAACTGAGCGTAAGCAGTTTCAAAATTGCCATGGCCAACACCAAAGAGAGGCTTGTCTTTAATCAATTCGAATGTCTTATCCCAGATGAACAGTCTGGACGATTGATTTGATTTCGAAATATCTTTTAATAGTCCGTCTGTAAACTTAAACGACAGCTCACTCATACCTACTAAAGCAGTAGCAGCAACTATTAGAACCAGTACTATAGCGCTAAGGAGCCATTTACGTCCTCTCAGATAAGCAATGATCAAAACCGGCAGAGGCAGCGCCGCTATTGCCATGCGCGAGTAAGAAAAGACAACCGAGACCAGCCCCAAAATAGCGGCAGAAAGAAACAGCAGATTAAAATTTTTAATAAGTTTTTCTTTTTGAAGCAGCGCAAAAGCTAAAAGAAAAGTAGCAGCCAGCGCAAAATAATTGCCGAATGTCAGGTAATGGTGAAAACCACCGGAAGCATAATAAGTCTGGTCCGAAGCCATCGGCGGTGCCCACGACCGGAACCAGTGCCAGCCGGTATAGTGCTGCACGATGGCATAGATAGAAACGAGAATCATAGCGGCAGAGAGCATCATCATCAGGCCGCTGCGGTAGAACCTCTGACGCATCAGATGAAGCGTAATCGGAATTATCAAAAACAGCCATTCTTCTTTGAGCATCAGCAGAGATTTAAGAGGAGTTCCGCCAGCGAGTGCAGCTATGACATTCCAGCACAGGTAGATGCCTACAGCCCAGTAAAAGTATTTAAGTTCCGGCTCAAAAAAGTTCTTTTTTGTCAAAATTATCAGGGCTAAAAAAAAGATTAAAGCCAGCCCCAGAGAAATCTGCGATAATGCAATTGAAAATGTAGAAGAGAAAAGAAAGAGACTAAAGAAATAGAAAATAAGATTATTCAGCCAGTTTTTCTTGGCGGTGGTCATTTAATCAAATCACCTTCAACCAGTTCTACCAGAATATGAATAATAAAAATATGCTCTTCCTGAACACGCTGTGTGGAGGGATGCGGTATTACCAGAGCGCGGTCGACTGCTTTGGCGAGTTTACCGCCGCTATTGCCCAGCAGTCCGACCGTAATGATGCCCATTCTTTTGGCAGTGTCGACTGCTTTAATTAAGTTAGGGGAGTTGCCGGAAGTTGAAAGAACAAAAAGCATATCCCCTTTTTGTCCGAGGCCTTCAACCTGTCGGGCGAATACGTTTTCAAAACCAAAATCGTTGGCGGCAGCAGTCAGCACCGCCGTATCGGCAGACAGCGCTATAGCCGGCAGCGCCTGTCTGTTTCTATCAGCAGAGAGCCGCACAATCATCTCTCCGGCAAAATGCGAAGAGTCCGCCGCAGAGCCGCCGTTGCCGGCTAAGAGTAATTTGCCGCCGGTACCGATCACTCCGGAAATTACCTCAGCCAGTTCAAGGATATTAGGCCCGAGTTCTTCAACCATTGATTTGCGGAGGATTGAAGTTTCTTCTGCCAGGTTTTTAAGAAAACTTAGTTTATCATCTTTTTTCATACGGTCACTTGCTCTTTTGAGTGGGTTGCTGCAGTCAGTTCTCTTAAGTAATTATGGCTGGGGTCATCTTCGAGTGAGTTTCCGCAGACGATAAACGAGGCGCCGGCTTCTATCTTTTTAGCGCATTCTTCGGGACTGCTCAGACCGCCGCCGACCATAACCGGAATATCAATATACGAACTTGTCATCTGAATCATTTCATCTGGTACGGACTGAGTCGCGCCTGAACCGGCTTCAAGGTAGACCATTTTCATGCCCAGATACTGCGCCGCCAGAGCATGGGCGCAGGCGATGTCCGGTTTCGTTCTCGGAATCGGTAAAGTGCCGGAGATATATTGCACCGATGTCAGCGAAGTCGATTCTATCAGCATATAGCCGGTGGCGATAGTCTCTAAGTTAAATTTTTTGACCAATGGCGCGCCGCGGACCTGCTCATCGATCAGATAGTTCGGGTTGCGCCCCGATATCAGCGAAGTGAACAAAACTGCATCGGCCTCAGGCGTCAGCTGCGCGAACGAGCCGGGGAAAATAATTACCGGAAGTCTGGTCGCGCTTTTTATCTCCTTGACGGATTGTGAAAAATTTGTGTTCAGCATAAACGAACTACCTACCATAATAGCGTCAACTCCGCAGTCTTCGGCTGCTTCGGCCATCGACAGCCCTTGTCTTTGTCCATAGCGGTCGGGGTCGATTAAGAGCAAAAAGCCGCCGCCGCGATTGTTTTTGGTGCTGATCAATTGTTGAAAGACTTGTCCGTGTCTCATTAGTTGCCTCTATGTTTTATAAATAACTCTCTGGCTCTCTCGAAAAAGTTCTTAACTTCTGTTTCGGTCGCCACACTTCCCTGTGCAAAATTTGCTTTGCCGCCGCCGCGGCCGCCGAACTCCGGCAGCAGTTCTTTGGAAAATTTACCGATATCAATCTTGAACTTGGTCGTCGCTTGAAAACTGGCCGAAGCCATAAATGTCTTCTTGCCGTTGACCTGTCCCAGCCCCAGGGCCACCACCGCTTCGCCGCTCTCTTTCTGCTTATCAATCCAGCCGGCCATGATATCTTTATCGGTCTCGCCAAAATCATGGGTGAGCATATTGACACCGTCAATTTCTGTAGATTCTCCGATGGTGTTCTGTGAACCGGAAAACATATCTGCTTTAGCTTTTTTTAACTCACGCGAGAGTGAACTGTTGCTTTCTTTAAGCTGCTTGACACCTTCGATAATATTGTCTCCAGTTCGTCCTACCAGCGTGCCGACTTTTCGTGTCAGAGTTTTATCCGAGAGCATCTGCTCGATAGCTTCTCTGCCGGTCACAGCTTCCAGCCGTCTTACGCCCGAGGCCACGCCTGTTTCCAGAGTGATTCTGAAAGGACCAATCTGCCCGACGTTTTCCACATGGGTACCGCCGCAAAGTTCTTTGGAAAAATTGTCTATCGATACAACCCGCACATCGTCGGCATATTTTTCACCGAACAGGGCCATGGCGCCGGTCTTTTTGGCTTTTTCAAGCGGCATGACTTCTGTGTTTACGATAGAGCCTTTAATTATTTCGCCGTTGACTATTTCTTCGACCTGCCGGATTTCTTCAGCTGTCATTGGCTGATGGTGCGAGAAGTCAAAGCGAAGTCTGTCAGGACCGACATACGAACCGGACTGCCTGACGTGCGTCCCCAGAACTTTTCTAAGCGCTGCCTGGGCCAGATGAGTGGCAGTATGATTGCGCATTATATCCCAGCGCCGCTCGGAGTTGACTTCAGCGGTTACCTTAAATCCTTTCTCATAACCTTTGAAATCGTCAAAGCTTCCTTTAGTCAATTCGCCCTCATGAACGTACATGCCTTTATGCAGATACATTGTCTTTACTTCAACTGCAATTTTCTTATTAAAAATTTTGCCGATGTCGCTGATTTGACCGCCGGCTTCGACATACATCGGCGTCTTATCAAGTATGACAGCAATAGAGCTGTCGGCGCTTCCATTCGCTTCCACCCTGAGAATTTTCAAAACGTTGGCCGCTTCGCTCAAACTTTCTCTTACAAAAACAGTAGCAGGCAATTTAACTTTTTCTTGCTCAAGCATACCGCTTATTACTTGGGCGTGATTTTCAAAAGTCGCCGATGATTTCGACTGCTGCTGCTGCTTTGACATCGACTTGTCGAAGCCGTCTTTATCAAGTGTCAGGCCATGTTCGGCGGCGATGATTTCCGTCAGGTCAAACGGAAAACCGTAGGTGTCATAAAGTCGAAACACTTCCTCGCCGGGAAAGACCCGGGTCTTGCTGTTTTTTAAGTCAGCCACGATTTTTTCTATATGATGCAGACCTGTCTCAAGAGTGCGGCCAAATGATTCTTCCTCGGCCTGAATAACTTTTATAATATGCGAACTTTTTTCAACGATCTCGGGGTAAGCCTGTCCCATTTCTTCAACCAGCACCGGCACCAGCTTATAAATGAACGGCTCGTTCATGCCTAAGTTACGACCATGCCTGGCAGCACGGCGCAAAATTCTTCTTAAAACATAGCCCTGACCCTCGTTTGAAATGCCGGCGCCATCGGCAATAGCAAAAGTTAAGGCTCTTAAATGGTCGGCGATGACATGATGCGAAGCGATATGTTTTTTATAGTCAGCTTTGGTAATATCGCTTATGGCTGCAATGATATTTTTGAAGAGGTCTGTATGATAATTTGTTTCTGCGTTTTGAGTTATCGTAGCCAACCGCTCTAAACCGGCTCCGGTATCTATTGACGGCTTGGGTAGATCGATAATCTTTCCGCCGGGCAGCTGATCGTACTGCATAAAAACTAAATTCCAGATCTCTACAAAGCGGTCGGTCTCGCCGTTTACTACATCGCTGGGGCCGCTGCCAAACTTTTCACCGCGGTCAAAATGAATTTCCGAGCAGGGACCGCAGGGGCCAAGCTCACCCATCGACCAGTAATTATCTTTTTTGCCAAAGCGCAGGATGCGGCCGTCTTTTAACTCTGGCGCTATCTTTTCCCACAGCGCAAAGGCGTCATTATCATCTTGATAGACGGTGGCATAAAGCCTGCTGGCCGGAAGTTTTAGTTCTTTGGTGAGCCAATCCCAGGCAAACTTGATAGCATCTTCTTTGAAATAATCACCGAACGAAAAATTCCCTAACATCTCAAAAAATGTATGATGGCTGGCTGTAAAGCCGACATTGTCGAGGTCGTTATGTTTGCCTCCGGCGCGGATACATTTCTGGCTGGAGGTAGCCCGCTTAAAATCAACCTGGCGCTGACCGGTAAAAACATCTTTGAACTGGTTCATGCCGGCATTGGTGAAAAGCAGGGTAGGGTCGTCAAAAGGAATTACCGGCGACGAGGGCAGGCGTTTGTGGCCGCTTCGTTCAAAGAAGCTTAAAAATGACTCTCGTAAATCAGCTGTTTTAATCTCAATATTCCTCTTGCTCTTGTCTTAGCTGTTCAAAGGCCTCTTTGGCAACGCCATAGCTGAAGCCTTTTCGGGAGAGATAATTATAGGCTTTGCGGCGGGCCTCTTCAAGTTCAAACTGGCTGTATTGATTCCAACGCTTGTTTAAGGCGCTGACAGCCAGACCAAGCTCGTCTTCGCTCTGGTAGAGCGAGTTTACGGTTTCCTCGGCCAGTTCGCGCATGATAAGTTTGCTCATCAGCAGAGATATCAAATACGGCCTGCCGGACGGTTTTACGGCCAATTGGTGGCTGACTACCTTTTCGGCATAGCTTTTGTCATCTAAGAGGCCGCTTTTTTTATAGATTGAGACAGTCCGGCTGATAGCCTCCTCGCTGAATTTCTTTTGGCGCAGTTTTCTTTTGAGCTCTCCGACAGAGTGGTCCCTTCTTGCCAGTATTGCCACGGCCTTGGTTTCGCATTGCAGATCTTCGGCTTCGTTATTTATATCACTCAACAAATCTGCCGATATCATCATCTTTTCTTCGAGAGCTTCTCTGTTAACCAGCTCCAGCGGGACCTTTACCGGTTTTTCAAGAGTGTCAATTGTCAGGCTGGCCGTCACCGGACCTCTCTTAAGCTTTAGAATTTTGTAATAAATTTGCGTGTTTTTGCTCATATTTAACCCGGGCCTAATATAAGGTTAGTTTCTCGTTAGCCAAAGCGTACAATATCACGCTTTTTATAGGAATAAAAAAAAGTGATATAGCCCTAGTTTCAAATTTGACACTACAACCTCCAGGATATATCCTCAAGGTTAAAGTACCTTAAAGAAGGGGCAACCTATGGATAACAACATCTCGGAATCTTCTCAAGGGAGTAATTTGAAAGAGCTCGATTTACAGGGAAGTATAGAAAATTTCAGCCTGCCTGAGATCCTGCAGCTGGTAGCTACCACCCGTAAAACCGGAACGCTGGCGATTCAAAATCAAAGTGCTATCGTTATGGTTTATTTCAAAGACGGCCATATCACCTATGCCTATGGCCCGCAGCAGACTTATCATATTGGCCAGTTGCTCAAGGAACTGGAGGTTCTTACCGCCCAGCAACTTGAGGATGCAGTTAAAATACAGGCAGAGTCCGAAACTTCTGCCAGACTTGGCGAAATTCTGATTGAGCAGAACTATATCAGCCGCAGCGACCTTGAGGCGGCAGTCAAAACTCAGATTGAAGAGCTTTTGTATTCTCTGTTGAGTTGGCAGACAGGCTCCTTCAAATTTTACGAAAATCAACTGCCTACTGAAGAAGAGATAACAGTCCGGCTCTCGGTAGAGAACGTAATTCTTGAAGGGCTGCGCAGATTCGATGAGATGAATATGGCCGAGACAGCTTTGCCAGACGTTGATTCAGTATATACTATTGCCGCCTCGCAGGCAGGTCTTCGAAGAGAGGTGGCCATGCCGGCCACGGAGTGGAATATTATGGCCTTAGCCGATGGTCACCGGACAATCAAAGAAATCTGTGAGATGAGTCAGATTGGTTACGATGAGACTATGATCAGGCTGGCCCGTCTAAAAATTGCCGGAATTATCACCGAGTGCGAAAAGAAAGCTGAATCTCCGACGGCTATGCCTTTAGACCAGATGGTCAACCGTCTGGCCAATCTTTTTGAGGAATTTCTGGCTCAAAAGACAGTTACCAAAACAACTCAGCAGCGTCTGAAAACCGCTTATCTGGAGACTCCCGTTGACTGAGCGAACCCGCACTCTGAAATCTCTGGAAGTTGTGCTGGAGTCATTCCTGCACCGGGTAGTTGAGCTTAAAGGTGAGCGTCTGACTGTCTTAGAAGGTATCAGCCGCTTAGATGATATCGCCCGCCAGGAGTCAACAGAGAAAGACTTTTCGACGGAAGTCGGCGACTGGTTTGCCGAGCATAACGAATGGCTGACCGAAAAGACAATTCGTCCTGCCGATGCCTCGCGGATTAGTAAAATTTTGGGGGAGATCAAAGATGGTCTCAAAACCTCTCCTGAAAAATCTCAGGAGACAGAAAAAGTCAGTTCCGAAATTGAACGCTGGCAGGACACGCTAAAATCTGAGCCAGGGAAACTCGACAGCAGACTCCAAAAATTGGTTCTCAGGCGGGGCGGAGAGACACTGGCCGAAGTTGAAAAAGACTCGATTTTAAAATTTACCGAGCATTTTGAGTCTATGTTTGAGCGCTGGAAAGATGTTTCAGGCGGCAAGGCACATATTTTGTCAGCCTTGGATGACTGTTTAAAATCGGCCTATTTGCAGCTAAATGAAGAGGCTTTGATTTTGTCCGGCTTTATCATATATTATCTGCGCTTGAAGAATTACCTGGTAGAACCATATGTAAAACGGCTAAAAGCAGCCGAGAGCCTGATAAAAAAGGCTAAGGCAGAAAGTTCCTATGCTGGTTGATTCTGAGAAAGCATATTGTCAGGCGCTGGTGGCGCTTAAGAAAAGAGATTATCAGACGGCGGTGGCAAAATTTGCCAAAGCCTCCGCTGGTGTCGGAACATTTAGTGCAAACGAAGAGTTTGATCTATTATATCAAACAACTCAGTTACTT
>Ga0114950_10005012_pt1 | contig 10295 bp, 10 predicted proteins | sample N075metaG_FD_83503 | JGI IMG/M metagenome (GOLD analysis project Ga0114950, IMG submission 83503) | Deep subsurface microbial communities from Kermadec Trench to uncover new lineages of life (NeLLi) - N075 metaG | ecosystem: Environmental > Aquatic > Marine > Ocean trench > Sediment | place... | reverse complement strand
TGTCACGGAAGCGGTTCGACGTCAGATCTGTCTGGTCGGCGTTCATCCGGAGGATCTCGCCGCGGGTGTCGAGCCAGACCAGCTCGGCATGATCGTGGATGCGAGCGATCTCTATTTCCATCCGGAGGGCGACCATTTTCTAGCCGGGTTTTCCATCCCCGAAGAGGCACCGGGCTTCGATTTCGACTACGACGGCAAGGAGTACTTCGAGGAATTCATCTGGCGGCGGCTCGCACATCGTTCATCGAGTTTCGAGCGTTGTGGACATATCCGCGGTTGGTCCGGGCTCTACGCAGTGACACCCGACCGCAGTGGAATTGCGGGGCCGGTGCCGGGCATCGCGAACCTATTCGAGGCGCACTCGTTCACGGGGCGGGGTGTCATGCAATCCTTTGGGATTGCGTGCGCCTTGAGCGAGCGAATCGTCGAGGGACGCTACGGCGTCTGTGATCTGACCTCGCTCAGCCGTGAACGTTTCGAGTCGCCAGACCGCTGGCTCCCGGAAGTTCTTCATATCTAGTCGCGTGATATCGAGTCCCGTGATCGCGGAATCGTGGGCGGCCATTCGCCGCCGCCGGTGACCTCGAGCGCTGCACCCGAGACATAGCTCGAGTCCTTTGCAGCGAGGAAGAGACACGCATGTGCGATCTCGTCCGTTCGGGCGAATCGCTGCGCGGGGATGGAGCCGGTGATTCGCCGCTTCTGTGCTTCGTCGCCGTAGTGGCCTTCGGTCATGTCGGTGACGACCAACCCTGAGACGATGCAGTTGACGCGGATCTTGGGTCCCCATTCGACCGCGAGCGACGTGGTCGCATTCATCAGCCCACTCTTGGCGGCGCCGTAGGCGACGGAGCCCGGCGTCGGACGAGTGGAGCTGATACTGACGATGTTGACGATGACCCCGCCCGTCTCCAGCGCCATCATGTGTCGATAGACCTGTTGGCATAGGACGAGCGGCGCGTTCAAATTGAGTTCGAGGATCCGGGCCGTCCGCTGCGGGGTAATTTCGGAGCTGGCAACCGAGGGCGCGCCGCCCGCATTGTTGACCAGCACGTCGATCCCGCCGCGCCCGGACGCGCAGCGCTCGAGCCAGGCCTCGGTGGCTTCGGGGTCGCGCACGTCGACGAGTTCGCTCTCGATCGAAGACTGCTCGAAGGGGATTTCGGCTTTCCGACGACTACAGCTGTAGACCTTCGCGCCTGCCACCGCGAAGGACTCGCAGATCTGCCGACCGATCCCGCGCGAGCCGCCGGTGACGACCACCGTCTGGCCGGAAAAATCGAATCGCGTCTTTGCTGAATTCATCCTGGCTCCAAGGCTGCGTTTCCGCTCGCACGATACATCCTAGGAGTATGGGCGGCAGAAGGCACCCGCGCCTGACCAGCCGCGCCTTCTGCCGCACACACTCCTGGTTCGTGACGAATTCCGAGCCGATCGCCGTGCAGTGTTAGGCAATGCTCAAGATTTCGAAGCTGCGGGTGCCTCGAGGGGTCGAGAAGGATCCGGGGTCGCCGACCTGCAGCCCGATCAGGGCTCTGCCAAGGGGGGCAGCGGGGGTCAGAGTGCGAACCCGCTCGTGCTGTTGGCGCAGCTCGATGCCGGCTGGCCCGGGAACGAGCCACCAGGTCTGAATCTCGGGCTCCTCGGCCTCCCGCAATACGACGAGCGCCGTCAGGCCGATCGGAGTCTGGCTGTCGAAGTCGATCAGATCCAGCTTCGACAGCATTTCCGCGATCTGGCGAATCTCTTCGACGCGACGGGCGAGTCCCCGCGCGAGATAGCCCTGCTCCGTCGCCCGGGTGTCCTTGGCATGTTCGGCACGGTTTTCTGTATGTGTCGCGCCTTGCTGGGTGTCCTGCTGACGCCGGATCAGGGCTTCGAGGTCCAGGGTGACGTGTTGGCGGAGTTCGCGGAGTAGGTCGGGTTTATCGATCATAATTGATGAAAACGAAAGTCAATTCCAATAATAGGCCAGTATTGATTATTATCGGTGGTACAGTGACAAAGATCCCGGCTGATCTTGCGCCCGGCCATTGCCCCGTAGCCGCCTGTCACGCCAAGGTGACGCCAAGGTGTCATGCAAGCCAAGAGAGTAATCAGGCACGGAGCGCTTCCCAAATCAGATCCGGAGCCGACGCGCATTGATGCGAATCGCGCACGGCTCGAGGCGGTCCTTGGAGACTCGGGGAATGGGTAGACTCCGAGCGAGCCGGTTATGCGCGAGAGTCTCGAGTCTCGAATCTCGTCGCGGATCGGGGGAGTCGCAATGGATTTCGGATTGAGCGAGGAGCAGGAGTTGCTCCAGGACATGATTCGCAGATTCGCTCAGAACGAATGTCCGACGACACGGCTGCGCGAACTCTTCGATGCGGGATCGGGTCAGGATCCGGCACTCTGGTCCGCACTCTCCGAAATGGGCGTGGCGGGATTGATCATTCCCGAGGCACAGGGCGGCGCCGGATTGGAATTGCTCGATCTGGCGTTGGTCGCCGAAATTCTCGGTGAGACGGCGCTGCCCGTTCCCTTCTTGGGTCATTCGCTCGCCGTTCTTGGCGTGAAGCTGCTGGGCAGCGAAGCCCAGCGTTCGTCGATCCTGCCCGCACTCGCTCGGGGCGACCAGATCGCCACCGTTGCGCTGCAGGAGGGCGATCGGGCTTGGGCACCTCGAGACTGGACGGTCAAGTTGGACGGAGATCGAATCTCGGGCGTCAAGTCGATCGTCGTCCACGCCGAGCTCGCGGACCAAATCCTGGTGGGGCTCGAGGGGGGCCGTCTGGCTTGGGTCGACGCCAGGGCCGATGGCGTGGCGATCGAGGCGGAGAACGGGATCGATCGCACCCGGCCCTTTTCGACACTGACCTTCGATGGCGCAGCCGCGGAGGTCCTCGAAGCGGGCGCGGGCTCGTCTCAGCAGCTGATGAACGCGGCCGCAGTCTTGTTGGCGGCCGACGCCTTCGGGGCGGCCAGCAAGCTGATCGATCTCGACGTGGCCTACGCACAGTCGCGCGAACAATTCGGCCAGCCGATCGGACAGTTTCAGGCGATCAAGCATGGCATCGCGCGAATGGGGACCGAACTCGAGCCGACGCGCGGACTCTGGTGGTATGCCGCGTATGCCCTCGACCATCTCCCGGCCGAGGCCGAGCGAGCGGCCTCGGTGGCGAAAGCACATATTTCAGAACGTGCTATGAGCGTCGCCCGTGAATCGGTCGAACTCCATGGGGGCTATGGTTTTACCTGGGAGTGCGAAGTCCAGATGTGGTTCAAACGAATCATGTTCGATCGATGCTTCTTGGGAACGCCCGAACAACATCGTGAGCGCTGTGCCGCACTGGCGGGCTGGTAGGGAATGAATCTCGAATACGGTCCAGAGCATGAAACCTTCCGCGAGTCGGTGCGGGTCTTTCTCGAGGGGTGGCCTCCGCGTTGCGCCGATGCGAATCGCTCGCTCGAAGAGCGGGAGGCGATCTTTCGCAAGCTTGGAATCGAAGCGGGGCTGGTGTATCGCAACGTGCCGACGAAATACGGTGGCTCGGGGCAGCCCTACGATGCCATCAAAGATCAGATCATCCAAGAAGAGTTTCATCGGGTCGGCGCGCCGCGAGACCTCACCAGCCAGGGCGCCGCCCTGCTGGTGCCGACATTGCTGGAATTCGGAACCGAGGCGCAACGGGACCGGTATATCCGACCCGCGCTCACCGGGGATGAGAATTGGTGTCAGGGCTATAGCGAGCCGGGCTCGGGCAGCGATCTGGCATCGCTGCAATGCCAAGGACGTCTCGATGGAGACGAGTGGGTCCTCAACGGTCAGAAAATCTGGACCAGCGGCGCGCAGCGTGCGCAGCTGATGTTCGGTCTGTTTCGGACGGAGCCCGATGCGAAGAAGCATGCGGGGATCTCCTATCTGCTGGTTCCCATGGACTCGCCCGGGATCGAAGTTCGCCCGCTTCGCGAGATGAGCGGCGGTTACGAGTTCAACGAAGTCTTCTTGACGGACGTTCGGATTCCGGCGGAAAATATCATCGGGGAACGTGGGCAGGGCTGGCAAGTGTCTCGTGCGACTTTGGTCCACGAACGAAATTTGATCGGCAATCCCTTCATGATGCGCGAGGCCTTCGACGACCTCGTCGAACTCGCGCGAAGCCGTCGACGAGACGGACGTCCGGCCATCGAAGACCCTGCGATTCGGCAGCGGCTGGCGGAGATCGAGGGCTACGTTCGAACGAGCGAAATGTCGAATCTGCTGCAATTTTCCGCCGCCAACCGGAATCAGATGCAGCGAGCGATGCGACCGATGATGATGAACAAGGTCTTCTCCACGGATACGATGCAGCGGATCATGAAATGTGCCTATGATCTGCTGGGTGGAGACGGAGTGTTGGCGCCGCTCGAAGACGAGACGGGCAGCTGGCGTCGGGCCACGACGCCCACCGGCTGGGTGATGCAATATATCTTCTCGATGGGCCCCGCCATTGCCGGCGGTGCGACCAATATCCAGCTGAATATCATCGGCGAGCGTGGCTACGGCCTACCACGTGATCTGACCAGGACGAAATAGAGGGCGCTGGGAATGTGGGTCGGGCCCGCGCGGGTCCGAGTTCGCCGCCCGGCTCAAGCCCCGCGCGTTTCGCGCCGATTCGCTGCTCATGGAAGCCGAGATGAAGAGTGCCTGTATGAAGGCGGGGGCGAAGCTTGGGATCGGCCTGTCTCTGCTGCTCACGGTCATCGGAATTCGCATCATGACGACGACGCCCGCCGGCACCTCGTCCGGCCTGAATGCGTCCGAGCCGTCGAACGCCGTGAACGCGAGTGCCCTCGAAGAACAGGCCGGCCCGGACGATTCGCTCGTGGGCCAGTTCCGTGCGGGCCTGCGCGAGGCCATGCCCGATTCCGACCCTCGATTCCGGGACGGCGACCCGTTGGTGTCTTGCCGCCTGGCCGGCCGCGTCCATTTCATGCGGGCGGGCGACTGCGCACTACGCGGGGGTCAGGCGACGGAGGTCAGTTCCGCGTCTTCGAGCGATTGACTGGAGTCGTCTACCGGCGTTTCGTGATCCACCGAGCGGAGTCCGAAACTCGCCGCGACGCCGACCGCCGCGACGAGGGCGCCAAGCGCGTAGCCGTCCCGAAATGTGCTTCCCGTTTCCGCGTCGGCGCATAGCGCTGTCAGGATCGAGATGCCCGCCACAGCGCCGATTCCCGACGTCGTCGACATCGTCGAAACCGCGATCCCGTGATCGTGGTCCGGCACGGCCGAGGCCACCAATGTGCTCAGCGAAGGCTGCGCGAGCCCCATGCCCACTCCGGCGAAGATCAACCCGACGAGAATGAATGCGATCGATTGCTCGGCTGCACCTGCGGCGAAGGCGACCATGGCCAGGAAGATGAGCATGCTTCCAGCGATCACCATTGGACGTTCGCCGTAACGCGCAGCGAGATGACCGCCCACAGGCGAACTCGCGGAAAACGAGATCGGTCGTGCGATCGTCCACATCGACGTGGCCGCCTGTCCCAGACCAAATACGCTCATCATGATCAGCGGGCTGATGATGAAGCCGCCCATATAGGCAAATTGCAGTGAGAATCCGATCAGCAGCGGGAATACGAAATTTCGTCGTGTCAAGAACTCCAGCGGGATCAGGGGATGTGGCGAGCGACGCTCGATGCCGACGAAGACGTAGAGCAGCGTCGGCGTCAACGCGAACGCGAGCAAGACCCGGCATCGCCGAGTCCCCATCCGGGTAACCGGTTGATCGCGAAGGTGAGTGAGAACGCCGCCAACGCGAGGACGGCAGCGCCGGGGATGTCGAGACGAATGTCTTCTCGCCGCGGGGTTTCGACGAGAACGAAAAAGGCGATGGCGCTGGCAAAGGCCGAGAGTCCGCCCTGGATCAGGAAGATCGGTCGCCAGCCGATGTTCTCGACGAGCACGCCGCCGACGGCCAGACCCAGCACGGGCGCGCCGGCGAAGATGACGCTCATCCAACCCATCGCTTTGACACGGTCCCGACCCTCATAGGCGCGGAATAACATGGCCATCGAGGCGGGCATGGTGGCGGTACCCGCGAGTTGACCGAGGGCGCGCAATCCGATCAGGCTGAGGGCGTCCCAGGCGTAGGCCGTTGCGATCGAGATCACGGTCGCGAAGACAAATCCGATCAGGTAGACGCGGCGGTGGCCATGCAGATCACCGAGCTTGCCGAGCAATGGCGCCGAAACCGCCTGTACCAGCATCGGCGCGGTCAGCACCCAGGCGATCGTCGACACCTGAGTGTCGAGGTCGACGGCGATCGATTTGAGGGAAACGCCGAGGATGGTGATCGTGAACGTGGTGGCAAAGCCGCCGGCGAGACAGGTCCAGAGCAGCCAGCGACGATGGCTGGGGTGCCGTTGAATGCGATCGCGAAGTTTCAGCAGGCGGGCGCGATGGCCCGATTCCCTTGAGGGGAAGGCTCGTTCCGTGGACATGTCGTTCTCGAATGGGGCGCGCGGACGCCGCATCATAGCGTGCCTCGCGCAGTACTCAGCAGGGCCGGGTCGAGCGACAACCTGCAGATCAGCGGCAGCGGCGACTCCCAAGGCGAGCAACCGAGAGGAAGTTCACCTATTCCGCCGCCCGCGCGCCACGTCTTCGCCGGGACGGACACATACCTCTATGACGAATATGACGAACGAAGGTTTCGTCCAATCCTGGGATTAGGGAGCGAGCTGCGTGCGCAAGATTGCGCGCGACAGTCAGGACTGGGAGTAGACCGTTTTGTCCCGTACGACTGCTGTTGTGGCGTCCGCCTTTCAGGACGTCGATGCTGAAGTTTATCTAGAGGACGGCCTTGGGGCGGAGCAGGCCGCTGGTGAATCCAGCGACACGCCGGCTCCGGACGCCGCCGCCGGTGATTTGTCGTCGCTGGGGTTCCGCGCGATGAGCGACGAGGAATTGCTCGAGGGCATTCGTGCACAGAGCGAGGCGCATTTCACCGAACTCTACAATCGCTATTTCCAGCGAATCTACAGCTTCGTATACACGCGGATTCGAAATCATGCCGAAAGCGAAGAGGTCGTCCAGGAGACCTTCCTGGCGGTGTTTCGTTCCTTTCAGCGATACCGAGGACAATCTTCCCTGTTGTCGTGGATCTACGGCATCGCCAAGAACACGGCCAACAATCATATTCGTCGAGCCAAAAGTCAGATCGAGCGAATCGATCTCGCGGACGAAGAGGATCTGCTCCCGCGGTCCTCGCTCAGCGTAGGATCGCCCGGTGAAGAGTTGGATCTGCATCGGTTTCAGGATCAGTTGGCGCTGCGCTTGGACGGTCTGGCTGACTGGCAGGCGGAGATCTTCGAGATGCGTCATTTCGAGAACCTTTCGATTCCCGAGATCTCGAGGCGAACGACGCGCTCGAGCGATGCGGTCAGGTCGAGCCTGTATCGCGTAAAACGCATTTTCTTCGAAGCGGCGCAGGCCAGCGGCGCGAACGCGCTGATGGTCGGAGAAGGGTCATGAAACGGCCCGGACAAGACGTGGCCGGTCGTCCGAGGGTCGCTGATCCAGAGCCGGATGTCGCGGGTCGACCGATTTCGTCCAATGCGATCCGGAGGACATCGTTGGGAGATGTCCGGCATATCTTGCGGTCGAGCCGGACAGACGATGCAGAGCTGATCGAAGACTTTGCGGATTTTCTGGCGCACGACGAGGACTGCAGAGCGGAAGAGCTGCCGGCGGCCAACGCGCTATTCAGCGAGCGACTTCGGCGTCGACTGTGGAAGAACTTCGTGATTTCGCAGCTCCGAAACGTCGGGAAAGAGACCCACTAGGAGTCCGATCCAAAACTCTCGTGGGAAGCCCAGGTGTCGAGGCCTTTGGATCTCCACCCCTGGATGCTGCCTGCAGGGGGGGCACCTGGCCTCCGGTGGCTCGAGATGCTTCCCCGGAGCCAGCCCGGAACTGGCGATTCGGCAGGATTGGGGCAAAATGGGGACTGAGCCTGAGCGCTTTCAGCGGAGACCCCCAGCATGGAAACCGAATCCGACACCTTGGATGACCTGGATCGTGACGAGGCCTACTTCGATGATTCGAGTGGTCGCAGACGTAGCTTTGATGCGGCATTGCTCCAGGAACCCTTGACGCTCCTACCGAGTCGTCCGCCCCTCGCGCTCGGCGAAACCGCGACGGTGAAAGACGCCATGCAGGCGATGAGGCGGCACCATCGAGGCTGTGTTCTGATTACCGAGGACGGCACTGTGCGGTCTCCGTTGATCGGTATCTTTACCGAGCGCGACGTGCTTCTGAAAATCATCGACAGCGGCCGAAATCCCGCCACCGTGCCGCTTCGGGATGTGATGACGCCCGATCCGGAAACGCTTCCCATCGATGCGAAGTTGGCCTGGGCGCTCAACATGATGTCGGTCGGGGGCTTCCGACATATTCCGGTGGCCGATCACCGGCGCTGGCCCGCATTCATCCTTTCGGTCAGCGACATCGTCGAGTTCCTCGTCGAGTCCTTTCCCACGGAGATCCTCAATCTTCCGCCAAACTTTGGGCGGGAAGAGGGCCGATCGCGCGACGGAGCGTAACTCCGCGGTTCAGGTTACTTCGAGCGCGCGCGCCATCACGATCTTGCCGGACCGAATGAGTTCGACGATCTTCCCTTCCGGGAAGAGCGAGATCATTGCGTCGAGTTTTTCGCTTCCGCCGAATACGCGAAGGATCACGCTTTCGAAGGCGTAGTCGACGACCTTCGCATTGAAATGTTCGGCAATCTCGAGGACTTCGCGCCGAGAATCTCCGCTACATCGGATCTTGATCAGCGCGATCTCGGTTTCGAAATGATCCGAGGTCGTATGGTCCACGGCATGGACGACGTCGACGAGTTTCGTCAGCTGTCGGATCATCTGCTCGAGAATCGAGGGGTTACCCGAGCACGTCACCGTCATCCGAGAAAAGCCGGCGCGCGCACCCGGGCTGACGACCAGGCTCTCGATGTTGTAGCCACGGCGCGAAAACACCATCGCGACACGGACGAGCACGCCCGGCGCATTCCGCACGAACAACGCGATGGTATGGAGATTCTTGGTCACCTCGCCCACGCCCGGATTGCTGCCCGACGCCGGCACCCCCTGCGATGGTGATCTGGGTTCGAAGGCTGTCACGCTACTCATTTTCTGACCACCTCATGTGCTGCCCGTGGGCTTCGCCAAGGGTCCCTTTGGCTTCTCGATGATCATTCCGCTCATCGGGGCGCCGGACGGTATCATCGGATAGACGTTGTCCTCCTGGACGACTTCGGCGACCACGATGCACGGGCCTTCGTCGTAGTCGTGTGCTTCCGCGAGCACCCGGTCGACGTCGGCGGGACGGCGAATGCGCAGCGCCTTCACGCCGTAGGCTTGGGCCAGTTTCACGAAATCCGGATTGCCGATCAGATCCACCCCCGACAACCGATTCTCGAAGAAGAGTTCCTGCCATTGGCGGACCATGCCCAGAAAATTGTTGTTGATGATCAGACATTTGATCGGCAGTTTGTGGATCGCGGCCGTGGCGAGCTCGGCCTGGGTCATTTGAAAACCGCCGTCGCCGACGACGGCCCAGACTTTCTTGTCGGGGCATCCAAACTGGGCGCCGATCGCGGCGGGAAAGCCAAAGCCCATCGTTCCAGCGCCGCCTGACGAGATCCAATGACGGTTCGTCGTCGATAGGCAGAACTGGGCTGCCCACATCTGATGTTGCCCGACGTCCGTCGTGATGATGGCGTCGCCCTGGGTGATCGCGTTCAACCGGTCCAACACGTGTTGGGCGCGAAGGCCGCCTTGTTTGGCGTATTTCAGCGGGTAGCGATAGCGCCAGCCGAGGCATTGCTTCAGCCAATCGTCGGAGGTGCTGGTCTCGACCTGCGGAATCAGTTCGTCCAGAACGAGTCGCGCATCACCCAGAATCGCCACGTCGGGAATCACCATCTTGCCGAATTCGGCGGGGTCGATGTCGATGTGGATCTTGGTGGCGCCAAGACAGAACTCGTCGAGCTTGCCCGTGATCCGATCGTCCCAACGAGCGCCGATCGCCATGATGCAATCGCATGCGTCGACGGCCTTGTTGGCATACGCCGTCCCGTGCATGCCGAGCATGCCTAGATGCTGAGGATGGGTTTCGTCGGCCGCACCCTTTCCGAGCAGGGTGTTGACGATCGGCGCATTCAGCTTCTCGGCCAGTCGGATCACCGCCTTGCCCGCGTTCGAGATGACCGCGCCATGACCGACGTAAAGCAGAGGCCGTCGCGCGGCCGACAACATCTCCGCGGCTC
>Ga0114950_10005010_pt1 | contig 10299 bp, 8 predicted proteins | sample N075metaG_FD_83503 | JGI IMG/M metagenome (GOLD analysis project Ga0114950, IMG submission 83503) | Deep subsurface microbial communities from Kermadec Trench to uncover new lineages of life (NeLLi) - N075 metaG | ecosystem: Environmental > Aquatic > Marine > Ocean trench > Sediment | place... | reverse complement strand
CACGAATTTTTTTGAATAGTGAAGGGATGTCATCGGTACGCTCTGCTTCAACCTCTATTTCAAAAGAGCGGACCTCTTGCTTTTGCTTGTAAAGAATATTTAGAATGTCAATGGCGCTGCAACTTGCCAGACCCACGAGCAATAATTGCATGGGTCGGAATGCTGAATCACCTCCACCAATTTTGGTAGCCGCATCTAAATTCACTTTGTCTCCTCTTTCATTGGTACCTACCATTTCAAAGGCTTCGTTTACTCTCTTTACTTTGATTATCATATTCAATTTTTTATTACCAATAATTAGGTGGGGGTATAAAAAAAGCCTTTCCCAAACAAGTCAGAAAAGGCTTTGATATTGCGTATTTTAATTACAAAGTCACTGGACTCATCATTCTTCGTTTTCACGAAGTGGAATTAGCACCTTATCCATTTCTGGCCGGTTGCTAAGGTTTCTAAGGGCCGAATCCCTCCACCTTTCTTGATAAGAATTTTAAAGAACGAGCCGCAAATGTAGTAGATAAAACGATTAGGGCAACAAAATTGTTTCAGGAATTGAAATTTAAAGAATTTCTATGAAAAAAAGTAATATACAAATAGTGTAATAATATTACAAAATATGTAAGTGTGTAACACTTTGAGAATAGTTAGTAAGAAAAAAATAGTTGATTATTATACTACCCATGCTCAAAGTAAAACAGCTTTGGAAGATTGGCATTCCAGAGTGAATAAGGTGGGTTGGAAAAATTCCAAAGAGTTAAAGAGAGATTTTTTAAATGCTGACTACGTGAGGATACGCACTATCAAATTGAAACCCCTTCGTTAATTGATGTTATTAAATTAAGAATGTACCAAATGGGTTTAAAACAATCTGATCTGGCATTAAAATTAGGTGTCCCAAGTACAAGAATTAGTGAATATTTGCGAGGTAAACGAGATATAACTCTTGAAGTTGCCCGTAAATTACATAGTCAATTAAATATTGACGGGGATATTATATTACAATAGAAATCTGCCCTTAGATCTATTTATTCCACCCAATATAGAACTCATCTGTTTGCCCTGCCGTTCAACAGGGTCAGGCTGGCGTAATATGCGGGAGAAAAAATATTATAACAAAAAAAGGCTACAACCTTATGGCTGCAGCCCTCAAGAAAAAAAGAATTGGATATATAAAGAATCCGAAACCTGAAGATCAGGCTCGGCGTTTTTTAAACTATGCTACCCGGCTTTCACCGGCTTTCAGGATGGCGTATTCCCTTACCCTTGCGAATGATTCCTCTGGTAAAATTGCTTTCGCTGTTCCACTTTCAGGTGGGGAAAATGAACCATCGGATTCCCACCACTCCATTGCGTAAGCTCTGGAATCGCCGATTTCTTCTATCCCATAAGTATTTAGACAATCTTCTGAAACAATCCAGGGGTCATTTCTGTCTGCATACTTTTCGAATATGATGCTTCTCATTTGAGTTGCAGTCTTATCATTGTTTTTAAAATGATTGATGGTATAAGCCATTACTTCTGGTTCAGTCATAATGCTCTCCCAGAATCTTTCGGAGGATACGACCTGACTTGTAGTTAACAACCTACCTTCTCCATAATAAAGAATTGTGCCGGTAATTGCACACTTTGAAGCTTTTTTCTTTTTCTTGTCCTTTTTGAATACACTAAAAAATCCCATAATTCTTTTATTTCTTTTCTTTTTTCCTTGAACCTAACTTTTTGACCTTGAGACTACTTTATAAGACTCATTGAACCTGGAAAGGTTACAATAAAGACGCAGTATTTGATAAAAGGTTGCTCCAGATAACAACTTTTACATCCAATTAGTTTGGGAAATGCATTCATTCATTAATTGTATATTGTAAAAAAGAAACTAATGCAACCTAAGAAATCTCCGCTATTCATTCTATCCTCACTACTTCTTACGTTATATGTTATTAATCCCATTTACAGTCAGGAATGGGTAAACAGCACTCCAGTTAAAGAAGGTATTTCAGGGCATGTGCTGGATGATATCCATAAAGATATTATCGAGGGAAAATATGGTCTTATTGATCATTTCTTGGTTATCCGACATGGTAAACTGATTGTTGATCATGCTTATCAACAAGACTACACGGAAATCTATAAATCGTACGATACAACCAATCACCAATACAATTATGATCATCCAGATTGGCATCCGTTTTATAAGGAAACAAAGTTGCATTCGCTTCAGTCAGTAACAAAGAGTGTAACATCAGCACTATTGGGAATTGCCATTGATGAAGGATTAATAAAAGGAACGGACATCCTCCCCATGATGATGTTTAAAGGATTCCGGCAAGATATTGATCCACGGCGATTATCTATAACCCTCGAAAACTTGCTCACTATGCAGAGCGGAATTGAGTGGAATGAAATGACATCCTACGACAGCGATGAAAATTCATGCATTATGATGGAAGCACAGAATGATTGGGTTCAATTTGTTCTATCTCAACCAATGAAAACAGATCCGGGAACAGTTTTTGATTACAATAGTGGAGTAAGTGTACTATTAGGAAAATTGGTTCGTATAAAAACCGGAAAACGAATTGATGAGTGGGCAGAGGAGAAATTATTTCAACCCCTTGGTATTACGGAATACTATTGGAAAGAAACTCCAGGAGGGGAGATTGACACGGAGGGTGGACTGTACCTGTCTTCGCATGATCTTGCGAAGATTGGCTACCTGTTTCTTAAAAATGGCGAATGGAATGGTAAGCAAATTGTATCAGAGGAATGGGTTAAAAAATCTACAAGTCCTGTTTTACAGGATATAAATCCTGATAATGGACGTACTGATTCGGGGTACGGTTATCAATGGTGGGTTCCGCTTCATAAAGATGGAGTATCGACTCTGTTTGCCGGGAATGGTTACGGAGGACAGTTCCTGATGGTTTCTCCAGAATACGATCTCATTGTGGTATTTAATGGGTGGAATATACACGGGAGAACAGAATTATCAAGTTGGATGGCTACAAAGGACAGAATATTGCCAGCGCTTAAAAATTAGTTATGAGAAAGATCAAAACTCTTTTTGTAATTATTTCCATGGTAGTTTTTAATCATAAGTTAAGTGGCCAGGATAATCCTGAAAAACTGTTATTATCTGATTTTCGTCCTGTATCAATTTATAACATTCCAACTACATACATCTCAAAAGCAAGGTATCCTGTGATAGACATGCATTCACATCCATATCCTAAATCTAATGCTGAATTGGAGCTTTGGGTAGAAACTATGGATGCAACCGGAATAGATGCCACCGTGATTATGACCTATACTGTCGGTGCAGAATTTGATTCACTTGTAGAAGTTTATTCAAAATACCCAAACCGTTTTATTATGTTTTGCGGCTTTGATTACACCGGGTATGACCAACCAGGTTATGGGCCAGATGCTGTTGAGGAGTTGGAAAGGTGTGTAAAGATGGGAGCAAAAGGGGTAGGGGAATTGGGTGATAAGGGCAAAGGACTATTTTATTCAAAACCAGTCAAGGGATACGGAATGCACATTGATGACAAACGACTGGAACCACTACTTAAAATATGTGCTGATCTTAAAATACCGGTTGCAGTGCATGTTGCTGATCCTAAATGGATGTATGAGAAGATGGATTCAACGAACGATGGATTAATGAATGCTTACTCTTGGCGGTTGGATAACCAGGAAGGTATTATTGATCATACGGGAATGGTTAAGACGTTAGAGAATGCCGTAAATAATAACCCGGAGACAACTTTTATTGCGCTTCATTATGCAAATTGTTCGCACGACCTCAGCATTTTGGGAAACCTGCTGGACAAGTATCCAAACCTTTTCACCGGAATGGGGGCCCGGTTTGCTGAAACAGCTACTATACCGAGGTACATGTCAAAATTTTTAAACAAATATCAGGATCGTGTCGTTTACGGAACAGATATGGGGACAAATTCTGAAATGTACAGATATACTTTCAGGATTTTGGAAAGCAAGGATGAGCATTTTTACGATGCGAACTATAGTTATCATTGGCCACTCCATGGATTTGGGCTGGGTGATAAAATTTTAGAAAAGATATATCGATCAAATGCTTTGAAAATTCTGAAACGTTGAAATATAAACCTTTGGCGCCTGCCAATGAATTCGAAGTAGATTAAGTAAGTTTAATTATTCAAAAGCTCAAATGCTTTGTAGACACTTCGGTGAAGAATCGTGGCATGATTTTCTTCAGGGAAAGGAACATAGAACCAGGTAGTTTGTGAGTTTTCCACCGCACTCCTCAATATATTCAGTCCATCTTGCATGATCGGACCTTCATTGCCAATCGATAAATACACTTTTTTATCTTTGAATTCTCGAGACAATAATACTTTAGCGGCAGTGCTTACCAGAGACTGACCATTCCACCATAAACTTGGAGAAACAATGATGTAATCATCAAAAAGATTGGGTTTGGTTAATAATATTTCTGTTGCCAGCAACCCTCCCAATGACTGACCAATTATTGTCCTGTACTTGTTTGTTTTATAATTGGATGAAATGTGAGGTTGCAATTCAGTTTCTATAAAAGATATAAATTTTTTTGAACCACCTCCTGTGGGAACCAGGTCAAAGTCAGATTGCACATTGGAAGGGTGGGTAAAATCACGGCGCCTGTCAACGTTCGCAATCCCAACCACAATTGTTGAAGGCATAATATCGTACAAATCCAGGAATTGCACCAGGCCGGCGATATGCAAGAAATCTTCATGCGAAGAGCCATCCAATACATAAAGCACAGGATAAGTAACCGTATCGGTCTCCGTATAACCGAGAGGAAGATAAAGATTCAGTTTTCTATTTTCGGCAAGATATATAGAATAAACACTATCCGTGGTTAGATAATTAAATGCTCGTTCAGGGCTTTCATTTATCTTTTTTGTGCAGCTGAACGCCAAACATACTAAAAGGACAATTAAATATCTCATGAGGTTCTCTTTCTGAAGGTTAATGTAAATGTTGTATTAACTCCGGGATCAGAGATGAATGATATTGATCCCTGGTGCATTTTCATTATCTGACGCGATAAACTAAGTCCAATTCCAGAGCCGTTGGGCTTGGTTGTATAAAAAGGCACCCATACATCCGGGGCATCTTTTTCATTAATTCCCTCCCCGTTATCAACAATCAAAATAGTACAATACGTAGATTCATCTTTTGCTTCAATTGTTATTTGTGGTTGCTCGGAACCTGATAGAGCTTCAATACTGTTTTTAACAAGGTTTATAAGTATCTGAGAAATAAGATTTCTATCAATGGAGAAAGAAAGATCTTCGGGAATATCTGTTTTAAATTGGATGTCTTGCTTTGAAATCTCACTACCCATTAAATCTGAAATTTCCTGAACCATCTCCAAAAAATTCACATTTTGTAATATTGGTTTTGGGACCTTGGTCAACTTTCGATAATCTTCCACAAAAGCCAGTAATCCGACACTGCGTTTTTGAATTGTCTTTGTAGAAAACAAGACATCCTCAATTGTCTGAGAGGATATTTTCTTCTTCGCTGTTCCTTTTTCTTCGAGCATTTGTTGCATTGTTTCACTTAATGAAGAAATGGGGGTAACCGAATTCATTATCTCATGCGTCAGAATTCGAATAAGCTTGTGCCAGGCATCGATTTCATTTTGTTCTATCTCACTTCGTATGTCAGTAAAAGTGATGAGTTTATATTCCTGATCAAGCATTGTGAATTGGCTCAGGTCCAGAGACAAATATCGTTTTTGATTTGCTACATCAATTTCGGTTAAAAACCGACCCGCCGATGGGAGGTTTTCAATCGCTTTTGCAAAGGATTGAGCCTTCACAGATACATTGTTCCAGGTTTTATATTCAGGAATATTGAGCAATATTTTCGCAGCATCATTTAACAAAATGATGTCTTTGTCTTCCCGCACAACAATTATTCCTGCCGGGACGTGACTTATGATTTGTTGTAAAAGGTGCAACTGGGCTTCTTTTTCTATTTTCACTTGTTTATAAGTATTCAACAGCATTTGCATACTTTCAAACAATCCCTTGTAGGATTTGCCCAGGTAATCTTTCGACATATTAATTGTGAAATCTGACTGGCGAATGGCATCAAAGAATTTTGTGATTTCGCGGTTGGTTGTGTTTACAAACCGGATGATTTCCATTAGTTGGAGGATGAGCAGAAATCCCAGGATAAGCTGGTTGAAAAAAAGCCGATCATCGCCGAATATGGAGGAGATAATTAACATATTGGCGCCTATGAGAAAGATGCGGAAAATGAGGAGGAATGAAAAACGTTTAAAAATCATAATCCATATTTCTTTAACCGGCGATACATTGCTGTTCGCGTAAGACCTAGTTTTTTTGCTGTAAGGGTTACATTTCCTCCATTTTCATCCAGAGACCTGATGATAAATGAACGTTCCATTTCATTCAGGGTTTGCGGATGTTGATCTGCTTTGATACTCGTTCTAGCTATCAGATCATCGGCAGATAATCCATTGCTTTCAAGAATTATTGCGCGTTCTACGGCATGTTGTAATTCCCGCACATTGCCTGGCCAATTGTAGGCTTCAATTTCACTCAATATGTTATCAGAAACATCAGGCAGGTCTTTGTGATACTTCTTACAGAACATCTTGAAAAAATAAATAAAAAGTTCCCTTATATCTCCTCGTCGTTGCCTGAGTGCAGGTACTAGTATTTCAAGGGTATTTAATCGGTAGAGAAGATCTTGTCTGAATTCCCCTTTTACCACCAGGTCGGTTAATGAAGCATTCGTTGCTGCAACAATCCTGACATCTATCTCAATATCAGTATTTGACCCGACTTTACGTATCGATTTGTTTTCCAGTACCGAAAGAAGTTTTGCCTGCATGGCCAGGTTAATATTTCCTATTTCATCCAGAAACAGGGTCCCCCCTGAAGCCATCTCAAAACTACCAATTCGATCCTGCTTGGCATCGGTAAAAGCACCTTTGACATGCCCGAATATTTCAGATTCAAACAATGATTCAGGTATAGCTCCTGCATCTACCTTTATAAAAGGCTGATTAACTCTGTGCGACTGGGTATGCAGTGCTCTTGCTACGAGTTCTTTTCCCGTTCCATTTTCACCCAGAATAAGAATGTTTGCATCTGTATCAGCTACCTTGACGATTAAATCGTTTACTTTTTTAATCTCTTCTGATGAACCCACAATCCCGGTTGAGTAGCGCTGGTCCTGAATGCGTTGGTTGGTTTCCTGAAGCCTTTTGACTTCCTTTTTTGATTTTTTTAAATTCCAACCTGCCATCACAGTCGCAAGGAGTTTCTGATTTTTCCATGGTTTCAGTACAAAATCAATAGCTCCTTCTTTTATTGCCTTTACTGCCAGATCAATTTCTCCATAAGCAGTTATTAAAATAACAACAGCGTCAGGGTCGAACTCCAAAATTCTCGATAGCCAGTAAAAACCTTCTTCACCGTCATTTCTTCCCTTGCGAAAGTTCATATCCAAAAGAATCACATCATAAAGTACCCGGGATATTTTTGAAGGGATTTGAGAAGGATCCTGGGTAATATCTATCCTTGTATAGTATTGCTTCAAAAACATTCGCGCTGTTTCCAGGATGTCGATATCATCATCAACAATAAGTATATTTCCTTTTGATTGGGTCATTGTAAAAGTAGTAAGCTGCAAAAATAAGGAGTGTATCAAAACCAATACAAATTTGTGTATCAAAAATGATACACACAGGTGAAGTTAAATTTATAAGATATTAGTAATCAGTAAATTACGAAATCGGCACGAGGTTCGATTAACACAAATTAAAATTGGTTCAATGTTAAAAAATTTTTTCACAGTCATTGTAAGGAACATTTTACGGAACAAGGTTTATACGCTCATAAACATTTTCGGTCTTACCATGGGTGTAACTGTGGCTATACTGATTTATCTTATTGTAAGCTTCGACTTTGATTTTGATACATTTCACTCGAAAAAGAATCGAATATATAGAATCGTCCATTCAGTTGAGACGTCGGGTGTAGTAAGCCATCACGCTAATATTCCATACCCTGCAGGTCGTGATTTATCTCAGGTGGTGCATGGGGTTGAATTATTTACACAAATTCACCAGGATCCGGAAAGAATGGTAGAAATTAATAACCAGAAAGCCTATGAGAAAGGGGTATTGTTTGTTGATTCAAGTTTTTTTAAGGTTTTTGATTTTGAAGTTATTTCAGGTAACCCTGAAGAATCTTTCAAATACACTAACACTGCTTTCATTACAGAAAGTTTTGCCTATAAATACTTTAACGAACCTCAATCAGCCTTGGGTAAGGTTATAAGATTGGCAAATTTGATGGACCTTGAGGTTACCGGAATAGTGAAAGACCCACCTCCAAGCGGGCATCTTCAGTTTCAACTGCTTGTTTCATATCCTTCACTTTCTGATGAATATGTTGGAGGGTTTTCTATTGACACCTGGGGAGCATCATTGAATGGGTACCTGTATACCTTATTGCCTGAAAATGTAGGTAAGGAGCAGATAGAATCGCAGATTGCTCAATTTATAGAAGACCAGGATCGTGAGGGTAATTCCAGGTCCACATATAATTTACAGCCACTAAATGATGTACATTTCAATCTGGATTATGAGAGATTTGAATTTAGCCCAACAGTGGATGTATCGTATCTGTATATCCTGATTTTGACTGGAGGGTTTATCGTTTTAATTGCAAGTATTAATTTCATCAATTTATCCACTGCGCTCTCGGTTAAAAGATCAAAAGAAGTGGGGATTAGGAAATGTTTGGGGGCATCCAAATCCATTCTGGTATTTCAATTCTTGATCCAAACATTTCTTATCGTATTTGTTTCAATTCTGCTATCAATGGGTATTGTTGAAAGATTAATGCCATTGATAAGTAGTTTTCTTGATAAACAACTTTCATTCAATCTGATTTCAGATCCTAGAATATTTCTGTTTCTTATGAGCTTATTGGTAGCAGTAACTTTATTGGCAGGTCTTTACCCGGCATTTGTAATTTCAAATTTCAGTCCTTTAAAAGCACTAAGAACAAATATTAGTGTACTCGATGGAAAATCGATTTCTGTTCGCCGATCATTGGTCATCTTCCAATTTTTAATCAGTCAGGCGTTGGTTATCGGAAGCATAATTGTTATTTCTCAGCTAAACTATTTTCAAACTAAACCCCTGGGATTTAATAAGGAGAGTATTGTATTAATGGATGTATTTGAAAGAGATTCAATGCGAATTCAAACTCTAAGAGAACGTCTAAGTACAAACCCTGAGATTCAATCAGTATCCTTTGGAACGGGTGTGCCTACCTCCGGAAATTCTATTGGCACATCTCTTAGATTATTGGATTGGGATGAAGGTGACTTCATCCGAACCAGGATAAAGGCAGTTGACTCAAAATACCTGGAGACCTTTGATCTTCAATTGATTGCAGGCGAATGGTTGAAAGAAAATCAAACTCCTGAAGACGGAATTGTAATTAATGAAGAGGCCGCCCATCAACTTGGATTTACATCAGCAGATGAAGCTATTGGTAAATTTATACACCTGGGAATCAATGGTTTAGAAGGCCCAGTAATTGGTGTTTTAAAAGATTTCCACACACGTTCCCTTCACAGACCGATTGGCCCATTATCACTGTTTCCCATGCATCAGCTGTATTATGAAGCTGGGATTAAGATTACGAATACAAATACTGAGGAAACACTAGCGTTTATATTGGATCAGTGGGAAGCAATGTATCCAGGTTACATCTATGAATATCAATATATGGATGAGATGATTGGAAACATGTACCAGGGTGAGCAGCGATTATTGGTCATGGCAAACATTGCTGCTTTGTTTTCCATATTGATTGGATGTCTTGGCTTGTATGGACTCGTTTCTTTTATGGTGATTCAGAAAAATAAAGAGGTAGGAATAAGAAAGGCTATGGGAGCCAGTGTCGGTCATATTATTTATGGATTTTCTCGTGAATTCATTATTTTGTTAACAATTTCATTTTTTCTTGCTATCCCATTTGTTTGGTATTTTATGGAACAATGGTTACAGACTTTTGCCTACCAAATTAAAATTAGTCCATGGGTATTTATTGTTGGTTACAGTGGGTCAATTTTTGTAGCCGGAGTAACAGTGGCGTACAAATCATACAGAGCGGCAATTCTAAATCCAATTGATGCATTGAAAGAAGATTGAAGATGAAAGCAGTTATCAGACAAATAAAAAAATATAAAGGAAATACTATCATCAATGTGATGGGT
>Ga0114950_10004999_pt1 | contig 10312 bp, 8 predicted proteins | sample N075metaG_FD_83503 | JGI IMG/M metagenome (GOLD analysis project Ga0114950, IMG submission 83503) | Deep subsurface microbial communities from Kermadec Trench to uncover new lineages of life (NeLLi) - N075 metaG | ecosystem: Environmental > Aquatic > Marine > Ocean trench > Sediment | place... | reverse complement strand
TCAACGTCGAGCGGGCGCGCTTCGACAAGATGCTGTCCTCGGCCGAGATCGGCACCCTGATCACGGCGCTGGGGACGGGGATCGGCGAGGAATTCGATATTACCAAGCTGCGCTACCACAAGATCATCATCATGACCGACGCCGATGTCGACGGCGCCCATATCCGGACCCTGCTGCTGACCTTCTTCTATCGCCAGATGCCGGAGCTCATCCGCCATGTCGACGAGGCGGGCGAGGAACACGGCTATCTCTACATCGCCCAGCCGCCGCTCTACAAAGCCAAGCGCGGCAAGTCGGAAGTCTACCTCAAGGACGATGCCGGGCTCGACGAATTTCTTCTCGAGGCGGCGCTCGAGGATGCCGTCTTCACCCTGCACGACGGGGCCCGGCAGGCCGGCCTCGATCTGCGGGCGACGGTCGAGAAGGCGCGTGAGATCAAACAATTGCTCGAACCCCTGGTGCGCCATGTCGGCAATGCCGCCGTCGTCGAGCAGGCGGCGATCGCCGGCGCCCTCAACCCCGCGATCCTGTCCGATACCGAACAGGCGGAAGCGGCCGCGCGCTATGTCGCCAGCCGCCTCGATCTCTTGTCGGGCGAGCACGAGAAGGGTTGGCACGGCGAGCCGCTGCCCGATGGCGGGCTGGTTTTCACGCGCACTGTGCGCGGGGTCAGCGAGCGCCACACCATCGACGGGGCGGTCATCAAAAGCACCGAGGCAAGGCGTATCGACGCCGAGGCCGCCACGTTGCAGGCAACCTACGCCAAGCCCGGCACCCTCGATTGGAAGGAAACCCAACGCACCATTCCCGGCCCCACCGCGCTGGCCGCGGCGATCATGGAAATCGGCCGCAAGGGGGTGACGATCCAGCGCTACAAGGGCCTCGGCGAGATGAACGCCGAGCAGCTCTGGGAAACCACCCTCGATCCCGATGCGCGCTCGCTCCTTCAGGTGCGCGTCGCCCAAACCGCCGAAGCCAACACATTGTTCGAGACGCTGATGGGCGACGTCGTCGAACCGCGCCGCGAATTCATCCAGACCCACGCGCTGGAAGTGGCGAATTTGGACGTTTAGGTTGCCGGCTGATCCCCCGGCTTACCTCAAATTTGCATCTCGATCCAGATCGTGGAACAATTGCACAAGACGAGAACAAACAAGAGGCGCGTCTGATCCGAGGGCGCGCGTGTTTTATGTGCCGCCTATCCGCCTATCTCGGCCCGGCAATCCCCCTCGCGCGTACGATCAGCGAACCCGAGCACGCGCTCGTCCACCAGAGCTACAAGCCGCGCGAGATGACCTCGGGCACCGTCAATGTCGATGGCTACGGTTTTGCCTGGTGGGACCGCGAACGCCGGGACGAGCCTTACCTCTACCGCAGCACCCTGCCGATCTGGAACGATAACAACCTGAGCGCGCTGGGCGATTACGTGGTCTCCGATTGCGTGCTCGCAAACGTGCGCGGGGCCACCCCGGGCCAGGCGTTGGGGGCCGACAATACCCAGCCTTTCGCCGACGGCGAGCTGGCCGCCATCCACAACGGCTTCGTCGAGGATTATCGTCACACGTATCAGAGAAAGCTGCGCCGCGCCCTGGACGAGCGCGCCTATGCCGGAGTTGGCGGATCGTCGGATTCGGAAAACCTGATCGCCTATTTGTTCCAGCATATACGCGCCGCCGCGAGCCTGGCCGAGGGCATGCGGGCCGGGCTCGACGGGCTGCTGGCGCTGGCGCCGGGGACCAGGATGACGCTCAATTTCATCGTCTCCGACGGCCAGCGGCTGATCGCCTCGCGCCTCGCCGCCAACGCCGAGGCGCCGAGCCTATACTGCTTGACCAAGCATGCGAGATTTCCCGAAGCCGTCTTGATCGCCTCGGAACCGCTGTTCGACGACGATGCCTGGATCGCCGTTCCACAAGGGAGCCTGATCTCCGTTGACCGCAAACGAACTGTCAGCATCGACGCCCTCGCCGCCTGACCGGCGGGCCGCGCTGGAAGCCGCCTTCGCCCATTGCCGGGCCGGCACCTACGCGCTCTTCGCCGATTTGGACGAGGACGAGTTCCGGCGCCAGCCGCACCCCGATTTCAGCCCCGCCGGCTGGCATCTCGGCCATATCGCCTATACCGAAGCGGTGTGGCTGGCTGGCCACGGCGCCGGCGAGGCCCTGCTGGCGCCGCGATGGAAGCGGGTCTTCGATGTCGACGGCCTGCCCAGGCACCAGCGCGCCGAAAACCTGCCGGCGAAGGCAGCCGTCGTCGGCTACGCCGAGGAAATCCGCGAGCGCACGCTGAACTACCTGGCCATCGCCCCGCTGGCCGAGGAGGAAAGGGTCTGGCGTTTTGTTCTCCAGCACGAGGCCCAGCACGGCGAAACCATCACCTTCCTGCGCACCCTGATGGGCGATACGCCGGTCGTCGGCGCGGGCGGCGCGGCGCCCTCGCCGGAAATCGAGTTCGTCGAAATCCCGGCCGGGGCGTGCAGCATCGGCAGCGATGGCCTCGACGCCATCGACAACGAACGCCCGCGCCACGAAATCATCATCCCCGATTTTTCGATCTCCCGCCATCCGGTGACCCAAGGCCAGTTTGCCCGCTTCATCGAGGCCGGCGGCTATGGCGATCGGCGGTATTGGAGCAAAGCCGGCTGGCGCTGGCGTGAGCATGCGGGCATCGCCAAGCCGCTTTATTGGCGGGACGGATGCCTGGACCACCCCGTATCCGGGGTCGGCGCCCACGAGGCCGAGGCTTTTTGCCGCTTCGCCGGGGCCCGGCTGCCGAGCGAGGCGGAGTGGGAGAAAGCCGCGTCCTGGAATCCCGACACCGGATCGGCGAGCGCCTTTCCCTGGGGCGATGCGCTGCCCGGGCCGGGGCTGGCCAATTGCGACCGGGCGCGGCGCGGCACCACCCCGGTCGACCGCCACCCGGCCGGCCGCGGCCGATACGGCGCCGAGGACATGATGGGCAATGTCTGGGAGTGGACATCGTCCATCTTCGCGCCCTATCTCGGGTTCGAGGCGTGGCCGTATGAGGGGTATTCGAAGATCTACTTCGACGGCCGCCACCGGGTCTTGCGCGGGGGAAGCTGGGCCAGCAGGCCGTGGGCCATGCGGGCCAGCTTTCGCAACTGGTACGTCCCGGAGACGCGGCAGATCCTCGCCGGATTTCGGCTGGCGCGGGACGGTTTGAAGAGCTGATGGCGGCACGATCCAAGGGGCGGGGCGAGACAGGGGAATCCCAATGAGCGAGATAATTTTCCAGGAGGGCGCCGATGCGTCGATGCGCTTCCGCGTCACCGAGTTCGATTCCGGCGAGGCGCTGAAAAAGGACGGCGAAGACGTCGCCGCCGGGCTCACCAATGCGCGGAAATGGTTGCCCGCGCGCTTTTTCTACGACGATCGCGGCTCGCTCCTGTTCGAGCGCATCACCGGGCTGCCCGAGTACTATCTGACCCGTTGCGAGGAAGCGATCCTGGCCGAATCATCGGGCGATATCGCGGCGCTGACCGGGCCTTGCGAGCTGATCGAGCTGGGCAGCGGCAGCGCCCGCAAAACCCGCGCGCTCCTCGAAGCCTATGCCGGCCTTGGGCACCGGGTCCGCTACATGCCGATCGATATCAGCGCGGGGATCCTGAAATCGAGCGCCGGCGAACTCCTCGCCGGCTTTCCCGCCCTCGAAATCTGGGGGCTGATCGGAACCTACGAGGCCGCCCTTGCCGGCCTGCCCGAACGCGCGCTGCCCCGGCGCATGGCGATCTTCCTGGGCAGCACCATCGGCAATCTGAACAATGTGGAGATGTCGGCTTTCCTGGGCATGGTGCGCGGCGCGCTGGCCAAGGGAGAATATTTTCTCGTCGGCGCGGACTTACAAAAACCGGTCGAGATCATCGAGGCCGCCTACAACGATGCCGCCGGGGTCACGGCGGCGTTCAACCTCAATATCCTCGAACACCTGAACCGGCGCTTCGACGGCGATTTCGATCTTGCGAAATTCGCCCACCGCGCGGTCTACGACCGGCGCTACGATCGGATCGAAATGCACCTGGTGAGCGCGGAGCGCCAATCGGTGCGCCTCGCCAAGCTCGATCTCAGCGTCGGGTTCGCGGCGGGCGAGACGATCCTCACCGAGATATCGCGCAAATTCGATCTGCCGGATCTGCGGACGCGCTTCGCCGATGCCGGCTTTGCCGCCGTCGAGACCTGGACCGACGCTGACGAATATTTCTCGCTGAACCTCTTCCGCGCACAATAAAAAACCGCCCGGAACCAACGGTCCCGGGCGGTTTGAATTTTCGTGCTTGCGCCAGGCGTGGCTAATCGCGGCCGCCCATGAAAAACAGCAGGAACTGGAACATCAGGATGAAGTCGAGATAGAGGGTGAGCGCCCCCATGATCGCCTTCTTTCCCGCGACCTCGCTCGAATCGACGGCGAGATACATCTCCTTGATCTTCTGGGTGTCGTAGGCGGTGAGGCCGGAGAAGATCAGCACGCCGATCGCCGAGATGGCGAACTGCAAAGCCGGCGCCTGCATGAAGAAGTTCACGATCATCGCCAGGAACAGGCCGATCATGCCCATGAACAGGAACTTGCCCATCGCCGTAAGGTCGCGCTTGGTGGTGTAGCCGTAGAGGCTGAGCGCGCCGAAGGCGGCGGCGGTGACGAAGAAGGTGCGGGCGACGCTGACCCCGGTATAAACCAGCAAAAGGTTCGACAGCGATGCCCCCATGGCCGCGGCGAACGCCCAGAACAGAAGCTGCACGGTCGACGTCTTCATCCGGTTGAGACCGAAAGAGATCACCAGGATGAAGACCAGCGGCGCGATCATCGCCACATATGCCAGCGGCTTGACGCCGACCAGCACGTTGCCCTGCATCACGTAGAAAAGATCGCGTATGGCTGGAACGCTGACCACGGCGAAGGCTACCGCGCCAGTCAATCCCAGACCGAGCGTCATGTAGTTGTAGACGCGCAGCATATGTTTGCGCAGACCCTCGTCGATGTCGACGGCGGTTCCCGGCCTGGAGACGACCCGGTGCTGTTGACGAATATCCATCGAATTCCTCGTTCGCTTGGTGTGCTGTCCCGGCCCCAAAGATGGCCTCTGGGGGATGAAAAATCAACTAACCTTACTGTCGCGGCTCAGTCGAATTTGGCTGGGAACTAAGGCCATTTCGTGGCCGGACCGCGCTTCCGCTCAATCGTTGCGCAGAAAATCCGCCGGTTTGCGTCCCAGGGCGCGCCACACCCCGGCAAAGCCGAAGACCAGCGTCACCAGCGTCGCCAATACCACCGTCACCACGATCGGGCCGGCAAGGAAGGTCCAGGGGGCGTGCATGATCTGGGTGATCACGCCGTAGGCGGCGGCGGTGCCGAGAGCTGCCGCGATGCCGGCGGTGGCCAGCCCCAGGAGCCCGAACTCGATCAAGAACGCGCGCAGGATGTCGCGCCGCCTTGCTCCCAGCACCTTGAGCACGACCCCGTCATAGACCCGCCGGTTGTGCCCCGCGGCGACCGCACCGGCGAGCACCAGAAGCCCCGCCAGCAGCGTCACCGCGCCGGTTGCCCGCACCGCGCCGCCGAGGCGGGCCAGCATCCGGCCGATGGTCTCGATCGCATCCTTGACCCGCACGGCCGAGACGTTGGCCAGCTCGCCGGTGACCGCGTCGAGCACCGCGCCCTCGCTCCCGGGTGCGGTGCGCACCGTGGCGATGAAGCTGTGCGGCGCCTTCTCCAGCGTGCCGGGCGCGAAGATGACGGTGAAATTCATCCCCAGCGCCGCCCAGTCGATGGCCCGCAGGTTGGCGATGCGGGCGGTGATCTCGCGCCCAAGCACGTTGAAGGTGATGGTATCGCCGATCTTCAGCCCCATGCCTCGCGCGATATGGGCATCGAAGGAAATCAGCGGCGGGCCCTTGTAGCCCGGCGCCCACCATCGCCCGGCAACGATGCGGGTGCCGGGCGGCGGGCGCGCGGCGTAGGTTAGCCCGCGCTCGCTGGCTACCGCCCAGCGCACCGAGGGATCGATGCGGGCACGGGTGACGGGCACCGAGGCAATGCGCACGATCCGCGCCCGCAAACTCGGCATGCGCTCGACCTTAAGGACACCGGGCAGCTTGGCCAGCACCCGGTCGAAGGCCGCCACCTGGCTCGACTGGATGTCGATGAAGAAGAAGGTCGGCGCCGCCGCCGGCATGCGCTCGCGGATCTGGCCGGCGATATTGCCCTCGATCTGGGCGATGGCGACCAGCGCCGTGAGGCCCAGCCCCAGCGACAGCACGACCGCCGGCATCGGTGCGCCGGGCCGGTGCAAATTGGCCAGCGCCAGGCGCAGCCGCGGAGCGGTGCCGCGCGCCTGCGCCCGCCGGCCGGCGCTCGCGGCAAGCAGGGCGAGCAGCCGGGCGCCGGCGCGAAAGGCCAGGAAACTGCCCGCCGCGGCGATCACGAACCAGCCGGCGAGGAAGCGGTCGGGGGCCGCCCAAACGGCGAGCCCCGCCAGGCCGAGCGCCGACAGACCGGTGGCCGCGATATATCCCAGCCGCGGCAGCTTGCGGGTTCGGGCAACGACATCGCGGAACAGCGCCGCCGGCGGCACCTCGCGGGCCCGCGCCAACGGCCATAAGGAAAAGGCCAGCGCGGTCAGGGCGCCGTAGACGCCGGCGATAATCAGGGGTCCGGCGTAGAAACCGGCCCGCACCGGCACCGGCAACTGGCCTTCGACGAGGCTGCCGAGCAACCACGGCGCGGCCGCCCCGACGGCGAGCCCGATCGAAATCCCGATCGCCGACAGCACCGCGATCTGGATGAAATAGACCTCGAAGATCAGCCGCCCCGGCGCGCCCAGGCATTTCAGGGTGGCGATGGTGTCGCGTTGGCCGCTCAGATAGGCGCCGACCGCGCCGGCCACCCCGACCCCGCCGATCAGCAGCGCGGTCAAGCCGACGAAGGTCATGAACAACGTGACCCGCTCGACCATGCGGCGCAGGCCCGGCGCGGCTCCCGAGATATCGCGGATGCGCCATCCCGTCTTGGGAAAACGCTTGTCGACCGCCTTGATCCAGGTTCCGGCTTGGCCGGCCTCGGGCAGGCGAACCCGGTAGTGGTAGTAGATAAGGCTGCCCGGCTGCACCAGGCCGGTGCGCGCCAGTGCCGCCGCCGGCACGATGACCCTTGGGCCGAGGATGAAAACCCGCGCCCCGCGATCGGGCTCGTGGGTAATCCTGGCCGAGATCACGAAGTCGGCCTCGCCGATCCTTATCCGGTCGCCTACTTTCAGCTTGAGCCGCCGTAAGAGATCGCCGGCGACGACGACCCCGGCGTTCCCGTTATTGCCGGCGAGCGCGCGGGCCAACGGCATGCGCGGCTCCAGGCCGATCGTGCCGTAGAGCGGATAGGCGGCATCGACGGCCTTGAGTTCGACCAGGATGCGCGCGCCCGTCCGCTTGCCCGCTGGCCGCGCCATGGCCCGCATCTCGATGGTCGCCGAAAGCCTGTTGCCGTTCTCCAGGAAGGCGCGCTCGCCGGCTTTCGCCGGGCGGTGCACCAGGCGCAACTCGACGTCGCCGCCGAGGATCGCCTTGCCGTCGGCCCTGATCCCCTCCTCGATGGCGGCTGACAGCGAGCCGATGGCGGCGACCGCGGCGACCCCGAGGGCGAGGCAGGCGAGGAAAACGCGCCAGCCGCGGATGCCGCCGCGCATCTCCCGCCGGGCCAGGCGAAAGGCTAAAAAGAAGCCGGGCGTGCGGGGGCTATCCGTCATCGGCGATCCGCCCGTCGATCAGCCGCACGACCCGGTCGCAGCGCCCGGCAAGTTCGCGGTCGTGGCTGATCAGGATGAGCGTGGTGCCAAGACGATCGTGCAACTCGAACAGCAGATCCATGACCGCCGCCCCGGTCTCATGGTCGAGGTTGCCGGTCGGCTCGTCGGCCATAATCAGGCGGGGCCCGGCGGCGACGGCGCGGGCGAGGGCGACGCGCTGCTTCTCGCCGCCCGAAAGCTGCCCCGGATAGTGGGTGAGGCGGGCCCCCAGCCCGACCGCCGCCAGCCCCTCGCGCGCCCGATCGAAGGCGTCGCTCCGGCCGGCGAATTCGAGCGGAAGGGCGACGTTCTCCAGCGCCGTCATGGTCGGGATGAGGTGGAAATTCTGGAACACGATGCCGATCGTATCGCGCCGGAAGAGCGCCAGCGCGTCTTCGTCGAGCCCGCCCAACTCGGCGCCGTTGACCCGCACCGTGCCCGAGCTGGCCCGCTCCAGCCCGGCGATCACCATCATCATCGTCGTCTTGCCCGAGCCCGAGGGGCCGACCACGCCGACCGCCTCGCCGGCATTGATGCGCAGCTCGATGCCGCGCAGAATGTTGACCTCGCCGCCGGCGCTCCCAAGTGTTAGCCGCACATCATCAAGCGCAACCATGGCTGCGCCCGGATCAGGCATCGCGGCGGGAGAGTTCGAAGTCATGGCGGCTGGCGGCGGTCCTACAGGACGAGCGAGGGTGCAGGGCGGCACGTCCGCCTTCCTCCGATATGTTGCCAGCGGCCGGCTTTTCAACGCGATCCTGCTGGCGATCATGCTTAGTGCAACGCTTTCGGCGCCGGGTTCCGTCGGTGCCGAGGAGCGGTTGCGCGTCCTCGCCCTCGGCGACAGTCTCATCGCCGGCTACGGCTTGCCGGCGCATCAGGGGTTCGCCCCGCAACTGCAAGCCGCGCTCAAGAAGCTCGGGGTCGAGGCGCGGGTGATCCAGGGCGGGGTTTCGGGCGATACTTCGGCCGGGGGCCTGGCGCGGCTTTCGTGGATGCTTGTCCCCAAACCCGACATCGCCATCGTCGAGCTGGGCGCCAATGACGGGCTGCGCGGCCTGCCGCCCATCAGGACCCGGGCCAACATCGACGCCATTCTGCGCCGGCTCAAATCGGCCGGGGTCAAGGTGCTGCTCACCGGCATGCTGGCGCCGCCCAATATGGGCCGCGAATACGGCGCCGATTTCAACGCCATCTTTCCCGAGCTGGCGAAAGCCCACAAGGTGATGTTCTATCCCTTCTTCCTCGAAGGGGTGGCGGCGCGGCCCCGGCTCAACCAGCGCGACGGCATCCACCCCAACGCCAAGGGCGCGGCGATCATCGCCCGGCGCATCGCGCCATACGTGAAACGCCTGATCGAGCAGCGCCGGTCCGCTCAGAGAAGCCGCTGAGTTACAAATGATCCGCCTCTTCGTCGCCATAGAATTGCCCGGCGCGGTGCGCGAGCGCCTGGCCGATCTGGGCCAAGGCGTCCCCGGCGCGCGCTGGACGCCGGCCGAGAACCTGCATTTGACCCTGCGCTTCATCGGCGAGGTCGAGGAAGAAATCGGCGACGATATCGACGCTGCCCTGGACAGCGTGCGGGCGCCCGGCTTCGACCTCGCCTTCGAGCGCGTCGATGCCTTCGGCAGCAAGGAGCGGGCGCGCTCGATCTGGGCCGGCATCGCCCCGAACCCGGCGCTCGACCGTTTGCAGGGCAGGATCGAATCGGCGCTGGTCCGCGCTGGCCTGCCCCCCGAGGGCCGCAAGTTCGTGCCCCACGTGACCCTGGCGCGGCTCAGATCGGCGCATCCGGCGCACGTCGCCGACTACCTGAGCGATCATGGGCAGATCGCTTTCGAGCCGGTGAAGGTTCGCGCCTTCACCCTTTTCTCCAGTTTTCTCTCACACAGCGGGGCGATCCATACGGCAGAGGCGGTTTATACTCTGGACGGGCTCTAACAGCCCAGTTTGCGCAAGTTCGTTTCGAGCGATTCGAGATAGCCGCCGCCGAACAGCCGCACATGGACGAGCAGCGGATAGAGGTTGTAGAGATCGCGGCGGGCTTCGAAGAACCCTGGGCGGATCGGCCTGATTTCGCCGTAGCGCTCGAAGAACGGCTCGCCGAAGGTCGAGAACAGGGTGGTAAAAGCGAGCTCGATCTCGGGGTCGGCGCAATAGATCGCGGGATCGACGAAGCCGGCGATGCGGCCGCCGCGCACCAGCACGTTGCCGCCCCATAGATCGCCGTGGATCAGCGAAGCCCGCGCCGGCTCCTCGATCCATTCGCCCAGGCGTCCCGCCAACGTCTCGATCCGCGCCATCGCCGCCGGCGGCAGCCGCCCGGCATCGAGCGCCACGCGGGCCATGTACAGCAGGCGTTGGTCGCGGAAGAAGTCGAGCCAGGATGCGCCTTGCGGGTTCGGCTGGGGCAGCGGGCCAATCAGCGTGTCGCACTCGTGCCCAAAACTTTGTGCGCTCACGCCATGCAGCGCCGCCAGGAGCTCGCCGGCATGGGCCTGAGCCGACGCTGACAGCGACCCC
>Ga0114950_10004998_pt1 | contig 10312 bp, 9 predicted proteins | sample N075metaG_FD_83503 | JGI IMG/M metagenome (GOLD analysis project Ga0114950, IMG submission 83503) | Deep subsurface microbial communities from Kermadec Trench to uncover new lineages of life (NeLLi) - N075 metaG | ecosystem: Environmental > Aquatic > Marine > Ocean trench > Sediment | place... | reverse complement strand
TCGAGGGCGCTCAAGGTCGCCGTGGACTGCGTGCACGGCGCAGGTGGGCCGGTCATGGCCGATCTGTTGGGTAGGCTCGGCTGCGAAGTCGTCGGTATGGGAATGGACCCGGACGGGTACTTCCCCCGGGACCCGGAACCGACCGCCGCGAACCTCTCAGGGCTGGGCGAACTCGTCACGCAGAGCGGGGCCGCGATCGGCCTGGGGATCGACCCGGATGTGGATCGACTGTCACTCGTCGATGAGACCGGCCGTCCCATGGGAGAGGATCTCACGCTTGCGCTTGCGGCTGCGGCGGTGCTTCAGCGGTATCCGGGACCGGTCGTGACGAACCTCTCGACCAGTCAAATCGTCGAGGACGTGGCGCGGGCGTTCGATGCGCCGTTCCATCGGGCTCCGGTCGGCGAGGTCAACGTCGCCCGCCGGATGCAAGACGAGGGGGCCGTGGTCGGCGGTGAAGGGAATGGGGGCGTGATTCTGCCAGCGCTCCACTACACGCGCGATGCGCCGCTGGCATCTGCGCTGATTCTGCAGCACCTTGCAGAGCAGGGGGTTACACCCTCTGAAGCGGCGGGACGGTGGCCGGAGTACAGCATCGTCAAAGAAAAGGTGTCGTTCCCGCGTGAGGCACTGAGCGCGGGCTACGCGGCGCTGGAAGCGGACTTGGCTGCGGACACGAGGGACGATTCGGACGGCCTTCGACTGGCATGGCCCGCGAAGAAGGCCTGGTTGCATGTGCGTCCGTCCGGCACCGAGCCGGTCGTTCGCCTGATCGCGGAGGCGCTGGACGTCGGTTCGGCCCGAGCGCTGGTCAAGCGGGCGGGTGAGGTTCTGTCCGGCGTGGCGTGATCGTCCCGCGGTGCACGATGGTGGGAGGTTGAGAAGGTTGGCGCGGCGTTGCCCTGAGAAAGGAGGTAGATACGGATGTGCGGTATCGTCGCCTACGTAGGGTCGAAAGAGGCACTACCCATTTTGATGGCTGGCCTGAATCGTCTCGAATACCGGGGCTACGACTCGGCCGGGGTGGCGCTCCTCAATGGTGAGGGGCTGACGGTTCTCAAGCGCCCGGGGAAAATCCGAGTGCTGGAAGAAGCCCTGGAGGCGTTTCCGAAAAGCGCGACGTGCGGAATCGCCCACACTCGTTGGGCTACCCATGGGGCGCCGAATCAGTCCAACGCCCACCCCCATACGTCGATGAGCGGCGACATCGCGCTCGTCCACAACGGCATCATCGAGAATTCAGGCGTCATCAAAGGCCAGCTCCTGCAGGAGGGGTACGAGTTTGCCTCGGAGACCGATACCGAAGTCGTGGTCCACCTGATCGACTACCTGTGGCGGGACGGCGAGCCGCTCGAGGAGGCCGTCGCCGCCGCCCTGCGGCAAGTGGAAGGCGCCTACGGAATCGCGGTCGTGTCGTCGCGGGACCCGGACAAGATCGTCGTGGCTCGCCGCGGCAGTCCGCTCTTGATCGGCGTGGGCAAGAACGGTGAGATGCTGGCCGGATCCGACGCGGCCGCGGTGATCGGTGTGACGCGTGACGTCGTGTACCTCGACGACGGCGACTACGCCGTCCTCACGCCCGACGGCTACCGCACCTATCAGCTCGGAGGGCAGGAGGTCAGTCGCGGTGTTCACGAGGTCACCTGGGACCTCGACGCCATCGAGAAGGGCGGATACGACCACTTCATGCTCAAGGAGATCTTCGATCAGCCCGCCAGCCTCGCGGACGTCATGCGGGGCCGGCTCCTTCTCGAGGACGGTGACGCCCGGCTGGGCGGAATCGTCGATCACCAGTTCGACCTCGGCCGCATTCAGCGCATCGTGATTACCGCGTGCGGCACCAGTTGGCACGCGGGACTGGTGGGCGAATACATGCTCGAGGAGCTTGCCCGGATTCCGGTGACCGTCGAGTACGCTTCGGAATTCCGTTACCGCAATCCCGTGCTCGAGGACGGGACGCTGACGCTCGCGATCAGTCAATCGGGCGAGACTGCCGATACGCTCGCCGCGCTCAAGGAAGCGGAACAGAGAGGGCTGTCGACGATGGGAATCGTCAACGCGGTCGGCTCGACGATCGCGCGGCGAACGAAGTTCGGCATCCATCTGCACGCCGGCCCGGAGATCGGGGTGGCATCGACGAAGGCCTTCACGAGCCAGCTGGTAGCGCTTTCCCTCTTCACGCTCTTCATGGCGCGCCGACGTCACATGTCGGTGGTGCAGGGCCGCGAGATCGTACAAGCCCTGCAGGAGTTGCCGAGTCAGGTCGCCGAGGTTCTCAAGCTCGACGATGAGATCCGCGATCTCGCTGCCCAGTACGTCGATTCAAGGAACTTCCTCTACCTCGGCCGCGGGTACCAATTCCCGGTGGCGCTGGAGGGTGCGCTCAAGCTGAAGGAGGTCAGCTACATCCATGCCGAGGGCTACCCGGCGGCGGAGATGAAGCACGGACCGATTGCCCTCATCGACGACGACATGCCGGTCGTGGTGCTCGCGCCGCGCGACCCGATCTACCCCAAGGTCGTGTCCAATATCGAAGAAGTGAGGGCGCGTCAGGGGCGCATTATCGCCGTCGTGAGCGACGACGCGCCCGAGCTTCAGGGCAAGGTCGATCACATGATCAAGGTGCCGCATACGTTGCCGCACTTGCTTCCGGTGCTGACGACCATCCCGCTGCAATTGCTCGCGTACCACATCGCGGTGATGCGGGGTTCGGACGTCGATCAGCCGAGGAACCTCGCCAAGTCCGTCACGGTGGAGTGAGGGCGGTCTACCCGGATGCCGGGGTTCGCGTACAGGCCCCGGGCGAGTTCCTTCGATGAGGGTCGTACTTCAGCGGGTCACGCGCGCCGAGGTCCGTGTGGAACGCCAGGTCGTAGGACGCGTCGGCCGCGGGCACCTTCTCCTCGTGGGATTCCGAACGGGCGACGGGGCGGCGCACATCTCCTGGATGACGGAGAAGATCGTCGGATTGCGCGTCTTCCCTGACGCCGACGGCAAGATGAACCTCTCCCTGGACGACGTCTCCGGAGACCTCCTGGTCGTGAGCCAGTTCACGCTCTATGGCGACACGCGCAAAGGGCGCCGGCCGAGTTTCGTGGACGCCGCGCCGCCCGAGCTCGCCAGGCCCCTTTACGAGAGCTTCGTCGTGGCGCTTCGGAGCCGGACCGGCGGCGTGGTCGAGACCGGTGAGTTCGGCGCATCGATGGAGGTCGACCTGGTCAACGATGGCCCGGTCACGCTGGTGCTGGAGCGAGAATGATCCCGCGACTCGTCCTCGCGTCCGGTTCACCTCGTCGAGCGGACGTCATGCGGCAGTTGGGATTGGAGCCCGAGATCCGGCCGGCGGAGATCGACGAAGCCTATCGGCCGGGCGAGACCCCTGCTGAGCACGTCGAGCGACTCGCGCGGGCCAAGGCGGAGGCGGTGTCGCGTGGGGTGGCCGACGCGCTCGTGATCGGAGGTGATACGATCGTGCTCGACGGGGCTCTGGTTCTGCCGAAGCCGGTCGATGCCGACGACGCCGTGGCCATGCTGGCGTCGCTGTCGGGTCGAACGCACGAGGTTCTCAGCGGCTTGGCGATTGCCGGAGCCCACGGAACCGTGAGCGCTGTCTCGCGCACCCGGGTGCGGATGCGCGCTTTCGACGACGCCACCACCACGGCCTACGTCTCCACCGGCGAACCGCTGGACAAGGCGGGCGCGTACGGGATCCAGGGGCAGGGGGCGGCGTTGGTGGCCGGAATCGACGGGGACTATTATACGGTTGTCGGATTCCCAGTCGGCGTCTTTCTCGATCTGCTCGGGCAGGTGGGATGGCGTTTCGACTTCGGCACGCTGGTGCGCACATGAGCGTTCCTTCGGTACTCGCGATCGACCAGGGCACGACCGGTTCCACGTGTCTCGTCGTGAGCCAGGACGGACGAGTCCTCGGCCGCGCGTACTCGGAGTTCACCCAATACTTTCCCCGTCCCGGGTGGGTCGAGCACGACGCATTGGAAATCTGGGACGTCACACGACGCGTTGCGCGCGAGGCGCTCGACGCGGCCACGGGCGCCGATGTTCGTGCCGTCGGAATCGCCAATCAGCGAGAGACCGTGGTCGTGTGGGATCGCGAGACTCTCGAGCCCGTGCATCGGGCGATCGTCTGGCAGGATCGGAGGACGGCGCCGATGTGCCGAGCGCTCAAGGAGGCCGGGCACGAGGACGAGGTGCGAGCTCGGACCGGTCTCGTGCTCGACCCCTACTTCTCCGCGACGAAGATCGCCTGGTTGCTCCAAGAGTATCCGGAGCTCAGGGTGCGGGCCGAGGCGGGCGGTCTGGCCGTCGGCACTATCGACAGTTGGCTGATCGCGCGTCTCACCGACGGCGCATCGCACGTCACCGATCCGACGAACGCTTCGCGCACGCTCCTGTACAACCTGCGTGACGCGAAGTGGGACCCGTGGTCGCTCGATCTCATCGGAGTACCGGAGGTGATGCTGCCGAAGATCGTTCGAAGTGCCGGTGACTTCGGTACGACGGTCGGCGCACATCTCGGTATCGAGGTGCCCATCGCCGGCGTGGCGGGGGACCAACAGGCGGCGCTCTTCGGACAGGGATGCTGGAGTGCGGGCCTTGCGAAGAACACGTACGGAACCGGCGCGTTTCTCCTGCTTCACACGGGCGACACGCCGGTCTCATCGAAACACGGGCTGCTCACCACCGTGGCGTGCGACCGGGAAGGTGGACTGGCGTACGCGCTCGAGGGTTCGGTCTTCATCGCGGGGGCGGCGGTTCAGTGGCTGCGCGATGGGATCGGGCTTCTCGGGTCGGCGGCGGAATCGGAGGCGATGGCGAGTGACCTCGAAGACAACGGCGATGTGTACTTCGTCCCCGCCTTCGTCGGCCTGGGGGCCCCGCACTGGGAGCCGGAGGCCCGCGGCACCCTTTTCGGCGTGACACGGGGCACGACGCGCGGCCACGTTGTGAGGGCAGCCCTAGAGGCGATGGCGTACGGTACCGCAGATGTGCTCGAGGCCATGGAGGCCGACTCGGGCGTAGAGACGACCGAGTTGCGGGTCGACGGCGGCGCGGCGCTCAACGATTGGCTCATGAGCTTTCAGGCCGACGTGATCGACACTCCGGTCCGGCGCCCAGCGATGGTGGAGACCACGGCGCTGGGAGCCGCGGGATTGGCCGGTATCTCGAGCGGCGTCTGGTCATCGGCAGAAGAATTCATCTCCGCGCAGGGTGAGGCGACCCGTTTCGAGCCCACGAGCACCTCTGAGGAGCGGGCCCGGCTCATGGGGCAGTGGAGGCGGGCCGTCCGTGCGACGGTAGCTTGGGCTCGGGACCCCGGGGAGTGATCACTTGTGGGTAGGACTGCTTGCTCGCCCGTAGGGGATTTCCCGGACTGTTCCGCGGCTACCGCCACACGCTAGATTCATACGACACTCATGGAAACCCTCCGGGGAGGATGACATGAATAAGAACGGGCGTTTCATGGTGGGCCTAGTGGGGGTTGCGGGCGTGGTGACCTACCTGATCTGGACCGGTATCAGCGAGACCATGGTCTACTACGTGACCCCCGTCGAGCTGCTCCAGAGAGTCGCCGCTGACCCCACGTTCCATGAGGTAGGCGTGAGGGTTGGTGCGCAGGTGATTCCCGGCACTTACTCACGCGTCGAAGGTGAGCTTCTGCATGTGTTTACGGTGCGAGATCTCGTGGATCAGGAGATCACCTTCGTCGTGGAGTATCGGGACGCGTTGCCGGACACCTTCACCGACGAAATCGAGGTCGTCCTGGAGGGTCGAATGCGGGCCGACGGGGTGTTCGAGGCGACGACGCTCCTGACCAAGTGCGGTAGCCGATACGAGGCCGCGCCGGAGGACTTGCCGGGCTACGTAGGGTGACGATTCTCGGAGAGTTCGCTCTCTGGATCTCCCTTCCCGTCGCCGTGTGGGGCATGGTGATGGGCTATGCGGGCGGCCGCACGCAGCGTGGCGATCTGGTTCTGAGTGCCGAGCGGAGTATTTACGTGGTATTCGGTCTCTTGATTCTCGCGTCGGCTGGGGTGACCGCCGCCTTCGTCGGGGATCGTTTCGAATACCTGTACGTGGCGAGCTACTCGAACGTCGAGCTCGAGATCTTCTACAAGATCACGGGGCTCTGGGCGGGCCAGCGCGGGTCGCTCCTCTTCTGGGCGCTCCTGCTCGGGTTCTTCGCGAGCGTGTGCGTCTTCACGAACCGCAAGAAGAACCGGGAGTTCATGCCCTACGTAGCGGGCGTGCTCCACACGATCATCGGCTTCTTCATCGTCGTCCTCCTGTTCGCCGACGTGAACCCGTTCGAGCGACTCGACTTCATGCCTGCGAACGGGCAGGGGCTGAATCCGCAGCTCCAGAACTATTGGATGACGATCCACCCTCCGACGCTCTACCTCGGCTTCACCTCGTTCTCCGTCCCGTTCGCGTTCGCCGTGGCCTCGCTCCTGAACGGGCGATTGGACGCGCGTTGGATTCAGCTCACGCGCCGGTGGATTCTGACGAGCTGGCTCTTCCTCTCTGTGGGGATCGTATTCGGCATGCGATGGGCGTACGAGGAGCTCGGGTGGGGCGGCTACTGGTTCTGGGACCCGGTGGAAAACGCCTCCCTGCTGCCGTGGCTGACCGCGACGGCGTTCCTGCACTCCATCCAGATCCAGGAACACCGCGGCATGCTGAAGGTCTGGAACATGTCGTTGGTGCTCATGACGTTCCTTCTCACGATTTTCGCGACCTTCCTGACCCGATCGGGGCTCATCGAGTCCGTGCACTCCTTCGCCCAGGAGCTCCGGATCGCCTACATGTTCCTGGGTTTCATGGGTGCGGTGCTCGCGGTGTGCGTTGTGCTGATTCTGTACCGCTTGCCGCAGTTGCGTAGCGAAAACCAGATCGAGTCGTTTTTCTCCCGCGAGTCGGCGTTCCTGTTCAACAACCTGATGCTGTTGGGGGTGGCCTTCGCGGTCGCGTGGGGAACGCTGTTCCCGCTTATTTCCGAGGGCATTACCGGCCAGAAGATCAGCGTCGGGCCGCCCTTCTTCGAGATGGTGAATTTCCCGATCGGTCTGATCCTCCTGACGCTCGTCGGTGTTGGTCCCGTCATCGCCTGGAGGCGGGCGACGCGGCGCAACCTTCAAAAGAATTTCGCCACGCCGGTCGTGGTGGGTCTCGTCACCGCCGCGGTCCTCTGGATCATGGGCGCGCGGCATGAGCTCGCTCTGGTCACCTTCGGCATCTCGGCTTTCGTGCTCACGGTTCTCTTCACGGAGTTCTGGAAGGGCACGCGGGCGCGGGCGCGTATCGAGGGAGAGGGCTACGTGCTGGCGCTCTTCCATCTCGTGACCCGAAACCGTCGCCGGTGGGGGGGCTACATCGTACACGTCGGATTCGTGATGATGTGCATCGCGTTCGCGGGCGCCGCCTACAACATCGATGAGCGCTTCAACGTGCAGCCGGGCGACCAGATGGAGGTCGTTTCGCCCTTCGGACACACGTATACGCTGACGTACGAAGGGCTGTCCATGTCGCTCGGCAGGGGACAGCGCAACCTCCTATGGCAGGCGATCGCGACGGTTTCAGTCGCGCAGGACGGAGTGCCCAAGGGCATTCTCACGACGGAGAAACGCCAGTACACGAACCGCAATACGCAGCCCATGACGGAGGTCGGCATTCGCTCCATCGTACGAGAGGATCTGTACCTCATTCTGTCTGCCCTGAACGACACCGACGGAGCGATTCGGGCCGAGTCCGGCGCCCAGGGCATCGATCTGCAAGTTCTGATCAAGCCACTCGTGAGCTGGATCTGGTTCGGCTGCATGATGATCGTGTTCGGTACGGTTATCGCGCTCTGGCCGAGTGTGGATCGGACGATGGCGGCGCAGGCTTCGACATCGGAGTCCGAGACCGAGCCAGCGTTGGCAGAGGCTGCGGACTGAACCGGAGCGGAGCCCTCTCGTGACGCTCTACCTGGGCGTAGCTCTGGTGGCCGCAGCGGTCGTGCTCTTCATCCTCCAGCCGGTGGTCAAGGGGATTCACGCGTCGCTCGAGCGCCAAGACCACGAGATGACCGAGACCGAGGCCCGCAAACGGGTGGCGCTTCTGGCGTTGAGGGACGTCGAATACGACTTCCTGGCGGGCAAGCTCGACGAGAACGACTACCGTTCGCTCAAGGGCGAGCTCACCGCGGAGGCCCTCGCAGCGCTCGAAGCCGACGAGGCGGCTCGCGACGGTTCGGCGGCGAGAGCCGACGAGGACGTGGAGGCCGAGATTGCGGCGCTTCGATCTGGCCTCAGGGCGGGCTTCGCTTGCCCGGAGTGCACATACACGAACGAGGAAGGGAGTCGGTTCTGCTCGGCGTGCGGTCACGCGCTGGGCGACCGGGTCGCAAGTTGACCCGCACGGCCACGGCGCACCCACCCGCTTCCGAGGTCGTCCCCGAGGCCGCGCTGGGCCCGGTCTTGGAAGCGCGCAATCTGGTCCGCGAATACGGTCCGGTCGTGGCGGTGGACGGGATCGACGTATCCCTCTCGGAGGGGGAGTTCCTCACGATTTTCGGTCCGAACGGGGCGGGGAAGTCGTCGCTCCTCGGCATGCTCGCCGGAGCGATGCGCCCCACCCGAGGGGAGGTGTTCTTACGGGGCAAGCGACTGTCGTACGGGGACGCCGGATGGCGGCACGGCATCGGCGTGCTCTCGCACCGTGGGTTCCTCTACGGCCAACTCACCGCGGAGGAGAATCTACGGTTCTACGGTCGACTCTTCGGTCTTGAAGACCTCGATCGTCTGATTCCGGAACGGCTCGCGCGGGTTGGACTCGAAGCTCGCGCGAAGGTCTTGGTGCGACAGTTGTCACACGGCATGCGCCAGCGCCTCTCGCTCGCTCGCGCTCTGCTGCATGATCCGGACATCGTGTTTTTGGATGAGCCTTACACCGGCCTCGACCCCTCGGCGGCGGCGGTTCTCCGCGGAGTGCTCTCCGAGTTACGTGACGGCCGCAGGACCGTGGTGATGGTGACACACAACCTTGCGGAGGGACTGGAACTGGCGAGCCGAGTGGCGATTCAGGTTTCGGGGCGTTTCGCCTGGGAGGGCGCTCGGGAAGAGATCGAGCGCGAGGGTTTCGAGCGCCATTACCACCGCGTGGTGGAGGGTCGCTCATGAGCACCTACCTGAATCAGATTCGCGCCATCGTCTGGAAGGACCTTCTGGTCGAGTTGCGCACCCGCGAGAGGGTCACGGCGATGGGAGCGTTCGCGGTGCTGGCCGCGGTGCTCTTCAATTACTCGATCGACAGGACGACCACGCGGCCCGAAGACGTCGCGGCCGGACTCATTTGGATGACATTGGTCTTCGGGGGCCTCCTCGGAGTGGGGCGTACGTTTCACCTCGAGGGTCAGGACGACGCGCTCCAGGGCATCTTGACGTCGCCGGTGCCGAGGGATGCCGTCTTCTTTGCGAAGACCTTCGCGAACTTCGTGCTCCTCTACGTCGTTTCGTTGCTTGTCCTAGGCGTCTACGCGCTGTTCTTCGCCCTCGATCTGAGCGCGAATCTCGGGGGGCTTGTTTTGGTGCTCGGGCTCGGGTCGCTGGGCTTCGTCGCGCTCGGCACCCTATTCGCCGCGATCACGACCGGCACGAGCATGGGGGAGACTCTGCTGCCGATTCTCATTTTTCCCCTCCTCGTGCCCTTGGTCATCTACGGTGTGGGGGCCACCGGCCGCTTGATCGCGGGACGCCCCTTTTCAGAAATCGAAGGAAGCGTACGCATGCTCGGAGCCTTTGCGCTCGCGACGCTTGCTGCCGGCGCGATGCTCTTCCGTTTCGTCGTGGAGGATTGATGTCGACCGCTGGAGTCAGACGTGGTGGGACGGCTCTGACGCTTCTGGGGCTTGCCGGCTTGATCACGGTTCTGTGGATGTCGTTCTTCTGGGTCTCCACCGAGCTCAACCAGGGAGTCGTCCAAAGAATTTTCTACGTGCACGTGCCGGCCGCGTGGACGGCGTTCATGGCGTTCGGAATCTCCGCGCTCACGAGCGCCATGTATCTTTGGCTTCGGGACGACCGCCTGGATCGGGCGGCGCTGTGTGCCGCCGAGGGTGGGATGGTCTTCGCCACGATCGTGCTCACGACCGGACCGCTATGGGGCCGGATCGCCTGGGGGACCTACTGGACGTGGGAGCCGCGGCTCACGTTGACGCTGTTGCTCTGGTTCATCTTCCTCGGGTACTTCATGGTGCGCAACTCGACCGAGGATCCTGCCAAGGGAAAGCGGTTTGCCGCCGTCGTCGCGATCG
>Ga0114950_10004997_pt1 | contig 10313 bp, 17 predicted proteins | sample N075metaG_FD_83503 | JGI IMG/M metagenome (GOLD analysis project Ga0114950, IMG submission 83503) | Deep subsurface microbial communities from Kermadec Trench to uncover new lineages of life (NeLLi) - N075 metaG | ecosystem: Environmental > Aquatic > Marine > Ocean trench > Sediment | place... | reverse complement strand
GTTGAACCCCGCTGGTGTGGGCGAGTTTTCCGGCACGGTGGATGTCATTACGTCCTACCTCTATGTCAACGGGACTTTCAATCCGCACGGTGATGCGGATGTTACTGCCGTGGTCGCGAACGTGGGAACTGTCACCAACCCAGACAACTTCTCAGGCATCCTGAATACCGGCGTGTTCACAACGGTTGACCCGCTTGCCAGCTTGCCGACTCCGACTTGGAATCCCGCAGCCGATCTTGGCGGCGTGTTGTCAGGCAGCGACGACATTGTTCTGTCTCCCGGTTTCTATTCGGCTGGCATTGACTTGACAAGTTACGCCAGCGTCTTTCTGGAGCCGGGAGTTTACGTTCTCGACGGCGCAGGCCTGATCCTTACTGGACAGGCTTCGATCACTGGTGTCAACGTGACGATCTTTATCACGGGCACTGGTGTCATAAACATGACAGGCGGCGGCGTGGTGGATCTTGCTCCGACCTTTGGCGGTGTGTACGATGACATCCTCCTGTTTGTCGATCGTGAAACTGGTGCGGATGTAGACCTTGCTGGCAATGGCAAGTTCCAAACCAACGGGAAGATTTATGCTCCCGCATCAACCGTCAACATTACTGGAGCCGCAGGAACAAACGGCGATCCGAAGTTTGGATTCCTGCTGGTCGCATACGACCTTCGTCTCAGTGGCACGGGTGAAATCTCATTCATCCGCCTGCCGAGTCCTGAAGAGTTGTTTGATTAGAATTACGAGTCGGGTGCAGCGCCTTGCGGGAGAGATCCCGCAAGCGCGTTTTATGATGGCTTTCAATCCTCGACAAATTCGAAATTGGGTTGCGGCAGTTATACTGATCCCTGTGGCTCTAGTTGTTTACCCGGCATGGGCCTTATACCACATGGCCCGCTTCATCTGGATCGGGTGCGACGAAACGTGGGCGGAATTACAGAAACCAGAATGAGTTACTTCGGAGTCACCGCTGAAAAGATCGACACGGTACGGCATCATTCGAATGCCGACCGACTTGATATCTGTACCCTCAAGGGAATGGCGTTTCAATTCGTAACGGGCCGTGACCAATACAATGCCGGTGAAGTTGTCCTATACTTCCCGGTTGACTCGCTGCTCCCCGTTGAGCTTCAACGCAAGATGGGTGTCGAGGGAATGCTGTCGGGCAAGAACAAAGACCGAGTGAAAACCGTTCGGCTTCGTGGCGAGATTTCTCAAGGCCTTGTTGGTCCTCAGAATTTGGCTGAAGGGTGGGCAGCCGTGAGCCCCGACGTATGTAACACCAAAGCCGGGTGGGGAGTTGAAATAGCTGAGTGGTTGGGCGTGACGAAGTATGAGCCTGCCCCTATCGACACGAAAGCTGGAAACCTCTTGCCGCTTCCTTGTGGCTTGTCGGCATATGACATCGAAGGCGCAGAGCGAAACATTGACGCCGTGAATCGACTTATGTTTGAGCAAGTCGTTGTCACTGAAAAGGTCGAGGGCCAGAATTTCTCAGTAACGTTCGATCCGGTCGAGCATCAAGTCTACGTGAATCAACGAAACTTCACGATCGAAGAAATCGACGTTGCTGAGCATCGCCTTTGGCGTCTTGCTCGCAAGTCAAATTTGATTCCGGTTGGCGTTCCCCGCTTGTCACGCCGAGGCGATACGGCCCCATCCTTCCTTGAGTTCCTTGCGAGTGTGTATCCAAGTCAAGCTATCACTGTGTACGGTGAAGCATATGGCCCCGGCATTCAAGGAAACTACTACGGCGTCCCAGACGTTGCCGTTCGTCTATTCGACATCAAAGTGGGCGCGGACTTCATTGACTATCCAACGTTCGTCGGGCTGATTCATATGTTCTGGCGAAACGATTACAGACATGAGAATCCAATTACCGTTCCTGTGTTGTTCATTGGCCAGTTGAGAGAATGGCTGGAGGATCGAACGATCGCGGAAGCAAGTAGCGGTCCATCAACGATGAATCCCAATGTCATTCGCGAGGGCGTTGTCATTCGGCCATTCGTTGAGGGGCGGCACCCGGAGATAGGTAGGCTAATCATCAAGCAAAGAGATCCGGTGTATCTCGCAAAGGGTGACACATGATGTTGTTCCGAAAGAAAGATTGGGAGTTGATTGACAAAACGATCCTCCCTTGTGTTGAGGAATGTAGGGCGAAGGCCGCGCGGGCAGCGGGACGGCATTACAACGGCGATCACCAAGTCGATCTGTTCGGGCTTGAACTTACATTCAAGCCATCCACCGATCATCTTGTGGAAACCGTGGTCCTTACCTTCAAGTGTCGGAATACCAAAAAGATCAAGGTCAAGGTTGTCAAGACTCATGTTACAAGTAAGAGATGGTACAAGTACGAATGAAACTTCTTCTGAAATGGATAGTGTACGGTCCAAACTACGAAATGAACCAGAGCTTACTTCGCGAAGCTATTCGCAGGCGTGAAGCATCGCAAGCCCAAGGCGTCAGTGTCAGTCCGAAACTTCAGAGTTTGGAACGCGGGATGAACGTCCTCAACTTTTTGATTCTATGGACATGGCGGTTTGTGACCGCATCGGCTGTTGTGACAATTGTGCTCATCTCTTTGTGGATGATCCCCGGTTGTGCTGCCCCACAGGAACCGCATACTAGCTTGGTGCTTCACGTTGGCGGGACCATATACGATCCTGAGTTCAGCCGGGACTTCTCTCGCGGCCAAGTCCTATATGATCCTACGGCCCCGGAGTTTTCTCGCAATGACAAGTACATGGGGATTCGTACCCAGCATGAGCGATACCTGAGACATCTATCGCTCACCATCAAGACCACCGATCGGCAGAGTACGATCAACGGTCGCATAGTTGATCGACACACCACCGAGACGAAAACTACGGAGTGGAAATGATTACCCAAGACCGGCTTGATGAATTGTGGGAAGCGGCGAAGCGTGACGACATGCATACAATCATCGTTCCCTCAGATGTGAGAAGTCTTATTCACACGATTCGGGAATTACAAGAGATAGTCTCAGAGAACGAGACTACATAACATTTGCGGTGGCAGTTGAGCAATGGTCGCTTAGCGGGCTGTAAACTCGTGGCGTCGTGAGGCGCGTTGTAGGTTCGAATCCTACCTGCCACATTGGAGAACATAATGAAAGTTAGTGAATTGATCGAGTTGTTGGAATCCCTTGATGCCGACGCTCTTGTTGTCCTGTCGAAAGATAGCGAAGGCAATGGGTTTTCTCCCGTGTCAGACGTTGACGCCTGCCACTACACGCCGTTCAACACTTGGTCCGGGGAGTGTATCGACACTGACGATATGGACGATGCGGACGATCACCCAGATGCGGAATCATGTGTGTGCCTCTGGCCCACCAACTGAGAGATTATTATCATGGCCTGTGACCAATACGTTGAGTATGATTTGAAAGCCAAGACGGCCACCCAGCACATTGTAGATCCTTATATCGGCATCAACGGCGATTGGTTTAATGACCGATCCCTTGGGGATCTTGTTGCTGACTTTGCGCAGCGTATGGAACTGCTTATCGACAAGTGGCAGAACAAGCCAGTGAAACTTGAGTCAGAATATATCAAGGCAGATAGTTCTAGGAAGTATGAAAATCGGGAAGTCACATTCAGCGATTTGAAACTGTCTTGGGAATTGTGTCCCTACGGTGAGGGTGAAATGGGACTCTACCTCAATGGCATTCGCCCGGTCACTCCAGAAGAACTCCAAGGTTTGGAATTCCTAGAACAGCAGCGGCGAGATCAGCAGCGATCTTGGAGACAGGCCGAGTACGATAAGCTCAAGGCCGAGTTTGAGAATTGACTTGACACGCCTAGGAAATGTGGTATACTTGACAGGTGTATCACATGACCGAAACTTTGTAATGGAGGCTATTATGCCAGCAACTACCGTTCGCGATCGCACGGTGCTTACTGCTAGTCGGACCCCACTGATCCTTTTCGGTGTTCTCGATCGTGATACGAACGAGATCGTCGAGAGCTTTGAGAACCGCTTGGATGCCCGTTTGGCAGCCGCGACTCTTGAAGCCCGATTGGGTGGAGAGTTCATTAGCATTCGCATTCCAGTCCAATACGACTGAGCGACAAGACACACGTTCCGAATGTTGTAAAAGACGTTCGGGGCTTTTGCTGCTGCTACAGTACCCATAGGTACTCGATAAGCACAAGCCGGGCGGGGCGGCTCAGCAGAGGAATTTGATTGGAGGCACAACATGGCTATGAAACCGGGCGCTTGGGCGGCTGATTCGAACAAGCAATTCCTCAAGGAATCTCTCGCTGAGAAAATCATGCGAGTGGTCTTTGAGAAAGAGGATGGAACAGAACGAAGTTTGATTTGTACCCGCAACATGGATCTGATCCCGGAGAAGAGTCACCCGAAACGTGATCGTGTCAATGATGACGCTCTCCCAGTTTGGTCCCTTGTGGATGAGGATTGGAGATCATTCCGATTCGATCGTGTGCGGCATGTGACCCACATTACAGTCTTGAGTGAGGACAACCAAATTCTCTCCGAGGAAGGTTGTCGAACAGGAGTCTAATGACAAGCCATATCGAACAATGTTGTGCTGACTGTGGTTGTACAGAGACACAAGAGGTTTGGAAACTTGAGTTGAATGAGTACCAGCGAAACAATTTGCTGTGGCTCTTGAATCTGCTTGGGACTCCGTATCCTCACGCGGAGCGTGTCGAGCCGTTCCATTTTGCCAACACAGGCGATTGGGTCACTGAACTAGCTATCATGCTCCGAGACAAAGATGGAAACATGATCTCGAAGGATGCCGATGAAACTGTGGATGATATTCGCAAGGCCGTTGAGGGATGGATGGGATCGACCTAATGGGATACAAGACGAAATCAACTAAGGCCGAATCGGGGTTCGAACACAACCCCGCCGCAACGACCCCGCGTGGCAAGCGACGCGCGAAGCGCAAGAAGGAATTACGTGAGGCAGGAATGCCTTACCAAGCATCGGACTATAAAGACACAGAGGCGTGGAGAAATTCGTAATGACTATTGGTGACAAGAATCGTTTGAAGAACAAGCATCGTAAAGTTGCCTTCATGTTGGACGGCACGATCTACAGCGTTGTGAAAACGACGTGCACCCTGACGCCGAAGATCGGTGAGACTCTGCTTGAAAACGAAGTCCAGATCATCATCGACAAGGGTTTGACTGTAACTGTAACTGGAAAATAAGGACGATTGAAAATGACTGCGATTTTGGAACTTGACATTCACGACATTCATGCGGACCTGTATCCTAACACGAACTTTACCACCCGCAGAATGATGGGCAACATCTTTGACCCGGAGACGATCAACGGTGGAGTGGGTCAGCCCACAAGCACTCGGTATCCAAGCCTTGCTTGGCCCGCCGCGTGGTTCGTTCCCGACAATGCTGTTCCGGGCTTGAAGCTGAACGGCGAAAAGGTTTACTACATCCTTGAGGCTATTGAAGGTTGATGAGAAATGAAGCGCGTACAATTAATCAATGCTGGTGTGCCGGAAGGTTGTGTCCGCGAGGCTATGTCCTCGATCGGTCAAGTTGCTAAACACGGTGAGAAGGATGAGTTGCGACATATCTCGCGAACCATCAAGTCTATCATCGCAACTCCAGAGAAGTACGCGAAGAGTACAGGATCGCATTGGTATCGTCTAGCTGAGGCCTTGCTTCGTGAGAAGCATCTGGCTGAGGAAGCTGCCAGTCGTGATCCGGTTCGATTCAAACAATGGGGAACGGACATCTGTCCGAATGCCCTTCATCAAATGTACACCGCCTGCGAGATTCCAATTGCTCGCAAGGCTGCTGTCATGCCCGACGCGCATCTTGGCTACGGTGTGCCGATTGGTTGCGTACTCGCAACTGAAGGTGCCGTGATCCCGAACGCGGTTGGGGTTGACATTGGGTGTCGAATGCAATTGTCTGTTTTCGACATTCCTTGGGATATGTTCGAACATCGCAACCTTCCCTTCCGTAAGGTACTCTTAGAAGAGACTCGTTTCGGTGCGGGCTGTGCGTTTGGTACTGGCGAGCGAACCCATGCGGTCATGGATGATGATCGGTGGAACGCTATGCGCCTTCTTAAGAATTTGCGAGAGAAGGCTGCCAGCCAGCTTGGAACGTCGGGTGGTGGAAATCACTTCGTCGAGTTTGGATATCTTGACGTTGGTGAAGGCGACCCGCTCGGTGCCGGTATGGACGAAGGACGATACTTGGCTCTCATGAGCCACAGCGGTTCCCGACGAATGGGAATGGATATCGCAAACACTTATCACAAACTTGCTAAGCAACGTCTGCCCAAGGCGCTCAAGCGGTTTAGTGAATTAGCTTGGTTGGATCTTGATAGTGATTTGGGTCAGCAATACTGGCTCGCAATGAATCTCGCTGGCGATTATGCGCGGGCGAACCATGATTGTATTCACAAGGCAATTCAAAAAGCACTTGGGGCTGAGTGTCTTGCTCTGATCGAGAACCACCACAATTTTGCGTGGAAAGAAATCCACGACGGGAAAGAGTTGATCGTTCACCGTAAGGGTGCGACTCCCGCTGAGCAAGGAATGCTAGGCGTAATTCCCGGTTCAATGGCTGACCCCGCTTTCGTTGTGTCTGGCAAAGGCAACAGCGATAGTCTGAATTCGGCTAGTCACGGTGCGGGACGAAAGATGTCTCGTACACAGGCTAAGAAGGAATTGGATCCGAGGGAAGCCTTCAAGTACCTTGAGAGCAAGGGGGTCGAGTTGATCTCCGCTGGCTTAGACGAAATGCCGGGAGCCTACAAGGACATTCTCCAAGTCATGGCCGAGCAAGCCGACCTAGTTGATACGCTTGCCCGCTTCGATCCCAAGATGGTTCGAATGGCTGGAAAATGAAACATAGGGAAATAGTAGATGACGATCTTCGAGAAAGAGCTGTGGTATCTTTCGGGACCCATCACGGGATACCCGGACCACAACACAGAGGCGTTTGCTACACAGGCAATATTCCTCAGACAGAGTGGGAAGCGAATTTGTAATCCATGCGCGTTGCCGCACCTGCCATCATGGCAAGGGAATCTCAAACGAGATATCAAGCGGCTCATGAATTGTAAAGGCGTATACGTACTAAAGGGTTGGGAAGCATCGAAGGGTGCCGTGCTGGAAATCTTTCTGGCCATCATACTTGGAATGCCAGTCCATGACGCCTATACGATGAAGCCGATCAAGGTTGGTATTCTCAAGACGTTCAAGACAACGTTCAAGAGTTTGATCGACCCATCGAAGTCATTCGCGAACGTTTGATCGTAGCTGTCGGTAGTTACGGGTAGGTTTGTGTCCCGGTTAGCCCCGTCATAGTTTTTGGGGTGAAAGTTCTGCCGTGTCAGTTGCGATCATACATACTAGGTATTTCCGGGGTAGCTCAATGGTAGAGTGCTCGGCTGTTAACCGATTGGTTGAAGGTTCGAATCCTTCCCCCGGAGTTTGATACAGGGTCGGCGGCGGATTACCATCTGTGCCGGTTGGAGAATTTATTGGAGGCTTTGTAATGACGATCTATGATCGGCTGTTGATTATTGACACTGAGACGGGCGGCCTTGACCCCCGAAAGAACGCAATCCTTGAAGTGGCTGGTGTGGTTTGGGAACGAAACCCCGGACAGGCTGGCCGTATTCTTGGGAAGTTTCGATACGATGTTCACGATCCCAGTGGGATTTGTGAGCCAAGGGCTCTTGAAATCAACGGCATTGATCCGGCTCGCAACAATGGCATGAGCCCGGAAATAGTCGTGACCCTGATCGAGAAATTCATTCAGGAAATCTATCTTGATGATTATGATGGAGCCTTTCACTTACTCATGAATCCGCGTGTAAGTGGATGCCCCTGTATAGAGAAGATAGTCTTGGGTGGACATAATGTCGCCTTTGATGTAGGTTTCCTCAAGAGGCTTTACGATCTGGCCGATAGACCAAGAGGCTTCTTCGGGTTCTTCAAGCGTCTATACCGTTTGGTCGTTCCCAGAGATTCACATGACAGCCGGTATGAGAAGATTTACTCGCATCGTCTGATCGACACTTGCGGAGTTGTTCGGTATTTGGTCCTTGCTGGGGCGTTGCCACTAGAGGGCGCAGGGTCGCAGGAAGCATTTGACTACTTTGGAATCACTCCTGCGAACGCACATACGGCATTGGGTGACGCAGAAGCCACCGCAAAGTTACTTGACAAACTGATCGACACGACGACGAACACAACGACCAAAGGTCGCAGGATCGCAAGAGTTCAAACTGATTGACCATGTTCTCTCCTAACGATGACCACGATGACTACGACGACCTATCAGAGTACGAAGCTCTTTCTGAAAAGATCGGCTTTGCTACCAATGAACTGATTGTGATTCCTACTATTGAAGTGGCTAAGGATCTGTTGCTGCTCATCAAACAAGCAAACAGTCTTGAAGCTGCCGAAGCTGTTATGAAGGTTGTTCGGTTCACGCCATCGGGTAAGACGCCTGACGAGAGAGAGGCCAAACGCATCTGTTGCGAAGCGTCTCAGCTCGCTCGCCAAAACTTTGGTGGCGACTAAAAACTTTGCCTCCGTGGTGTCAATGGAAACACACTCGGCTTTTAACCGATGAGATGAGGGTTCAAATCCTTCCGGGGGTACTTACTGCATTATGACTACGACAACAATAATGACATCTGATTTGATACGTTGGCTGAAACTCTTCATTCGGGACACTGAGCTTAGACCGCTTGGGTTGACGCACGACGGAGAAGTGTGGTGGTTGGAAAGCCCCATCAAAGATGGTCGCATCTACACGGGAGACACGGCTGAGGCCCGGCCCGTTTCTGACGTACATGCGGAATTACTAATCATCGCCAAGACGATCCGCTGGTTCAACACCAAGCATGAGGGCCTGACGATTGGTGACGGTCACTTCGATGAGCATTATACCGGAGACTGTTTCAACGGGTTTTCGGTTCAGGTGTTCAGTCCGGGGATTGATGAAATCCGAAGCGGAGATCGGCTGATCGACGCCCTCTATGAAGCGGTCGTTGCGGTACTGGAGAACACCGACCGTGAAGAACGCGAGAGCCGAAGCGATCAAAGATGGTGGAACCGGCTCAAGAGAAAAGTTGCTGAAAAATTCAAAGGCGAGCCCAATGATAGCTGGGGTTGGTGATAGATATAAGTTCAATATGCCTGTAGTGTAGTGGTAACACCGTGGATTCCAAACCCACAAACGGGAGTTCGATTCTTCCTAGGCATGTCAGGGTCCCATAGTTCAACGGTAGAACGCCGGGCTGTCTACTCGGTAATAGCGGTTCGAATCCGCTTGGGATCGTTTTATTGTCCCCTTCGTCTAGCGGTTAGGATTCAAGTTTTTCACACTTGCGACAGGAGTTCGACTCTCCTAGGGGATATTCCTAGTTTGAATGAGCTAGGTGGCGGAGGGATCTGGATTAGGACATATCAAGTCTGAGGGAGCGCGTTAGAGAACCGAATTGGGATGCGTGCGATGGTGTTGTGGTTCTTTCAAAACATGGGAGCGTTGGCGGAGTCTGGCTGATCGCGTCGGTTTCGAAAACCGGAGTCCATCGAAAGGTGGACCGTGGGTTCGAATCCCACACGCTCCTTTCGAATATCCCCCTTGTCTACAGGGCAAGCTGCGAAGCCGCGAAAGCGGCTTCTGCTCATTAAGAAAGCATACATATAAGGACCGGATAAGACCAAGAGTACATTATTACAGGGAGGCCACCGGTGTCGCATAACCCAACTCAAAGACGATCAGGCGATTCTACGAGCGCCCTGTACATTACAAAGTACCGCCCTGAAAACCGAGCGGCACTGATTACGGTCGATAGCACCACATCCCAAATCTTCTATGCTAAGCCCAGCGAACGATTCGTTCGGCTTGACACCACTATGCCTGTGTTGGTTGAATTTTCCAAAACCAATCTGGCATTCTTTTCAATTATAGACTCCGACAATTTCGCATCTGGTGAGCAATTGCTCGCTGGCGAGACTGTCACAGGTGACACTTCAGGTGCTACTGCCACAGTCGAATCGTTTGCCCCTGCGGCGATTGGAAGTCCCGGTTCGGAACTTTCCGTCAGCGGTGTGAGTGGCGAATTCCTAGATGGTGAAGTAGTCACTGGTGGAACGTCTGGGTTCTCAGTTACGATTGGGAAGAACAGCATCGGTGGCACAGCGGAACCAGCGGTTCCGGGTCCGGGTTCTTTGCGAGTTGACCAGTTTGGATTTGAATGGTTACAACTTGGTCCTCATGCGATTGTTAGATTGCTTGCCGAAGGCACTGACGCCGACGTTTCTTTG
>Ga0114950_10004996_pt1 | contig 10313 bp, 10 predicted proteins | sample N075metaG_FD_83503 | JGI IMG/M metagenome (GOLD analysis project Ga0114950, IMG submission 83503) | Deep subsurface microbial communities from Kermadec Trench to uncover new lineages of life (NeLLi) - N075 metaG | ecosystem: Environmental > Aquatic > Marine > Ocean trench > Sediment | place... | reverse complement strand
CCAGACCATGGACAACATCCGCGCCGTCCTCGAACGCAACGGCTCCTCGATGGACCGGGTAGTGAAATGCCTCGTCATGCTCGACGATGTCGGCGAGTGGGGTGCCATGAACGAGGTGTACGTCACCTATTTCGACCGGCTCCCGGCCCGGAGTGCCATGGGAGCCGACGGTCTTGCCCTTGGCGCCAGAGTCGAGATCGAGTGCATTGCCACGGTAGGTGATTGAACGTACGGGGGCGCTCGCTCCCGGTTTCTCGTTGCACGACAGTCTGCCCCAATCCGGAGGTGTGCCGGTGCACACGATCAACCTGGCCGAGAAGTTCTCGCGGTTCACCGAGCACTGGACTCCGCATGTCGTGGCCGAGCTGAACGGGCAACAGGTGAAAGTCGCCAAGATCAAGGGGACGTTTGACTGGCATCACCACGAGCACGAGGACGAGCTGTTTCTGGTCGTTCGGGGGCGTTTCCGGCTCGAATTTCGGGACCACGCAGTGGAGGTCAGTGAGGGCGAGCTGGTCGTGGTCCCGCGAGGCGTGGAACACCGGCCGGTGGCGGACGAGGAGTGCCATATCGTCCTGTTCGAACCGGCCGGCACCCGCAATACCGGGAACCTGGTCAACGAGCGAACCCGCGACGAGCTCGAGCGGATCTGATTAGCTTCCCGCCGGCTCCCGCCGATGGCTCACTCCCCAGGAGCATCCTTTTCTCACCCAACCGGGGCAGGGTGTGGTAGTTCTGGTACGCGCCTACGCGGCTGACGACGATTCCTGAAACAGGTGCACGTCGCGCTGCGGGAAGGGAATGGAAATGCCCTCCTGGTCGAACCGGAGCTTCACGGTCTCGTGGATGTCGAAGCAGACGGTCCAATAGTCGGCCGTATTCACCCAGGGGCGCACCACGAAGTTGACGCTGCTGTCGGCCAGCTCCGACACGGCCACGGTCGGCGCCGGGTCGGCAAGCACCAGTGGATGTTCCTGCACGATCGTCTCGAGCAGTGCCTTGGACTTCCTGATGTCGTCCCCGTAGCCGATGCCGAACACCATGTCCACGCGCTAGTGGGATTGGCGGAGTAGTTGGTGATGTTGCCGCCGACGATGGTCCCGTTGGGGATGATGATCCGCTTGTTGTCCGGAGTTCTGAGGATGGTGGCGAATATCTGCACTTCTTCGACCGTGCCGGCTGTGCCGCCAGCTTCGATGTAGTCCCCTGCCTTGAACGGGCGGAAGAAGATCAACATGACGCCGGATGCCAGATTCCCCAACGTTCCCTGGAACGCGAAGCCGATGGCCAGGCCGGCGGCGCCGACGACCGCCACGAAGGACGTGGTGTTGATGCCCAACTTCCCCAGGGCGCTGATGATCACCAGCATCAGCAGGACGGCGTAGGTCACAGACCCCATGAATTTTACCAGAATGGGATCGACGTTGGCCTTGGTGGCGACGCGGGACACCAGCTTGGTGATGATCTTGGCGATCCAGCGACCGACGACGAAGATGACGATCGCCGCCAGAACGGATGGCCCTAATTCCATGAGGAGCGTTTGTGCCTGGTCGAGTAGGCGTTCCATTGGGTGGTCTCCCGGGAAAATGCGGTTGCTGAGTGCTTTTGGGGACCAGTAAGATGTCGCGCACGGCCAGTGCTGTTGAGGCCCCAGTCGGGCCGTGCTCCCTTACCCCCAGGCTCGGGACGCAGTACCGTGCATCATGACTTCCGGCGCGGTATCGAGGTCTATGGCGACGGCCACCTTGCCGGCCGCCGGACCGGCCGCCGGCTCACTCGGAATCGAGTATGATCACATCGGTTACTTTCGTGGATCTAGCGGCTGAGCGCGTCGGTGGTATCGCCATGGCCGCCAACGACGAGTTCTTCGCTCCCAAAGAAAACTTGCTCAAGGCAGGAAGAGGCATCTTCGTAGAGGACGAGTACACCGAACGCGGCAAGTGGATGGACGGTTGGGAGACGCGCCGGCGACGGGAGCCGGGTCACGACTGGTGCCTGATCAAACTGGGCATTCCCGGAGTAATCCTGGCGGTGTCGGTCGACACCAATCACTTCAGGGGCAACCACCCGGAAACGTGTTCGCTGGAAGCGTGCCACGCGTCAGGCGACGCCGATGCCGCGGCGCTGGATGCACTCCAATCCTGGAGCGAGGTGCTGCCTGTGTCGCCACTCGAGGGACACGCTGAAAACCGCTTCGGCGTGATCTCTACAGAGCGGGCGACGCACGTGCGGCTGCACATCTATCCCGACGGGGGCGTGGCCCGGTTGCGGGTCTGGGGAGAGGCGCGGCCCGACTGGAGCGCCCTGATGGCCTCCGGTGAGGCCGTCGACCTCCTGGCCGTCGGTCACGGGGGGCGTCCCGTGGCCTGCAGCGACCAGTTCTTCGGCGAGCCGTCGAATCTGATTCTTCCCGGCCGATCAGCCAGCATGAAGGATGGCTGGGAAACCCGGCGCCGGCGGGGACCGGGGCACGACTGGGCTGTGCTGGCGTTGGGGCGGCGGGGTGTCGTCGACCGCGTGGTAGTGGACACGGGGCACTTCAAGGGTAACTATCCCGAAAGCTGCAGCGTCGAGGGGTGCGACCTCCCCGGCGCCACAGACGAGGAGGTGGCAACCCTGGGTAACTGGTTCGAAGTCGTGCCTAGCACGGCACTCGCGGCCGATCGCGAGCAGACCTTCGCCGTGCCCGGCATCGCCCGTCCGTTGACGCATGTACGGCTGAACATTTTTCCCGATGGGGGAGTCAGCCGCTTTCGCGTGTACGGGCAGCCGGCTGCCGAGGAACAGTGACGGAGATGTTGCTCGACACGCTGGGTGAGACCGAGGCGCGGGGAGTGTTGTTCCAGTGCTGCGGGTCACATCGCTGGGTGGAGCAGATGCTGGCGCGACGTCCGTTCGGCAGTGATGAGCGGCTGCTGACCAGCGTGGACGAGGTGTGGTGGGGACTCGAGCGTGAGGATTGGCTCGAGGCGTTCGCCCACCATCCGCGTATCGGGGAACGACTCCAGCCCGACCAGGCGACCGGGCAGGGCGCCCGTTGGGCCAGCGAGGAACAGGCAGGCGCGGCCGTGGCCGATTCGGCCACCATAGAGGCTCTGGTTGAATACAACGCGGCCTACGAGCGCCGCTTCGGCCACGTGTTCCTCATCTGTGCCACTGGGCTCCGTGCCGCAGCCATGTTGGAGACGTTGCGGGCCCGGCTCGAGAATCCAGCGGACATGGAGTTACGCATCGCCGCGGGCGAGCAGGCGAAGATCACTCGGCTTCGACTTCAGAAGCTGGAGCCCGTATGAGCGGCTTGACATCGCACGTGCTCGATACCGCACTGGGACACCCCGCCGCGGGTGTGGCGGTCACCCTGTTCGAACGCCGGGACGGAGCATGGCACGAGTACGCCACCCGACGAACCGATGCAGACGGACGGACCGGCGACTTCTTTGCGGGCACCGATTTCCACGCCGGAACCTATCGGCTGCGGTTCGCCCTGGCGGAGTACCACGATTCGCTGGGCACGGCCGGATTCTACCCCCTCGCAGACGTCGTGTTCATCGTCAGGGACGCCGCCGAGCATTACCATGTGCCGTTGCTGGTAAGCCCGTTCGGCTACGCCACCTACCGGGGAACCTGATTCTCCGTGGACGCCCATATCCTGGAATGGCTCGGCCTAGTCGCGCGCTGGATCCACGTCATCGTGGGCATCGCCTGGATCGGCACGTCTTTCTATTTCAACTGGCTCAACGATCAACTCCGGCCGCTGGAGACGCCGGTCGAGGGGGTCGAAGGCGAAGTCTGGTCGGTACACGGTGGCGGGTTTTACCGCGTCACCAAGTTCACCGTTGCGCCCGACGTGTTGCCGGAACGCCTCCACTGGTTCAAGTGGGAAGCCTACTCCACGTGGCTGAGCGGGATGGTGCTTCTCATCCTGGTCTACTATCTCAACGCCGATCTCTACCTGGTAGATCCGGCCACCGGTGTGACCGCTGCGGCGGGCATCGTCATCAGCCTGGGCGTGCTGGTGGGTGGCTGGCTGGGCTACAATCTGCTGTGTCGGTCGCCGCTGGTGAACCATCCGATCCTGTCGGCCCTCACCGGCCTGGTGCTGGTGTCGGCCGTGGCCTATGGCTTGAGCCTGTGGTTGTCGGACCGGGCGTCGTACCTCATGGTCGGCGCCATGGTGGGCACCGTCATGGCCGGCAACGTCTTCTTCGTCATCATCCCGTCCCAACGCGCCATGGTGGATGCCATGGCGGCCGGCCGACGGCCCGATGCTCAGCGGGGGGCAGACGCCGCACGCCGCTCACGCCACAACAACTATCTGACACTGCCGGTCCTGTTCATCATGGTGAGCAGTCACTATCCCATGACGTACGGGCACGGCTACAACTGGGCGGTGCTGGCGGTCCTGTTCATTGTCGGCGTCGCCGTGCGGGATTTCTTCAACAGGAAGAACCAGGATCAGCGCTATTGGTGGATCCTGGGGGCGGCGGCGCTGGCCATGCTCGCCCTGGCGTTGGTGACGGCGCCGTCGCCGGCCGGGTCGACGAGTCCGGACGGACCGGTGACCATGGCAGATGTGCAGGGCGTGATCACCCAGCGCTGCACACCTTGTCACGCCAAGGAACCCAGCTATCCCGGGATTCCCTTCGCGCCGGCTGGGATAGTGCTAGAGACACCGAGGGACATCGAAGCGCGCTGGGAACGGATCTACGCCGTTGCCGTTGCCGCGCGGACCATGCCACTGGGGAACGTGACGGGGATGACCGAAGAGGAGCGGGTGGTGTTGGGGGCGTGGGCGGGGAGTGAGCGTTGATGGGGAAAGCAGGGCGGTAGCGGGCGGTAGCGGGCGGTAGGGATCTCGGTTACGACCTTCTACCGCCGTCTCGCCCCGAGAATCTTGAGGAACGAACGGGACGCCAATTCCTCCATGCTCAGTCCGGTGGCGAACACTTCCGCCTCAGTATCGAGCCGGAAATCCTCGACCGGTTCGCGGGTCAGCTTTTCGACGATGCGTTGGTGTACCGTGGCAGCCAGTCCGGGATCGGCAAGCCCGAGGACATCCGCCAGGACTTCTCGCCCAATTTGGCCGCCGAGTCGGCCCGGAAGAGGTGGGCTCCGCCATACATCGTGTGCGCCGGCTGCCGGGCTGACGGTTCGCCGGGATAGTGCATTGCCGCCGATTGGTGGAGCGGGTCGAGTGAAGCCGTCACCGTGTCGAGGAGATGGCGATCGAGGGAAGTCGTCATCGCTCGTGGGGGTTGAGAGAGGAAGCTGCGTCCTGCACGGTGTGGTATATCAGTCGGGCCAACACCGCCTCGCGATACCGGGCCGTCGACCGGATGTCGTCGATGGGGGAGACGTCGTCGCGGATGGGCCCGAGGAGATCTTCGGGTCCGCTGAGCGCCCCGGCCGACAGCCGTCGTTCGATGGCGGGGCAGCGGCACACCGTCGGGGCCACGCTGTTGGCCACCACGCGCCAATCGTCGCCATCGCAGGTGACGGCCACCCCGACCTTGGTAATGGCCAGTGCCCGTCGCGGACCCACCTTTTGAAACCGGTGGAAGCGGTAGGACCGGCGGGGGATTCTGATTTCGGTGACCAGTTGATCGGGCCCGCGGCGCAGGTCCTTGTATCCCAGGTAGAAGTCGGCCAGAGGCACCTCGGCCCGCCCGGCCGTCGATTCGAGGACTACGATGGCGTCGTATGCCATGAGGACCGGTACGCCGTCAGCCGCCGGGGAGGCGTTGACGATGTTGCCCGCCCAGGTGCCGCGGGACTGAATCTGCACGGCGCCGACCTGCCGGGCCGCGTCGACCAGCATGGGGAACGCCGCGGCAACTTGGCCATCTTCGATGACGTCCCAGTACGTCGTCATCGCTCCCAGGATCAACGCGTCATCGGTCCAGCGGATCGACCGCAACTCCATGACGCCGGAGAGATCGAGGTACCTTTCTTGGTGAGCCGACAGCCGCTGTGGCCAGTTCACCATGATGTCCGTGCCGCCCGCCAACGGAATCGCCGACGGTTCGGCCGACAGCATGGTCAGCGCCTCGGGCAGCGACGCGGGGCACGCTACCTTCACTCGATCACGTCCTCCTGGAGGGCGGCTTCGATGCTGTCCACTATCCCGTCGTACCCGGTGCAGCGGCACAGGTTCCCCGCCATGAGCGCTCTGATCGAGTGCCGCGCCAGTATCTCCGGGTGGTGGCGAATCCAGGTGGCGGTCATCACTACGCCTGGGGTGCATGCTCCGCACTGCGTGGCGCCGCCCGTAAGGAACGGTTGCAGCGTGGCGCCGTCGAGTGACTCGATGGTGCGGACCTCCCGTCCCCGGACCTGCACCGTGGGAACGAGGCAGGCGTTGGCCGGGAGACCGTCGAGGTAGACGGTGCACGCGCCGCACTCACCCTCGGCGCACCCCTCCTTGGTGCCGGTCAGGCGGAGAGCGTAGCGAAGGGTATCCAACAGGCGCTCCGCCGGGTGAATGTCGATCGAGATCGGCTCGCCGTTGAGGCGGAACTCGATCGTCATGGCGCTGTCCAATGCGGGGACGATCATGCCAGCAACAACTCCATGAGACGCTCGGGAATGAGGGGGATGGTGCACGGATCGCTCCCGGTGGCTGCCGCGACCGCGTTGAGGATGGCCGGTGCCGGGCCGTCCATCGGGAGCTCGCCGATGCCCTTGGCCCCCTGGGCGCCGTGCGGGTACGGCACCTCGACGAAGGCCACCCTGACCGGCGGAGTGTCGTCGCAGGTCGGGATGATGTAGTTGGTGAGCTGGGCGTTTTCCATGGCGCCGTCCCGCCAGCGGCACTCCTCCATCAGGCCCCAGCCGATGCCCTGGACCACACCGCCCTGGATTTGGCCCCGGGCCAGTGTCTCGTTGAGGACCTTGCCGACTTCCTGCACGGCCACGAAGTCGAGCACCCGCGTGGTCCACGTCCGCAGGTCCACCTCGACCTCGGCGACGTAGCTGGCCCAGGCGAACGTTCCGTAGGCGTCGCCCCGGTAGCCGACCTCGTCCCAGGCGATGCCGGGAGGTGGTTGATACCGGGCGGTACCTATCAGCGGTCCGTCGCGCGGTGTGGCGAACCACTTGCGGACGGCGGAGTGGATAGTGTCGCCGCGGGCGTCGTCCGGCAGGCCGAGTTGTCGGCGGATGTCATCGCAGGCGCGTTCGAGGAGGCGTCCCACCACCATCGTGGTCCGGGAAGCCACCGTGGGCCCCGAATTGGGGTCGCGGGCGGTATCGGGGAGCGGCACCTGGATGCGGTCAGCCGACATCCCCAGCCGATCGGCCACAATCTGGGTGAAGACCGTGGTGGTGCCTTGCCCCATCTCCGTGCTCGCCGTTCTGACCTCGATCCCACCGTCGGGCATGGCGGCCACGTGGACCACGGAATCGAGGTTCACTTCTCCGGCACCGGTAAAGCCGGCGCCGTGAAGGAACGTCGCCACCCCCACCCCACGTCTGAGGTACGGGTGGCCGGCGTTGAACGCCGTGTGTTTCGCCTGCTTGGCGCGGTAGTCCGAAAGGGTCAGCGCCTGGCTGAGGAGGGCGTCGCGGTCGACGCCGTCGTCGATCACCTGACCAGTGGCGGTGGTCTGTCCGTCCCGAATCAGGTTGATCCGGCGCACCTCAACGGGATCGCGCCCGATGGCGCGGGCGATCCGGTCCATGTGGCGCTCGGTGGCGAACAGCGTCTGGGGCGCACCGAATCCGCGGAAGGCGCCGAACGGCACCGAATTGGTGAACACCGCCTTGCCCTCGATACGGACGTGCTCGCAGTGGTACGGCCCGCCGGCGTGAATGATCGCCCGACTCAACACGACCGGCGACAGGGTCACGTAGGCCCCTCCGTCCAGCAGCACCTGGATGTCCTGCGCCAGCAAGCGGCCGTCGGCAGCGACACCAGTGCGGATGCGGACCCACGATGGGTGCCGCTTGGTGGTGGCGGCCATGTCCTCGTCGCGATCGTACACGATCTTGACCGGCCGCCCGGCCTTGAGCGCCAGCAACGCCGAATGCAGTGCCAGGACCGACGGATAGTCCTCCTTGCCGCCGAAACCGCCCCCGGTGGCCGCCTGAATTACTCTGACACGGTCTGCCGGTCTCGCCAGCGCGTGCATCATGGCCGCATGGACGTAGTAGGGGCATTGCAGAGACCCTTTGACCACGATGACGCCGTCTTCCTGGTACGCCAGCATGCCCTGGGGCTCGAGGTAAATGTGCTCTTGGGCTCCCGTCTGGTAGGTTCCCTCCACGACCACGGGAGCGTCCGCCAGGGCCTGCTCCACGTTGCCTTTGACGATGGTTAGGTGCTTGAAGACGTTGTCGCCGCCGAACTGGATTTGTGACGGGGTTGGTGGAACGCGGAAGTCCAACGCCGCTGGCTCCTCGCTGACGTTGATGGTGACGGCTTGGACCGCCCGGCGCAATTCGTGACGCGAGGAATGGGCCAGCAGTACTACCGGCTCGTGCACGTGGCGCACGTAGTTGCCGGCCAGGACCGGCTGATCGGTCTCGATGTGCTTGACCTCGTTGGGGCCGGGGAGGTCCCGATGGTCTACCACGATGAACTTGGACCAGTCGATATCCTGGTCGAAGCGGATTTCGCGGATGCGCCCCCGCGGTGAGGGGCTCCGCACCGTCATGCCCCACAGGCAGCCGTCCACCGCAAGGTCGTCGACGTAGCGTTCGCGTCCGGTGAGCTTGGACAATCCTTCGATGCGGTCCAGGGCTAGTTCTCCATTTGGGGGGAAGCCCAATTGTGGCTCATGAATAGCGGCAGGGCAAGGCGTCCGTCGCCTCACCGCTTGCCCCCGCAGGCGACTATCCCCATTCTTTATGGGCTGTAGCGGCATTCTAGTCCGTCACCCTGACGTCATCACACGCGGTGTTCACGACCGAATTCCAGGACCGTCTCCAGGACCTCGTCGGCGATAGCTACCGCGTCATGGATGAACTCGGTGGGGGCGGCATGAGTCGCGTATTCCTGGCCGAGGAGGTGGGGCTCCACCGCCGGGTGGTCATCAAGGTTCTGCCACCCGAAATGACCGGGGCGGTGAGCGTCGAGCGATTCCAGCGTGAGATCCAGCTGGCGGCTTCGCTACAACACCCGCACATCGTGCAGCTACTGACGGCCGGCGCCGAAGGTGACCTGCTGTACTACGTAATGCCGTATATCGAGGGCGAATCTCTGCGCGCCAAGCTGGCCCGCGAGGGGAGCCTTCCGGTTGGCGACGTGCTCCGCATCATGAGGGACGTGACCGACGCCTTGGCGCACGCTCACGCCAAGGGCGTGGTCCACCGCGACATCAAGCCGGACAACGTCATGCTGTCGGGCAAGCACGCCCTGGTCACCGACTTCGGCGTGGCCAAGGCGGTGGCGGCTTCGAGCGGTGGCTCGGGCACGTCGTTGACCTCGCTGGGTGTGGCGCTGGGAACCCCGGCCTACATGGCCCCCGAGCAGGCGGCGGCCGATCCCCACACCGACCACCGGGCCGACATCTATGCTTTGGGGATCATGGCCTACGAGATGCTGTGCGGCCAGCCGCCGTTCACGGCGCCCACGCCTCAGGCGGTGCTGGCGGCCCACGTGACCGAGACGCCTCAGCCGGTCGAGAAGTACCGCTCTTCGGTGCAACCGGCCCTGTCGGGCCTGGTGATGCGCTGCCTGGAGAAGCTCCCGGCCGACCGGTGGCAGAGCGCCAATGAAGTCCTGACCCAGCTCGAAATCATGACCACCCCGACCGGCGGCATGACGCCGACGTCTACCGTGCCGGTCGACGCGGTGACCGTGTCGCAGGCGGTGCGTCGGGGTCATCCGGTCCGGGTCGCCGCCCTCTTCGGCCTAGCGGCCGCGGCCATCCTCGGCCTCACCTACGCGGTCATGTTCTTCCTGGGCCTCCCCGATTGGGTGTTCCTCGGCGCGGTGGTGCTGCTGGCGATCGGGCTCCCGGTGACGATCACCACCGGCCTTCTGGAGACGCGGCGGGTGGTCGATCCCGCGACCCAAGCGCAGCTCACCGGCGTCAAGAAGCGGGTCCATGGGTTCTTCACCTGGCGCCGCGCCCTCAAGGGTGGCGCGGCCGGGTTCGTTGGACTGGCGCTGGTGGCCGGCGGCTGGTCGCTGCTCAAGGCCATGGGGATCGGCCCCGCCGCGACGTTGGTGACGAGCGGGGCATTGGAAGAGCGCGGCCGGGTGATCCTGGCCGAGTTCGACAACGTCACCAACGATTCGACCATCGGTGAGACCGTGACCGAGTTGCTGCGCATCGACCTGTCCCGCTCGCCGATCATCTCCCTGGTGG
>Ga0114950_10004993_pt1 | contig 10317 bp, 10 predicted proteins | sample N075metaG_FD_83503 | JGI IMG/M metagenome (GOLD analysis project Ga0114950, IMG submission 83503) | Deep subsurface microbial communities from Kermadec Trench to uncover new lineages of life (NeLLi) - N075 metaG | ecosystem: Environmental > Aquatic > Marine > Ocean trench > Sediment | place... | reverse complement strand
CAAATTAGCCTTTGACTGCAACAGATTGACTTCATTAATAACAACTGTAAGTTCTTGATTCTTAACATTGAGATTATGCTCAAGGGCATAATCAACACATTCTTGTAAGGTCCATATCTTAGATTCATCCTGGGCAAATAATGAAAATGGTATTAGCAAGAATACTAAAACGAGACCTGTTGTTAATCGATAGTTTGAGTTCATAACATTTTTGGCAAATAGATTATATTATCAATAAAACTTAGACTACTTAAGTAGTTTAATGTTACATCGTTTACAGCACTATCCATTTCAATAATCTGGCAGGCCAGATCATGCTTTCCTTTTCGCGATACTGTCATCGAGGCAATATTGCAATCTGCCTGAGAAAGCACATTTGCCATAAAGGCAATGCTTCCTTTAACATCATCAGCAGTAATTATCAAGGTGTAAAGAGCCGTTGAAAATCCAGCATCAAACCCGTTAATATTAGTTATTTGTATTACCCCACCACCACGGCTTTCTCCAACAATTTTCATTTTTTTTTTATCCTTTACCATCTCTACAGCTACGGTATTAGGGTGCATTGTTGAAGCATTTCCCACCGACTTATAACGGACTTCCATCTCTTTAGTTGCAGCAATATCCAGCGCAGTTTTAATACGCTCATCATCGGTGTTAAAATCAAGCAATCCAGCTACTATAGCCCTGTCACTACCATGGCCTTCATAGGTCCGGGCAAATGAATTATAAAAAGTTATTATAACGGTTTCAGGTTGCTCGCCAAAAATATTTCTGGCAGCCCTGCCAATACGTACAACACCAGCAGTATGTGAGCTGCTGGGCCCAATCATTACCGGCCCTATCATATCGAATACGGAGCTTTTGCCACCCATTACGTTGTTGTTATCAGGAATCCTAAAATAGTGCAGAAAATTATTAATAATAACCAATACTACACAAGTGGCAAAAATAGCATTTCATTACAATAATCAAACAGCTACGGCACCTTTTATATGTGGGTGGGGTTCATAATTTTCAAGGGAAAAATCTTCATATTTAAATGAAAATATATCTTTCACCTCGGGATTTATTACCATCGTAGGTAGCGGTCTAAAATCTCTCGTCAGTTGCTCGATGGTCTGTTCGAGGTGATTGTTGTAAAGATGCGCGTCTCCTAAGGTGTGTATAAAGTCTCCTGCCTCTAGATCGCACACTTGTGCCATCATAAGGAGGAGCAGCGAATAAGAGGCAATATTAAAGGGCACGCCCAGGAACACATCTGCCGAACGTTGGTATAATTGACACGACAACTTACCATCAGCCACATAAAATTGAAAAAAAGCGTGGCATGGCGGTATTGCCATGTTCTCTATTTCTCCCACATTCCAGGCGCTTACAATAATCCTTCTTGAATCGGGGTTGTTCTTAATCATCTCCACGGCTTTGGCTATTTGGTCAATATGTGAACCATCAGGAGCTGGCCAGCTACGCCATTGGTAGCCATATACAGGTCCTAGTTCACCATCCTCATCTGCCCATTCATCCCAGATTTTAACCCCATTTTCTTTCAGGTAATTAATATTTGTTTCACCTTTTAAAAACCAAAGCAGCTCATAAATTATAGAACGAAGGTGCAGCTTTTTTGTCGTGAGCGCAGGAAAGCCATCAGCCATATTAAACCTTAACTGATGACCAAATACGCTTAAGGTTCCGGTGCCGGTACGATCGTTTTTCTTAGTGCCTTCATCGAGAATGCGTCGCATGAGTTGATGATACTGCTTCATAGTTAACCTTATTTTAGTTAACAAAATTATAACTATGCGCTAAAAGATAATAGCATAAAGCAACATATAAAGCCTCGATGAAGCATCTACCTTTATAATGGCTGTAAAAACCTGGAGTAGCACCCAATAAATATAAATTCAATACGGCCATAAAAGAAAAAAGCCCCCTCGCATAGCAAGGAGACTTAACTCAACAACCGATAATAATGGTTGTTAATTACCTGTCTGATAGGTTTATTGTTCTTGTGCCATCAGCAGAAGTGATAGTTACTATATTATCACATTCGCCATCACCAAAGTCAATTGTAAATTTTCTGTCGCCAAATACGACTTCCTTTACCCCGGCTACAGGAATTCGACCTTTTCTAGCTCCGCGACAAGTTCTCTTGTAAATTAAATCTTCGAGAACCAGGCACGAGTAGTTTACTTCTTTTCTGGTGGTTCCTTCAGCAACACTTCTGGCAAGTATGTGATACTCATCTAATAAAGGATTTGATGAACGTATCCACACTCGAACTCGGTCTACCTCGCGGGTTGCAAAAGTCTCGTCCGGCCAGGTAACCTTACCACCCTCAAGCGTAATATGAAACTTAGGATCTGCTGCTAACGATTCAGAAATATTAGTTACAGTCCGAACGCCTTCAATATGTCTTCTGTTTACATAAAACTCTTCAAATGTAATTACCCAGTAAGATCCCGGCACAAACCTGCGGCCGTTATACTTAATGATAATCTTTCCTGAACGGAACACTCCATTTGGGCCTTCACAACCATCACCGAAATCAATTGTAATAGTCTGATTCTCTTGATCATGAGTCACTTCGGCACAACCACATCTTTCGTCGTTATGATCAGTTACACGACCGCCTGTGCCCCCATCGGCAATTGACATCATATTCGAAGCAATGTCGTCAATCTCTTCAAAATCAGCCTGGGCTATTAAGTCGGCTTCTACAGAAGCGTCATCAATACCGGCCAGAGGCTCGATGTCGGAGGTACAAGATACTGAGAAAATCAGTGTGGTAATTGCCAGCCCAAGAACTGTTTTTTGGGCTACGGTAAAAATAGAATTTAACTTTTTCATGTCTTTGCTTTTTGTTTATTTGCTCCTTAGAGGGATGTAAAGACAAAAGGTTTAAGGAGAAGTGGAAAATATATTAAAATAATGCTTGTGACAGTTAGACCAAGACTTTTATTAAAGAGTTAACTTGCCTACCGAGAAAGATTCCTCTACCAATTAATCGGGAGGGAATTGCAAAGCTGGTTTTTATTTGGTTTTGATGCTCACATAATGGAGATGACTAGCGGTCTCTTTTTTGTTATTCTGAGCAGCGCAGCGAAGTGAAGAATCTTAGCGACAGGCAAAAGGACCATTGCAGCTTGATAAAGATTCCTCTCCCGATTAATCGGGACGGAATATCAAAGCTGCGTTGAATTAGATTTCTCGGTTATTGTCACCTCTTTTTTGTAATTATGATCCGCCGGCTGGCGGAGATGAATCTTAGCGACCAGCATAAGATCACTTATGGTGTGAAAAAGATGCCTCGTGTCATCGGAATAACAAAAGAGTTAGTTTAGATGTTAATGGTTTGATAAGAATAATCGTTTTTACCATCTCAACCTTAAAATTTATAATACTAATCCATGAATAGAATCAGGTTGAGCTTCTCCTAATTTCCACAGGAAGCCATTGATAATCACATATTCAAGTTCACCGCTTAATGACTTTAATAATAAATTGGCAGTACCCTCAACAATAGGTATTGCAGATGGTGTGTACCCGGCCGAAACAATATTAACCGGTAGTTCAACATAGGTCAGAGTAATTTCTCTCAATATGGGTACATAGAGTATGCCCTGCTTTACTAATTCCACGGACCTCACCCTGGTTACCTCCTCTAACTCCTTATAAGGTTCTTGCAAGACTAATCCGGGAGAAGCGATTAATTCACTTCCGTTAATCTCCTCAAAGCCATACCACTCCTTTAAATCGCCTATATCCGAAATCTCTCCCTTTGTGAAGTAGTCCGATGGCTGCTCGGTATTATGCTCATAGCGATGAATGCCAATATCTATTTTGTATTGCTTGCCTTGTTTTACAACCGTGGCATTTCTGATAAGCAAATCGAAAAGGCGCTCATCATTCACTGGAATGGCTTGATAATCGGCTAAAGTAAATTGATTAGTACTATTTTCTGCAATCTTGTCAAGCGCTGCCATTAACAGACAGAAGTTCAGTTTGCGCACATACTCCTTCTCCATATCATTTGGCTCCCAGCCTGCCTCAACAAGAATGGTGCTTGCCCCAGTATTTTGCGTATAGTCGCCAAAGGCGCGGGGCGCGTATGTATCGTCATAAATACCAACCTGCCCCGGGATAAATTTTTCTAACTCCTGTCGCAGGTAGGCAATAAGCGCCATTGCCTTTTCACGGCTTGGATTTACCTGCCCGGCCTTATTATATGCCGGCGCCAAAAAGGCTATGGTGCTAGGCTTGCCAGAACCTGATATATTATAAAACCGACGCTGGTCATGGAGGTTAAAGGCATAATCAGCCTTAAAATCAGCAAGTACCGCCTTTAATATCTGTGCTTCCGGAGATTCAAATTCACGGGCATCGCGATTGATATCTATGTTTAGGGCATTACGGCGGTGAAATAAAACAGCGCCATCAGGATTAAGCATAGGCATTATGCATATAGTGACCCTATTGAGTATGTTTTGCTGAAGCATGGCCAAATCTCCCGGTTCATTAAGAAACTGCAGAATATCCAATATGGCCCGGCTGGCCGTAGACTCATTGCCGTGCATCTGTGACCACATTAATACCTTGACAGGACCGTTGCCTATGGTAATTGACTTTATTGGCCTCCCTTCAACCGATTTGCCTACCTCATGCACACAGTAGGATCTTGCCAGCTCGTCTAAAAGACGATGATAATTTTCAACCAAAAATCGATTTGTGCTGATATCCGTTACATGATAATGGCGATAATTATCAAAAAGCTCTTGAAACACCTGCATAGGGAATGATTATTGGAGAAAAATGAAGATATTTACCGCTTCAAAGGTATAACAATAAAGATGATCAGGATTTTATTTTTAGCCGTACTTACACTCGTTTCGCAAAGCATTGGCATTGCCCAGGAGTTGAAAATTGCCAAATTAAAATATAATGGCGGAGGCGACTGGTATGCCAATAAAACCGCACTGCCTAATTTGATTGCCTTCTGTAATGCTACCCTTAATACTAATATTGCCGCCGAAGAAGATGTGGTTGAAGTAGGCGGACCAGAAATCTTTCTTTATCCATATATATATATGACCGGCCATGGCAACGTGGTTTTTTCAGATCAGGAAGCTGAGAACCTGAGGAATTATTTACTAGGTGGTGGTTTTTTGCATATTGATGATAATTATGGCCTGGACAAGTTTGTTCGTCTGGAAATGAAAAAGGTGTTCCCTAACCTCGATTTTGTGGAGGTGCCATTTGATCATCTCATCTATCATCAGAAATTTGACTTTGATAAAGGTTTACCTAAAATTCACGAGCATAATGGCAAGCCGGCACAGGGCTTTGGGATAATATTTGAAGGGAGACTTGTTTGCTATTATAGCTACGAAACCGATCTGGGTAACGGCTGGGAGGACCAGAGAATTTATAATGACCCGGAATATCTGCGGCAACTGGCCTTAAGAATGGGGGCCAATATTATTCAGTACAGTTTTACCGGTGAATAGCTGAGCTTTCTTCTAATCGACCAGAGATCTCTGTTGGTAGACTATTTTACCATCTACTATTGTATAAACAACATTTGCATACAACCACTTTTCAGGTTTAGTAACAAATAGGTCTGTATCCAGCACAGTAATATCGGCAAATTTACCTGGCTCGATTGTACCTTTCCTGCTTTCTTCAAATGCCGAAAAGGAAGAGCCATAGGTATACGCTCGCAGAGCATCTTCCAGGGTAATCTTTTGCTCCGGAAACCAGCCATTCTCTGGTTCTCCTTGCAAAGTTTGCCTGGTAACAGCAGCATAAATGCCGTATAATGGATTAATCGGGTAGTAAGATGCGTTGGTACCGGGCCAGTCAGAACCAAATGAAAGTATACTACCTGCTTCATTAAGCGATTTAAAAGCATAGGCACCCTTACAGCGCTCATAGCCAATTCGCTCTTCCATCCAGCGCATATCATCAGTTACATGATAAGGTTGAACTTCGGCGATAATATTTCTACCACTAAATCTGGGCATATCACTATCTGAAATTACCTGGGCATGAACCAATCTGAATCGTCTGTCCTTTGCTCCGTTGGCCACATCCAGGGTATCAAGAATATCAAGTAAAATAGAATTAGCTTCATCGCCAATAGCATGTATACGTAACTGAATACCCGCGCTGTCGGCGGAGATAATCATTGATTTGAATAGGTCAAGGTCTTTGGAAAATTCCCGCCATCCTCCACGCCATTCCACCATTTCCATTGAATTATCGCTGTAGGGTTCAAAGAATCGTGCTGTCCGTCCTCCCATAATACCATCGATATGTGTCTTTATTGTACCAAAAACAAACCACTCGTCCCCTGCCGGAAGCGGTCCGGCCGGATTATGCCAATCAATCACCCAACCCTTATCTATCATCATCTTGTAATCAATCAGCCGCGAGGGACTGAAATTAATTCTGGCAGTAAGGGAATCCCTGTCACGCAGGTATTGATAATAATCCATTTGATCAAGCGCTGACATGTCCTGGACTGTTGTCACACCAAACTTTCTGATTTCTGCTAAGGCTCTTTTCGTTTCTGCCAACCGCTGCGCATAGGGTTTATCCGGAATTAATGCCTGTGCCTCCTTTAGCTCCCGGCCTGTTAATAGGCCACTCTCACTTTCAATTCCTAGTATACTCAGCGCCAATTGGTTCGCCAATCCCTGACTACGGTCGTATCGGGTAACCAGAACCGGATGATTTCCAGTTACGGAATCAATCATCGCTCTATGAGGGGTAAAATATTGATTATTTCGAGATAAGCCTTCCGAGCCCATACTCCAGGCCTCGTAAGCACCCCAATCACCGCGGGTAATCCATGAACCTGCTGGAAGTCGCTCTGCAGTTAGTTTTAATTGCTTAATAAATCCTGAGGTTGTATTCACATCCAGGAGATTACTATTTAACAGGAGGTGTCCCGCAGAAGCTAAATGTATATGCGAATCATTAAATCCCGGTAAAGTAAGTTGCCCATTAAGGTCAATTACCTTAGCTGCAAGGGGTGGCTGCCCCGATCCCACTTCTAATATCCTGCCATTCTCTATCGTTACCCATTCAGCCCATGGTTGATTTTCATCGCCTGTCCATACTTTGCCATTGATAAGAACTGTATCTGGTAAATTTTCTAATCCTCCGCAGGAGAATACTATTATAAGAAAGGTAATTATTTTGCCTAAAGATTTCAATGATTAGCTTTTATATCGTAAATGATGAAATTTAATTCTAATTAAGACCTTGATTAACAATAATTTAACCTACACTTCTTGCCGACTTAACCTGGACTTTTTTCATCAACCTGAAATTCACCTTAAAAATCAATTTCCATACCTTCTCTTGCCAAAACACAGTCTGGATATCTGCCTTGACATTCTTTCTCTTTTGCCAGCAGAAAAGCATCATTATGCAATGGGTCATGGTGGGTCATCACTAATTGCTTAACTTCTGCCAGCTCGGCTACTTCAATAGCCTGATCATAGCTGCTATGGCCCCAGCCTCGATAGGTCGCAAGTTCTTCATTAGTATATTGTGCTTCATGAACCAGCAGGTCAGCATCGCGGCAAAATTCTACAATCTCCGGCAATACAGTTTCACCATGTTCCAGGTCAGTGCAGATCACCAGACTTTTGCCATTATATTCTAATCGATAACCGTAGGAGCCGCCGGGATGGCTTTGTTTGATTACCCGAACTGAGGAATTATTAAGTTTTAGCTCATTCCTGTTTAGGCGCAAAAAATTGAAGGTTGCTCCCATGCTTTCAAGCGGTACAGGAAAGTACTCAGGTCGCATCTGGCCTTTAAATATTCCTTCCAGGTTATCAATATCACTGTCCTTACCTAATGCAAGAACGTTAATCTCCATGTCGGAATTATAAGCCGGGGCGAAAAATGGAAACCCCTGGATATGATCCCAATGAAAGTGACTAAAAGCAATAAATAAATCACCTTGCCCAATACCCTCCTCTATCAGGTCAATACCTAGTTGACGGATACCTGTTCCAGCATCAAGTACTGAAATACGGCCGTCATCCCTGGTTATTTTTATAGATGTCGTATTACCACCAAACTCTAAAAAATCCCGGTCACACACTGGGATAGAGCCCCGGGTGCCGTAAAATTTTATTTTCATCGCTTATAGCTTAACAATTGTCCAGGTCTGGTGAAGCTTAGATAGTGCCGTTCACTTCATTAATTAATCTACAGACCAGCATAAATTTAGTTCATTAATATTAAATTTTAAAGTTGGGTGAATTCAAGCATAGGAGAATTGCCTACTTTATTATCAGAATGGTATTAATTCTAGTCCATCTTTACCGTGAGCACCGGCCGCTTAGAATGGCTCACAAGCTCTTTGGTTACGCTGCCCTGGATTATTTTCCAGAGTCCTGTATGGGCCGATGTAGATACTGCAATCATACCCCCATTAATGTATTCCGCAAATTCGCGAATGCCATCTTCTTCCTCTGTATGGGCATATACATGGGCCTCATAATTAATTAAACTGTTCTCACCGGCATATTCTTCCAGGAGGGCCAGAGAGTCCTTGCCTGTCATAAAGTGTAGCGGTGTATTTATACGTACAAGATGAATTTTAGCACCAAATGCCTGCTGAAATTTCTTGATGGTATCAATCAGGCCTTGCTCTTTATTATAGGTGGTGGTAGGAAAAACTATACTCGTAAACGCTTCAGCAGGGGCAACTTCGTTTACTGACAGCACCGGGCAATTAACTTTACGCAGTAATTTGTCCGTAGTTGTACCCAGGAGGATATCATTCAGACCCCAGGCCTCCTTGGTCCCCATAATTACGAAATCGATATTCTCCTGTTCAATGCAATCCTTAATTTGCTTAATAGGACTGCCCACCCTAATGTATTGCTCCAATTCGATATCAACATTATCCAGACCGTGTAAGGCATAACTCCTGGTAAAATTTTCCTGAGCCAGGGTTAAACTTTGGTTAATATGTACTGAATTAGATATTATTTTTTCATTCTCCTGGTTAATAGCATCATTAAAAGAATCGCTACTTGAGACCTCCAACACATGCAACAGGACAATAGTTGCCTCAAAAGCCATCGCTATTGGAATGGCTGTTTGAAGGGCATTTTCTGCCTCCATAGAAAAATCGGTAGGGACTAATATCCTTTTCATTGCTGTTACTTTTATTGGTTCAAGGTAAGCAATCAAATGCTAAAATAAAATGATCCAGAACATGCTTAGCAAGTTTATGAATTTCTGGCAACGAGCATCTCGATGATTCCATCATTTAGGCCTACATTTGGAATAAGTATCTTATCTGTACCGGCGGCAGACATGGCTGTAAGATAAATTTCTGAAGCAAATGGAATTACATCAGCCCTATCCTCACGTAGCCCAAGTTGCTCTATGCGTTGCTCAATAGACATGTCGTTCACCTTGTCTATTATTCCTTGTAATTGTTCGATATTCGTTAAGTTTTCCTCCTGTCCTAATAATAGTTTTTGCAAGGTGTGAATGTTACCCCCTGTGGCAATGGTGGCCTCAAAATCCTCCTTGCCATTTTCCTGAATCCAGCTATTCATTGCTTCCCAGCTAGCAGACTCCTCTCTTCGCTGCATATTACGTACTGAGCCTAACATAAACGATTTACGGGCATAACTCTGCTTATTTTGGATCATATTTATTTCGGTACTACCGCCACCCACATCAATATGCATATAATTACTATCGTCAAGGTTTTTATGGACAACCATAGCCAATATTTCTGCTTCCCGTTCTCCCGAAATTATATCAATATGAATGCCACTTTTCTCGTAAGAGCGTTCGATAATGCGTTGGCCATTAATAGAATCACGGAGCGCCGAAGTACCACAAGCGTACACATCATCGGCCTCATAGAGATCAATCAGCGTTCGGAAGGCCATCATAAGATTGATGAATTTTATCTCGCTGCGAAAAGTAATCTCACCAGTGCGAAAGGCATCTTTACCTAAGCGGAGTGGAAATCGAATTGATTCCATAACCTTATAGACAGGTTCTTCACCTTCATGCCAAATAATACGGGTAATTTGAAGCCTGATTGCATTTGAGCCGATATCTATTGCTGCCAGAATCATAGATTAATTATAGCACAATTGACTGGTTATGCCAACTCCCGAATAGAATTATTACTCAACTATTTTATTATCTCCGATTGGGCAATGGCCGGGACTTTAGCCAATGCCTGTTCCAGATCTGCTATTATATCCTCCACATTTTCTATACCAATAGAAAAGCGTACCAAGTCGTCAGTAATTCCACCCT
>Ga0114950_10004992_pt1 | contig 10317 bp, 9 predicted proteins | sample N075metaG_FD_83503 | JGI IMG/M metagenome (GOLD analysis project Ga0114950, IMG submission 83503) | Deep subsurface microbial communities from Kermadec Trench to uncover new lineages of life (NeLLi) - N075 metaG | ecosystem: Environmental > Aquatic > Marine > Ocean trench > Sediment | place... | reverse complement strand
CCGCTGCCGGCGAGATCAAGGGCTGTCCCGTGATCGACCGAGGTACGTAGAAACGGCAAGCCGAGAGTGACGTTGACGGCTTGACCGAACCCGGCATGGTTGAGTACCGGCAGACCTTGATCGTGATACATGGCAAATACCGCGTCCCCCGTTTTCAGCACGGCGGGTGTGAACAGCGTGTCTGCAGGTAGCGGACCGATCAGTTTCTCTCCGCGGGCACGCAAGTCATCACACACCGGTGTGATGATCTCGATTTCTTCGCGACCGAGATGACCACCTTCGCCCGCGTGGGGATTCAGACCCGCGACAAGCACACGTGGCGAGTCGAATCGAAACCACTGACGCAGCCCGTCGAGGAACAGAGTAAGCCGGCGTTCCAACAATTCCCGGGTAATCATCGTCGCAACCTCGCGCAGTGGGACATGGGTGGTTGCAAGCCCGACACGCAACTCATCAGCGACCAACAACATCACGACATCGGCGACTCCAGTGTGGTCGCGCAGGAACTCCGTATGGCCGGTGAAGGCGATTCCCGCATCATTGATAATCGATTTCTGGACGGGTCCCGTGACCAGGCTCAGGTAGTTTCCCTTGAGGCATTCCGTGGCGGCAATCTCGAGCGTCTCGAGTACATACGGGGCGTTTCGTACATCGAGTTCACCCGGATGAACGCTCGACGCCACAGGTACATGGCACACCGTCAACCTGCCCGGAGTGATCGTGGGATGATCGAGGTCGTCTTCAATGACAATTGACAAACCGAGCAGGCTCGCCCGAGTTCTCAGCAGATCCGCATCCGCAATGGCAACGAGGGCCGAGGTTCGTGGTGCCTGAATGAGCGACACGAGCAAATCCGGCCCGATACCCGCCGGCTCTCCCGGGGTAACAGCGAGTGTCGGCTTATTGTCGTCGGTCGATTCGTCAACACCCATCAACCAAACCAGACCCCTTTTTCGCCAACATTTCTACAACCGAATCTCGACAAAGGCATCGTCGCGAATCTCTTTGAGCCACGCCTGCAGCTCTTCTTCGAACCGGCGATTATGCAGGATCTGCAGAGCCTTGTTACGCAGCGCTTCCTCGCTCATATCCTGCTCTCGACGATCCCGAATCTGGAGTATGTGCCAACCGTGGGTGCTACGAAACGGCGCGCTGACGTCGCCAATGGCCGTCACCGCCATGGTACTGGCAAATTCGGTCACAAACTGGTCGATCGTCGACCAACCCAGATCACCACCATTCAACGCGGAACCCGGGTCTTCCGAAAATTCTACTGCCAGTGCGGCAAAATCCTCACCCGCCGTAAATTTTGCACGTATGGTCTCGATCAGTGACTCTGTTTCGGATTCCGTTTGAATCTCCGATGTTTGCACGAGAATGTGGCTGACGAGTGCCTGTTGCGCACGTTCCATTCCGGCACCGCGCTGTTCGAGCAGCTTCACGATGTGTAACCCACTACCGCTGCGGATGGGGTCGGACGTTTCTCCTGGACGCAGCTTGAGCACCTCTTCGGCAAAAATACTCGGTAACTCCCCGGCACGCCGCCAACCAAGGTCGCCGCCTTCGAGCGCGCGGGCACCGGCGGACTTGCTGATGGCCATCTGCGCGAACTCGGCGCCGTCGCGCAGCTCCAGAACGATCTGATCGGCTTCATCCACCGCTCGCTCGACCGTTTCGTCAGAGGCACCTTCTTCGAATATGAGCAATATATGTCCCACCCGGAATTCATCGCTCAGCAGCTGCTGGTAGTAGGGCGAGTTGAGCAGATCATCAATGTCCTGGTCGCTTATCGCGATACGGCGACTGACCAGACTGCGCTGCAAGCGGCCCATGAGCATCTCCCGGCGGATTTGCTCACGGAACTCCAGGTAGCCGATGCCGTCTTTGGCAAGCTCTTCCTGAAACTCAGCGAGCCCCATGTTGTTCTGCTCGGCGAAACCCATCACGGCACGAGTGAGCGTTTCGTCGTCCACCTGCATCCCGCGCCGGTCGGCAAACTGGAGCTGGATGCTTTCGATGATGAGCCGTTCCATAATCTGGCTGAGCAGAATGTCGTCAGGAGGCAATTGTTGACCCGCAAACTGCTGGCGCACGCCGTCAACTCGGCTGATCAATTCGGAAGCCAACACCACATCATCGTCAACAATCGCAACGATACCGTCGAGCTCTTTGTAATCGGCTTGCGCAGGCATGCCCGCCATCAGGTACAACAACCCGCCGCTAATCATCAAGTGCCTGAAAGTCATCTAATCACCTCCGCCCTATAGCCTCTGATACCTCGTTCGAGGAAGGATTCTATCTTGGAACCGACGCCTGCGAGCCCTTTGAAGACAATTTGTATAAATACGCCTTCATCCGCTTCCAAGGTAGCAATGTTTTTACCGCTGCGACTATCGATAAATCGGCGCGCCAATAAGCGCACCTGCCAACAACAGTTGTTGTACTCGATACCAGCGAATCCCTCCACGGTTCGACCACTCACCAGATCGTAGTTCCAACGGCCAATAAAAGAGAAATTTCGCGATACCGGCCAGTAAATGGAAAAATCCGTCTGCTCGATATCCGTTTCAACGCGATTGCGGTATCCCAGGTTGACAATTCGGCGATTATCGAGTCGATACTGGAGATTGACGGCACCCTCATCCACCTCGTTGTCGTGCGGGTCCCACACCAGCGAGCCGGTTACCCGCCAGCGACCGTTCAACGTTGTCACCAACTCACCCGCCAGCGCAGAAGTTGGCTGGAGTTCGTCTGCTCCCGGCGTGCCGCTCAAAGTCACAGTGCGATCCTCGAAATATACGATTTCGCCGATACTCGCACGCAGATACTCGAGTCCCGTTTCTGCATTGAGGAAACGGGTGGTAATTCCGACAGCAAGCTGGTTGGCATCGCCAATGCGGTCAAGGCCCGAGAATCGGTTCTCGCGAAACAGCTGGTTGTAGCCGAACGTCAAGCGGCTGACATCAAACCGCGGCAACATCTGCTGGTCAACAGATTCCTGGTACAGGTAATAGGCTCTCGGTTCCAACGTCTGTACCAGGGGAGTCTGGAACCAGTTCAACTCGCGCTCGAAGAAAAGGCCGGCGTTCACACTGGCGATTGTGATGTTGCGTACGGGATCTTCCTTCACGCCGAATGGCGCGTCTCTGAGTTCATAAGCGGTATGGCGAAGACCGCCCGAAAGCGTCAGAAATCCCCAGGGTGCGCTGAACGGCAGCCGCACGCGGGGCTCCAGATGCAAGCGCTCGCCCACAAGCCTGTCGAGGCCTGACAAATTCTCGTTGGCGCGGTCGTAGGAAACCCATTGCGCCCCGAGCGACCACTCGAGCGGCCCGAGAAGCTTCCCCGTGTAGCTCAACTCCAACTCGGGTAAGCGTTGATAAGGATCCACGGTAATTTCGTCCATGCGTTCGAAACGCTGGGCCCACAAGCGCATGAACAGGCCGCCATTGGCATATTGTATCTCGCCGCGGCGCTCGAGCTCTATGCGGCTGGAAACATTGAGATCCGTCCCGAGATCATGGAAGTAGTCTCGATCGCTGACTGCGGTGTAATCAATTACCGTGCGCAAGCTGCCAATCCGGCCTTGATGGTCTACGGCATAAAGCCAGCGATTTTCGGTTTCGAACTCGCCGGTGAGGGTGCCCGCCTCTTTGAGATCCAGAAAATCATCCTTCTGGTATTGACCGTTGTACAGATTGTCGTCGTAGAGGATGGCGCCGCTCAATGTGGTTTCCTCCCACCAGGACTCCCGCCCGGAAAGGTGCCGAAACTCCACCTCGAGCCCTGGCCCTCTTTTACTCATGAGACGGGGGATGATGGTCGCATCATAGTTGCGGGCGAGATTGAGGTAATAAGGCAAGCTAACATCCACCCCGTCCTCGTCGGAATATCCAAGGCTCGGAACGAGTAATCCGGACTGACGATCCGACGTGACTGGAAAGCGCAGGTATGGGAAATAGAACACGGGTACGTCCCTGATTCGCACAACCGCGTTACGCGCGGTGCCGAAGACGTCGTCCTTTTCCACCAGCAACGATGATGAAGTGATCTGCCAGGTGTTGCTGCCAGGCTCACAACGGGTAAACGCACCCCTCAACATCGTAAGGTTACCCGCTTCATCCTGGTTCACGATATCTGCATCGCCACGCAATGCCGACTCCAACATCAGAAATTGCACATCCTCCAGCGTGGAGGCGCGTGTTGAGAGGTTCACCTTTGCCCGCTTACCTGTCATCACCAATCCCGGTTCGGTAATGTGCACCCCCCCGGTCAACGTGCCCTCCCGGGTGGTCAGATCGATTGTCGCCCGTTCTGCCCCAAACGACCGATTTCCCTGATCGATTCGCACCTCCCCAATCAGGCTCGCCTCACCCGCCACCAGGTATTCGACCCGCCTCGCACTCATCTCGATCGGATAGGTGTTGTCGTCAATGCTCAGCGGATGCGGGAAAACCGGTCGCAGGTAAGCACCGGAGCAATAGGCAGGCAGGTCAGCCGCAATCTCATTGGGCAACGCATCGCGGTGGCGCCAGTAATTCGCGGCAAGCGAACCGTTACCAGCGTACGCGTCTGTCGGTATCGTTGTGGCATTCGCCACCCGATGGCCGGTGGCCGGCTCGACAGATTCGCTGCAGAGCCGTCCCTCCTCCGCCTCTCCCCCACAGGCTGATTGCGCAGCCAGTAGCATTGGGCCACATAACAATGTAGCCACCCCGGAAAAGATAACGAGCGAAGCACGCCTCGGCAGTTTCAACATCGCGCGGATAATAAGGGATTTGCCGCTGTGGTAATAATGGGATCGCGCCTGCGTCATAATGATGCCGGTGGAGACTGCATTCACACGATGGATCTCAGCAGCACTCGGAGAACTCGGGTGCAGCCGCGGTTTCGCGCAACAGCCTCTCAAGGTGGAAGCAAGCTTCCGCCGTTTTTACCGGATAACACCACACGACCAGGCCATATCGTCCGACCAAAGTCATGTAGAGCGACAGACTTATGTCGAGCGACGGAGTTTTGTCGCGCGACAGACTTATGTCGCCATGCACTCACCGCCCGAACATGAAAACAACTCCCAGTTCGCCAAACTGGCCGAGGTTTTTACCGACCACGGGGTACCCGTGCCAACGATCTGTGCCAGCAACCAGCCACTGGGCTATTTTCTTCTGACGGATTTAGGCACCCGGGACCTCCGTGAAGCCTATGCTGACCACGATACAGAAGCGGCACTGACAGCCGCCATCGATACCCTCGTGAACATCCAGGCCATTCACCACCCGGCGATAGGGCTTTACGAGCCCGATCGTTTTCGAGCCGAACTCAAGATATTTCGCGAATGGTTTGTCGAGGGGCTCCTGGCGATTCCATTTCCCGACTCGCAACTTCATTCCGCGTTCGATGTGCTGATCCAGGCAACGCAAGATCAACCCCAGTGCTGCGTGCACCGTGATTTTCACTGCAAGAACCTCCTCTACGCACGAGACGGTCAATTCGGCGTCGTCGATTTTCAGGACGCTCTCCTAGGTCCGGTCAGCTACGATCTGGCATCGCTCCTGCGCGATTGTTATCACCGCTTCTCGGCGTCGGAAATCGCCCACTGGCGCAAATATTATCTGGCGAGGACGCCATTCGATCTGGACGAGCAACATTTTACCGAATCACTGGATTTTTCGGCTGTTCAGCGGCAGTTGAAAGCAATTGGAATTTTCTCCCGGCTGCATCTCCGCGACGCGAGACCCAGCCACTTGGCGGTAATACTTCCGGTGCTGGATGAGTTGATAGAAATGACCGGACAGTATCCGGGGCTGCTCAGCCTGCAGGGGTGGCTTCGCAATATTCGACCCCAGGCAAGCGCCGTGCTCGCAGAACCCAAATGAAAGCGATGATCCTGGCCGCCGGGCGCGGCGAACGGTTGCGGCCATTGACAGACTCGACTCCCAAACCGCTTCTGGAGATTGCGGGTGAGCCATTGATCATCCACCAGATTCGCTGGTTGAGGTCTGCGGGTATCAACGAACTCGTCATCAACCTGCATCATCTCGGCGAACAGATCGAACAGATACTGGGTAGTGGTGAAAGGTTCGGAGTCAATATCCGTTACAGTCGCGAAGCTGAATTGTTGGAAACCGGCGGCGGCGTGGTTAACGCGTTAGGTTTGCTCGGCACCGATCCCTTTGTGATTCTAAACGGTGACATCTACACCGATTTCCCGCTGTCCGATCTACAGGTAAACCTTGCTCACGACGCCGAACTACACCTGGTACTGACCCCAAAACCCGATTTTCGAGAGGCGGGAGACTTCAGTTATGCCAATGGCCGGATCACCGCGAGGGGCAGCGATTACGTGTACTGCGGCATCGCAGTATTGCGGCCTGAGATCTTCGCCGATCGGAAGGTGACGGCTTTTTCTCTACGCGATACCTTCTTCTCAGCCGTCAGGCGCGGCGTGGCCTCCGCTCAGATCTGGCAAGGCTACTGGACGGACATCGGTAGTCTCGAGCAACTCAAAGACGCAAACGCAAACGCATCGGCCGACCCGCTCGAACCATCGACCTGAGCACTCGTTGCAAGAGGGATCCAACGAATCCCTTTTCCCGCGTACGCAGTGCACGATCAATCCACCACCAGCGACCCCAACGCCCGGCTGCAATCCGGCAGCGTCAGCACCCTGCGAGACGCAACTACGCTTGGATCATGCATCCAGGCTCCAAATTGCTGCACAATCGCTGGTTCGGCAAAGCGTTGGGCATTCTGATCTCCGTGGTGTTCGCCCCACGGGATCTGACGCTTACGATTTTCTGGGTTGTGTGCGGTATCGGCATTGGACATGGGTTCGACCTGTGGAGTACACGTTTTCTACACCCCACTCAACTCGGCCGCCTCTGGCGACGGTTAAAGCCAAAAAGTGTGGACTCTCGTCCCAGCATGCAATTCACCTTCGCCGCCATGGGCCGTATCGCCAAGTCTGGCGGCAAGGTGTTACCGGCACATATCGATTACGCAGAGCAACTCATGAGTCGGTTGGGGTTTGGCCGGGTAGACCGCAGGCAGGCGATCGAGTGGTTCAGCGCCGGCAAGGAGCCCGACTTCCCCTTTACAGAAAGTAGTACCCGCCCAGTCCTTCGGGAGATGGTCATCGAATGCATGTGCCGCGCAGCGGCGATTACCGACGATGACAACAGTCGTCAATCGCTTGCCGAATTGGCGACACTGCTCGGTGTTCCGGCACCAACCCTCACCATGACCTACCGGGCTATTGTCGAACTGAACGACGTACCACCGGCGGCGCTGGACGCTGCTTACGAAACGCTCTGTGCCGAACCGGAATGGAACGCCGAAAAAATTAAAAAAGCCTACCGCCGCCTTATCTCCCGGTACCATCCCGACCGCTTAGGCAGCGCCAGCAAGCGAACGGTACGACGGGCAGAGCGGCGTATGGTGGAGCTGCGCGAAGCTCTCGAGACCATCCAATCCTCTAAGTAGATCTCAATATCGCATTGAGCGTGCAAATGAGGGGGGAATTCCGCTAATGTCGTTAATCCCAAGAAGGTGAGATACCAGGCAAATGCACTCCAGGTCAGCAATCTTCTTAGGCCTAAGTTTTCTCGATGCGAAGCGCCAATGTTAGAACGGCTGATCGTCCATATCGGACCCCCCAAAACCGGTTCGAAATCTATCCAGCATGGGCTGCATCTGAACCGCCAATATTTCGCAAAAGGAGGTTTGATCTATCCAGCGGGTCGCTGGCACGGACAGCTCTCGTCCTGGGTACTCGAAGGTGAACCAACCTGTGACTACAACATCGCAGAGCAACGCCCCAACCAAGACGAGAACATTTCAGCAGACGATCAATACGTTTCGGCATTGAAAGCCGAACTGTCGAATAGCGAGTACAAATATGGGTTCTTGTCTTATGAAGGATTCTCGGGTATGCCGATCGCAGCATGGGCTAAGATCAACAATTTCCTGAATGACTGCGCCCGCAAAATCTCGATCCTCGTTTATTGCCGGCATCCACAATCGCTCGCACCAAGTATTTTGGGCGGATACGTAACGACTGGCCTGACCTGTCATTCCAATGATCTAGTTCGTCACTATAAATCAATTCTCAAACCAGTAGTCAAGGTTTTCGGAAAGGAAAACGTAATTTTGCGCGAATTTTCGAAAGAGGTTTTCTATCACGGCGACGTATTATTGGATGCCGTAGCTCAACTGGACAAAAAGCTCGCAGATGAAGCACGTGCAAGCGGATTAGGCGAAGAAATTAGAAACGATAGGCTCTCATATCAAGCATTTCAAATTGCGAAATACCTGCAACCGCAACTCAGATTGTCGGCAAACAGCACTAATCGTCAGCGTTACCTCATATCCCTCTTAGCTATCAAAGGCGACAAACTACAACTTACCAAACATCAAGTAGACGATGTCACAATGTACGCATCACAACACGTTAACTATTTGAAAAAGACCTTTGATTTTGAATTCACCCAACCCGAAAAAATACACTACTACCTGCCAGGAACGGGGCTATCGCCAGAAACTGCAGAATCAATCGCCGCAGCACTAGTACTTGCCGTCGAAAAGACATGACCTATCCGGGAGTCTTCTGCCGACTGCTACGACTAGCCGTAGCGACGTTTCAACCAACCCCTGATTCTTCTCAGCAGCCGACCGTCCTCCTGGCGAGGGTAGCTGCGCGGTAACTGCTGCAATTCGACGCTATCGGCCAATGGATACTTTTTCTGCCAGTACGCCGGTTGTTCCTGCAGCACGAGAGTGGGTGTGGTCATATCTTTCAACAACGTTGTGTTTGCAGGCGTGACGTTCAAGTTCAGCAGTATCAAACCATCCACATCCAGGTCGGTCACCTCACCAAGCCCCCGACTCCCGCTGGCTTGCGCAATCAGTATGACAAGACCTTCACTGCTACGTCCCCGCACCAGCGCAACCGCAGCCCCGGACCGGTTATAAGAATCACATTACCCCGGGGAACCCCTCGGCGCACCGAGCGATGAAGAACCAGCACACGCCCACCCGGTTCTTCCAACCAGATCGCTTCATCATCGACGGCGACTTCAGCTACTTCTTCATCCTGAGCATATTGATTCGAGATAACCCCCACCGGTAGTACCTGCTCACCGCTCATTTCAGCAGAGTCCTCGTCAGCAGGGTCCGTCGCGGCGGCCAACGCGTTCGCCGCCAACAAGCAAATCAACAACAGCCATTTTACCCAACGGTTCACAGGCCAAGTATAGGAAACCTCTGTAGAATACCCAGGTTATGGAACCCTGGATCGCACCTTCCATTCTCGCGGCGGACTTCACCCGTTTGGGCGCCGAGATCAATGAGGTATTGGCCGCTGGTGCGGACATCATCCATTTTGACGTCATGGACAATCATTACGTACCCAACCTCTCTATCGGGCCGCTGGTCCTCAAATCGCTGCGCAAGTCCGGTATCGACTGCGCAATCGACGTTCACCTGATGGTCAAGCCGGTAGAACGCCTCATCGTCGATTTTCTGGATGCCGGCGCAACCATCATCAGCGTTCATCCCGAAACCACCGAACATCTGCATGGAACCTTGAATCTCATCCGCGAAGGTGGTGCTCAACCTGGTGTCGTATTCAATCCGGCCACCCCTCTGGCGTTGTTGGCCGAGGTGATCGAGTTGGTGGATCTGGTGTTGATCATGTCGGTGAACCCGGGTTTTGGCGGCCAGTCGTTCATCGAATCCAGCATTCAGAAGCTCAACGCTGCCCGCGAAATGATCGATGCGAGTGCTCGTGATATTCGTCTCGAAGTCGACGGTGGCATCAAAACAACCAACATCGGACGGGTTGCCGCAGCGGGTGCAGATACCTTCGTCGCAGGCTCTGCCATATTCGAAAGCGACAACTATGCTCAAACCATCCGCGAGATGCGAGCAGCCCTCACCGACGCCACAGCTACCTAGCCTGGATTATTCATGAACAAGCTCGTGTCCTGGCGGCGTCACTATGCCGGCTATCTGTTCGACCTGGATGGCACCCTGGTAGACACGGCTCCCGATATCAGCGCGGCTCTCAATACCGCACTCGAGCACGAGGGTTATCAGCCCGTCAGCGAAGACCATACCCGCCACTGGATTGGCCACGGAGCACGGGTGCTGCTCGAGCAAGCGCTCGATCACCAAAACGAGCCCCACGATGCGGTCGATGGGATGCTCAAAATATTCATTGCCCATTACCAGGAACACATTGCCGATCGCAGCACGCCATACCCCGGGGTAGTGGCTGGTCTCTCGGCGCTCCGCGCTCGCGGGGCAAAGCTCGCCCTG
>Ga0114950_10004989_pt1 | contig 10320 bp, 10 predicted proteins | sample N075metaG_FD_83503 | JGI IMG/M metagenome (GOLD analysis project Ga0114950, IMG submission 83503) | Deep subsurface microbial communities from Kermadec Trench to uncover new lineages of life (NeLLi) - N075 metaG | ecosystem: Environmental > Aquatic > Marine > Ocean trench > Sediment | place... | reverse complement strand
GAGGAGATAATCTCGGCGCCGTAGGCCTCAAGCAACTGCACGCGCTCGGAGCTGACATTCTCCGGCATGACGACGGCAACTTTATAGCCCTTCAGCCGGCCAATCATGGCTAGGGAGATGCCCGTGTTGCCGCTGGTGGGCTCCAGTATGGTCCGGCTGGTGGAAATCTCTCCGTCACGCTCCGCCTGCTCAATCATCTTGAGAGCGATGCGGTCTTTAACGCTGCCGGTGGGGTTCTGCCCTTCCAACTTGGCGAAGATGCGCACGCCCTCTTTGGGACTCATGCGTTGTAGTTCAACGAGGGGAGTGTTGCCGATGGTGTCGATTATGCCTTTGTAGGTGAGCCTAGTAACCATATACCCTGAATCGATCGCGGAGTTACCCGCTCATGATATTACCCCGGGTCCAGGCCAAATCGTATGCCTGAGCCCGTGCCAAGAGGGGCGTCCGTTTTGTGAGACGCCCCCCGCATTTTCGGTCTAGTCCGAGCCTACTGCCGCTGGCTCGTGAGGCTCCGCGATACCGCAAAACACCTCGTAGTCAATCAACTTGGTGACTGTGGGGTTGTCTCCGCACAGCGGACAGTTCGGGTTTCTCTTCAAACGTACTTCGCGGAAGGTCATGCTCAGGGCGTCAATCAGGAGCAACCGTGAACTGAGGGATTCCCCGATGCCCAAGATATACTTCAGGGCCTCGGTGGCTTGGATGCTGCCGACCAAGCCGGTCAGAGCGCCCAGCACGCCAGCCTCGGCGCAGTTGGGAACCATGCCTGGAGGAGGAGGCTCCGGGAACAGGCACCGGTAGCAGCCCTGCCCCGGCAGAAACACGGTGGCCTGGCCGTCGAAGATCAGGATGCTGCCGTCCATCAACGGCTTTTTAAGCAGATAGCAGGCGTCGTTCACCAGATACCGCGTGGCGAAGTTGTCGGCGCCGTTGATCACCAGGTCGTATTGGCTGATGATTTCCATGGCGTTGTGGGACTCCAGGCGTGTCTCGTGGATGACCACGTTCACGTCCGGGTTGTAGGACTTGATATTGTCGTAGGCGGACTGGACCTTGGGCCGGCCCACGTCGGCGGTGTGGTGCAGGATCTGGCGCTGCAGGTTGGACAGTTCGACAACGTCGAAGTCGACGATGCCCACAGTGCCAACCCCGGCCAAAGAAAGGTAGATGGCGGATGGAGAACCCAGTCCTCCGGCGCCTATTATCAGGGCCTTGGAGCCCATCAGGGCCCGCTGACCTTTGCTGCCCACGTCACCCATGATGATGTGGCGGCTATATCTCTTAACTTGCTCCGGCGTGAGCGTTATTGGCTGTTCGGCCATGGAATGAACCCTCCTCTTTCCTTGAACCTTTCGGGAACCCTTTCCGTACGTTTTCCGGTACTAGACAGTCCCGGCGGTCGCGGTTAATCCTCTTGCGCCCTGTGGTTTGGATGTGCCTCGGCCACGATGGGTGCCTAGGCCGGCGATTTGGCAAATAAAAAACCCGCGCTTACCACTTAGGGTGTCTCAAACGAGTGGGCGCAGGCTTAAAGCGTGAAGAACTGTAGCCCGCCCCTATGTGGGCGGACACGTACAAGTGCAGGTTAGTTGATAATTTGATGTGAGCATTAACTTTTCGAGTCTATAGGTGGCAAAAGTCGTTGTCAAGCAAAACTGTGTTTGGTGGATGGCCGCGTCCGGATTATATTTTACAAGTTGGGAGGTTAAAGCGATGATGCCGCCTGTCCGACCAGGCTGGTCTGCCGTTGGGCCAAGTCCGCCACGGTGATGTTGCTGAGTACGTTTCTGATTGAAGCCTCAACGGTCTTCCACACCTCTTGTTGGGCGCAGGTGTGGGAAAAAACGCAATCATGGGGATTGATGAGGCAATCCAGTGGGGAATTGCTGCTGTCCAGGCGTTCCATCACCATGTTGAGATCGATGTCCTTGGGGTCCATGGCCAGGGCATGGCCTCCCTGTGGCCCCCTGCGGCTGGTGACGAAGCCGAACTTGTTCAACGAAGTCATCAGTTGGTCCAAGTAGGCTTCGGGTATGCCCTGTTTGTAGGCAATCACGGACGTCTGGACCGGACCGTCACCATAGTGAAAGGCCAACTCCACCAGCGCCCGCACCCCATAGTCGACTTTCATGGGGATCTTCATCAGGACGTACCTCCAGGCTGGTAAGCCAACTCAAATTATACACCAGCCCGAGCTTGAATCCAAGATTGTTAGCCGGACCAGTCAACAATTAAGGCTAATTTCGGGGCTGTATCACCATATAGGTGCCGAGGCCCTGGGCGATGAGTTTACCGTCTTGGTCCTTGACCTCCATCTCGCCGACTATCACACGGCGTCCGGGGCTGATGATTTTGGCGGTGGCGATTAGTTCGCCCTTTTCCGCAGGGGCAAGGAAGTTTATCTTCATCTCAATGGTGGCAGTTGCTTCACCGGGCTTCAGCAAGGGCCTAACCGCCCGGTAAAACGCGTAGTCGGCCAGGGTGGCCACGATCCCGCCTTGGACCCTTCCGGCCTGCTGCAGGTGTGTCGGGTTAATCGGCATCGTGACGGCGCTTGAACCGTCATCGGGATCGGCCACCCTCATGTCCAAATGTTCGGCGAAGGGAGACTCGTGCCTGAATCCGTTTGGTATGGGCGGTCGATTGGTGGCCAATGGGTCTCCTTGCGGGCAAGTTGAGCGATTCAACAGAGCAGGCCTAGTATACCGCTCCGTATATGATTGGGCGTATTGGGCGGTGACTTGCGCGGGGCTCGGCGAGCGAGTCTATAATAGTTGTGGCGAAATTAGGGCCTACGGGAACGGCGGCGACTTAGGAGCGAATAGGTGAAAGACGGTAGCATTCAGAGGATTACCGGGGCATCCGGTTACGGGCCTTGGTCATGGTAAAAGGGGTCTTGATCGGATTCGGAATCATCATCGTACTGGCTTTGATCCCCATCGTGCACATAGCTGGAATTCCCTTTGGCCCATTCATCGGCGGCTACTACGGGATCTCATCGGCACGGGACAGCCAGGGCTCCCCGGGCCGCAAGGCTTTGGTATTCGGAGTCTGGACCGGCTTCCTGATGCTAATAGTGTTGGCGGTGGCCGCCACGTTCGCCACCGTATATAGCGGAGTCATGCCCCTGCTGATTTGGGGCGGTGTTTCCATATTCACCTTCTACTATGCAAGCATGTCCGGGTTGGGCGCCTGGTACGCGGAGCTGAAGGCCAAGGGCTGACCGGCCCTGGATAAGTCTTCAGCCGCAGGAAAGCCCATCCATGAGTAGAAAATGGCTCTTGTTGGCCGTGGTCACCGTGGGCGTGTTCGTGGCGGTGGTGGGATATGGGGATTTCGGTGGCACGATCGACGAGATTGGCAAACTGCCCGTCCATTATCTGTTCGCCGCATTGGGCTTGGCATCGGTCAACTTTCTACTCCGTTTCCTGCGCTGGGCTTTCTTTCTGAGGGTTTTAAAGATTGACGTCCCGGCCGGCGTAAGCGCGTTGGTGTTTCTCTCCGGTCTCGCAATGTCGATAACACCCGGCAAGGCGGGCGAGTTGGTAAAATGTTACTTGCTCAACAGCCGGACCGGGGTGCCGGTTGGCCGGTCGGCGCCGGTGGTGGTGATGGAGCGGCTGACCGATGTGATCTCCGTGATTATCCTTGGCCTCATGGGATTTGCCCTATTGCCCGCGCCGGTGGTCGCTGTTTTGGCGGTGGCATTGGTGGTCTCGGTGGCCGGGCTGATGTTCCTGGTATCGCGGCGGGCCTCATGGTTGGCTGGCTTGCCCATGCTGTCCCGGTGGAGCAGCTTGCTTCGGGACTCGCAAGAGGGGTTCAGGGAACTGGCGGCGCCCAGGGTGTTGACCGTCGGCGTCATCATCGGCGTCGTGGCCTGGTTCGCCGAAGGCCTGGCTTTGTGGGTAATATTGAAGGGTATTGGGTCCGACATCGCCTTGGCACGGGCGTTGCCCATCTACGCTGCGGCGACTCTGGCCGGGGCGGTCACGGCCCTTCCGGGTGGTCTGGTGGGCACTGAAGGAAGCATGCTGGCCCTTTTGCAACAGAGTGGCGTGGCCCGGGCCGGAGCGTCGGCGGGCACGGTGTTGGTCCGGTTGGTCACGCTGTGGTTCGCCGTGGCGGTTGGGCTAGCGGCACTGCTGGCATTGCGCCGGGTCCCTGTCATTGACAAAGAAATCAACCCACTGACGTCAAATTAAGCCTGGACCAAGGGAAAACTAACCTATTTTGGGCACCGCAGACCAAACCAACGATCCCGTGACTCCCGGCGCCCTGGCTCTTAGCCCTGTGGCGCTGCTGAAGGCATTGCGTCCTCTGCAATGGATCAAGAACGGCCTGGTGTTTTTGCCCTTCGTTTTCGCCGTGGATGTGGCTTGGAGCGCCGATGATTTGGGCGAGGTGCCGGGTCTGCTGTTGAAGCTGCTGCTAGTCGCGCTGGCCTTTTGCGCGCTATCCAGCGCCATCTATCTATTCAACGACCTGATGGACCGTTCCGGAGACCGCCGGCACCCGGTGAAACGGTACCGGGCGGTCGCTTCCGGAAAGGTCAGTATCCCGGTGGCCGCCGCCGTGATGGTTCTGCTGGCTGCCGCTGGAATGGTAGTCATGGTCTTGGTTGAGCCATTGTTGGGGGTTGCAGGAGGCGTGTACGCCCTGGTCAATGTCGGTTATTCCCTGGGACTGAAGCAGATAGTCTTGTTGGATGCTTTCGCCGTTACCAGCGGTTACGTGATCCGGGCGGTGGCTGGGGCGGTGGCCATCGACGTAGCGCCCTCTCCCTGGCTGTTTGTCACCACCGGAGCTGGAGCATTGTTCATTGTTCTGGGGCGTCGTTTCGCCGAGGTCAGGCTGGCCGGAGACTCGGCTGAAGACCAAAGAGCGGTCCTGAAGGATTATGCCGGTCCGTTCATCAACCAGTTATTGATGATTTCCGCCGCAGCGGCGTTGCTGAGCTATACTCTTTATACGGTGGAAGCCGCCAACCTGCCCGATAACAACACCATGCTGTTGACCCTGCCTTTGGTCACGTTCGGACTGTTCCGTTACCTATATCTTTTGAACAACAGCGAACGGGCGGAGGCACCGGAACAGTTGATAATACGCGACCTGCCGCTGGTCTTGGCAATCATCAGTTGGGTTGCCGCGTCCGCGCTAGTCTTGCTGTTAAATAGCTGACGTTGTTTCTACGACATCCGGCCGTAATCAAAATGGGAGCCCCTCGATGACATCTCCAGACCCCGGCGCGACTCAGCCAGTCCCCGCGCCCGTTCCTGGCAGCCAGGCCCGTCAAGGCAGTCCGGTGGTTGCCGTGGTGGCCACCACGCCGGAGACAGCGGTGGCGGACATGGGCCGGGCCATGGACCTGGCGGGAGTCGGCGAGTTTCTTTCGCCGGACATCAAGACCTTGTTGAAAGTGAATATATCCTGGCAGCACTGGTACCCCGCTTGCTCCACTACCCCTTGGCAGATAGAGGGTGTGACGCAGGCCTTGCGGTCCAGGGGTCACACAGACCTGGTGGCGGCCCACAACGGGACGGTGGTGGTGGACTCGTACGAGGGAGAGTTCAAGAACAAGCACAAAGCCGCCCAAGAGAAGATCGGCCTGCCTGACATCCACCTGGATTCCCCGCCCAATAAATGGATCGACTACAAACCCAAGGCGGAGATGCTGGTGCTGGACGACATCTTCCCAGAGGGCATCCAGATACCGGAGATCTTTCCGGGAACGAACATCGTTCATCTGCCGACCATGAAGACCCACGTCTTCACCACGATGACCGGGGCCATGAAGAACGCGTTCGGCGGGCTCCTACATCGCAAACGCCACTGGACCCACTCGGTGATCCATGAGACTTTGACCGACCTTTTGGCGATCCAGAAAGAGATTCACCCTGGATTGTTCGCCGTGATGGACGGAACATTTGCTGGGGACGGACCCGGTCCCAGGGCCATGCGCTGGCACATCAAGGACCGCATCTTGGCCGGCAACGACCAGGTGGCCATCGACGCCGTGGCCGCCAAGATGATGGGCTTCGACCCCATGAGCATCAAGTTCATCCGTCTGGCCCACGAGCGGGGCCTGGGCTGCGGGGAAGTCTCAGAGATAAACGTGGTTGGAGAGGACATCAGCCAGGTGAATTGGCAGTTCACCGGCGTTGAGAACACCTTCGCCAGCCGGGGCCAAAAGCTGATCTACTGGGGGCCGCTGAAGCCGCTGGAAAACATGTTGCTAAGGAGTCCATTAGTCAGTCTGGCATTCCTGGCATCCAATCTGTATCACAACGGCTACTGGCTCAAGACCAAGGGCCGCACCCGCATCAAGGCCGCCTTGGAGACCGAGTGGGGCAAACTGTTCGCGTCGTATTAAACGGCTCGCAAGCCGGTCCGCAATAAACTAAAGAGGTTCATTAAACAGGTATGGATATCGCGATCATTGGGCTGCCCCAAAGCGGCAAGTCCACGGTTTTTAACGCCCTGACGGCAGGCCATTCCACCTCAACGGGCGTGGGCAGCGGTGGAAGCATGCAGGTGGGTGTGGTCAAGGTCATAGACCCCCGGCTGGCGGTGCTGGATGGTATGTACCACCCAAAGAAGGTGATACATGCGGAAATCAAATTCTGGGACCTGCCACCGGTGGACCGGGAGGCGGTATCCGCCAACCAGCTGCTCAGCGGCCGTCAGCGCAACATACTGCAGGCCGCCGATGCGCTACTGGTGGTGGTCCGGGCGTTTGAGGACCCCGCTTTGCTCCACCCCATGGGTGGCGTAGACCCTGGCCGCGACGCCAAAGCCATGCTGGAGGAGTTGGTTCTGGCCGATATGGAGGCCTTGGAGCGGGCTCAGGGGCGGCTCAGTGATGGTGTAAAAAAGGCCAAACCGGCGGAACGGTCCGCCCTCGTTCCTCAATTGGATACTGTTCAGAAAGTACAGGCTGGTCTGGAACAGGGCATCCCCATGAAGTCGCAGACCCTTACTCCGTCGGAGACAGCGGCCTTGGCGGATTTCCAGTTGCTGACCTCCAAACCCGTGGTGATAGTCTTCAACACCGGTGAATCGGAGCGGGCTCCCACATTGGAGGGACTGGGCTTCTCAAATGAGCTGTCCGGCGGGCTGGGCGAGGTTGGCCTTTGCGCCAAATTGGAAGAGGACCTGGCCATGATGGAGCCCGGTGAAGCAGATGAGTTTAGGGAGGCCATGGCCCTGGATGAACCAGCCGTGGAGCGCGTCAAGCAGGTGTGTTACGACACGGTTGGCTTGGTGTCCTTCCTCACCGTGGGAGAAGACGAAGTACGTGCCTGGCCGGTTCCTGGTGGCATCGTGGCCCAGATGGCTGCTGGCACGATCCACACCGACTTTACCCGTGGGTTCATCCGCGCCGAGGTCATCCCCTACGACGACTTGGTCCGCTGCGGAAGCCTGGCCCAAGGCCGCAAAGAAGGGGTCCTCCGCTCCGAGGGCAAGACCTATCAGGTCAAAGACGGCGACGTAATCAACTTTCTGATTAATACCTAGCAGGCGGTCATGAGCGGCCACGCAGACTTAAACATCAGGACGTTTGTTCCCGGCGACCTTGCCCAAGTGCACGAGTTGTTCGCCAGTGGGTTGATGGAGTTCGCCGGAGGCGTTGAACTGGAAGTCCGGAGCTACGTGGACCATTCACTGAGCGACGACCTAGCCGACATACCGCGCCATTATCTGTCCCATCTCCGGGCCAATTTTTGGGTGGTCGAATCCAGTGACTTGGGTATTGTAGGCATCGTCGGCATCCAGCCCAGGGAACTGGAAGAGGAGGCCGAACTGCGCCGTATGAGCGTTTCATCCTCGGTCCGCCGCCAGGGCATCGGCCGTCGGCTGCTGGAGACCACGGAAGATTTTTGCCGGGAAAAGGGTTACCGGCGGATACGCCTGTCCACGGTTGCGATCTTGAAGCCTGCCCTGTCGTTGTACCAGGGATATGGTTACACAACGGTGAAAGAAGAGCCTTACGGAGACCCACCCCACCGGCCGATAACCGTCCATCACCTGGTCAAAGAGTTGTAACCCCTCGGCAGAGCAGCCACGAGCCGCAACAGCGCCCCGGCCGATTCGGCCGGGGCGCTGTTAATGATGCTGTCAGGGCATTGGAAGCCCCAGTTTGAATTGTTTGCTACTTGGCGTGCTTGACGTACTCGAAGGAGTTGGGCAACCGCGTCTCGCTGAAAGAGAACGGAGTCCAATCTGGGTCCAACGCGGGGCCGACCGGCCAGATTCCATCGTAGGCGTACAGGCCAAAGCCCATCACGTTATCGTAGAACCAACCGTAGACGTCCTTTTCCTTTAGCGCCAGTTTAGCCGAGTCCACTTCCTGCAGGGCGTCGGTAATCTTCTCCTGTAGCACCGGGTGCTCGGTGCCGTAACTGAAGGTCGATTGACTGACGTAGTTAGAAGCTCCGATGACCGGAGTCAACCGGGGACCAACTGAGTGACAGGTGACTCCCTGGTACTGCCGAGTGATCAGCGAAGGCCGGATAGTAGCGTAAGGAACGCTTTGGATCTTTACGCTGATTCCGATTGCTTCCCAGTATTGGGCGACCGCTTCACAAGCCTCGACCTCGGCGGGTGCTCCGCGTATGGCCGGAGTCAGTGTGATCGAGAATCCGTCGGGATAACCGGCGTCAGCCAGCAATTGCTTGGCCGCATCCCGATCGAACTCGAAGACCCAGCGTGGGTCTGCCTTGGCTTCGTGGCCCATCCAGTCTCTCAGGGCTATGGGATGTCCGAACCCGGAGAGAAGCGTGTCGACGATGGTCTGGCGATCGATGGAGATGGCCATGGCCTTCTTGACCATAACGGCCTTAGCCCATTCCACCGAGTCAGGGTCTTCGTCGCACGAGACCCAAGCGTTGGTGCAGTCCAGGTGTTCGTAGGGATTGCCGTCTTTGTCCACGCCGTAGGTCTGGCCGTAGATATTCAATCCGGCCTGTCCGGCATTCGGCCAGGCTATGATTGTGGCGCCCTCCACCGCATCGACAGTGGGAATGGTGTCGAAGGCCATCTGGAATGTATCCAGGTTGCCGGTTTGGAAGCCAGCGATCCGGGCGGACTCTTCGGGAATGGTCCAGAGTACCAACTCATCGAAGTAAGGAGTCTGCCTCCAGTGGTCTTGGACCGCCTTGAACCGCCAGAATTCGCCGCTGGAGTGCTCTACGATCTCCCAAGGGCCCGTCGCGGCGATGTCCTTGCTGGCCGCGTCAACGCCCAGTTCCTCGGATTGCTTCTTGCTTGTGATCGAGGTGCTGGTCCCTCCCAGGTGGCGCATCGCTTCGTATGCCACCTCTGGGACCCAGGGCACGCCGGTGTTTAATTTGATGGTGAAATCATCGACGAATTCCTGAGAACCGCCTGCGTTGCCAAGCCAGAAGTTACCAAGGATCGTGGCCCTGGCGAGGAGGGCGCCCTCGTGGAATTCCTTATAGGACCAGAAGACGTCTTCCATCGTCATCAGTCCATAGCCTTTCTGGAACTGAACGTCATCCCGGACCGTTATGGTCCAGGTTAGGAAGTCATCTGAGATGCTCCAATCTGTGGCCAGTAGCGTGCCCGGCTTGTTCGGGGTCAGGTCCCGCTTGATCGCGAACAGCGATTCACCGAAAGTGACGGCCGCGTACTGGACACGCGGGCTGGAAATCAGCCGTGGGTGTCCATCGAATACGCCGGTTTCCGGCACTCCGTAGTTAATCGTGCCAGAGGGCGCTGCCATTGCGGGCGGCGCCTTGGTGGCCTGGACGGCCGCCGTGGGCACGGCTGTGGGCGCGGGTCCGCCACCGGTCGACGGGGTCGTAGTCGCTGGGACTGCTGTGGCGGGTACCGAAGTGGCAACAGGCGCAGAAGTCGCTGTTGCCGAAGACCCGCAAGCGAACAGCAGGGCTACGAACAATAGGACTATCGCCTTGGGCAAATGCTTGGAAATGCGTGGGCTTGAACGCGACATTGGCACGGCTCCTTATCTCTTCCTCAAATATCCAAACAACTAATGCTGATTTCCTAGGATACACTACTTCGCTTGCGGATAGTGCATGGTTTTAGCACTGATGATTTATATGTCACTAGATCAAAAATGTCAATAAGGTTAGCTGTAGGTATCAACTTACTTTTGCGAATCCGTCGTAAATTATTGAAAATTACCAACGTAAACCGTGAAATTATGGCGGCCCATCTGCTGGAATTACGGAATCTGACAGGAATAAATCCATAAAATTGGATTCATCTAAAGGAGATCAAAGGAGTCACCCAAATAGTTGAGCGCCCCGGCAATTCGATGCCGGGGCGCTC
>Ga0114950_10004988_pt1 | contig 10321 bp, 8 predicted proteins | sample N075metaG_FD_83503 | JGI IMG/M metagenome (GOLD analysis project Ga0114950, IMG submission 83503) | Deep subsurface microbial communities from Kermadec Trench to uncover new lineages of life (NeLLi) - N075 metaG | ecosystem: Environmental > Aquatic > Marine > Ocean trench > Sediment | place... | reverse complement strand
CAGCAGTGGCTGACCGAGTGGATTGTCCTGGGCATAAACTGTGGCAAACGGGCCAAGGCAGAGCCCGATCAGTACAAGTTTCTTTTTTAGCGTGTTTAAACTAATCATGGAGTTCACCATTACTATTTTTGTTGTGTAATATCAGTAGACCGCTAGAGTTTCCCTCACCAGCGATATCCGGTGCTCTGTACAACGTGTCAGCATCCCAGCCAAGATTGGCAGGATCTACCTGCTTCCAATTTGAATCATCTCCGCGAAAATAAAGTGTCTGCGCTTGTACCAAATTGCCAAAAGCGACAAGCAACCGGGAAAGAACAACAGGCCCAACCCCGATTATCAACTTTGAACACCCCGTAAATTTCACCTTGATTTCTTTCCTGCCTAACCTAATCAGAGGTTTAACAATGGCTGCATGACCTCGCGTTGCCTGCCTATTGGGTCGTTAATCACCTGAGGAGAATCATTCCAGACCATGGTAGCCCTTGAGGTTGAATCATAGCCTGTCCAATCTGGCAATTTACCCACGTCCGGATTGCCAGTTCTGGCAAAGCCAATGATAGAGTCGCTGATCTTGTCTGCCAGAACGATGGCGCTAGCGCTGCCCATGGTTAAAGGATGACTGCGTACATTGTCAAAAATAAACGGAATATCCAAAGTATGTGGACTCAGAATTCGCCCCTCATCGCCAGCGGATTCCCAGGTCAGATAATACAAATGGGTAGGGCCGCCAGACAATGCAGCACGTCGTTCCGCAATAGTAATAGACGGCATTACATAGCGGGAATCACTGAACACCAGAAAATATATTTCCCAAGGAGGAACATCAGGATTTGCCTGGCGATACACATCGATAACCTCGCGGCTGTTATCCTCACCTACCAGGTTACTTATGCGTGCAAGCATGCTTTGCTCGTCCAGCTCAAAATCAGCGTCATTAGCGAAGTAGGTCATTTCGGTACGATTGGCACCCACGATTACGGGAACATCTGGATTAACCGGTGAAGCATCGGGATAAAACGGATGGTAAGGAAGTACGTCGCCATCCCGCACTGGTGCAAAGTTTCCGCCGAAATCCGGTATATTGGGATCGCTGGTCACCGCATGATAGGCCGCCATCATGTTTCGCAGCGGTACGTCTTGAATTGAACCTATATTCCCCGGTGAAATACCTAGCTTAGCTAGCACCAGCTCCGCCAGTTGGGTCGCCTGATCTCGTTCCGGCAACCGCAAGGTAGCTCCGCTTTCAATCACGGCTCCGTGGAAAAGCCCCTTGGCTGATGGCATACCAAGCAAGGTGGCAACTTTTCTGCCGCCGCCAGATTCGCCGAAGATCATCACCCGTTCTGGATCACCACCGAATTGTTCGATGTTGTCTCGGACCCATTTCAGGCCATGAACAATATCTTGCATGCCTACGGTACCAGACGAGGCGAATGCATCGTCATTCAGATCGCCAAAGTGGGTGAAACCCATCATATTCAGCCGGTGGTTGACGGTGACTACGACCACATCGCCTCGCAAACTGAGGTTAGTGCCATCGTAACGCGGAGAAGAGCCGGAGAGAGTGCGGAATCCACCACCATGACACCAGAACATTACTGGTCGTTTCTGGCCATCATTGAGCCCTTGAGTCCATACGTTCAGTATCAGGCAGTCTTCGCTTTCCCTCCCATCCTGCTGCCTGCCAGTGGCAGGGTCACTCTGTGGCGCGGCAGATCCATAGATCAGCGTATCTTTGGTGCCAGCCCAGGCAACTGGGTTGGTTGGTGGCATAAATCGATTGCTACCGCCGGTATTGCCGCCGTAGGGTATGCCCTTGAAACTTTTAATTCCATTGGTCTGAGTACCCCGAATCTTCCCGAACTTGGTTTCTGCTACTACGTAGGTTTGTTGCCCCAGTGCTGTGCTCGCTGGAAGCAATAAACCAGCGGCAGAACTGAGTTGTAGAAAACGTCTTCGATTGAAGGCAGGTGACGAGGTTTTATGCATTATTGTCTCCTCGGGTGACAAGGGTTTTTAATAGGACTTAGGCTAAGGAACCGGGCCAGCTCCGTCAACTTAAATTAGAGAAGTAGTTGATTTTGCCTATAGCTCAATGTATCGAAAGGGGGATTGTGGGTTCAGATTCGAGCCGTGCCAGGCAAGGATGCTGAGCTCGAGTGTACAGGGAGGCATTTCCAGCGTGCTCAAATCTGAACCCCCAAACCTCCCATCGTCACTGTTGGTCAAGGCTTGTAAGATCCAAAATGAGCTATTACTCCAATTTGGCCACAGTCTGGAATAATTAGTTTCCAGGTTAAAACCTGATCATTCGGGGATCATAGGCGCACGGTTATCACCGGCTGACCTGGCCGCTTGTTGCTGTTTCCGGCGTTGTTCGCCCTTCAGTAGCAATGCCGCGCGGTTGGAATCGTCAACCCGGGCATAAGTATCCCGCCATGATTCGTCATCGCTCCAGTTAAAAGGTGTCCGCGCTGTGGTGGACGGAGTTTCGACGGTGTCAAACAGGTTTACGGCCTGCCGCACAATAGCGAGTTGCATTTTCCTGTCATAGGGTTTGCCGCAGGGATTACCTAAGGGAAAATCCACAAAGAGAAAACGGGGAACGCCACAGTACTCAACGACATCCAGGGCAGAACCCAGAACTACGGTTGCAATGGAATTGGCTTCCAGGTGCCTCGCTACCAGACTCACGGTCTGGTGACAGACGGGTCACAAGGGAACCAGCAACGCCAGGTCTACTTTGTCTCTCTGGCAAAGTGCCAATATTTCGGGGGCATCCGTTTCCTGGGTGTTGCGTTGGCTGTATTCCGTTGGAACCGAGTAGAAAGCCGGAGCAAGTTCACCGACCACCCCTTCCGCTATCAAATGTCTTATTTGCTGAATTGGTAAAAAGGAAGCTACATCCCTGGTGTGGGTGTTTATCTTATCCCAGGACAAGTCGGCGGTATGCATAGAGCTGGGCAACCGCTCAACAGGCGTCGCGATTACCTGTCGTGACTTCCTGGGCGCGCTGTCATCTGGCATTGCTGTGGTGATAATTGCGAGCCGAGATTCACCTAAAGGTTTGGTGGGCCTAGTAAAGGGCGCATTTTCGAAGTGGGCCCATTCATAATCGTTGGTATAGCCCTGAGCGCGATAATAATCTCGGCTACGCTGTCTATAGTTTATAGCTAGATTGGCCATCGTTTATTGCTTTATCACTAAAATGTAATTCACCAAGATAGCCGAATTCAAACCGTGCCCATTCGGGTCACAGAGGATGCAATTTCAATCTGGTAAGCTGAATACATAGAGTGCATTACCGCTCGCCGGATGGCGGATGTCAGGTGCTATAACACGAGGAACGGTGCGCGGGCTCACGCCCCTGGCACCCATCGCCGTGGTTACTGCAATATATTGTTTGCCATCAATGGCAAAGGTTACCGGATGACCCTGCACTGAGGTGCCCAACCGAGTCTCCCACAGAATTTCACCATTTCGTACGTCAAATGCGCGGAAGCGACGATCCAGATCACCCACAAAGACCAGATTGCCGGCAGTGGAAATAGTGCCGGTTAGAAATGCAGCACGTTGTTGATAGCTCCACTTCTGTTCCATACTATCCACATCAAAAGCCGCGAGCTTACCCATGTTGCCATCGGAACCTGGCATTTCAAACCAACGTCTATTTGCGGCAGTGCCACCGGCACCCTCAACCAGGGGAACTTCTCGTGCAGCTATCTCAAGACATGACTGGCTTAGTGGCACAATCAGGGCAGCAGTCGGCTCATGATAGGTCATGGAATGCCAGTCCTTACCACCGGCAGTACTTGGACAAACGGATATCCATTGATCTATCTGTGCATTAGCAATATCGTCACGGTAGGTGACCGCGCCGGTTACAGGATTTATATTGGTAAAAGCGTTTTGAAACACAGTTTCAAGATGGCTTATAAATTCGCCGGTTTCACGGTTGTGTTTCCACAGAATGCCGTGTTTTCCAATAGAAAAAACCAGTTTGTCATCACCGCGATCGATCAGCACACGTTCGAATACTTCATCTAAGTCGAGTGCTTCGGCCGGCACGTGCTGGAAGTACCAGTCCAGTTCGCCGTTTTCAACATTCAAAGCAACTGTAGAGTTAGTAAACAAACCCGCGTCGTAAATGGACAAGCTCCGGCTCGCTGGCATCCAGGGTTTTTGCTGTGCGGTGCCCCAGTAAGTTAATTTTGCATCGGGATCGTAACTACCGGTTATCCAGGTTTCGCCGCCGGCACGAAACAAGTCATCAATATCGCCCCAGGTATCACCACCGGGCTCGGTGGATTTAGCGATAGTATTGAAACGCCAGACCAGCTCGCCGGTATTGGCATCGTGAGCGCTGATAAAACACTCGTCCTCCACATACCGTGAACAACCGGCCAACCCTTGAATGACTTTACCGTCAGCGACTATTGGACCACTTGAATTTTCGAATCCTAGACTATTATCAGCAATCCGTGTTTCCCAAACCGGTTCTCCGGTACGGGCGTCCAGTGCCAGCAGGCGAGCGTCAGTTGTTGCATGGATAATCTTGTCGTCATAAATGGCGATATTGCGCATGTCTTTACTGTCGACGGGGCCCGCATGATGCTCCCAGATCAGCTCGCCGGTTTTACCGTCCAATGCCTGGATTATATTGCTGGGATTTATCAGATAAATGATGCCGTTGTATACCAGGGGAGAGGGCTCTGAGTCGCCTTCGTGCATGTTCCATACCCACTCCAGTCGCAACTCGGAAACATTCTGAGTATTCACCTGGTCCAGTGGGCTGTAGCTCCAGGCCTGGTAGTTGCGCCTGATCATTGGCCAATCACCAGGAGCAGGATTAGTCAGCATGGCATCGGTAATTGGTGTGAAATTCTCAACTGTGCCGGGAAGTATGACACCCACGGGGGTGTCACCAGGCCCGCTCTGCTGGGCAACTACACTGGCTGCTCCGGTAGTATTGGTAGCCAATGGATAATTGGATTCTAAGGAAAGACCGGGATTGGTGGCGGCAACCCCATTGCTGAGCATTACATGGGCAACGATATTGAAGTAGTCAGCATCAGTGATATTTTCATTTCCACTAGGGGGCATATTGGCCTTAATGTTATTGAAAAAATTAACCGGTGATCGCAGCCCCCAGCTACTGATAAACCCTGGGCCACTCAGTATGGGCCCCAGGGCACTGCCTTCCAGGTTGGCGCCATGACAGGTAGCGCAATTACTTGCGTAAGCTTCAGCACCTGCACTAGCTTGAGTCGAGAATGAAGGTGGGTTGTCGCCACTGCAATTAATCAGTAAGGCGAGCGTAACAACAATCGCTAATATCTTTATTATCTTCATAATCAGCCTGCTTTTTTCAGTAGATTAGTCGGGTAAACTAAACACATACAGCGCATTGCCAGCGTCTGGATGCTGAATCTCCGGTGCGATGACTCTAGGTACTGTGCGCGGGCTAGACCCACCCAGAGCAGCAGTCACACCAATGTACTGTTTGCCATCTACGGCAAATACGATGGGGTGGCCTTGCACTGAAGTGCCGAGCCGCGTCTCCCATAAGATTTCACCGTTGGTGACATCATGGGCACGAAAATAGCGATCAAGGTCTCCGACAAAAACTAAATTACCAGCAGTAGACACCGTGCCGGTATGGAACGAAGCGCGTTGTTGGTAATTCCACACTTCCTCTAAGGTATCCACGTCGTAGGCACCCAGTTTGCCCATATTGCCGTCGGAACCTGGCATTTCGAAAAACACTCGGCTGGATGCCAGACCGCCTCCGCCTGCCACCAGCGCAACTTCCCTGGCGGCATTTTCCAAACAAGTTTGACTTAATGGCGCAATAATAATGCCACTGGGTTCATGGTAGGTCATGGAATGCCAGTCTTTACCCCCGGTGCTGCTGGGGCAAACTGGTATCCATTGATCCAGTTCGGCATTAATAATGTCATCTCTATAGGTGATCAAGCCGGTGTCAGGGTCGATGTTAGTGAAGGCATTCTGGAAAACGGTTTCCTTGAAACCGAGGAATTCACCCGTGACGCGGTCGTTTTTCCATAGGATGCCGTGTTTGCCGATCGATAGAACTAACTTCTGATCGCCTCGATCCACCAGCATGCGTTCGAACACTTCATCAATATCCAAGGCCTCGGCAGGCACGTGCTGGAAATACCAGTCAAGTTCGCCGGTATCTACATTCACCGCAACTGTGGAGTTGGAGTAGAGACCTACATCGTCTATGGTCAAATGTCGGCTGACTGTAGACCAGGGCTTCTGTTGTGCGGTGCCCCAGTAAGTAAGATTCAATTCTGGATCATAGCTGCCGGTGATCCAGGTTTCTCCACCTGCTCGAAAAATGTTGTCCAGTCCGCCCCAGGTATCGCCACCTGGGTCGCCAATCTGTGCAATGGTATTGAATTCCCACAACCGCTCACCGGTATTCGCATCATGGGCTGTAAGGTAACAATTCTCTGGAATGTAACGGGCGCAGCCTGCCTGGCCTTGGATTATTTTGCCATCAGCGACGATGGGTCCACTAGAATTCACAAAGCCCTTGCCTACATCGGCCACTATAGTTTCCCAAACTTTCTCACCAGTTCGAGCATCCAATGCCACCAGTCGGGAATCGGTAGTTGCCTGGATTATCTTGTCGTTATAAATAGCAATATTACGCATGTCCTGCCGGTTGGCAGGTCCGGTATGGTGTTCCCAGATTAGCTCGCCGGTTTTGGCATCGAGTGCCTGGATGATATTGCTGGGATTAATCAGGTATATCACGCCACCGTAGACTATCGGCGCAGGTTCGGAATCCCCGTTTTTCATACTCCAGACCCACTCCAGTTTCAGGTCCTTTACATTGCTGGTATTAATTTGATCCAGCGGGCTATAACTATGGGCACCGTAGTCCCGGCGCATCATCGGCCAGTCAGCCGGATCTGGATCCCGCAGTGAGGCATCGGTTACCGGCACAAAATTTTCTACCGTACCCGAAATCACCAGCCCGGTAGGTGCAGGAGGTTGTGGCCGTTGCCGAGCTTGTGCAGGTGCCTGTTCTGCAACGTAGGCGGCAATTTCAATATTGGAGTTTTCAGTTAACTCTGTGCTGCCTCGGATCATGCCATTAGTGGCAAGGACATGGGCCACGATGTTCACATAATCGGTATCGGTCAGATTTTCATTTCCACCTGGGGGCATATTGCTTTTCACATTGGCAACCAGTGATCCAGCCGTTTGCGTTCCCCATTTAGCCAGGAAATCGTCACCGGTTAATAATGGACCCAGTTGAGTCCCTTGCAGATTGCTACCATGGCAAGCGGCACAGTTCGAGGCAAAGGCGTCAGCACCAGCTTCAGCCTGCGCGGCCGTGTAGGTTCTCGGTCCGGGATCAACCGCCACTGTTACCTCACCGGTGGGGTCGCTACACGAGGCAAGAAAACATACACTAATTACAGACGTTAAGAGGATTTTGGCAGGTATTTTTACATTGGAGTTTTTCATTTTGTTTGACCCTACGATTCTGTAAGAAACAACCAACCGCGTAATTCACCGCCCGGATTGTTTTCACTATGGATGACTATATACAGCTCTTCATTGCGTAAGGCTTCGACTTGCTCGGCAGTCAGTTCGAGCTCACCACCAACTTCCCCGGCAGGTAAAGGGGTTGCTTCGAGTGCCCCTATAGGAGGCCCGTTCATGGCTTTGGGGGCATTGTGAACATGGGCTGCTGAAGCAGCGGAACTCATGCCCTCAAAGGATCCATTCACACTCAGTGTCGAACCATTTAACGTCGCAAAGACTTCTCCAACACCGGTAATATCGCGATAAGTTTGTGGTGATACCGGAAGTTCAGATAATCGCGCACGATAGCCAGTTGACTGTGCATTGACTATGGAAACGGTTAAACAGGTAAAAACTATCAGGGATACTAGCTTGGTAATCAATTTCATTGTTGTTCTCGGTTAGGGGATTTTAGTGAACTTCTGATTAATCTGTTATTGGATTTCGCATTATACGCAAAGTGGCCAATTAGCCAATCGGGTAGTTACCTGGTTAATGTGGGTCGATAAGGCCTGAGTAGCGTATTCCACTTAATAATGCCATGTCCTTTTTCCAGGTAGCTATGTCTTCATGGGAAAATTGATGGAGGTCGTTGTGACCACAGGCCCTGGCCATAACCTGCATCAGTTCAACCGAGGCACTGAGGAAATTGTCCAATTGGTGTGCTGACTTATCGACATTGAGTCTTTTTCGCAGCTCAGGTTTTTGCGTAGCAACACCAGATGGGCAGTTATTGGTATTACACATGCGTGCAGCAACACAGCCAATTGCCTGGATCGCGCTATTAGCGATGGCAATGGCATCAGCGCCCAACGCCAGAGCCTTAACGAAATCCATCGGCATCCGCAATCCTCCGGTAATTATCAGCGAGACTTCTCCGGTTACACCCATTTCGTCCAGGTATTTCCGCGCCCTGGCCAGGGCAGGAATTGTAGGTACGCTGATATGATCGCGAAATATTTCCGGTGCAGCACCGGTTCCGCCGCCGCGACCGTCAAGGATGATGTAATCTGCCCCGGCTTGGAGTGCAAACTCAATGTCTTTTTCGATGTGATTCGCGCTGAGTTTGAAGCCCACCGGGATACCGCCGCTGATATTGCGCACTCGCTCGGCAAATTTTCTAAAGTCTTCCACACTGGAAAGATTGCGAAATGTCGGTGGAGATACAGCTGGCATGCCTTCAGGAATGCCGCGAACGAGGGAAATTTTACCCCGGTTTTTTTCACCGGGTAAATGACCGCCAGTACCGGTCTTAGCCCCCTGACCGCCTTTAAAGTGAAATGCTTGTACTTGAGATAATAACGCTTCACTGTAGCCGAACTCGGCGCTTGCCAGTTCATACAAATAACGCGAGTTTTCTGCCTGTTCTTCAGCCAGCATTCCCCCCTCACCGGAACAAATGCCAGTACCCGCTTTTTCGGCACCCCGGGCAAGAGCGACTTTTGCTTCTTCCGAAAGGGACCCAAAGCTCATATCCGACACAAACAAAGGAATTTTCAGTACCAGGGGCTTGTTGGCATTTGGACCAATAATAGTTTCTGTAGAGACTGTTTCTTCTTCCATCAGGGGCTTGGTGGCCATCTGCGCGGTGATTATCTGGATTTCGTCCCAATGAGGCAGTAAATGACGCGGGACTCCCATTGAGGTCATAGGCCCATGATGTCCCATTACCTTCAAGCCTTCCCGCGCGAGTTGATGGATGAGCTCTACCGTGGGTTCCTCAATGGTGGACTTTGCAATGGGGGCGTTGGTCGATGAAGGCTTTACTCCAGGGCCTTCCTTGCCGCGATCATCGCTGTCGAATTGCTTATGAGTACCATCGCAGTAGGGAGTATTACCGGTATGTTTACATTGGCAGAGAAAAGCTTCCTCGTCCTTTTCCGTGGTAAAGGCCCTGGGCTTGAATTCGGTGCCAGCGTGGCTTCCGTCACAGAAAGGTTGATTGCTAGACCGGCCGCAGACACAGTAGTAATACTCCTTGTCTTTTGCGAGCTCAACTTTTATCGGTTTGTTATCTGCGATTATAGGATTGGCCATGGGGTCTCTCTATGTCATACCACTCTTTGATTGAATTAGTTCTACTTGAACGACTCACTGACAACTGAAATTAGAGGCTCGCCAATTCGATGGATCATTTTCACCTCCGGCAGGACCAGTATATTGCGCCTGTTGAGGGAAAGGACACAGGGGACGTTCATTATCGAGTGTGCCATTAGTACTGTGAGTGGCCACTATAGAGTCAGGTGCAACACCATTTTCCACCCAATCCACCAGAGACGGCAATTTGTCCCAGCTATTGGGGCCAGCTCCGCCCCCACAGTGACCCATACCCGGTGCTAGAAACAAGCGTGCATTGTCGGCCGCTTGGTTAAAACTGCCATTGAAAGTGGTGTTTACCATATCGCTGAAGTAGTTTACCGTGGCAGCAGCCACTGACAAAGCATCGGTGAGGCCGTGATAAACAATCAGCTTGCCATTGTTGTTAATAAGAAAACTCTTAAGGTCAGGATCGGTAGCATCCATGATGGAGCTCATTAATTCGGCTTTACCAGCGGTAAAATCATCGATGTTGAAATCCATCCAGTGAAACTCCGGATTCGATCCAGTGGTACGTGGTTGATAATCTATATCATTCAATACCCCAATAGTGACACCTGGATCCTCTTCATAGAACAGATAATTGATATGGTCCCCGGCAGGTCCACGCAACATACCCGGCATCATGCCGTTGCCAGCATGGGGAATGAAAAAGTTT
>Ga0114950_10004987_pt1 | contig 10321 bp, 10 predicted proteins | sample N075metaG_FD_83503 | JGI IMG/M metagenome (GOLD analysis project Ga0114950, IMG submission 83503) | Deep subsurface microbial communities from Kermadec Trench to uncover new lineages of life (NeLLi) - N075 metaG | ecosystem: Environmental > Aquatic > Marine > Ocean trench > Sediment | place... | reverse complement strand
TAAGCTGGAAAGCTGGCGCAATATCACTTTTGATACTTACCGAGGGCTTCTTTGCTTCAAGAAAAAACTTTCGTTGCCCACCTATCCGAAAGCAATAGTCAGGCGCTTTTGTATAGCCACCGATCTTGATTGCGTCCTCATGAATGACGTCTTTGTAAGCATCTGCATACCCTGCTTCATTATCAATATCCCAACCCAATGCTTTGAAAAAAGGATCAAGAAACTCTCGGCGCAACTCAGTTTCGTTATAGCCAGCAGATTTGTAGTGTTCCAGATGACTGTCAAAAGTGTCGATCAGGCGTTTGACTGAGTCAGGTGCTGGCATATTTAGGCTACCGAGTGAGGATAAGTCATTAAATCGAGATATATTGAATAATATAGCGCATTGATAAAAAGCTACAGCATAACAAAGCTGAGTAAGGCGACAACGCTGGTCACCAGGCCCAGGAGTGTCATGTAGCTGATACCAATGACGCCAAACTTGAGGAAGGTGAAAAACCAGTTCTGTTGATAGACGTGGCGCAGGGATACAAAAAGGTAAATGGGCATCCAGATCGCCATTGCGATTACCAGCCATTCGGCAGCGTTACCTGCAAAAACAGCGCCGCGCTCTTTCAACAACCCCTCGGCAAGACTCAATAACAGCATCAGCATCAGGGTGACAAACAGGAATGCGTGGTTGTGCAGGGCGAAAATCAGGTGTTCCACGTAAAAACGCTTGGCAAACAGGTACCAGAACTTGAATATCATGGCGACCGCTGGCAGCAGAATGAACATCATCGCCGGCAGAACATCGAAAACCTGCTCGATGATCAGGTTCGGGTTCTGGTTAATCCGTTGTGCTTTATCAGGCGAATTCTCAACCTCATTATTGAGCCAGTCATTCACCCATGCAGGCAGCCACCTGATATCAATCGGATTGGTCTCTCTATCCCAGGGCTCCTCGTTAAACTGGATGTCGCCCTTATCAAACCAGGTCTCATCAATCTCATCTGTTTGTTTATGGACTTCGATGTCGCCCAGTTCAAAATCAAACTTCCCTTTGACGCTCCTGGGAACTTGATCCATCGCATCTTTGACCTCTTGCAAGGCCTCATCGTCGGCAGGAACCAAACTGATCACTGTTTCGCCATCTGCCCTTTGACTGGTCGAGGTGGTGATCGCATTGTTCGATAACGTTGCGGCCAGCAGGAAAAACGCGATGCTTGAAAACAGGTACAGGCGCATTGGCGGGGTGTAACGAAATCGCCTTCCTTCAAGGTAATCCTGGGTCAGGCGGCCCGGTTTGAACAGCAGTGGCTTCATGGTGCGGGCAAAGCGCGAATCCAGGTCCAGGAAATCGGACATGAGCTCGCGTAACAGTGCCGGGAAAAAGCGCAAGAAATTGCGGTCAGGCTGCCCGCAGTAATAACAAAACGGCCCTTTCAGCCCAGTGCCGCAGTTCAGGCAGGCAGGGGAGCCAGCGAGCCGCTCCGGCCGCATGGTCAGGGCTTTATCAGGCTCGACCTGGATGTCATCACCGGGCTCGAAAGTGATGTCGGTATGTTCTTCGTTTTCACTCATCAGCGTAAAATATCAGGGCTTGTTAACAGCCCCTAACTCAACATTCCTTTAGCGCGCATCCAGCCTACGGTATCAATCAGCAATTCGTGTACAGGCGTGAAACGATATTTCAGTTCTTTGATTGCTTTCGAAGAATCACATTTGATATGCCGGGTAATCACGGCTGTGCTCTCGGGTGTGAGATCCGGCTCTTTTCCCGTGAACGCGGCGATGCCGACATACACCCTGGCTGCCAGTTTCAGCAGCCAGGCAGGCGTGGATCGGCCGGGAACTTTTTTATCCAGGATCTCGCCGGTCATCTTCACCACCTCCAGGAACATTGTATCTTCACCACCGAGCAGGTAATTGTGGCCAGTCTGCCCATGGTGAAATGCCTGGATATGCGCCCGTGCGATCTCCCGAACATCGCAAAAAGCACCGCCACCGGGCGGAACACCAGGTAACTTGTTTTGGTTAACCAGGCTTATCACCCTGGACCAGTTCCAACGGTCACCAGGGCCGAGAATATGCGCAGGATTGACAATAACCGCGTCTATTCGCTGGCCCTTCACAGCCTCTTTTATGATGAGTTCGGCGGCGTACTTGGTCCGTACATAATTTATCCAGTCCGCGTTCTCGAGACGCGGACATTCTTCGGTGAGAACCCCCTGTCCAAAGCCCCAGACGATAAAGCTGGAAGTATGCACCAGTCTTTTTGCTCCTGAGCTTATTGCCGCTTCGAGCACATTACGTGTTCCGTCAATGTTGACGCGGGTCTGGGTGTCGTTTTTTGGCGCCCACATGTTGGTGCTGGCCGCGACATGGAATACACAGTCGAGCCCGCCGGGCATCGCATTCTGAACACTGCTTGCATCAGTGATGTCGCCTTGCACCAGCCTGATTCCAAGATCCTGAATATCTTCGAGCGGGGAGTTTTTGCGCACCAGCGCGGTAACTTCCCACCCCTGTTCTACCAGCTGGTGTACCAGGTTCATTCCGACAAATCCGGATGCCCCGGTCACAAATGCATGCAAACTCATACTGCTCCAAGCCTCATGTACAATTCAGAATTACGCTCAAGATCTGATGATGACCAGTATAACAAGCAAAAAAAATCATCCTGCCGAAATTCGCCGAACACTTGAACTGGCTACGCCGGTAATGATTGGCCTGGTAGCCAGTTTCGGTATGAATTTTGTAGATACCGTGATGGCAGGCAGGCTGGCGGAAAAGGATGTGGCACTTGCGGCATTAGCCACTGGCGGTGCGGTCTGGTCGGCTGTTTTGATGTTCACCCTTGGCATCCTGATGGCGATTCAGCCTACGGTTGCGCAACTAAATGGGGCAGGGCGTAAGCGCGAGGCTGGCGCTGCTACGCGTCAGGCCATGTGGCTGGCAATCGCCATGGGTTTCCCATTCTTTTTCCTCATGCAACAGGGCGGGGACATTTTGCGTGCATTGGGTGTTGAGTCCAGCATTATTCCTGTTGCCGATGGCTACCTTCAAGCAATTTCCTGGGGCGCGCCTGGAATGTGCCTGGTGTTCTTGCTGAGGTTTTTCAGTGAGGGAACAGGTCATACCAAACCAACCATGTATATCGGATTGCTGGGTGTTGCATTGAATGTTCCGCTTAACTGGGTACTGATGTTTGGCAAATTCGGCCTGCCGGCCCTTGGCGCAAAGGGTTGTGGTTATGCCACTTCAATTGTGATTTGGTTGCAAGTTTTGCTGCTTCTGGCTTACATCCGGCAGCATCCTCATTTTCGCGACTTTGATGTCTTCTCCCAATGGGACTGGCCTCAAGCTGAACGTATCAAGGAATTGTTGCATGTCGGTGTCCCTATTGCGGTCACTATTTTTGTCGAAGGAAGTATTTTCGTTGGCGCGGCCATCCTGATCGGAAGACTGGGACCGGTACCCACCGCAGGTCACCTGGTGGCGATCAATTTCTCTGCGCTGGTATTCATGATTCCACTTGGCATGTCCAGCGCAGTCACCACCCGGGTGGGCAATGCAATTGGTCGCGGTGACCCGGTTGCAGCCCGGTATGCGGGGCTTATTGGTTTGCTCATTGTCATGTGCACGCAGATCATCAGCGCCACAGTGATGATCACGTTCCCTGCCTGGGTGGTAGGCATTTATACCAGCGACCCGGCCATAGCGGCAGTGGCGGTGACGTTGTTGTTCTATGCGGCAATTTTCCAGTTCCCGGACGGGTTCCAGATTTGCTCGGCAGGTGCGCTTCGAGGACTCAAAGATACTAAAGTGCCGATGGTCTACAACATCATTTCCTACTGGCTGATTGGTATGAGTCTTGGCTACTACCTGACTTTCCCCATGCAACTGGGGCCTTCGGGAATGTGGATGGGAATGATTGCCGGCCTGACCACCGGAGCGATATTGATGACCAGCAGGTTTCTGCGCAGAAGTTCTGAATTGATAGAAACAATGGGGTCAACCAGGTAAAGGGGTCAGGTAAAGGGGTCAGGTTGAATTAACCTAATTCAACCTGACCCCTTTAAGACCCGAATTAACCTAATTCAACCTGACCCCTTTAAGACCCTTTAAGGTAGTCTTAACCGTTTTTTTCCATTTCTTTAAAGCGCCGTTCAAGTTCAGCAATCCGTTGCTGGCGGTGGCTGAGTTCGTCTGTTTTTAAAGCGGACTCATCATTGGCTTCCTTGACTTCACCACCAAACTTTGCAAATAAAACAGCCAGTAAAATGTAGACAATACCGGTGGCAATGATTTGGATGAACAGGCCAAAAACAAACAAACCCCTGATTGCCCATACATTCCAGCCCAGTTTTTGGGCCAGTCCGGTGCAAACACCGGCAAGCAATGAGCCTGCCGGCCTGTTGTCAGCAGAACCGTGGTCTGACGGATGATTTGAAGTCACCAATCAAGCCTCTTCGGTTTGTGCCTGGTCAGCCTTGACGGGCTTGCCTGAGATTCTTGCCTTAAGTACTTCAAGTTCTGCCTCAATAGCAGGGTCGTTCACCTGGAGTTCTGCTTCCCAGATTGCGGGAGAGGTTCCACCGACTTCGTATGAGCGAACCCTGGCTTCAAGACGTTCAACCTGTGATTGCAAGCGGTCAAAGCGGCCCATCGCCTGCTGAATTTTGCGCTCATTGCGCGAAAGCTGAACTTCTTTCCGGCTTGCAAGCGGTCGTGAACTCCGCCTCTGGCACAATTCCTTCAGCTTCATCTTGGCTTGTGCGAGTTTTCCCTTGAGCGTCGTCATGTCCTGCTCAAGGTGCGAAATACGGTCAGTAAGTAAACTATGATCATCGCGTGCCGATTCCAGGGTGTCAGTTAACTCGGCTTTCGCATTCAAGGCTGCGCGGGCAAGATCATCCCGGTCCGTGGCAACGGCTTTTTCAGCACGTTCCTGCCACTCGATGATTTCGCTTTCCAGGTTACGTGCGACCCTTTCCAGATGAGTCTGCTCGGCCAGCAGGTCCGCACAGGCGAGGCGTGCATCTTCTGCGGCATCTTCCATTTCGCGAATCAATGCGCGTAAAAGTTTTTCCGGGTTTTCTGCTTTTTCGAGCAACGAATTAACGTTTGCTGCAATGACGTAGCGAATTCTTGAAATGGCTCCCATGAATATGACTCCTTTGTCTGATGGCTTAATACCTTCTTAGATGCAGATTTCATGCCAATGAAGAATGTAGTAATAAAAACAAACACATATGCTTTATTCGTTGTGAAAACCAGGCTTGTCGGTGGCGTGTTTGACAACAATTTGGCATGGTTAAAGACGAAAAAAATGTCATAGAGCATCACAAACGGATTCGACCATGACGTTTGGGTGTTTGTCCTACACACCCAGGCTTCATACAATAGGGGATTATTCAATTCGGAAATTCGTATGGCTGAACAACGTTCACTTCTGGTCCGGTCCTGGTTAGGGCTTTGGCATTTTGTTGATGGAGCACGGAAAGTTTTCCTGAACCTGCTATTCGTGCTGTTCATGTACCTGCTGTTTATCCTGGTATTGCAATCCGACCAGCCACTTACCATGCGCGGCGATACCACACTGGTTCTCAGGCCATATGGAAACGTTGTCGAGGAGTACAGCCATAGCGCCTTTGATCGCGCCTTGCAGCAAGCGACCAGTGATGTTCCGCAAGAGACACGCTTACGCGACCTGATTGGTGCTGTAGATCTGGCGACCACTGACAGCCGTATCTCGCAGATGGTGATTGACACGGACTATCTCTGGAAAATTGGCCTGTCTTCATTGCAGGACCTTGAATATGCAATCAACAAATTTAAAGCTTCCGGCAAGCCGGTAATCGCGCTGGCTGACGCGATGGGCCAGCACCAGTATTACCTGGCTGCCTTGGCAGACGAAGTGTGGCTAAATCCAAATGGAGTTGTGTGGATTGATGGTTATTCCAATTTCCGTCATTTCTATCGCGAGGGTCTGGAAAAGCTTGAGGTTGAAATTAACCTGTTTCGGGTTGGTGAATACAAGTCGGCGATGGAGCCATATATCAGGGACGATATGTCGCCCGATGCCAAAGAGGCTGCAAGGTTCTGGATGGCCAGCCTGTGGCAGCAATACCTTGAAGGGGTCTCGCGGAACCGGGGGATTCCCCTTTCTACCCTGAGCGAAGCAATCGATGATTTCGCCAACCGGATTGAAGCAAACAATGGGGATTTTGCGGGTTTCGCGCTGGAATTAGGTCTGGTTGATCGCCTGATTAGTCGGCCCGAAGCACGCCAGGAACTGGCATTGAAAGGTGCTTCCAACAATGCCGGGGACAGTTTCAGGGCGGTTGGAGTAGCGCACTATCTGCAGATTTCCGGCTTTAACAAAGACCGGACCAATGGCGCCAACATTCAAGTTGTTGTGGCCGAGGGCGAGATTACACGCGGACAGCGAACCGCTGGCCGTATCGGGGCAGAGACCACAGCTGCTGAACTGCGTGCTGCAGGACGTGATACCGATGTTTCAGCGGTCATATTACGCATTAACAGTCCGGGTGGGGACGCTTTTGCCGCCGAGGTGATTCGCCGCGAGGTCCAGGCTTTAACCGACGGTGGTACCACCGTGGTGGTTTCAATGGGTGATGTTGCTGCTTCTGGCGGTTACTGGATTGCAATGGGTGCTGATGAGGTTTGGGCCAACCCGGCAACCATTACCGGATCAATCGGTGTCTACGGAATGGTTCCGACATTTTCAAACACCCTGGCCAACCTGGGAATCCACGCTGACGGGATTGGCACCACGGCGCTAGCCGGCAAGTTGCGGATCGACCGGCCGCTGGACCCGGATCTAAAACGTATTTTCCAGAGCAGTATCGAACACACTTACGATGATTTTCTTGAACTGGTGCTGCAGGCAAGACCATTTCAAACCAAAGAGGAAGTCAACGAAGTTGCCCGCGGCAGGGTTTGGAGTGGCTTACAGGCAGCGGAACACCGGTTAATTGATCAGATTGGATCGCTGCAGGACGCGATTGGCGCAGCTGCCCGGATAGCAGGGTTAGGAGATAACTACACAGTCCGGTGGACAGAGCCGGAGCTTTCGACCATTGAACGGCTGCTGCTGGAAATAGCTTCCGGGGTGATGTCCAAATTAAATTTTGACCGGTCCGGTTCCGAGTTGATTCGCACCACTTTCCTACAAAACCTGCTTGAAGACCTGCGGGTTCTTACGCGCGGAGAACAGGGCTTAACGGTGGCGGCGCATTGTCTTTGCGGTATTGAATAGGGCCTGTTGATGACTGCTATTTACAAATTTGCATAATTCGCCTACGGGACTTTTCGGTGGCACTGGAGGTAAAGTGTTTCAGAGTTGTCCTTGCACGTGCGTTATGCATTAACAGGTATTCGCTGTTCTCCGGGTAAAGCTTTACCCGCCACATCTGGACAGTAATGCTGGTACACAATCGAGCGGCCATAAGCTCGAATAGTATTTCAGCCTCGATTGCCTGAATCGGTAAGACTTGGTTATAGCCGTCGATAAAATGCACAGCCTGGCCAAGTGGGTCGCCGGTCTCACCCAGGTGATAAGCGGAGGCAATGGCCAGATCCATGATCAGAGGCGTATGAACCATGTCGCCAAAATCTATTACTCCGGAGACCGCTTGAGGTGTTGTCTCACTAATCACAATGTTGCCGCAATTCAAGTCCGAATGAATGACCTGAGAGCGAAGCCCCGCGATTATCGGAAGGACTTTTTGTTCAAAGTTTCCAAGGGATTTATTGACTAGCTCCCGAAGAGACCGCTGTTCTATGTGTGGCAGTAGTTCCCGCAGTTCTGCTGCGTTTTTCAAGTCCCATAAAAGATGATGATTTGCCGCAGGGTGTGAGAAATCTTTTAGTGCAAGTCCAAGTCGTGCCAGTACTCGTCCTGTTTGCTGGAGCAGGTCGGGACCGACCTGGGTTTCATCAATAATCTGGCCCTCCAGCCAGCTGATCAAGCGGACCATATGCCTGCAACCGGCTTTATCTTCAACCGTACAATAGTCCTCTCCATTGAGGTCGGTGATGGTACGGGGTACAGGTAATCCGGGGTCAGTGAGTGCGATATGTTCCAAAGCGCGGGTTTGGAAATCAATTACCTCGGGACGTTCAAGCGCATTGGAGATTTTTAATACAAATTGTTTGCCCTCATTGCTACGTAGCCGAAAATTCTGATCCTGGTAGCTGTAAAGGGGGCTCGCTGAAACTTCCAGCCCGTAGTGATTGCTCGTGATAAGGACAGCCTCATCAGTCGAAAAATCAGGTGACGCAGAGCTTAGTAAAGTATCAGGGTAGGATTGCATCTAAAATCGACTCGAGGCTGGTTTCTATCTTGATCTTGTTACATCCGGGAGACCACTGTGCAGGAACCAGTTCTCACGGGTTGCGTCATAGCGCCATTCCTGTGGATCGATCAGGGTCTTTTCAACCGCACGATTCTTGCTAAATAACCTGATTTCCACCACCTGTCTGAAGCCCAGGCCATTATTGACCGGGGTCGCGGAACGGACCTGGTATTTCGTAACCCGGAATAAGCGCAAGCGGTCCATGTCCAGCCGGGTTACCGGGTCATTTTCCAGGTACTCCTTGGCCAGAAAATCCAAGGCCCCATCCCATTGGCTCCAGCGAATGAATTGCTCATACTGTTTCAAAGTTTCTTCCAGCGACTTGTCCTGTTTGCTGGTCGATGCGCAGCCGGAAAAAACAAGCGTAGCCATTAGCATGATGGCGAGAGGTACAGCGAATTGGAAACGGATTTTCATATTGATTTCCTGGCAGAATCGGGGGCCCAGAAGGCAGCGTTGATTATTCCACAAATTAGCGCACTTATGATGCTAGGGAACCTCTGATCTATTCATTAACTTGTATCTGGACATTTTGAATCACAATCTACTTCGCCCAGAATAAATCAGAGGTTCCCTAGGCAAAATAATGATCCCACAATACCGCGCTCCAGCAAATGGCAATTAACAGCAGGGAAAACATGACGGCTGCCGAGCCCATATCTTTAGCCCTGCCTGCCAGTTCGTGCAATTCGTCGCCGATCCGATCCACGGTGTTTTCAATGGCACTGTTCAATAGTTCAACAATGAGCAAAATCAACAGTGGAATGACCAGCACCAGCCATTGGTAAACATTTTCTGCCAGCCAGAACGAAGCGACAGTCAACATCACCGCAAGTGCAATTTCCTGGCGAAACGCTGCTTCGTGAATGTACGCGGCCTTGATTCCCTTCAAGGAATAGCCAGTCGCATCAATTATTCGCGATATGCCGCTTGTGCCCGGTTTCATGGATTATTTTCCATTGTTACATTAGTTTTCTAAATTCGCTTCCATGCTAACATCCGCGCATCTTCCAGCGTTAAAAACCGGTATAAAGATGCTTAAAATCGCCTCCTGGAACGTGAATTCACTCAATGTCAGATTGCCCCATGTGCTGGCATGGTGCAGCGTGGCATCTCCGGATATCCTGGCCTTGCAGGAAACCAAGCTTCCGGATGAACGTTTTCCATCGGATGAATTATTGCAGGCTGGATATCACACGCTATTTTCGGGGCAGAAAACCTACAACGGAGTTGCCATTCTCAGCAAAGAGAAGGGCAGAGATATGGTCACCGACGTTGCCGGCCTTGATGACCCCCAACGCCGAATTCTCGCTGCCACTTATGGTGATGTACGGGTGATTGATTTGTACGTGGTCAACGGCTCGGAAGTGGGATCTGAAAAATTTGCCTACAAGATGCACTGGCTGCAGAAAGTAACCAAATTTGTGGCCGGTGAAATTTCGACCTATGAGAATGTCATTGTGCTGGGTGATTTCAACATTGCCCCTGATGACCGCGATGTCCACGACCCCGAAGACTGGAAAGGAAAAATCCTGTGCAGTGACCAGGAGCGTGATGCGCTGGAAAACATGATGGACCTGGGACTATGCGATACATTCCGTCAGTTTGACCAGCAAGAAAGAACCTGGAGCTGGTGGGATTACCGCATGAACGCCTTCCGCCGAAAAATGGGCCTTCGCATTGACCTCGTATTGGCTTCGAAGAGAATGTCCGAGAAGTGTTCAGCCGCCTATATCGACCGTGAACCCCGCACCCAGGAACGCCCGTCCGATCACACACCGGTGATAGCTGAATTCAGTTAGTTCTCCTGGCAGGCCCGGTATGGACCCGCCAGGGGCCAAGGGTTATTCAGGTTTACGAAACCTTAGCGTCATGCGGTTTGACTCACCAATAGCAAGCATTGCTGCTTTCAACTCTTCATTGTCACCACTGGTGGCCAGCGTGGGAGGCAGGCG
>Ga0114950_10004985_pt1 | contig 10322 bp, 8 predicted proteins | sample N075metaG_FD_83503 | JGI IMG/M metagenome (GOLD analysis project Ga0114950, IMG submission 83503) | Deep subsurface microbial communities from Kermadec Trench to uncover new lineages of life (NeLLi) - N075 metaG | ecosystem: Environmental > Aquatic > Marine > Ocean trench > Sediment | place... | reverse complement strand
CCGGAGGCGAACCCCTTTGATCTGAACGGCGGTACCTTTGTCGGCGGCGACACGATCTACGAGCGGTGGTGCGACGAGGCGGCAAACACCTGTGGTGAGGATGAAGAAGATCTTGGGTGGGCAGGTCCCGACAACAGTGCTTGGGATCTGGATCAGCAGAACGTGATTTTTTCTCCGTTGGCGCAGGGTGGCTTTCGGGTCACCAGCACCGGCAGCGGGTTCATGGCGGATTCCGGCATCAGCGGCTCGTTCTCGGACAGTAATTACAACGGTCAGGGCATCAACATCGAGGTCCTGGCGAAGCAGGCCGTCGGCAAGGACGGAAAAGGCGCGCCGGGTGTGGCGCTGGTTTACTGGTACAGCTTTGATGCTGGCGGGTTCCCGTTCTTCGCCTTCGGCGTGGGCGATGTTGTGGGCGATACCATCAGCGTGGACATGTTGTTTGACCATGACGGTAATGGCCCGTTCTTCGGGCCCGACTGGGATGCCGGTCAGTTCGAGGCTGCGGACTTCGTCAGCGCGACGATTACGGCAACTGATTGTGACAACCTGCTGTTCAGCTTTAACCCGGACGATCCCGGCACCTATCCCGCGCACCCGATGATAATGGCACGGCTCACGGATGTGGCCGGGGTTCCCTGTCCAGCGCTGGCGGCGGGCAAGTTACCGGCGGCACCCGCGCAGCGCCCGTCAAGCGAGAAGGGATTTTTCATCAGCGATGGCATGAGCGGATCGTTCTACGATCCGGCGTTCAATGGCCAGGGGATCAACACGGAGATCCTGGTCGGGCAGTCTTCCACCAAAGGCGATTCACCCGGGGTCGTGCTGCTGTACTGGTACAGCTTCGATCCCTCGGGTTTCCCGTTCTTCGCCTTTGGCGTTGGCAGCTTCACCGGTGACACGATGACGGTGGATATGCTGATCGATTACGACGGCACCGGGCCGTTCTTCGGGCCGTCGTGGGATGTTGATCAGTTGGTGCTGGTGCCCTTCGCTACGGTGACGATCGTCTGGTCGGGTTGCAATGTGGGGGCCATGTCATTTGTGATGGAGGCTGCGTTTGCGGCCGCATTCGCCGCCCACCCCATGGATCTGGAGCGTCTGACCAGTATTGCCGGGCTGGCCTGTCCCTGACGCGCAGGATCGGCGGGCCGGCCTGCAGGGCCGCTTAACCGGCTTTTTCGAGATCCGCGAGGATCGCGCCGAGGAAACGCGCGGCTTCGCCGCCGGTGGCGGCCCGGTGATCGAAAGTTAAAGAGAGCGGCAACACCGGGGCCTCCGTGGGTTTCCCTTTCACCATCACTACTTCCTTGCGCAGCTTGCCCGCCGCCATGATGGCTACCGTCGGCGGCATGATGATCGGCGTGGCGTAACGTCCGGCAAATTTTCCGAAATTCGAGAGGATGATCGAATAACCTGTGAGATCTTCCGGGGGGATATTCCGGGCGGCGACACCTTCGCGAATCGCATCCAGCCCCTTGCGCAGGGCCTTGGCGTTCTTGCTGCCCACGTCACGCAACACGGGAACGAACAGACCGTCTTGTGTATCCACGGCGATGCCGATGTCCACCTGATCGCGCACATCGATCACGAGGGCGTTGCCGTCGAAGAAAGCGTTGAGCCGTGGTTCGGCTTCCACCCCCGTGGCAATCGCGCGCAGCAGGCGCACGGTGATGTCTTCACCTTCGGCCCAGGCGGAAAGATTGGCGTCATCGAACAGCGTAGTGGGAACCACCTGGGCGTGTGACTGGGCCATGGTGCGTGCCATGGTCCGGCGCGTCCCCTTCACTTGTTTGCCATCGATTGATGGCGTCGCAGAAGCCGTGGGTGTGGCGGGGGCTGCCCCGGTTGTTGACCCGGCTATCGACCCGGCGGTAGACGAAGCCCCCCCTTGCGCGGCTTTTTTAACGTCAGCGGCGGTGATCACGCTACCCGCACCGCTGGCCGTGACCGCGTTCAGGTCCACCTTGAGTTTTCGTGCGATGGCGCGAACCGCGGGCGTGGCTTTGACGCCGCCGGTGGTTGCCCGGGCTTCCTCGCGAACGACCCGGTCGCTGACTTCCACGGAACCCACGACCGTACCCGCGTCTTCCTTGATGGCCTGTTTCTGTACAGCGTCAGCGACCGCGCCTTCCACCTCAAAATCCGCCAGGGGGTGCCCGGTCTCAATGATGTCACCCTTGCCGCCGTACAACTTGACGACCTTGCCGGTGTAGGGTGAGGGAACCTCAACCACCGCCTTGGCCGTTTCCATGGACACGAGCGGCTGGTCCACCTTGACCTCATCACCTTCGGCCACCATCCACTCGACGATTTCCGCGTCGGGCAGCCCTTCACCAAGATCCGGGAGATTGAATGTGTTCATTCCTGCATCCCTTGTAGGAGCGGCTTTCCAGCCGCGATTCCTTGTATTGAATGGGGGGACAGTTACCTCATTTCTTGCTCAAAGTCGATGCCCGCAAGCCAGACACGCAGCAAATGAGGTAACTGTCTCCGAATTAATTCATGACCTGTCCCGTTGTTATGACTCGGCCATCACATCGAGGACCGTTTTCATGATCCGTTTTGTCGAGGGCATGTACTGTTTTTCCATCCGGAACAAGGGCATCACCGTGTCGAAACCGGTCACACGACGTATCGGCGCGAGCAGATGCATGAACGCTTTTTCCGCCAGTTCCGCGGCGATCTCCGCGCCCACACCACAGTGACGCGGCGCTTCGTGCACGATCACGCAACGCCCGGTGCGCTCCACCGATTCCAGAATCCCTTCCATGTCCAGGGGGTAGATCGTCGCCACATCAATGACCTCGGCGCTCACACCCTGCCTCTCAAGTTCCTCCCCCGCTTCCAGGGTTTCCTTGATCATGGCGCCCCATGCCACCAGGGTGATATCCGTGCCGTCGCGCAGGGTATAGATCATGTCCAGGGGCAGTTCTTCCCCGTCGTCGTCCACTTCTTCCTTGTACGAGCGGTAGATGCGTTTCGGTTCCAGAAATACCACCGGGTCCGGGTCGCGAATGGATGCGAGCAACAATCCGTAGGCGCGACCGGGCGAGGAGGGGATGACCACGCGGATGCCGGGCATGTGGGCGAACAGTGCTTCGGTGCTTTCCGAGTGATGTTCCGGCGCGTGGATTCCCCCGCCGTAGGGTGCGCGCAGCACCATGGGGCAGGTGAGTCTGCCGCGGGTACGGGTCCGCATGCGTCCCGCGTGGGAAATCATCTGATCAACGACCGGATAGATGAACCCCATGAACTGGATCTCGGCCACGGGCTTGAGTCCCTGGGCCGCCATGCCGACGCTCATGCCGGCGATCATGTTCTCGGCCAGGGGCGTGTCCGGCACGCGTTCCTTGCCGAATTTCTCCTGCAGCCCCGCGGTCGCCCGAAAGACTCCGCCGTTGATTCCCACGTCTTCGCCAAACACGACGACGGTGTCGTCGTGGGCCATCGCCCATGCCAGGGCCATGGTGACCGCTTCCACCAGCGCGACTTCAGCCATCGTTCATCTCCTTCACGTGCTGGTCACGCTGTTGCTTGAGGGACTCGGGCATGTTGGCGAACATGTAATCGAAAATGGCTTCCGGCGCCTGCACGGGCGTGTTCTCGTACTCCGCTACCGCCGCATCCACTTGTTTGGCGCATTCGGCCTCCAATGCTTCCTGCTGTTTCGCGTCCCATACGCCCTGAGCCTCCAGAAATTTTCGCATTCGCGAAAGGGGTTCCTTGCGTCGGGCTTCTTCGACTTCTGCGTTTTCCCGGTAACGCGTGGCGTCGTCCGCCGTGGTGTGGTCACTCAAGCGGTAAGTCAACGCCTCAATCATCGAGGGCCCGTCGCCCTTGCGCGCGCGCTCGAGGGCCTCCTCCATCGCCCAGCGCACGGCGATCAGGTCGTTGCCGTCTACCTGGACGCCGGGGATGCCCGCGGCAATGGCTTTCTGCGCCAGGGTCTGTGCTGCCGACTGGGCCGAGCGCGGAACAGAAATGGCCCACTGGTTGTTGGACACAACAAAAACCACTGGCAGCTTCCAGGCGCCGGCGAGGTTCATCGCTTCGTAGAACTGTCCTTCCGAGGTGCCACCATCACCAACGACCGTCACGGCGACTCGGGGCTGCCGCAGGTACTTGAAAGCTACGGCTGCGCCGGCGGCATGCAGACATTGGGTCGCGATAGGCACGCACCAGGAGAAGTCATGGGAGGGAACTGAAAAATCGTTGCCACGTTCGTCACCGCCCCAGTAAAGCAGGACATCGCTCATCTTGACGCCGCGATAAAACTGCGCCCCGTACTCGCGATACATCGGGGCCAGGCAATCCTCTTCCCGCATCGCCGCGCCAATTCCCACATGGGTGGCTTCATGGCCGAGCGAGGAGGCGTAGGTGCCGAGTTTGCCCGTGCGCTGCAAGGCAATCGCCTTGGCATCGAACAGCCGCGTAAGCACCATCAGCCGGTACAGGGGGACGAGGTCGGCCGGGTTGTCGGCGAAAGCGGGCAGCTTGCCGCCGGGCAAATCACTATGGGCCTCGCCGTTTTCATCGAGAAACTGGTGGTAGTCGATTTTGAAAGTTGCTGTGACGCTCAAATGCCTGCTCCTGACCTGTCCGCTTGAATTCGCCCGTCGCTGCCTCAAGTCAATGCTTGAGAAGTGTGCCCGTAGTCCAATAGGCGTAGTATCGCGCGCCGGGCGACCGCCGCGAAACTGCTAGAATTAACCGTTTTTGGGCACCCCGGTCTAAACTTCTCAGATCACGGGGTACCTGCGGCGGCGTACATACTAATGCCTGAGCATCCACACGAAAACATCCGACCGCTGGAAAAGGGCATCGAGCTTGATCTCGCTGACCGGACCACCTATAGCGGCTATCTGAGGCTGGACAAGATCCTGAGCGCCCAGAAGCCCCTCAGCGACCCCCCGCACCATGACGAGATGCTGTTTATCGTGATGCATCAGGTGGCGGAGCTGTGGTTCAAGCTCAATCTGCATGAACTGCGGGCCGCTATCGCCCTGATCCAGGAGGGCGATCTGGATCCCTGCCTCAAGATCCTGGCCCGGGTGTCCCAGATCCAGCACCAGCTTTTCGAGGGGTGGGGGGTCCTGGAGACCCTGACGCCGGTGGAGTACGTGGAATTCCGGGATGTCCTGGGCACGGCATCCGGGTTCCAGTCGCTCAGCTACCGCAAGATGGAGTTTCTGCTGGGCAACAAGAACGCAGGGATGCTCGAGGTGTTCGATCATGAACCCGAGGGCCAGCGGGAACTCAGGGACATCCTCGAGAATCCAAGTTTGTATGACGAGTTTCTCCGCCACCTGGCCCGGAGCGGGCTGGATGTGCCGGCCGAGTGCGTGGAACGGGACTGGAGCCAGCCCCACGTACGCAACGCACGCCTGGTCCCGGTGTTCAAGGAGATCTATGAAAACCGCGACAAGCACTGGGGCGCTTATCATATGTGCGAAAAGCTCGTGGATATCGAAGAAAGTTTTCAGCTCTGGCGTTTCCGGCACATGAAAACGGTGGAGCGGTTGATCGGATACAAGCGGGGTACGGGTGGTTCGAGCGGCGTGCCGTTCCTCAAACGTGCCCTGGAACTGACATTTTTTCCTGAATTGTTCGACGTTCGCACCGAGATCGGTACCTGACAGCGTCTCGTGAAAATAGGGAGGTCACGATGACTGAGCAATATGACAATCCCCTGGGTATAGACGGTTTTGAATTTGTGGAATTCGCGTCGCCGGAACCCGCGGCCCTGCACGCGCTGTTCAAGGCACTGGGATTCAGCGCGGTGGGGAAACACAAGACGAAGAACATCACCTTGTACCGTCAGGGTGACTCCAATTTCCTTGTGAACGAAGAACCGGACGGATTTGCCGCCGACTTCGCCAAACAACATGGTCCCTGTGCGCCGGGTTTTTCGATTCGCGTTGCCGATGCCGGAAAGGCCCGCGCCACGGCTTTGGAGAAAGGTGGCGAAGCCATCGATCACAAACCCGACACCGTCGCGATCTGTACGCCGATGATCAAGGGGATCGGTGGTGCCGTGTTGTACCTGGTGGACAAGTACGGCGACAAGGGTTCCGTTTACGAAGATGAATTCGATTTCATCGAGGGCGCCCACGCCCATCCGAAGGGTTATGGGCTGACCTTCATCGATCACCTGACCCATAATGTGTTCTATGGAAATATGGAAAAGGTGGCGGATTTCTACGAGAAACTTTTCAACTTCCGGGAGATCCGTTATTTCGATATCAAGGGTGCCCAGACCGGGCTGGTATCCAAAGCCATGACCGCGCCCGATGAGATGGTGCGGATACCAATCAATGAGTCACCGGATGAGGGTTCTCAAATCAACGAGTACCTGCGTGAGTACAAGGGCGAAGGAATTCAGCATATCGCGCTGTTTACCGACAACATCTACGAGACCATCGAGTCCATTCGATCCCATGACATAGCGTTTCTGGACACGCCGGATACCTATTACGATGTGGTGGACGAACGCATCAAGGGGCACCAGGAAGACGTCCCGCGCATGTTGAATAATGGCATTCTCATCGACTGCGATCGGGATGATCCGTCCAAGATCCTGCTGCAGATTTTTACCAAGAATGTGATTGGTCCGATTTTTTTCGAGGTCATCCAGCGCAAGGGCAATGAGGGATTCGGCGAGGGCAATTTCCAGGCGTTGTTCGAATCCATCGAGCGGGACCAGGTACGCAGGGGCGTCATATGACAGGGAATCGCGGCTGGAAAGCCGCTCCTGCGGGCGAAGCCGCTTCCACGCGCAGGAATCAACAATGAAGAAGTGGATCAGTTTTCCAAGGATTGAAGGCAAGTCCTCGAGGCAGGCCCATGTGGATCTGCCTGAAGGAACCTATGAGCGGGAGTTGGGCAAGGAAGGATTTTTCGGGCCCGCCACCCACATGTACCATTCTCGGCCGCCCACCGGCTGGTCGAGTTTTGAAGGCCCGCTGCAACCGCGCGCTTTTGACACCAACAAGCTGGAACAGGCAGGCAATTCGCCCTGGGACGCGAGCATGTTGATGAGCAATGCGTCGTGCAAATACCGCTACGGCCGGCTCAAGGGCAACATGGATCACCTGGTTCGCAACAGCGATGGCGATGAACTGTTGTTCATCCACCAGGGAACGGGTGACCTGTTCTGCGATTACGGGCACATGGCGATCAAGGAGGGCGACTACGTCATGTTGCCCCGCGGCACCATGTGGCGCATGGATACGGAAGGGATGGAAATGTTGCTGATCGAGGCGACCAATGATTCCTACGGTCTGCCGGACAAGGGCTTGCTGGGTCCCCATGCCATCTTCGATCCGGCAGCTCTTGATCTGCCGCGCATCGATGATGATTTTGTCCGACAGCAGGGCGAAGACGAGTGGCGTGTCGTCGTCAAACGGCGCGATCAGTTGAGCACCATTACCTATCCCTACAATCCTCTGGACGCCGTGGGATGGAAGGGCGATCTGGCGCCGGTGCGCATCAACTGGCGCGACATCAGACCTGTGATGAGCCACCGTTATCATTTGCCGCCTTCGGCCCACACGACTTTCCTGACGGGGCGTTTCGTGGTGTGTACTTTTGTGCCGCGGCCTTTTGAAACGGACCCCGAGGCGCTGAAGGTGCCGTTTTTCCACAACAACGATGACTACGACGAAGTGATTTTCTATCACGCCGGCGAGTTCTTCTCCCGGGACAATATCCATCCGGGGATGATCACCATGCACCCCTGCGGCTTCACCCATGGACCCCACCCCAAGGCGCTGCAGAACGCCTTCGAGCAGAAGGCCGCGGGAACCAACGAGGTCGCCGTCATGATCGACGCGCGCGACGCGCTGGACGTGGATGCTGCCGCGGTCGCTATCGAGTGGAAAGGGTATGTGGATTCCTGGAAAAGTTGAATCGCGCCACGAGTGGCGCTCCTACAAGAGCCACGAATGAAATAAGAAGGACACTATTTTGAAACTGGCTTCACTCAGGGAAGGCGGCCGTGACGGCACGCTGGTCGTCGTCGAACGCGACCTCACCTGGGCCATTACGGTCCCGGAGATCGCCCCTACGCTGCAGGCGGCGCTGGAAGACTGGGAAAACGCCGCGCCGAGACTGGACAAGGTGTACGGGGATCTGAATACCGGCAAGGGCGCGGGGTTTGCCTTCAATGTGGATGAGTTGGCCTCACCGTTGCCCAGGGCTTACCAGTTCCTGGACGGCAGCGCCTATCTCGCTCATGTGGAAAGGGTGCGCAAGGCCCGTGGCGCGGAAATGCCGCCCAGCTTTCTAAGCGATCCCCTTATGTATCAGGCCGTGTCTGATGGCTTTCTGGCGCCCCACGAAATCATTCTGGTGACGGACGAGGCCTATGGCATCGATATGGAAGCGGAAGTGGGCGTGATCACCGGCGACGTGCCCATGGGCGCGTCGCCCGATGAGGCGGGCAGTCAGATCCGTCTGATCGTTCTGATCAACGATGTGTCCCTGCGCAATCTCATTCCGAACGAGTTGGGCAAGGGCTTCGGGTTCCTGCACAGTAAACCCCGTTCGGCACTGTCGCCGGTGGCGGTCACGCCGGATGAACTGGGCGATGCCTGGCGCGACTACAAGGTTCATTTGCCCCTGGTCACGCATCTCAATGGTGAGCTGTTCGGCAAACCCGAGGCGGGAGAGGACATGCAGTTCAGCCTGGCCGAGCTGGTAGCCCACGCTGCAAAGACCCGGCCGCTGGGCGCCGGGACCCTCGTGGGATCCGGTACTGTCGCCAACCAGGACAAGTCCCTGGGAGCGAGCTGTCTCGCCGAACGGCGGGTTATTGAGATCGTGGAGCAGGGCGAGGCCAAGACACCCTTCATGAGTTTTGGTGACACGGTGCGTATCGAGATGTTCGACAAGAACGGCGAGACGATTTTCGGCTCGATCGATCAACGCGTCGAAAAGGCCTGAATCGTGATCCCGTTGATCCTGTACACGTACTGGCGGAGTTCCTCCGCATACCGGGTGCGTATTGGGCTCAACCTGAAGGGCATCGACTACGAGCCGAGCTTCGTGCACCTGGTTCGTGAGGGCGGTGAACAACACAAAGCCGAATACCGGCGTATCAACCCCCAGGGCCTGGTGCCGACGCTGGTGGACGGCGAACACGTCATCCACCAGTCACTGGCGATCCTGGAGTATCTGGACGAAACACGCACCGAGCCTTCCCTGCTGCCTGGTTCAGCCGAGGACCGGGCGCGTATCCGCGCCCTGGCCATGATCGTGGCCAGCGACATCCAGCCGGTGCAGAACCTGCGGGTGTTGCGATACCTGGTCGAAAAACTTGGGCAGCCGGACGAAAAAAAAGTTGAGTGGATACGTGACTGGATCCACGGCGGCTTCAAAGCGATGGAAATCCATTTGCAGGATCCGCGTACGGGCGTGTTCATGCACGGGGACTCGCCGACGATGGCCGACTGTGTTCTGGTACCCCAGTACTACAACGCGGTACGTTTCGACGTCGATATGAAACGGTTTCCCACGATCAACCGGATCTACGCTGCCTGCATGGAACTGGATGCATTCGTACGGGCAGCCCCCGAGAACCAACCCGACGCTCCATGAGCATCATCGCCGAAAAACCACTGGTCACGACACTCGGTGCTTCCATCGAGGCGATCCAGCAACATTACGATCTCAGTAACGATTTCTATGCTCTGTGGCTGGACGAGACAATGACTTACTCCTGCGCATTGTGGGAATCCGGCGACACCCTGGAGCAGGCGCAGATCCGCAAACTCGACTACCACCTGGAGCAAGCCCGCGCCCGTAACGCAAATCGTTTTCTTGAGATTGGCTCGGGTTGGGGTTCTCTGCTGGCTCACGCCGTAAAACGCTTTGATGTGCGGTTTGCCCAGGGGTTGACGTTGAGCCAGGCACAACACGACTACGTTCGCGAGCGATACCCGCAAGATGCGGACCCCCGTATCCGGGTGGATGTCGATAGCTGGGAAGACCATCATCCGGAACAACCCTACGATGCCATTGTTTCTCTCGGCGCCATGGAACACTTTTCACATCCCCGGGACAGTGCTGCGGAAAAGGTCGCCAAATATCGCCGTTTCTTTGAACGTTGCCACGACATGCTCAACCCCGGCGGGTTCATGTCCCTGCAAACCATTACTTTTGGAAGTGGGGAGTTCGGGCCGAGTGCCGTGGCCGACATATTTCCGGAATCGCATCTGCCGCGCCTGGGGGAAATTATTGAAGCTTCGGCCCGGACCTTTGAGCTCGTCCGGTTGAGAAACGACCGCAGGGATTATGCGAGAACCAGCAGGGAGTGGCTG
>Ga0114950_10004984_pt1 | contig 10324 bp, 9 predicted proteins | sample N075metaG_FD_83503 | JGI IMG/M metagenome (GOLD analysis project Ga0114950, IMG submission 83503) | Deep subsurface microbial communities from Kermadec Trench to uncover new lineages of life (NeLLi) - N075 metaG | ecosystem: Environmental > Aquatic > Marine > Ocean trench > Sediment | place... | reverse complement strand
TCATCGCCAAGCATTTTGGCAACAGCGCACTTGGTGGATTGGATGATCCGATTGACAAATTTTTGTGGTGGGCAATAATTGCTGCAGGTGTTGCGATTATTTTCTCATTCATCTTTTGGCCGATCTCAACAATTTTCTGGATTGGTTCAATCGTGCTTCTCGTGCTTTGGATCATTAAGAAATATGGGTAATTATTAATTGAAAGTTGTCCAAAGGACTCCTTTGGAGATAACTAACCGGAAAGGTTGCTTCGGAGATGAATTATTGGGCCGAATGGGACATGCCATTCGGCCTTATTTATTTGGTTTTACGTCAACGGATTTCTGCCAACGGATCATCGTCATCGGTTATTTGATTACGCCACCAAACAAACCCAATTGTACCGACCAATAAATAAGGCATGGCAAACAAATAGAGGATACCCCTGTTCAGTCCTCGGCCTGCCGTCCCACCTGCCTTCAGGTTTGACTCAGCTGACATTCTGCACATCGGGCATTGTGCGGACAATGGTATTGTCAATGGTCCTGCGCAAAACATCATCACCAGAATCAAGGTCAATGAGATCGTATATTTTTTCATATTTCGCATCGTCTATCGTGCATTGCATGTGATAAGCATCAAATATACAACAGGGCCGCTAACGGCCACGTACAACCAAATAGGAAAAACCCACCTCGCCATTCGGCGGTGCCGGTCGATCTGGTTAGTATAGGCTCTTATGAAAGTAAAAAGTATAAACGGAACGATCACACCAGCGAGAATCACGTGCGTGATCAAAATACCAAGGTAGATCATCCTCAATGCTCCGGTACCGCAATACACGGTTTCAGGGGTGGTGATGTGGTAGGTGACATAGGATAAAAGAAACAGGCATGAGGTGAGAATCGCAGTCACCATCAAATTTCGATGTGCTTTGATATTCCCGCTTTTGACCTTGATGAAAGCAGTAATCAGAATAACTGCCGTAATCGCATTTAATGAGGAATGAAACGCGGGGAGAAACGAGAAATCGATCGACGTTTCGATGTGAATTCGCCGCATCATGATCACGGTTCCAATGATGACAACAGTTATAACCCACGCAACGCGGTTTAATTTCTTTGCCAGTTCAAGGTTTGGTTTTGCCTGATCCACTCTTTCTTCCATATTCAATATCTTCTACCTTGTATATTATTATTGTACGTCACACCTATGTGATCTGCTATCCTCAGTTCTTTCCTACGCTGCCCCACATCATTATTGCTACAGCTGTTACAGCTGTCAATTGCGGTCTGTTTCATTCGGCCCACGTCTCAATTCAATTTTTTTTGATCTTTCAAGGGGGAACAAAATGACCCCATGCTCTGCAAGCAACTTTACCTGTCCGGGTACGTTCAGGTCATAACTATTGCGTAGATACAGCGAGTCATCAATCAATACAGCATTATTCTGATCGGTGAATAACATTAATTCCCAGGCCACACAATTGGAATCGGAAGGGATGACAGCGTCAGAACAGTCTACTACTGTCCAAGCCTCATCAAGCTCTTTTGTGCCTCCTTTAAACGAAAGTAGCATGACATCATCCCGATGACTAAAGAGGTCAGCAATATCATTGAGATCGGTGATACTTTTGTGTGGGTCGACATTGACGGCGATGATAAAATCATATCCAAATCCGGTAATTTTTTCGCCCATATTGTCCACGAGAGGAACATGAGGCAATTCAAGTGCGATCTTGTCTCTCATGGCTTCAAGGCCTTCTATACGCCATGCGGCGCCTTGTTTCAGATAATACCATGAGATCGCAGGAAAAACGACAATCACTGTCAATACGGCAATTGTTCTGGCCAATTTCATATCATACCCATTGAATAACCTGAACTGCACAAAACGTGTGCATCACATGAATTATAAAGCTTCCTTACGAAGAAATAATTCGTTCAATTTTCGTTTAGTTGCTTAGTCTCACGGGTCATCAACATCCCCTGTGTTTTTATTGAGTTTTCTGACTCAAGGTTGTCCTTTACCTCAATCACTTCCCTGTAGTCTTTCCATGTCTTGCCTTCATACATAAAAGCGACAATTGCCCAAAATAAGAGGACCATTGGCAGGACAATTGACATGGCCATCGACCTCACTTCATGAGCCAGGTGCATAAATTCACCGACAATGAGATATGCCTTGTACAGGCTAAAACCAATCATCATGGTGTTCATGATATACCACGGCATTTCGAGTGCGCCATTAAACAAATAACCCTTCCCTGATAGTGCAATCAATACCTCGATTACAGTGACAACTGCAAGGACAATGATTGTCTTGAGTGCTATTTTCTTTGAATTTTCGTAATCGTGACTCATGTCTTATTCTTACTTCGAAATTCTTTAATGAGGATTTCTAGATCAGGTAGAAAACCAGGAAAACAAAAACCCACACGAGGTCGACAAAGTGCCAGTACAAGCCAATTTTCTCAACCATCTCATAACCGTTCTTCCGCTTTACATACAATCCACCTGCCACATTCAGCATAATAATAAGCAGAAATACCACTCCGGATAAAACGTGAAATCCGTGAAATCCAGTAATAAAGAAGAAGAGTGCTCCGAATGCACGCGGGCCAAACTCTTCCGATTTAATCACTCCCGATTCAGGTCCTTCCAGAACCTTATACTTTCTATGAATAAACCCGGCATCATCTACAATAGCACCCGGGAAATCACCGGCAGCTTCGTACGTAACTGCGTGGCCTCCGGTATCGTCAGAATGGCTAGCGTCTCCTGCCTGAGAATGCGTATCACCTTCCGATGTGTGTTCTCCCCCATGGCCAAGCGTATGCATCAGGTAGCTATCGCCGGCCACGAAGACTTCGTCACTTTCGTGCCCCGCTTCGTCAAGATAGACGCCGGCTGCTTCATGCCTTCCAAAAGGATCGACAGTAACTGTCATGTCCTCACCGCCGATGAGTGTGGCCCACTCCCAGGCCTGACAACCCAAAAAACCTGCCCCGCCCAACACGGTCAGAAACATCCAAAAAACTACACCGTTCTTATTCTCCCTGTGACCTTCCTGAACCGCTCGTATCATAGTGAATGAACTGAACAGTAACACAAATGTCATCAGGGTTACAAATAACAAGGGGTAATGTCCATCCAGGCCCGGAAAAGTGCGAAACACAAAGTCCGGCAAAGGCCATGTCGGCATACTCGCCCTCAGAGCGCCGTAGGCAATTAATAAACCCGCAAATGTAAAGGTATCAGATATCAGGAAATACCACATCATGATTTTTCCATAACTGCTTTTGAACGGAGACTGTGCTCCAGTCCACAAGTCCTTCTCGTCCTGATGTGTATCGTGTGCCGTTGTTATCGTCTCAGCCATGCGTAAACTTATCTAGCAATGAGAATAAATACAAAAAGATATAGCCATAGTACATCGACAAAGTGCCAGTACTGTGTAACAAGTGAAAATCTGAGTTTGCGCTTTTCAGTTACCTCAAACGGTAATGTAAATGCATGAAATACTGCCACTCCAAGAGCGGTAAGGCCACCAAGAATATGCAAGGCATGAAGCCCCGAAATCACGTAGAAAAATGAACCCGATGGATTACCGTCCAGAGGCACCCCAATATTGTACAGGGCGTTCCAGCCATAATATTGCAAAATGATAAATCCGATACCCAAAAAGAATGTCACAGTCAGGGTCATCTGATATTTAAATTTCTGACCTTTTGCAAATGCTGCATAAGCATAATGAATGCAAGCGCTGCTGGTTAAAAGTACGATTGTGCTGATATAGAATATTTCTGGCACCTGATATTCCTGCCAATTACCGGCGGCCTGTCTTACCAGATAAGCACTTGTAAACGCAGCAAACATCATGAGTATACTGGCCATGCCGGCATACAACGCAAATTTATGCGGATGTATGCGATTGCGTCCCGGATATGTCAATGCGTCCTGTGACATTACGATATCAGGGTTCCGATAAGAATGATAGTCAACACCAAAGGCAAAAAAGCAAATGAACTAAACATCAGTTTACGGGCAGATGCCCGGTCGAAATCTTTGTAAAACTGATAGCTTTTGGAGATAAACCATACCGAAATCAGCAGGACTCCTATTGTCGTGACCAGATCGGTAACGCCGAGCCACAATGAAATTCCACAGAGTGGAATCAGCAGTAAACTGTAAAGCATCGCATTGAGCCCAAGTGTTGGGTCGACCTTCCCGTCTCTACTTGGCAACAATTTGAAACCGGCATTCTTATACTCGTCGAATGAAAGCCAGCCAATAGCCCAGAAATGCGGAAACTGCCAAATAAACTGTATCAAAAACAAGATAATTGCCAGCCAGGTCACTTCACCTTCAAATGCAACGCATCCGATCAGCGTAGGCAGAGCTCCGGGAATTGCTCCCACAGCTACAGCGGCCGTACTGTATCGTTTCAATGGCGTATAGATAAATGCATATAAAATAAAGGACAAGAACCCAATGAACGCAGTCAACGGATTAAAATAAGCCAGCATAATCACGCCTATAAACAGCATCACACCAGCGATCACGATCGCTTCCGAAACTGCCATACTGTTGGATGCAACCGGGCGGTCCTTTGTCCGTTCCATGAGCTTGTCAAAATCACGTTCCAATATTTCATTCATGGCATTCGCTGACGCAGCAACAAGGAATCCCCCAATGGCAAGAATGACCGCAGGCAGAAATGAGATGCCTGTTCCGGCAGCGATCGCAAATGCTACAACTGAACTGAATACCACGGTCAATGTGAGTCGCCATTTTACAAGCACTCCGACCTCGCTTATCCAGCGGCCAAAACTCCAGGTTAACTGCTTTGTTCTTGTCTCAGACATATCGCTTCAATATCATCCGGCGTGCTCGCCCGAAACTTCACCTTCTTTTACCGGTATGTGCTGTTGCACAAAATCTTTTTCGCCATCAGTCGTACTGTAGTCGTATGCCCAGCGATGCACGACCGGGAGTTTTCCTGGCCAGTTTCCATGCGTTGGTTCGATAGGAGTTGTCCATTCAAGCGTAGTTGCCCCCCATGGATTTTTCTTTTTAACCTTTTTACCGTAGAAAATACTGTAGAAAAAGTTGATAACCATAATCATTTGAGCGGCAAAAACAATAATTGCAGCTATCGTAATTATTTTATTGAGGTCTGAAAACTGACTGAATGTGTCGAATGAGTCAAATCGATAATATCTACGTGGCACCCCGGCAATTCCAATATAGTGCTGCGGCCAGAATATAAGATATGCCCCCACAATTGTGATCCAAAAATGGATCTTTCCCAGAAGCGGGTTCATAAACCTTCCAAACATCTTTGGGAACCAGTGATATACGCCCGCAAACATTCCAAAGAAGGCTGCTACTCCCATCACAATATGAAAGTGCGCAACGACAAAATACGTATCGTGCAATTGGATATCGAGCGCTGAACTCCCCAGGAAAATTCCCGTAAGCCCACCGGATATAAACATAGATACAAACCCGATTGAAAACAGCATCGGCGTATTCAATCTCAGGTTTCCTTTATATAATGTTGTAATCCAGTTGAACACCTTCACAGCAGATGGAACTGCGATGATCAATGTAAAGATCACGAAGAAATTAGAGATAAACGGATTGACCCCGGACATAAACATATGGTGTGCCCATACAATAAATGACAGAAAAGCAATCGCCAGAATCGAATATACCATAGCGCGATAGCCAAATATCGGCTTGCGTGAATTGACAGCAAGCACCTCCGATACGATTCCCATCGCAGGCAAAATGATAATATATACTTCGGGGTGACCAAGAAACCAAAACAAATGCTGATATAGAATTGGACTCCCTCCCACTACATCGAGCGCATGACCATTTATATAAATGTCGCTGAGATAAAAACTGGTACCCATTCCCCTGTCAAACATCAACAAGAGAAATCCCGCTATGAGTACAGGAAATGAAAGCAGACCGATGATAGCGGTAACAAAAAATGCCCAAATCGTCAATGGCATGCGCCACATGGTCATCCCCTTTGTGCGCAGATTAAGAACGGTCGTGATATAATTTATTCCTCCCAATAATACAGACACCACAAAGAGCGTAAGGCTCACCAACCACATTGTCATACCAGCTCCGGAACCAGCTGATGCTTCCGGAAGGGCACTCAATGGAGGATACGCCGTCCAACCTCCGGCGAAAGGTCCTGTGCTTAAAAACAACGATAAAAACAGAACAACCCCTGCGAGGAAGAAAAACCAATATGACAACATATTCAGGAATGGAGAAGCCATATCCCGCGCACCTACCTGAAGGGGAATAAGTAGATTACTGAAAGTACCACTAAGGCCGGCGGTCAATACAAAGAACACAAGTATGGTCCCGTGCATCGTCACGAGAGAATAATAAAACTCCTGCGACAAAGCACCCATTCCGGTCTCCTCGTTGATCTGGATCCATTGGCCGAGCAACGGCTTTAACCAAGCCATACTCTCTTCGGGAAATCCAAGTTGCAATCTGAAGATTACCGACATCCCTGCACCAATAATTGCCCAGAACATTCCGGTAATAAGGAATTGCCGTGCAATGATCTTATGATCCTGACTGAAAATATAGGTCGTGATAAAGTTCGACCGGTATTTGTCCCCTTCATGTTGTTCATGAAAGTGATCCTCAAAACCGTGTTCGCGGATCAATACATCTTCTTCAACTACATGCGCATGTGCCATAAACTTGGGAATATTTACTGTGCGATGATTTTAAGTTCTGTCCTTCTGTTTTGAGCTCTGCCCTTCTCAGTATCATTATCCGCAGTCGGACGTGATTGTCCATATCCCACTGCCTTCAATCTCGATGCATCAACACCAAGCTTTACCAACTCTGCAACGACAACATCTGATCGCTGTTGAGACAAACTCATGTTGAGATCTGCATCTCCTGTATTATCTGTGTGCCCTCCGACTTCAAAGTGTAGATCCGGATATTTTCTCAAAAGCTCAACAGCATTACTCAATTCGTATTTTGAATGCTCTGTAAGAGTCGTCGATCCGGTCTCAAAAGTTGTGTATTTCATTACTACAATCTTCTCTTGAACTTCAGGATTAGCAAGAAGGCTTTCAATCTCTGTAAAAAACTCGTCGTGCCGCTCTGAGATTTCCGAGTCAAATATCTCCCCCAATCTCGAATCATGGCGGGTATTCCGGATATTGGACATGTAGTATGAATTCTGTGACTCAAGCCAGGCCTCATATTCGACTTCAGTCACAATGCGCACAATACGCCGCATGGCAAAATGGCTGGAGCCACAAAGCTCGGCACATGCCAGTTCATAATTATAAACTTCCCACATGAGTGGGCCATCCGGATCACTCGGATCAGAAGGCACATTGTACTCGGGATACTGACTCAACGCAAGGCGATAATCTTCAGTCGTTGTCACCGGCGTAAACACAAAAAATGTCGGTATTCCAGGCACCGCATCCATTTTGACTCTAAAGTGCGGCAGATAGAAACTATGCAGCACATCGCGAGAATTGATCCGCACACGTACTTTTTTATTTACGGGTAATACAATTTCACTGGGATGAATATCGTCAAGGTTCTTATCATCAGACCATATCTGTCCGAGAGGATTGGCTCCTGTAATTTTCCTAAAATCCTTGCTACCTAATAATCCATCGGGGCCGGGATATCTCAGGTGCCAGGCAAACTGATAGCCAGTAACTTCTATCTCAATCACGTCTTCGTCAGGAGATACATCGGCCATAATACCATTCCAGGCAACGAGCCCTTTGACTACTAAAAAAACCATGACGACAGCCGGAATCGAAGACCAAACAATTTCAAGTGTGTTATTGTGAGAGATAAATGTAGCCTTCTGTCCCTTTCTCGCTGAGTACTTCCAACCAAAGTAGAACAGTAGCACATGGGTTATTACAAAAACAATTCCTGTAAACCACAGTGTTGTATCGAACAATGAATCCAACTCACTACCATGTGCAGATGCTGATTGGTGTGGCCCATAGCCCATCATCCAATTCTTGTAGTAAGCAGCAGATAAAAAACAGAGTGTGAGAAAGACAACCATAAAGACCATCAGCCACCTGCCCTGTGTGCGGTTACTTCTCAGTTCCATCTCCTCTTCCCCTCTGATCCTGGCGGAGAGTTCCGTGACCTTCCCAATTTGTACAACGACAATTGCGAGAAGAATGAGTATTGCTATTACTATTAATCCAGTCATTAGTATCCTTCTTTACTCTACGTGATGATGTACACTTTCCGCCAGATAAGGATCATTCTTAGGCACCAATCCCGCTCTTGTCAACATTGCAAATGAGAAGTACAGAAAGAAGCCAAGAAATCCGATCATCGTTCCAAATTCAAGGAAACCGGGTAGGCTAAATCCTGCAGTAAAACCACCATGCACGGTTATGTGCTCACCACTTTTATCGGCGAGTTCATGCATTGTATTTAAAATACCCGGTTTTAACATGAGGAAAAAATCCAGCCAATGTCCGAGAAAAACGACTGCTGAAACGAAAACCATCACTCCTAGTTTCCGCTTTGTATCATTGCGCAAGAGGATTATAAACGGCAGTGCAAAATTGACAATCACATTACCAAAAAACAGCACCGGATAATTATCCAGTCTTTGTTTAAAGTAAATTGTTTCCTCACCGAAATTGGCGTACCAAATCAGCATGTATTGCGAGAACCACAAATAGGTCCAGAAAATCGAGAATGCAAATAAATACTTACCCAGGTCGTGTAAATGCTCTGTATTGACCAATCGGAAATAACCAAGCGACTTGAGGTAATACATCATAATGATGGTCATTGCCAGCATGGCCACAAGCATACTTGCTGCATTATACCACGCAAAGATCGTACTGTACCAATGCGCATCTACCGACATCACCCATTGCCAGATCACGACTGCCGATCCAAATCCGATCAGTGGCAGTGAGGCTGCAGCCCAAATCCGGCTTTTACGGTGCAATGCGAAGGTCAAATCTCCCTCGGTATCCTCTCTTTTCGAAAGCCCTCTCAACTTAAGCAGCACAAAAATCCAGATGCCCATGACAATCAGGGTACCGAATGTGTACCAGTTCTTGTTTAAAAAAGAGCTTTTGCCCTGAAGTATCTTATCGTTAGCCACTGATTCAGCATCTGCCCAGTGATAAAGGTTATGCCATCCTCCCCAAATTCCTGCAGCAACTATGAGCATCAGTATAAGCCCGGGGATCAAAAACAGCGCATATGCTTCCCAAACCCGTTTGAAGACCACGTTCCATGCCGACCATGCCGTTATGTGTACACTCCACATGAAAAATGCCAATAAACCAATACCGGTAAAGAACACGGAGTTGTGCAATATATTGGACCAGAAACGCGTATGCATCGGATCGTCACCCATGAAAGTCATTACCATGCTCACAAGTCCGATTGCGATCATGATCAATAACGAAGAGCGTAGTCCGCGTTTAAATGTGAATTGATTCATCCTGACCTTTTCTTCCGGTATTACCTATTAATGTCCACCGTGATCTTCCTGACCACCGCCGTGTTCTTCATTCATCCCACCACCTTCTTCATGTGCATCCTCATCCATTGCCTTATCGTCCATCACTACAAGAGTTCCGGGAATATCCTTTGTAAATGTGTTTTCGTCCTCATTGTAAACCAGCCCCTGTTCTTTTGCCTGCAGTGACCTGATATAGTGAATCACCTGCCAGCGCTCTTCATACGAAAGCTTATCAGCATGCGACCCCATCACATTCTTCCCATACATAATAGCGTGATAATATCTTCCGTTTGACGCTGAATAAAACTCTTGTTGCTGAAAATTTGCCGGGGCAGCCGGGTAAGCACCTTCAGTAATGCCTTTGGCTGGGTTTGCCTCCCGGACCAGAAATCCCAATCCATCAGCTTTCACGCCATGGCATATACCACAATAGATTGTGTATAACTCCTTTCCGTGCTCAAGACCAACAGCGGTGATCGGATAAGGGTTGTCGATGATTTCTTCCATCGCCCTGGTCCGTTCCTCATCCGTATCATCATAATAATAAGGTACATGTCCATTAGCCGTATATGCAATACCTGTCGGTGAAGACTCACCTGTAAACTCCGATTTAGCATTTAAGACACCCGCCATGTCATCCTGATAATGGGCTGAGACATAACCACGAGGGATTGTACCGTTGACCGGTAAGCGCGGTTGCACAAACTTCTTATACTCTGCTTCAGTTCCCCACGTATTGTAGAAATAATAGTCGTACAGATTGGCCTCATACGCGGTAGAGTGTGACATATCCGGCATAAACTCATGACCG
>Ga0114950_10004983_pt1 | contig 10325 bp, 6 predicted proteins | sample N075metaG_FD_83503 | JGI IMG/M metagenome (GOLD analysis project Ga0114950, IMG submission 83503) | Deep subsurface microbial communities from Kermadec Trench to uncover new lineages of life (NeLLi) - N075 metaG | ecosystem: Environmental > Aquatic > Marine > Ocean trench > Sediment | place... | reverse complement strand
GAAGCACCTGATCCTGATAGACGATCACTCCGAGTGTTTCCTTGGTGAGCTCTTCGAGCTCGGGAAGCAGGTACTCCACCTGGGTCAGGCCGTTCTTGCGCTTGACGAAGTCGTCCACCATGCCCGACCCGAGCGGCCCAGGTCGGTAGAGGGCGACAATCGGAATCAACTCCTTGAAGGTCTGGGGGCGAAGCTTGGAAACGAGGTCGGTCATGCCGGAGGACTCAACCTGGATTTCACACAGCGCCAGCCGATGGCCATCGGTCGCCACAGCCCGCACCATACCGCCGCCTGTTTCCAGCAACAGACCGTTCAGGTAATAGCGCACATCTTGCTGCGCCATTGAAAACTGGGTTTTCTCGAGCAGCCGCCGAACGTCTGCTTGAGCCAGCCGAATTTCGCGGTTCGCATCAATGCTCTCGATCACCGGGAAGTCCGCCGCCGGCAACGTCGACAACACAAACCGGCTGCGACCAGATTTCACTACCAAACGGTCACCATCCAGGCGCAGATTCATCGTCGCTTCTTCCGGCAGCGCACGGCAGATATCCAGCAACTTGCGCGCCGGTACCGTAATTTCACCATCTGTTTTATTGTCGTCGATGACCGCCTCGGCTACCAACTCGACTTCAAGATCCGTGGCGGTTACCCGCAACAGCTTGTTCTTCGCGATTAACAATACGTTTGCCAGCACCGGCATTGTCTGACGACGTTCTACAACGCCAATGACCGCCTGCAAAGGCCGTAACAAAGTTTCTCTCAACATCGTCAGATTCATTCTGAACCTCTAATTCTTTAATCTTTTAAGATATATATTATTATAGTTATTAGCCACGGGGTTGGCTGTGAGTAATAAATATAATATTTTAATAATCAAATAGTTAATCCGATTTTTCCCATGTATATTCGATAGGATCACGTTCACTTTCAGCTGTGACTAACCTGTGCGTGAAATTCGCTGCTAATTTATCCACAGGATATCCGGGTTCCTGTACCCATAACATCAACACCTTATTACCTGCGGTCGGTCAACCGGTTAGCGTTCGTAATAAATTCAGGTAGTCCTCTCGAATCCGGCTTTCCGACTCCCGCAGTGCCTTGATTCTGCGACAGGCGTGCAGCACTGTAGTGTGGTCCCGACCACCAAATGCGTCGCCGATTTCCGGCAGGCTGTGCGTTGTCAATTCTTTCGCCAAGCTCATTGCGATCTGGCGCGGACGGGTGATTGATCGCCGGCGGCTTTTCGATAACAGATCGGCCATCCGGATTTTGAAATACTCCACTACGGTTTTCTGAATATTATCGATTGTGACGAGTCTTTCCTGCAAGGCCAACAGATCTTTCAGTGCTTCTTTGGCGAAATCCAGCGTGATTGGCTGACCGGTGAACGAGGAGGTCGCAATCACGCGCCGTAGCGCACCCTCCAACTCGCGCACGTTCGATCGAATCCGCTGGGCGATAAAAAAGGCAACTTCCTCCGGCAACTCGATATGCGCGGCGGTGGCCTTGCTCATCAGGATCGCGACACTGGTTTCAAGCTCCGGTGGTTCAATCGCGACGGTCAGGCCCCAGCCAAAACGCGACTTCAGCCGTTCCTCGAGGCCATCTACTTCTTTCGGATAGCGATCGCAGGTCAGCACGACCTGGCGCTGGCCTTCGAGTAACGCATTGAAAGTATGGAAAAATTCTTCCTGAGAGCGTTCCTTGCCGGCGAAGAACTGGATATCGTCGATCAGCAGCGCGTCAAGCGATCGGTAGGCGCGCTTGAACTCGTTGATCGTATTGTGTTGCAACGCCCTGACCATGTCGCCGACGAATTTTTCCGAGTGGACGTAAGCGACTTGTGCATTCGGCTGCTGCTCCCGCATCAGGTTGCCGATGCTTTGCATCAAGTGGGTCTTGCCGAGACCAACACCGCCGTAGATGAACATCGGGTTATATGCGCTGCCCGGATTCTGGCCGACCTGCATCGCCGCGGCCCGGGCCAGCTGGTTACTCTTGCCCTCGACGAACTGGTTGAACGTGTAGTTCGGATCGAGCTTGCCGCCGATGAACGCCAGTGATGGCACGCTGGCCTCCCGGAGACGGCCGAGTTGCGCGGCTGGTCTCGTCGGCTCGGCCGTGGCGGTTGCCCGGCTACCGACTTCAACGGTGATGGCCAGGTCATCACCGTTGGTGCGCACCCAGTCGCTGATTTTCGCGATACAGTTGGCGTTAACCCAGTCCACGACGAAATGGTTGGGGGCGAGCAATTTGAGCGAAAGTTCGTTCTCAACCGCCTGCAATGGACGAATCCAGGTATTAAATTGTTGCTCAGACAAATCGGAGCGAAGCTGGCGAACGCAGCGGTTCCAGACGGAGGCCTGCACGTTACGGTTCCCGAGGTGGTGATTATTGTTGTGCCGAGGTTGAGGGGACAGTTTATACTCGTTCGAATGAGTTATCCACAGGGCTAGCTGCTATTGACAAGGGAATCGTCGGCGCGTAAGGTTCGCGCTCCGTTTTTGCGGCTCATCTCTTTGTTTTCAGATAGATTTTTTAATCAACCATGAAACGCACATACCAACCCAGTCGCATCAAACGCAAACGAACTCATGGTTTTCGGGCGCGCATGTCTACCCGTGCCGGACGCCTCGTCCTGAAGCGCCGTCGCGCCAAGGGGCGCGCGCTATTGTCCCGCTGAGTCTGCATCGACAGCGCTATAATCCAGTCGATCGGTCAGGCGTCGTCGCGCAATTCGTGCACTTTGATCAGGCCATTCCGGACGTTTCAGGATCAGATATCGACGCCGGCATCGGAACCAATGCGAAGTTTACGCGCGTCAGTCGCCTGACGACGGCGAGCGCTTTCGATTGCGTGTTTCGCAAATGTCGGCGGTCGACCGATGGATTTTTTACCGTGCTCTACCGGACGAATGATTTGGGATATCCTCGCCTCGGGCTGGCGATCGCCAAGAAACGGGTGCGCCGCGCAGTCGGGCGAAATCGGCTCAAGCGCCTGATTCGGGAAAGCTTCCGGGCTATCCAGCCGCGGCTGAACGGGCTGGATATAGTGGTACTGGCGCGCGACAAAGCCGGCATGGCGCCGAACGCCGAAGTGTCTGCCAGTCTGGTGCGTCATTGGCGACGGCTTGCCAGCAATTTTTAATACGGGCGACTGGCATTGATCAGTATGGATAACGTTCGAGTATTTCTCTGGGGAGGACTTGCGCTGCTGCTGTGGATGAATTTCCAGACCTGGCAGCAAAACTACCCGCCACTCGCGCCTTCGGCACCCGCGGCGCAGGCCGGCATCGACCGGGTTCCCGAACTGCCGACTGCCGCACCCACGCGACCGGCTGCCGGAGTGTTGCCGGGAGCTGCCGAGTTGCCGGTGCTGCCCGACGCGCCGACCGATCGAGGCTCGGCCAGCGCGCCTTCGTCAGCGGCCGTCGGCCGCGACCTGATTACCGTGACCACCGATGTTTTACAGCTCCGGATCGATCTGCTCGGCGGCGATATCCATATTGCGAAGCTGCTCGAGTACCCGGTACACAAAGACCAGCCCGATGTGCCGGTGCAGTTATTATCGACCGATGCCGCCGATTATTTCGTCTTCCGTACCGGCTTGCGTACGACCGAAGGGCGTCCGGAGGCGAATCATCAAAGCCGGTTCACGTCGGAACGCGCGTCGTACGTGCTCGGCGACGGCGATGACGCACTCATGGTGCGGCTCAAGTGGCAGGGTGAGGGCGACATCCACGCCGAGAAGATCTATCGTTTCACCCGCGGCAGCTATGCCATCGGTTTTGAGCAGCGGGTAAGCAATGACAGCGCGCAGCCGTATCCTGTCGTATCGTATCTGCAGATACAGCGCTTGTTCAGTCCGCCCGAGCGGTCGATGTTCGATGTCGATTCGTATTCATTCGTCGGCCCGGTTATTTCCGATGGTGAAAAGTACGAGAAGCTCGATGCAGACGATCTCGCCGAAGAGCCGGTCACGCAGCAGATCATCGGTGGCTGGATCGCGTCGATTCAGCATCACTTTCTGGTCGCGGCAGTTCCGCAGGCCGAGGAAGTTGCTACCTACCACGCCAGCTTCGACGGCAAGTTTACGCTGGTCAGCATCATCGACGGCGAGTTCACGAATATTGCACCCGGCGACACCGGTGCTTTCGCAGCCACGTTGTTCGTCGGCCCGAAGCTGCAGTCGCAACTCCACGAAATTGCCGACAATCTGCCGCTGACGGTTGATTATGGCAGGTTGGGCATACTGGCGCGGCCGTTGTTCTGGTTGTTGCAGAAGGTCTATGACGTTGTTGGAAACTGGGGCTGGACGATTATTTTCGTGACCTTCCTGATCAAGCTGGTGTTTTACAAGCTGACCCAGAAGAGCGGGCGTTCAATGGCGAAGATGCGCAAGCTCGCGCCGCGTCTGAAATCGGTGCAGGAACGCTACAAGGACGACCGCGAACAGCTCAGTCGGGCGATGATGGACCTGTACAAGCGCGAGAAGGTCAACCCGGCTGCCGGTTGCTGGCCGATGCTGATTCAGATTCCGTTTTTTATTGCGTTCTACTGGGTGTTGCTCGAGAGTGTCGAAATGCGCCAGGCGCCGTTCATGCTCTGGATTACGGATCTGTCATCGCGTGACCCGGTTTTTGTGCTGCCGCTGTTGATGGGCGGCGCGATGTATTTCCAGCAGAAGCTGAACCCGCCGCCGCCGGACCCGATGCAGGCCAAGGTCATGCAGTTCCTGCCGATCATGTTCACGGGCATGTTCGCGTTTTTCCCGGCCGGCCTCGTGCTGTACTGGTTGACGAACTCCGTGTTGTCCATGGCGCAGCAATGGCGAATCAACAAAGTCATCGGGGCGGACTGAGCACCGCTGCCGGCAGCGTCAGGCGCAACCCGTCGGCGCCCGTTGCCCGGGCCGCGCGTGCATTATTCGCGCTGATGATGCAAAAGCTATGAGCGTTGCGAGCTCGCAAGACAGCCGGACCATCGTCGCGCGAGCGACGCCGCCGGGGCGCGGCGGCATTGCCATCGTGCGTGTCTCCGGCAGCTTAAGTCGGGCCATCGCGACCGGGCTGACCGGCGTCGAACTCGAACCGCGCTACGCCACGCTCACGCATTTCCGTGATGAGGACGGCGAAGCCATCGACAGCGGCATCGCGCTGTTCTTTCCGGCACCGCATTCTTTTACCGGCGAAGACGTTCTGGAACTGCAGGGGCACGGCGGTCCGGTCGTCTGTGAACTGTTGATCGAGCGCGTGCTGGCGCTCGGCGCGCACCTGGCCGAACCCGGTGAATTCTCGCGGCGCGCATTCCTCAACGATAAAATCGATTTGAGCCAGGCGGAGGCGATCGCGGACCTGATCGACAGCGGCTCTCGCGCTGCCGCCCGGGCGGCTCAGCGTTCTCTCGACGGGCGTTTCTCGGCAGTCGTCATGGCGCTGAACCGGAAGGTCACCGAGTTGCGGGTGTTTGTCGAAGCTGCGATCGACTTTCCCGACGAGGGCATCGATTTTCTGCAAGCTCCCGAATTGCGCGGCCGGCTGGCCGATGTCGAGGCTGAGTTCACGCAACTCGAACGGACCGTGCGCCAGGGCCGGCTGTTGCGTGACGGGATACACGTCGTGCTGGCCGGTCGGCCGAATGTCGGCAAATCGAGCCTGCTCAATGCGCTGGTCGGCTACGATGCGGCGATCGTCACGGCTATTCCGGGCACCACGCGCGACCTCGTGCGCGAGCATATCGACATCGACGGCTTGCCGGTGCACATCGTGGATACCGCCGGTCTGCGCGACAGCGACGCGCTGGTCGAACAGGAGGGGATTCGCCGTGCGTACCAGCAATTGGCCGCGGCCGACCACGCGCTGATCATTGTGGACGCGACAGAAATGCACCCGCCGCACGCGCCCGAGTCGATCATCGCTGCGTTACCGGACGGGCTGGCGTTTACCATCGTGCGCAACAAGATCGATTTGACGACTGAGCCGGCCGGCAGCAACGCGGCCGACCCGCGGGTCATCGCCGTCTCGGCACTGACCGGCAGCGGCATCGAGGCTTTGCGCCAGCATATCAAGGAGCAGGTCGGTTACGAGATCGGTGGTGAGGGCACGGTTACGGCCCGGCAGCGGCACGTCGACCGCCTGCGGGTGGCCCGCGAGCATTTCGAACGCGGGCGTGCGCAGTTGCTGGCCCATCAGGCGGGCGAACTCATGGCTGAGGAACTGCTACAGGTGCAAAATGCACTGGCCGAGATCACAGGCGAATTTTCCAGCGACGATCTGCTGGGGGAGATTTTCGCAAGCTTCTGCATCGGAAAGTGATGTGCTCAGGCTATGCCGCGCGTATCGGTAGGCGCGGAATTCTGGCCAATAACTGCTGTTATTGGCCCATATGAAGTATTCTCCCGTCCGGCATCATCTAAATGGATGATGTTTTATTTTAGCAATCACTGCTAAACTTTGTTCGCCCGGCTGGCAAGCAATTGCGTGTCGGGTTTGGATTTACCGCGTACCGGTCCCCTTAGCCGGTTTAAGCGGGGTCCTCCAAAGTATTGACCCCGCTTCGGCGGGGTTTTTTTTTGGTCACGCGGACGGGCGACCGAAGCAGGCCGATCCCGTGCAGGATGATCGATTATCAGGTTTTCCGGCCGTGCAGGGGGATCACGTCGGCGCGCTGCGTCGGCCCGGGTTCGCCGCCGACGATTTGGTTGCCGCCCAACGAGCGGGCCAGCGACAGGGCATCGCAGGCTCGCTCCAGCAGTTCCGGTATGGTTTCTCCGCGCTGATATTCGACGACGCCCGCGCAGACCATCACGGCATATTTGCCATCGAGCGGGGCTCGCTCGATGGCCGCGCTAATCCGCTCCGCGCAGCGGCGTGCACCGCTCTGATTTGTCTGCGGCAGGATCACGACATATTCCTCTTCACTGAAGCGCCCGAAGGAATGGCGATGGCCGCCTGATCTGCCGCTATCCATGGCCCGCAATTCGCCGCGTACGCGCCGCGCAAATAGCTTGAGAATGCGGTTGCATACCAGCGGGCCGTGGGTTGCGCGCACCTCGTTGAAGTCATCGATATCGAATATGCAAACCGAGAACGGGCGGTTCGATCGATCCGTGTGGCCTTTCTCGCGGGCCAGCGAGTCGAGAATATAGTGTCGGTTGAATGATTGGGTCAGGTGTTCACGTTCGGCAGCTTGTGAAACCCGGTCGATCATTTCCTGAAGGTGATCGATGCGGGCGGACAGGTGGCTTTTCAGGTGATACAGATGGCGGCCGTAGAGCAGCAGCCAGACCATGACGCCGGCGAACACCAGGATTTTCATCAACGTGGGCCAGATTGCCGATCCCGGCGTTTCCCAGATTTCCCTGAGCAGTACGACGATCGAGAAACTTACCGTCGCAAACACGGCCAGGTGCAGTAGCGTTCGGCGGCCAACGCGCAGCACCGAGAACATGAATGCACTGACGTACATGCCGAAGATCAGCTCACCCGGTGCGGTAATCAGGAACGCGCACAAGGTGGTCCAGGTCATGCCGATGATGCACTGGGCCAGGGTTACGGTGGCCTGCGGCGGTTGGTGTACAACGCTGGACTTCGCGATCAGCAGAAACAGGGCATTGGTCGCGACAATGCCGCCGAGCAGTACGATTGCGGCCGCGCGCGGCACGACGGTCTGGCCGAGCCATGCGCTGATGCAGACCAGGCCGATCCACAGTGCGTACAGACCGATAGCCATGCGGAACTCGGTCATTGCAGAGGCCGCGCTGTCTACGCCGGAGCCGATCGGCTGCTCATCGAAGAACGCCGCTGTGTGGTCTGTTTCCTGCATAGATCAACGTTGCTTGCGGCCCGGGGCCGATGGATGGTGGCAAATGCGCGGCGGGGATTTCGTGACCGGGGTCGCAGCGATGATGACTCGATCCGCCGGCGTGAGCCCGGCCGTCTGGTAGCTGGCGACGAGCGCGTGGGTAAGGATGAAAAATTTACGGTGCTTGGGCGTGGCCGGGTTAGAATTAGCAGCCGCAAATTCGATCTCAGGCCAGTACGCCATGGAGCATTCACAGACATTCGACGTCATTGTTGTCGGCGGCGGGCACGCCGGTACGGAAGCCGCAGCGGCGGCCGCGCGCATGGGTGCGCGCACGCTGTTGCTGACGCAAACGCTCGACACCATCGGCCAGATGAGCTGCAATCCGGCCATCGGTGGCATCGGCAAGGGCCACCTGACGCGGGAGATCGACGCCTTGGGCGGGATCATGGCGCGCGCCATCGATCGGGCCGGCATTCATTTTCGCATCCTGAATGCGAGCAAGGGCGCGGCCGTTCGCGCGACGCGCGCGCAGGCCGATCGCTCGCTGTATCGACGGGCCGTGCGTGCCCTGCTCGATGCGCAGCCAAACCTGGCGCTGTTTCAGAGTGGTGTCGATGACCTGCTGCTCGACGGTGAGCGGGTCACGGGCGTCGTTACGCAGACGGGCGTCAGGTTTCATGCACCGGCGGTCGTGTTGACCGTCGGCACATTCCTCGGCGGGCGCATTCATGTCGGCCAGGCGAACCACAGTGGCGGACGCGCCGGCGACCCGGCCGCGGTGCGCCTGGCCGACCGGCTGCGCGAATTGCCGTTCCGGGTCGGCCGTCTGAAGACCGGCACGCCGCCGCGCATCGATGGTCGCACGGTGAACTTCGCTGCCATGCGCGTGCAGCCGGGCGATGATCCGGTCCCGGTGTTTTCGTTTCTGGGTCGCCGTGCCGATCATCCGCGCCAGGTGCCGTGTCATATCACGCACACGACCGAAGCGACGCACGACATTATTCGCCAGGGTCTGAATCGATCGCCGATGTATACCGGCGCAATCGATGGCGTCGGCCCGCGCTACTGTCCGTCGATCGAGGACAAGATTGTCCGTTTCGCCGACCGTGACTCGCACCAGATTTTTGTCGAGCCCGAAGGACTCGAGACGACGGAACTGTATCCAAACGGTATCTCGACCAGCCTGCCCTACGATGTGCAACGGCGGTTCATCGCCACGATCCCCGGCTTTGAGAGCGCGCACATCAGTCGGCCGGGCTACGCGATCGAATACGATTTCTTCGATCCGCGTGATCTGCGTCCAACCCTCGAGACGCGCGCGCTTGCCGGCCTGTTTTTTGCCGGCCAGATCAACGGCACGACCGGTTACGAGGAGGCCGGTGCCCAAGGTCTGCTCGCCGGCATCAATGCCGTGCTGGCCGTTCGTGGCCACGACGGCTGGTCGCCCGCGCGCCACGAGGCGTACCTCGGCGTACTGGTCGATGATCTGACCACCCGCGGCACGCTCGAGCCGTATCGCATGTTTACAAGTCGAGCGGAATACCGGCTGCTGCTGCGCGAAGATAACGCCGACTGGCGGCTGACCGGCATCGGCCGTGAACTCGGGCTCATCGATGATGAGCGCTGGCAGATTTATGCCCGCAAGCGCGATGCCGTCGAGGCGGAAACTGCGCGGCTCGGCAGCTTGCTGGTGCGCCCGGAGGACCTGACCGCGGCACAGAACGAGCGTATCGGTGGCCCGTTGCGCCGGGAACAAAAAGCGCTCGAATTGCTGAAGCGGCCCGCAGTTGATATCGGATTGCTGACCGATATCGCGACGGTTGGTGCGCGCGAGCAGCACGCCGACGAATATCCCGAGTTGAGCGAACAGATCGATGCGCAGGTTGCCATCCAGGCGCGCTACGCAGGCTACGTAGCGCGTCAGCGCAAGGAAGTGGAGCGCAGCCGGCGTCACGCGGAGACCGCATTGCCTGATAGCCTCGACTACGCGCGGGTGCGCGGCTTGTCCCACGAGCTGCGTGAGAAGCTGATGGACGTGCGGCCCGCGACGGTCGGCCAGGCCGCGCGCATGTCCGGCATGACGCCGGCGGCGGTGTCGCTGTTGCTGGTGCACCTGAAGAAGCGCGCTTTGAAAAGCGCGTGACCCGAATGACTGACAGATACACGGAACCTGCCATCCGCACGCTACGACCCGCATTGATCTGCCTGACTGCGTTGCTGGCAATGCTGCTCGCGGCCTGCGGGGGCGGCGCTGCCGATCCGGCATCGGCTGCCGGGGCATCCATGCCAATTGGCGGCGAGTCGGGCAGCGAGCTTGCCGCAGTGCAGGTGCTCCATCGCGGCAACGGCGCGGAACCGCAGACCGTCGATCCACACCGTGGCGAGGGTGTGCCGTCGTCGAATATCCATCGCGATTTGTTTGAAGGCCTGACGATCGAGGCGCCCGATGGCGCGGTCATTCCCGGCGTGGCGGAGAGTTGGGCGATCAGCGATGACGGCATGACCTACACCTTCAGCTTG
>Ga0114950_10004982_pt1 | contig 10326 bp, 9 predicted proteins | sample N075metaG_FD_83503 | JGI IMG/M metagenome (GOLD analysis project Ga0114950, IMG submission 83503) | Deep subsurface microbial communities from Kermadec Trench to uncover new lineages of life (NeLLi) - N075 metaG | ecosystem: Environmental > Aquatic > Marine > Ocean trench > Sediment | place... | reverse complement strand
GTTGTACCATGCGGGTGCCGCGAGCGCCGGGTCGCCCGATTCGATCGCTCCCCGGTAGGCATCCAAGGCCCGGGCGTACTCTTCCGATTCGTAGAGCGCGTTCCCATCGTTGAAGAGTGCCAGTGGCAGGTCGGGCGCGTCTCGGAGAGCCTCCAGATATTTTTCGTGCGCCTCGGGGAAACGTCCCTCTTCGTAGAGGCGGTTTCCGTCTGCGATCTCGGCACGGCCCCGCTGAGCCGCGACCCCACTCGGCAGGGCGCCGATGAGCACGACCGCCACCGCCAACACGGCTCCCCATCTCACCCAGATCTGTCCGCCGTTCATGAGAACCTCCCGGCCCACGCCTCTTTCTTCCGCCGGCGCTCGGGGATCAACCCCTCGGCGAGCAGCAGGAGCAACGCGAACCCGAGGAAGATCTGGAACTGTTCATCGAACTGCGTGATCTCCCGTGTCTCCAGCTCGCGACCCTCTCCACCGGTGATCTCCTCGACCAGGAGATCCAAGCTCGCCCCGGGCCCCAACACTGGAAAATATCGACCTCCGGTGGCCTCGGCGACATGCTTGAGCGTCGATTCATCGAGCCGCGTCGTCACGACGGCGCCCGATTCGTCTCGCACGAAGCCCCTCCTTTCGCCCGAGTCGGTGAACTCCGGGATCGGGACCCCATCGAGCGACCCGATACCGACCGTGTGGATCCGTACCCCCTCGTCGCGGGCGCGCTCGAGCGCCTCTTCGATCTCCCCCTCGTGGTCTTCACCGTCGGTGACCACGATGAGCACCCGATGGTCCCGTGTCCCCTCCTCGAACGCATCCAAGGCTACGGTGAGCGCCTCGCCCAGGTTGGTTCCCTGGATGGGGATCAGAGCTGGGTCCATGGCGTTCAGGAAAAGGGCGGCCGCACCGTAGTCCACAGTGAGCGGGCTCTGGACGAAGGCGTTTCCCGCGAAGGCGACGAAGCCGATACGGTCTCCGTCGAGGCGCAGAAGGATGCGCATGATTTCCAGGCGGGCCCGCTCCAACCGGTTGGGCACCACGTCCTCGGCCAGCATCGAGCGCGATACGTCGAGCGCCACCATCACGTCCTGTCCCTCACTCCTCACGGTCTCGACGCGAGTCCCGAACTGCGGGCGAGCGAGGGCCAGGACGAGGAAGGTAACCGCCAGAAGCATGAGTACGCTCTTGGCCGCCCGCCCCCTTCGGCTGAGAGTCGCGCTCAACTTCTGCATCAACGCCAGATCCCCGAACCGCGCAAGCGCCCGTTTTCGTGCCTGGCCCATTACCCAGAACAATCCACCCAGAGCCGGGACCAGAAGCAGCCCGAAGAGGATCTCGGTCGAGACGAAGCGGAACACGGCGGTAGGGGTCTCCCGGTTACGGTAGTTTACGAAGGACGGACTGGCCGAGACCGACCTCGAGGAGCAAAAACAACAGACCCGCAGCGAGAGGATAGTGGAAGAGCTCCCCATAAGTCGTGAAGTTCTCCACCTCGATCTCGGTGGTCTCGAGGGCGTCGATCTCCTCGTAAATCTCGCTGAGGCCCTGCCGGTCGGTCGCGCGGAAGTACCGGCCACCAGTGGTCTCCGCCACCTCCTGGAGCGAGGCCTCGTCGATGTCGACCTCGACATTGGCGTACCGGCGACCCCCGACCGGGATTCGTGCCAAGCCCTCGCCACCAGCCCCGATGGTGTACACCCTCACGCCCAGCGCCCGGGCCATCTGGCCAGCGGTCACCGGGCCGATCTCCCCGGTGTTGTTCCGCCCATCGGTGAGCAGCACGACCACCTGCGACTCGGCGTCTGAGGCCTGAAGCCGCTTGACGGCCGTAGCGAGTCCCATGCCCACGGCGGTGCCATCCTCGATCATGCCGACCTCCATCTGGCCGAGGAGGTCGGTGATCACCGAGTAGTCGAGCGTCAGAGGAACCTGTGTAAACGCCTCTGCGGCGAACACCACCAACCCGATGCGGTCGTTGCGTCGGCCCTCGACGAACTCCACAGCCACCGCCTTCACGGCCTCCAGGCGGTTGGGCTCCAGATCCTCGGCCAGCATGGAGCTCGACACGTCGATCGCGAGAACGATATCGATCCCCTCGGCACTCACGGTCTCGCTGGTGACCCCGGTTTGCGGGCGAGAGAACGCAATGATGAGGGCAGCTAGCGCGAACAAGCGCAGGGCGAACAGAACGTGCCGGTTCCGACCGGTGTGTCGTACATCGGCCTGTTTGAGCGATTCCACGTCCGAGTAGCGGATCGCTCCGGAGCGAAGGCGACGCCGACGGACGTACACGTACAGGAGGGCCGGAATCGCCAGGAAAAGACTCAAGAACTGGGGATCCCCGAAACGGTACATCATCCCTCCTCACCGTTTCGCGAGACAGCCACCAGGTCCGATGCGCCGGACCCGGCTCCGTCACCCGAGCCCACACGCCAGTCGATGTGGTCTTCGCGCGGCCGGGTCTGATCCACGAACGTACGAGCGGCCTCGAGGGAATCCCGGCAGGCATCGGGGGCAGGCCAAAGCTTGGCGAACTTCACGAGGTCGCAGCGGCCGGCGAACCACCCGAAAGTCTGGACGGCATCTTCCAGGACATCCCCGCCCCGAAGGCCCTCGACGACCTCGCCCGTGGTCATCTCCAAGGCGTACACGCCGAACCGGCCTTCGACGTAGGTCCGGATGATCTCGGAAGCGAGGATGTGGTACTCCTTGATCTCTCCGCGCTCCACGAGGTCGGACGCGCTCAGGCGATCGAGCGCTTCGTACGCGTCCTCATGGGGAAAGCGTGGAATGACCACCGACCGGCGCGGACTGGCCTGTGCGGGCCTGCGTTTGACCCATATCCAGTACCCGAGCCCACCGAGGAGCGCCAGCAGAAGGATCCAAGGTAAAACGTAAATCACACCCAACGGGATGCCGAGGGGCCCCCGGATGGCACGGATGTCCCCCCCTTCGTCCAACCCGACGCTCTGAACCGTGATCACGTACCGGTCCGTCGAAAGGGTGGTTGAGGAGCCATCAGGCGCCTCGACCTGGATGTCGAAGCTCGGAATCTCGATGTTTCCGAGCTCGAATGCCGCCAACGTAAATCGCGCTCGCGTGATGGAGCGCCCGCCCTCGTTGGCCGGCGGAAGAGGTTCGGCTCCGAGCACTTCGACTGAGCCCAGATCAAGCGAGTCCGGCCAGACCACGATGGTGGTCGGATCGTGCTCCACCCGCACCGTGAGCTCCATCCGGCCGCCGACCGACACCAACGCCGTGTCCAACTCGGTACGGATCCGCGCAGACTGGGCTCGGAGCGGTACCGGGGCCGAGGCCGAGCCGATCAGGAGTGCGGTCACGAAAACTCCAGCCGAAATGTGTCGACGACCGGCCCACCACAACTGCCACCGCACCTGGCAGGGCACCTGGCAGGGCACCTGCAAGCGCACCTGGCAGCGCATCTGCCAGCGTACTAGCGTGCTCATCGGAATCGCCCCTCGCGTTCCTTGAAGAAGCGCATCAGGGGCTGCACATACGGCTGGTCTGTCTCGATGTCGATCACGTCCACTCGGCTGTGCTGAAAGATCTGTCCCAATGCGGCCCGCTCGCGGGCTGCTCGAGTCTCGAACTCCGCCCGGAAGCGGGGGTCGGCCGTATTCACCGTGTGCAGCTCGCCGGTCTCCGCATCCTCGAACTCCATGTATCCGAGCGGGGGGAGTACGCTCTCCCGCCGGTCACCCAGGCGCACCGCAATCAGATCGTGCCGCCTTCCTGCGATCGACAACGGCTTCTCGAACCGGGGAGCCTTGAAGTCCGAGACGAGGAACACGACCGCTCGACGTTTGATCACGCGGGTCAGATATTCGAGCGCACCCTTGATGTCCGTCCCACGTCCCTCGGGCTGGTGGTAGAAAAGCTCCCTGAGCACACGGAGCACATGAGGCCGGCCCTTTCTGGGGGGTACGAACTTCTCGATGCGATCGCTGAAGATGATCAGGCCGACTTTGTCGTTGTTGTTGATGGCGGAGAACGCCAACAAAGCGCAGATCTCCACCGCCACCTCGCCCTTCATCCGCTCGCGCGTCCCGAAGTCCCCGGATGCGCTCACGTCCACGACCAACATGACCGTGAGCTCCCGCTCTTCTTCGAACACCTTGACGAAGGGGCGCCCGGTGCGGGCCGTCACGTTCCAGTCGATGCTGCGGATGTCGTCGCCGTACTGGTACTCCCTTACCTCGGCGAAATTCATCCCCCGTCCCTTGAAGACCGAGTGGTATTCGCCGGAAAAAACCTCGTTCACGAGGCCTCGGGTAGTGATCTCGACCCGACGAACCTTCTTGAGGATCTCCCGCGGGATCATCGACACTGCTCCCGCAAGGCACGCTCTTCCCACGAGGTCATGCTATCGTCCTCCCCAACGCCTCGCCGGCGCCCCTATGGCACCTCGACACTGTCGAGTACACGCGTCACCACGTCCTCCGGCGTGACCTCCTCGGCCTCGGCCTCGTAGGTGAGGATCACCCGGTGCCGCATCACGTCGAGGCCCACGGCCCGGACGTCCTCGGGGGTCACATAGGCCCGGCGTCGTAGGAAGGCATGCGCGCGCGCGGCCTTGGCCAGGTTGATGCTCGCACGCGGCGAAGCGCCGAAGTGGATGAGGTCCACCAGGTCAGCGAGACCGTGCGCAGCGGGATCACGAGTGGCGAAGACGAGCTCGACGATGTACCGCTCGACCTGGTTGTCCATATAGATCATCCGGACAGCGCTGCGAGCACGCAGGATCTCGTCGGGTGTGATGACGGGAGAAACTTCATACGCCGGACCACCCGCGACCCGCCGCAGGATTTCCACTTCCTCATCCTTGTCCGGGTACCCCACCGACAACTTCAGCATGAAGCGGTCGATCTGGGCCTCGGGAAGCGGATAGGTGCCCTCCTGCTCGATCGGGTTCTGCGTGGCGAGAACGAGGAACGGGTCGTCGAGCGGAAAGGTGTTCTGTCCGATCGTCACCTGATGCTCCTGCATCGCCTCCAGCAGCGCCGACTGTACCTTCGCCGGCGCGCGGTTGATCTCGTCCGCCAGGATGATGTTTGCGAAGATCGGGCCCTTCTTGGTCTGAAACTCCGAGGACTTGGGATCGTAGATCAACGTCCCGATCAGGTCCGCCGGCAGGAGGTCGGGCGTGAACTGAATACGTTGGAACGAAGTTTTGATCACCTTGGCCAGCGTGCTGACCGTGAGCGTCTTCGCGAGCCCGGGAACCCCTTCCAGGAGAACATGGCCGTCCGCCAGTAGTCCGATGAGCAACCGCTCCACCATGTACCGCTGCCCCACGATCACCCGGGCCACCTCTTCCTGGAGGCGGCTCACGAAGGCGCTCTCCTCCTCGATCTTGGCCTGGATGACCTCGATGTCCGCATGCATGGCAGGCGCGGATCGGGTTTCGGGCACAGTGTCCATTACCTCTTGATCTTCCATCTGGGTCTTTCCGTCGTTCCGCATCTCAATGGATTGAAGTCCGGACGATCCCCCCTTCCTCGATCGCCTCCGGAAGAGCCGGGAGAATATACTAGATGACACGCCCTCGGGGTTCCCCGAGGTCTACAGATGTCAGATTCTGGAAGTCTACCGAGGTGGGATCAAGGAAGTCGGCAAAAAAGTTGCTTCTGGGAGACCTGAGGGGCCCGCGAACGGAGGGGAATCTCAATCAGGCAGCCGACCCCGCCGTTCGGTCAAGGGCGCGTCCACCAGCCCGTGTTCCGTCAGGAGCTGTCCCATCTCCGCCGCCTCGAACTCATCGGAGAATGCGCCACCGTACACACGGAATGTGGTGGCTCCGGCCGAGTAGCTGACCTGCAGCACGAAGGCCGGAACAGAAAGGCCCACGAGTTCTTGCACGCGGGCATTCGCCGGTCCCAACCCTTCGTACTCACCGAAGAAGAATGAGTACGGAGCCTCCTGCACGGTCCAGCTTTCGGGATCGGTAACCAGAAGAACAAAGGCCGTTTCTAAGGGGCCTTTGAGGTTGTTCGCCTCCACCTCGCTGTATGCGGGACCCACGACGAGAGCGTATCGCCGCTCCCCGTCGATCGATAAAGCGGTCACGAAGCCCAGGAGGTCAGGCATTCGCTCTCGGAGCGCGGAGGCCCAGGCCAGCGGCGTCTCGGCCTCTCGCCACGCATCGACCAAAACCACGTGGCTCATCACCGGCGTCTCCGGCTGCGGACCGGGCAGCACCACGGGCGCCGCGACCTCGAAACGGGACCGATCCGGCGGCGTGATTCCGGGGATCTGCACGACGCCGAAGTAGCCCAACGCGAGTCCCCCGCCGACGAGAGGGAGGACGGCCGCGGCAACGGTCATCAAGCGGCGTAGCCCCCCAGACCGCCGTCTCTGGCGCTCCAACCGCTCGAGACCGGAGAATCTTACCTCCTCGCCGGCTTCGCCAGACTGCTCGACACGGGAGCGTCCTACCTCCCCCCCGACTTCGGCGAACGTATCGGTCGGCACCACAGGGGGCCCCTCGTCGGCATACTCGAGGGTCAGACCATCATCCTCGTCCACCACAGGATGTGCCCCAGCCCCCTGCGCCGAACCCGCTATTACCGCTTCATCCAGATCCACCTCACCGAACGTGGTCGATCTGATCTCCATGGCCTCGACCTCGACGTCCCCGCTCGGTTCATCCGGTACATCTTCGAGTTCGAACCCCGCGCCGGTCTCGAACCCGTCCATGTCGAGCGACGTGTCGGCCGCCGCCGCTAGGGCGTCTTTATCCCCCTCAATGGCCGCTCCCCTTTCAATTCGGGGAGCCTCGGGCTCGTTTACGCCGAGTCCTTCACCCTCTTCGCGGTCGTCTTCAGTCACCAACGTGCTCCTCTCAACGGGTCGCGCGTCGAAGCCTCGATCGGGAGCCGTACCACCCGTGCAGGTTCAACCCACGGGAGAAAGCGGGTCTCTCGGTCATCTATGAAGAATCGTCAGGAAGACGCGTTGTAGCAAAGGTTTATCTTCCGCGTCGAACTCCGACTGAGCGTCCCCGAGGCTCGTAATACCTCGGAAGCAGCCTTCATCGGAAGAGCCTTCAGAAGATCGCGAGGGGGTTGAGGGGCGAACCGGTGCCACCCTCGACCGCCAGTGGTGCCGCGACCAGCATGAACTCCCAGCGACCTTGGCGCGCCGCTTCGGCGGCCACCGCTTCCAGGTCCAGGTTGTCGAACAGAGGGGTTCCCAAAGCCACGAGCATGAGCTGGTGAATCGGCTGGGTGACCCCCTCGACCCGCGAGGGTAACACGTCGTTGGTATAATCGCTGCCCAGTATCGCGACCCCGCGCTCGCGGAGCCACGGAACCACGGAGGCGTGCAGCCCAGCAGCCTCACGGCCCGTCCGCCAGGGCCCGACTTCGGCACGCCGAGCCCACCGCCCGCTGCGCACCAACACCACGTCTCCGCTCCCGACCCGAATGCCGGCCGCTCGCTCCCAGGCCTCCAGGTCCTCCACGTAGATGGGTGTCCCCGGTTCGAGATACTCGACCCCCTTGAGCCGTGCGATGTCCATCAGGATCCCACGGCTGACGATCCCTTGTTTCAAGTTGATGATCGACAGCTTGTTGCACCCGCCCTCCGTCACCTCGTCGTCCCGGACGTACCCGTTGTACAGCCGACCCTCGTACATCATGTGGCACAGGGCGTCGAGGTGTGAGTGCGCGTACCCGTGGTAGGCGATGGTATACCGATCGCTGCGAAACACACCCGGACTCCCGATCCCGAGCATCTCGTGGCCGAACGGAGAGGTCGCGTCCAGCGCCTGCTCGGTGAGATAGTTGTGCGACAGCGACACCGACGTCCCGACACGTGCCAGGCCGATCGCCTCGAGGCGCTTCTCCACCGTAATCAGGTTGAGGGTTCCCAGCTGGTCATCGTCCCCCCAGCGGCCCCAATTCGACAGGTCCGTCATCCACTGAGTGACCATTGCCTCGGTCACCTCGGGGGAGGCCTGCGCCAGGAGGGGCTGGCTCGCCGGACCCACCACCAGGAACACACTACACAGGAGGATTCGAGTGGAGAGTATTCGAGTCGGGTCAGTCAGACCGTGCGGTGTCGTCATGAGTTTCTCCAAGGTGTGAAACACGAGGGCGGGCCGGTTCACCGGCCCGCCCTCCCTCGATAGTACCAAAGCTGAGCATCCGCTCGTACTAAGGCCGTGCGTCCGGACCCTACCGCGCTATGTGCTTCCGAAGCGCGCGCGGACCGACCTCCGCACCGTAGACATTTCCATCGTTGTCCACCGCGACGCCCTCCGCCGCACTCGTTCCCGAGGTGCCCGGGTCGGTTTCCGGATCCGGGATGAAGGCGATGACGTAGCCGGTGTCGAGGTCCATCACGCGGATTCCGCGCCTGAATCCGGGGTTGCGGGCGTAGCTGGATTCCGAGTCCGCTACGTAGAGCTTGTTGCGGTGGATCGTGATGCCGCTGGCCCGCCCCATGTTGTAGAAGTCGCGAACGAAGGTGCCATCCTGCTGGAAGACCTGGATCCGCCGGTTGCTGCGGTCTCCCACGTAGAGGAGGCCGTTTTCATCCATGGCAAGCGCGTGGGGCGTCCGGAACTGCCCTGGGTTGGAGCCCGTCTCGCCCCACTGCATGAGAAACCTGCCGTCACTCGAGTACTTGACGATCCGGTTGTTTCCGTTTGCGGGGTGCCCGTCGGCCACGAAGATATCTCCGTTGGGCGCAACCAAGACGTCGTTGGGTTGGTCGAGCGTGGTCCGGGTGCGCCCCGCCACACCGGCCGTGCCCAGGCGCAGCAAGACCACACCCTCAGGGCTGAACTTGATCACCTGATGACCACGGCCCTCGTTCCCTCGAGCGTCCGCGATCCACACGTTACCCTCGTCGTCCACGTCGATCCCGTGGGGCCAGACGAACATCCCGGCTCCGAACTGCGTGAGGATTCTCCCCTGCTTGTCGAACTGAAAGACAACGTCCAGGTCGTCGTGACCGACACAGTTGTTCTCTCCGCAGCGGTCGACAGCCCAGATCGTCTCGCCGTCCGGGTCGACCTCCACCAGGCTGGTCGAACCCCAATCCCGCCCGTCGGGAAGCGGCGCCCAGACGCCGGGCACCGTCCGATACGGGTTGGGCACACTGTTCTGGGCTTCCAACGTCACCGCGGTCGCGCCAACTCCGGCGCCAACGAAAAGAAACATCAAACCGACTCGACTCAGATACGACATGGAAACATCTCCCTCGACGGATGGACGTGGAACGGTGCCATAGGCACCAGAATTCAGGGTTCCAAAGGGCTCGTGAGCCCGACAGACTGGGACCATAGGGGAGAGATATTGAACGGGCAAGTGTCGATGGGCGACCCCTCCTTGCTGCTCACCTGCCGCACTACGATACTGCCTCGGGTCGTCGACCATGACTCCTGCTCCTTTGCGTGAGGTGATCCAATGGGCGAGAAGAAGACGGAGGGACGGCCTCTTTGCGGATGAAGCGGCGCAACTTTCTCATGCTCAAGACCGAGCGTGGGATTCGTACCCTCGAGATCTCCTGCCAGCAGCTCTACATGTATTACCTCGAAAGGCGTGTGACGAGCGGCCAGCTGGACGAGGATTTCCATCCCGCGGAGGACGGCGAGCCCCCCACCGCCTTCGACGAGCGTACGACTGAGCAGCTCTTCGAGAGTCTGGGACGCGATCTCGACGGCGTCGACCTTCTGCGTGTTGTCGGGCCCCGCTGGCTCTCAGAGGGGGACGAGGAGCTGCAGAGGGGATTCGATGGGCTGCTCTCGTCGTTTCGGGCCCGTGGCGGGCGCGTGGAGTTCGGCTGAGAGCCATGCGCAAAGCGAACGACCTCCGCCCCCCCATCGAGGCCTCCAGAGTCCGGCATCGTGCGTACACGGTCATCTTCGGCCACGACACTCGAGCGGGCCGGCTTTTCGACGTCCTCTTGATCGTCGCCATCGTCGCGAGCGTTCTGGTGATCATGCTGGAGAGCGTCGCTTCGGTTCGCGCGGAGTACGGCGGCGCGCTACGGGCGGCGGAGTGGTTCTTCACCCTGCTCTTCACCGTCGAGTATGGGACGCGCCTCTGGTGCGTGGGGCGCCCGCTGACTTACGCGAAAAGCCCCCTGGGCATCATCGACCTGCTGGCGATACTTCCGACGTACCTCTCCTTGCTCTTCCCCGGGGGGCAGGTGCTCACCGTCGTGCGAATCCTGCGGGTACTCAGGGTGTTCCGCATCCTGAAGCTGGCGCACTTCGTCGGGGAGGCCGGGGTTCTGGTCGGGGCATTGAGGGCCAGCCGTTACAAGATCACCATCTTCGTCCTCACGGTCGTTACGATCACC
>Ga0114950_10004981_pt1 | contig 10327 bp, 8 predicted proteins | sample N075metaG_FD_83503 | JGI IMG/M metagenome (GOLD analysis project Ga0114950, IMG submission 83503) | Deep subsurface microbial communities from Kermadec Trench to uncover new lineages of life (NeLLi) - N075 metaG | ecosystem: Environmental > Aquatic > Marine > Ocean trench > Sediment | place... | reverse complement strand
GGGCAGCACTGACAGCAGAATCCAGGTTGGCCAGATCCACCAGCCGCGCACCCGCCGACAGGCTAGCGCATAGCCACACCCGAAGACCAGCACGACCGCGACCATCAGCGCGCAGTCAGCAGTGGACTCGATGAACGGGTTCCGATAGTGCATCGGGCCGATAAACAGCGGCGCCTGCCAGACGACGCACGCCAGATAGTGCAGCAGCTTGGCCAAGTACCATGGCACGTAGCTCCAGTCATCCGGCCGGCGGAGGTAGGCCGTGGGAACGTGGCTCTCGAACAGGTTGATTCGCCACAAAGCAAATGCCCCGGCGAGCCCCAGCATCAGGACGTGTGCCTTCCAGCGGCGTTTGAGGTGGTCCCGCCCACCGAAACCGACATCGAACGCCATGGCCAGTAGCGGAAACACGACTGCGTTTTCACGGCTGAATAGTGCGCACACGAACAGCGCCAGCGCTGCCGTGAAAGCTCCCATCCCCAAGGAGCCGCAGGCTTTAGCCTGCGCGATTGTTCGACTATCACGTGCGTAACTTGCACTTGCTGATTCGCGCAGGCTAGAGCATCCGGCTCCTTGGTGGAGCGATAGTTTCGACGCCCGCACGTAGCATAGCAGCGCTGCGAGCGTCAGCGTTGTCTGCATGATGGCATTCTGCGCTGCCAGCCAACTGACTGCATAGGCGTTGTGCGGGTAGACTACGAAAACGACCGCAGCAAACAGCGACCACAACCCCCGCCGTGTGACTTGGTAGCCAAGGCAATAGACCAGCACGCAGCAACAAGCGTGCCAGAAGAGCAGCGACACGTGCTGAGCAGCGACGCTACCTCCCGTGAGCGACTGCAGCAGTTTCGCCCACGCCATGGCAACCGGCCGGCTGTATTCCCAGCGCAGGCTCTTGTCCTGCCACCAGGCGTGAATAAACCGCGCCGGCTCGATGGTTGTGGTCTCAATTAGATCCCTGAACGACCACTGAGCCTCGGGGATCTCGGATTGATGCAGGTGATCGTCAAGAAACAACTCGTCGCCCAGACTCCATCCGTGCGCCAATAACGTGACGCCGATGATGACTATTACAGCGAGCGCATGCCGACGGGCGGACGGACGTGCAGCGGGCGTGTCAATTGACGCTACGTTCATGCGTGCCTATAGTACTCTGCGTGAGCGCCCCCGTCATTCATCGCAGATGCCGCGCGTGGTGCGTGTGCTGCTTCTCGTGGCAGATTGTGATACTCGCGGGTTGCTTTTCGGAGAAATCCTACCCTGTAGTCGCACATGACATCGTTCGCCTGCAACCGCCCGAGGAGGCGCGGGTATCTGCCCGCGACTGGATGGCGAATGTTCATCCTCGATTGCAGCACCTGCTTCCACGAGGTAGCCGTCCCGCTCTATTGACTGCGGCGCTGTCGAACGACGATGGTCAGCCGACGCGTGTTCTTGATCATTTCAAATTGCGCTTCGATGACCTGGACACGCTACTGGGCAATATCGACGGCTTGCTGAACACTGCCCATCTGGCATCGACACAAATGTCGTTCGGCGAACTGCCGGCATGGCCGGCGTTCGATGACGTCTGGATTCCAATCGGTCCTGAACTGGAACTGGCGGGTCGGATGGGCCTGTTCACCGATGACACTGGTCACCCGGTGGAAGCGGATTGCATCGTCATACTGCCTGGCTTGTTCGGTGACAACGGTGTGATGCGCACGCGCGACTTGTCGATCGCCCTTCTTGATGTTGGCTTTCATGTGCTGGCGCTGGAACTACGGGCCTGTGGGCGAACGGAGACCCGGTTCCCCGAGATGTCCACTGCGTGGGGCGTTTTCGAGACGCAGGACTTATTGCTGGTTTCGGAGTGGCTCGAACGGCGTCCGGAGGTTCAGCGTACCGGGCTTATCGGTTTCTGTTGGGGCGGCAACATCGCCCTGTTGACCGCTTGGGCGGACTGCCGGTCGTCTGATGATCAGAGCGTGGAGCCGGAATTGGCCAGGCACCTACGGAAAGTGTCCGACCGCCCGCACTACACTGCCGGCGTGCTTGCGTTCTCACCGGTCCTGCGTTTTGAGGATCGCATTGACCAGTTGGACTGTCCGGGCTCGCCCCTCTCTGAGCCTGTCCTGGCGGCCTTTCAGGATACGATTCGATCGCGTCAGCGAGCCAAAGAGCATCCGATGGTCAACGGCAGCTTAAGGGACTTGATCAGCCATGAGATCGGAAACTACGCCTTCATGACTGAGGATGCTGTGCCGCAAGGTTTGACGTACTTGCGGCTGCTACCTTATGGCACCAAGCCTGCGGGCGACAAGCTGGAGTGTGTCGGCGCGCCGGTGTTGATCGTGCAGGCGGCCAACGATCCGCTGATTTCGGCGCAAGACCAGGCTGACTTGATGGCCCACACGCGCAACCCCAACGTGGCTGCACTGATTCTGCCGGGCGGCGGGCACGTCGGCTTCGCGGCATACTGCCGAGCCTACTACTTCAGCCTGATCTTCAATTTCTTCGACGCGCAGGCCGGTCCCCGCGCTGTGGTCTTGGAGTGAGTCTCAGGGCATCAGCCCGATTCGCTTCGCGTAGGCCATGACCTCCGGTGCGTGCGGGATGTCGCTGTCGATGTGCGGCCGGATTGATTTGACGTGCAGGAACGCTTCCTCGGCGCTGATCCGCCGTGTCGCCATGAGATAGCTCACTGCAATGGTCACACTGCGACCTCTGCCGGCTTTGCAGTGGATGTAGGTTTTCTTGCCCGCTTCGATTTGCTCCTTGATGAAATCCACTGCCCGGGCGATGTCGTCGGTGCAGGGTCGATGGTAATCCAGCGTCGGCAGATGTAGTTGCGCGATGCCCAGAGCGGCCAGCCTTCGCTCGTTCCCACGGTACTCCAAGCAGAGGTTCACGAGGGCTGATATGTCCTCGTCAGCGAGCTTCAGCAGAAAACGCGACGAAGGCAATGCGCCCACAGCGACGTGTTCATCGACCCAGTCCCACCTCTGCCAGACGCCCACGGCGCACATTGCGCGATTGAGGAAGAGAGTCGGGTAGAAGCTCGCCCGAATCAGGAAGCGAACGATCGGATTCTCGGAGTTGATTTTCGGCACGTCGCAATTCCTCCGCAACGCTTCGGCCATCGATCGGCGCAATATCGCTCAGTCGATGTGCTTCACCGAGCAAATCGAGGATGGTGGGCATAATATCGACATTACGGGCATAATCAATTTGTGTCCCTGCCGGCAAGTCTGGTCCGGCGAAGTACATTGGCACGTGCATATCACGGGCCAGGCAGGAGCCGTGCCCGCTGCGCCATTCATCGAATGCCCAATCTTCGGCTGCGAACAACACGATGTCACCAGCTCGCGGGGAATCGAACATCTCGACAACCTGCGGGACAAAATCGGGATATGCCGTTGCGGCCGTCGCCGCCAGCCAAGTTCGTGAGTCGTGCCAGCCGGCAGTGACATATTCGCGCAAAGTCGAATGATCGGTGTATCCCAGCGGATCGGTGCCGTCGATCATCAGGCGGTAGAAGGTCTTTTCCGCTTCGATCTTGCGCTGGATGAATGCGGAACCGGAACGGGAGCGGATCTGCACCTGCGCGCGCTCGTCGCGCCACACGGTCAGGCCCACGGCCGGCAGCTTGGAAAGTGCCTCGACAAATTCGGTGACCACTTCCCCTTCCGGTCGGCTGTACCATCCGCCGCGTCCGTGCAGGTGGATGACCGCGCGCCGACCTGCGTCGGTGAAGAGGATGGCGTCGAATTGCGTCAGTCGCTTCAGGCGCTGATCGTAGGATTTCGACTTGAGCCGCTTGCCCAGAATGCGCAGATCGTATTCTTTCTCAAGCCAGCCGGCGAGGTCGAAGTGGCGGTCAGCAGGTGTGGGGACATGGGCGTGGTCCGTCGTGAGCACGAAATACGTCCGATCAGCCAGTTCGCTCGCCTTGATTGCATCACAGACAATGCCAATCGAATGGTCAGCGGTCATCAGCGCTTCGTCGTAAGGGCGCGAGGCCGAACCGTAGCGGTGTCCCGTCTCGTCAACGCCGGGAAAGTAATACGTCATCACGGTCGGCCAACGTTTTTCACGATTCGACAGCCGAATGACATCCCTGAGCGTGTAGCCCACGCGCCGATCCACTGCGCTGAAGTTGTGCGTATACCAGTCGATGCCCGTGGCTGCGAGGTTATCAAAGGTGTGCGTCACTCCGCGACGCGTGTGGAATTGTACGCTGACCGTGAAATGATCGTGCAAAACCTCGTAGATTGTGCGGCGATCGAAGTGTTCGTTGACGCTGCGAAAGCTATCGGCGTGAATGTAGTCAGGAATCTCCAGGGTTTGACGGTCGAACCACAAGTTGCCCATGATATCGTGATGGCCTGGGAAACAACCGGTGAGCAGAGAGACTGAGTTCGGATAAGTGATGGCTGGCACGGACGTGACAGCATAGTGTACACCGACGCCGCCCTCCACGAAGTATTTCTTGATATTGGGAAGTTCGCCGGCATCGAGCAAGCCCATCATTCGCGTGCGGTCCAGGCCGTCGATGAAGAAGATCACCGCCGTTGTCTTTGGTATCTCAACTTTCGCCGAAAGTCTGATCGAAGGCTGCCGAGGGCCCAAACATCCACTACCGAAGAGCAGAGCGACACCGGCCAACACACGAATTTTGTTATGATGCATTCGAGTAGTCTAACAGCGCAGCGCAACACGGCAAATTCGCGCTGGAGCCTAGGCCAATAGAGGAGAAGTTCAGGGGGCAGGTAGTCGGAAGTTCGTTACGGCTTCGGTCGTTGCGAGGGGCAGGGATGTCGGCTAGACTTCAAGTGGCCAATGCGTAAGGGAGTTTGCATGCGGGTTCTGTCAGGTATTCAGCCGTCGGGCAAGTTGCATCTGGGCAACTACTTCGGGGCCATGAAGCAGCAGATTGCGCTCCAGGAAGAGCACGACTGCTTCTTTTTCGTCGCTAACTATCACGCACTGACGACAATTCAGAAGCCGGCGGAATTGCGAGCGCTGACGCTGGACGTGGCCCTGGACTACCTGGCCCTGGGGCTGGATCCGAACAGGGCGGCATTATTCCGTCAATCAGATGTGCCCGAGGTCACAGAACTGACCTGGATTCTGGCCACGGTCACTGGTAAAGGACTGATGGAGCGGGCGCATTCCTACAAGGACAAGACCGCCAAGGGCATTCAGCCGTCCATGGGGCTCTTCAATTACCCGATCTTGATGGCGTCTGACATTCTGATCTACCGGCCCAATGCGGTGCCGGTCGGCAAAGATCAAGTGCAGCATATCGAGATGACGCAGGATATGGCCGGCTACTTCAACAACAAGTACAAGTGCGAGGTGTTGGTTCGTCCTGAGCCGCTGTTGGGGGAGGCGCCGATCGTGCCTGGGATTGATGGGCAGAAGATGAGCAAGAGCTACGGCAATCATATCGAGTTGTTCGACGAGCCCAAGGTCGTCAAGAAGCGAATCATGAGCATCAAGACCGACAGCACGCCGGTCGAGGCAACGAAGAACCCCGACAACTGCAATGCGTACGCGATTCTGAAATTGCTGGCGGACGAAGCGGAGGCGGCCGACTGGGCTAATCGCTATCGTGCTGGAGGAGTCGGCTACGGCGACGTCAAAAAGCGCATCGTCGAGCTGTTTGAGCAAGAGTTTGGTCCGGCGCGCGAGCGTAGAGCGGAATTGGCTGCCCGGCCGCAGGAGGTCGAAGACATCCTTGTCGCAGGGGCGAGGAGGGCGAAAAAAGAAGCGCAAGAGACGATGACGCTGGTTCGCGAGGCGTGTGGAATCGTATGTGCGGGACGACAGAGAGCCATCCATCATGCCTGAGGACTACAAAGTTCAACTCGACAGCTACAACGGTCCGCTTGATCTGCTGCTATTCCTCATACGGCGGGAGGAGGTGGACATCTACGATATTCCCATCGCCCGGATCACGGAGCAGTATCTTGCACACGTTGAACTGCTCAAACAATTGGACCCGAACTACATCGGCGAGTTTTTGATAATGGCGGCGACGCTGATGGAGATGAAATCGCGGATGCTGGTGCCGACTCCGCCGCCGGAAGAAGACGACGAGGAAATCGTTGACCCCCGTCTGGAACTGGTGCATCAGCTTCTGGAGTACAAGAAGTTCAAGGATGCGGCCCAGGCGCTCGGAGCATCGGCGGCGGAGCGGGCCAATCGATTCGGCAGAATCCCGATGGTGCCCCAGCCCACAGGCGAACCGGAAGTCGACTTGGATCAGGTCCAAGTTTGGGACTTGCTCTCGGCATTCAACAAGGTGCTACGCGACATAGGCCTGGCAGACCGCAAGCACGAAGTCTTTTACGATGATACGCCGATCGCACTGCATGCCGCCGATATCGCGGATTTTCTGGAACGTGAGGGCGGGTCGATCCGTTTTGAGCAGCTGTTCGAGGGTCGGAGCAAAGGCGAGATCATCGGCCTGTTTCTGGCACTTCTGGAGCTTGTTCGGGCCAAACGCGTGCGGGCCGAGCAGGAAATCAGTTTCGAGACCATCATCCTCCATTTGCTTGATTCTACGCCGCTCCAGACCGGAGAAATTGACATGCTGCCAGACGAAGGGCGGCCCGCGGGGCCGGAGTCAGTGGAATAGTCATGTCGATCACAGCCCGTCTTCGAGAGTTGAATGTCATCTTGCCCCAAGTCGCGCCGCCCGTCGGCTCATACGTGCCCGCGAAGCAGGTCGGCGAATTAGTTCTGACAAGTGGGCAGTTGCCCATACTGAATGGGGAGTTGACGGCCGCCGGCAAGGTTCCGGAGGACGTTTCACTGGCGGATGCTCAGGAGGCGGCCATGACCGCAGCTGTGAACGCCCTGGCGGCGGCGGCTTCGGTCTTTGACGGGGATATCGACCGGTTGGCGGGCATTGTACGCGTGGCGGTGTTCGTCAACAGCAGTCCGGGTTTTACCGACCAAGCCAAGGTGGCCAACGGGGCCAGCGACTTCCTGGTTGCGCTCTTTGGTGAGAGCGGTCGCCACGTTCGCGCGGCCGTAGGCGTGGCCGAATTGCCCCTAAACGCAGTCGTGGAATTGGAGCTAGTTGCGCGCGTCCGCCCGTGAAGACAGCTTGATCCCCGCCAGCTTGATCGGTCTGGCGCTCTCGTCCTCTGCTTCCAGAGTGTATTGATCCCCGCCGCCTGGAGGACCCATGTTGATGGAGATGCGCTTGCCAAGTTCCTCCTCCAATTGGCAGAGCGCGGCCCGTTTGCGATTGAGCAGGAAAAAGCCGACGTTGGGGGGCACGGTTACGGTGAGCTTGTGAACGCGTTCCTGATGAGCGGCGGACTGGATCGAGCGCATCACATCCAGAGTCAGCGTTTCCGGGCTCTTGACCAAGCCGCTGCCGTGGCAGTGTGGGCAGTCCTGGAACATGTTCGATTCGAGCGGGGCTCGCTGACGCTGACGTGTCATCTCGATAATTCCGAACTGGCTCATACGAAGAATCTGCACTCGTTCTTTGTGCTCCTTGAGAGCCAGCCGCAATGTTTTCTCAAGTTCGCGCTTATGCTTGAGATCCTGCAAGTCAATGAAATCGCAAATGATCAGCCCGCCGAGGTCGCGCAGGCGCAACTGGCGGGGGATTTCCTTGGCGGCCTCCATATCGGTATTGAAGGCCGTCATTTCGGGATCGCTTCGATCGCGATACTTACCACTGTTGACATCGATGGCGACCAGTGCTTCGGTCGACTCGATGACCAGCGATCCACCCGATGGCAGCGGCACGTGTTTGGAGTAGATCCGCTCGAGTTCGGCTTCCAAATCATATTGGTGGAACAGCGGCTCCTGTCCGTTGTAAATCTCGACCATGCCTACGCTTCTGGGCATGATGATGCGCAGGAATTCCTTGGCCCGCTCAGCGGTTTCTTCGTCGTCCACTACCACGGCATCGAAGTCGCTGGTGAGTACATCACGGATCGTGCGCACGAGTAGATCCGATTCCTGATAGAGTGGCGCCGGGGAGGACTCGCTCTTGATTCGTTGTACGACTGTCTTCCACAGGCGCTCAAGGTAGTGTAGATCGCTCTGGAACTCGCGTTTGGTCCGGCCCAGCCCCGCAGTTCGTAGGATGAAGCCCATGTCCCGCGGCAATGCCAATTCCTTCAAAACCTCACGAAGATCCTTGCGGACTTCGAAGTCCTCGATTTTTCGGGACACTCCCAGCTTGCTCATGCCGGGCATCATGACCAGATAGCGGCCGGGTATGGAGAGGTAGGTGCTCAGAGTGGGGCCCTTGGTTCCGATGCCTTCTTTCGTGACCTGCACGATGACGTTATCACCGCGCTTGAGGCATCTCTGGATCGGTGGACGGTCGCGGCGGGCGATTTTACGGCCCACGTCCTCCGATCCATGTTTGCGGCCCGGGAAATACTGGGGTTGCAGGTCGGAGATGTGCAAGAATCCGTTCTTGCCAATGCCGAAATCAATGAACGCGGCCTGGATACCAGGTTCCACGTTTGTGATCACACCTTTGTAGATGTTTCCGACATGAGATTCGGCGCTCTGCCGTTCGAAAAAGATTTCCTCAAGCTTGCCGTCGCTGACGACGGCGATGCGGCACTCTTCGCCTTTGGAAACATTGACGACCATGATCCTGCCGGTGGTTCTGCGCGTCGTCGTATACTCTTCTTGTCTCCGGGCTGAGGATCTCTTCTTCCTCTTGGGTTGGAGTGGAACCGCCTTAGGTGGCGCCGCGGTCGGTGTGATTTGCGCATTGGTCTTGTTTTTCTGCGGCCGCTTCGGCCTGCGCGCGCTCGACTGTCGCTTGGGGGTTGCCGCCTCCTTGTGTGCCGACGTTAATTCGGAACTGCTGTCTGATGTCCTATGCTGCTCGGGGCTCGGTTGGCCGGAGGATCGGCGCCGGGTTGTCTTTTTCGGTGTCACTGCCATCCAATGTTTCTGCGTCTCGTTCTGTGTCTCAGGTTTTCCCAGGGAAGCGACAAGACACTAAGCACGTCCCGGGGCGCGGCGGTACGGTTATCGAGGAAGCGCGTGAGAAACGTTAGTGTGCCGTTCTCAAACCCGACCTCCTGGACCAGCGGTCTGACGTCCAACGGCGGCTTCTCTTGTCCCAATCGATCTTGCCGCTGAATGACGACGGAATTGGAATCGAGGAAATTTCTGATGATGGACGGTAAGTTCACGCCGGCTTCGGCACCGAGTTCGAGCTCGTAGGTCACGGAGGCCAACTCCGGCCGGCGGCCGTCTTCCAGTGATTGCACTCCCAAGATGCATGCACCCTCAGGCAGCTCTGCCCGGAGCTGAGATGCGATGTGATCCGGATCGCGAGGCTCACGCAGGTGGACCACTGCCAGGTCTCCGTCGGTGGCTAGCCCCACGGGTCGGGGCAATAGCAGTGCCATTCTGATGTGGGGGTTGAATCCTTGGGAGTAGGCTATCGGGAGCCCGGACCGCACCAAGGCGCGCGTCAGCATGCGCACCGTGTCCCGGTGCGAGATGAATCGCAGATCGCCGTCGATGGCGAACGTGAGCAGCACTTCGTGGCGGGTATGCGCCACCCTTGGGCTGCTGATGTGGGGTGCCTTTGCCAATGTCCGCAATTCGTCTCGCTCGGCTGCCGATCTCAAGAGGCATCGCACGCAGATCCGCGCACCGGCCTAGGATGATTGACTCGCTACATCCCGCATCCAACTGGCGGGCGGTTGCGGCTCCGGGCTGGCGCGTTTCAAAAAGTCTCCGGCGGCAGCAGTTTTCTGGTCTCATCACGCAGGAAGTTGTGAACTTGGCGAGCGGTATCAAACCGCAACGCCTCACGGGCCACTTTCCTGGCGTGGGATATCTTTGTGCTCCTGACAAGCTGCTTGATTTCGGGGATGTCTCCTGAAGCCATGGAAAACTGTCTCAGACCTAAACCAAGCAGCAATAGAGTGTACAGAGGTTGGCCGGCGATTTCACCACATAAACTACAGTCTATTCCGGCTTTGTTGCAAGTCGAGATAACATCACGCAAGAGCCTCAAGACGGCAGGATGCGTGGCTGTGAACAACGACGCCACGCGCTCGTTGCTGCGGTCGACGGCCAGTGTGTACTGGATGAGATCGTTGGTGCCGATGCTGACAAAATCGACCTCACGTACGAATTCCTGGCACATCAGTGCCGCAGCCGGCGTCTCGATCATGATGCCGATAGGTACATCTCTGCGAAACTCGACATCCAGTTCTTCCAGATCCTCCATGGCGTCGTGCAGGGCCATCTTGGCCTGGCGAAATTCCATCAGGCTGATGATCAGCGGAAACATGATACGGATGTTGCCATGTACGGAGGCTCGAAGAATGGC
>Ga0114950_10004979_pt1 | contig 10331 bp, 8 predicted proteins | sample N075metaG_FD_83503 | JGI IMG/M metagenome (GOLD analysis project Ga0114950, IMG submission 83503) | Deep subsurface microbial communities from Kermadec Trench to uncover new lineages of life (NeLLi) - N075 metaG | ecosystem: Environmental > Aquatic > Marine > Ocean trench > Sediment | place... | reverse complement strand
GCAGCAGCAGCAGCAGGACGTCGGTGATCGGCAGCATCATGTTGGCGCGCCGGGTGCAGCGCTGTTCGTTGGTGGAGAGCGGCAATTCTCCGGGCACCACGAAGGGACCGACCACGCCGCCTTCGAAGAGGATGGTCAAGCCGGGGCCATGCAGCCGCTGCGCGAGTGTCGCCGCCAGCAGGGGCACGCCGACGCCGGCGAACACGATCTGGCCGTCGCTCAGCAGCCGGGCGGACATGACCGCCAACAACTCGGATGCGGTGTAGCTGGCCAGGCTCAGTCATTATGGATACTCCGGCCCCGGCGTGCCGCATCCAGCATCTCGTCCAGTCCCAGCAGGTTCAGATAGCCGTTCCAGCTATCGGGTCCGTAGTGGAACCGCTCGAGATACTGTTTCACGCCGGCCTCGGGATCGTCCTTGATCGCCTTGGCATAGTCGTCCAGGTGCCCGAAGAACGGCTCGTAAAGGCCATAACACTCATGGGGGGCGGCGCCGAACGGGATCTCGACCACCGCATCCACCGTGAAGAAGGGATTTTTGTGAGATCCGGCGCGCGGCGGATCTGATCGTTCGAGACGATGCGCTCTGTGGTCAGGATGACCCGCCGCGCCGCCATCGCGATATCGATGTCCATGAACTGCAGTCCGTCGAGCTGTGCGTTGCCGTAGGCATCGGCGCGCTGCACGTGGATCAGCGCGACGTCCGGGTTGAGCGCGGGCAGCGCCAGCAGGCGCTCGCCGGTGAACGGGCAGTCGATCTCCTTCGCCGCGTCGCCGATCACCTCGCGCACGCCGGAACCCATCATGGCGCGCGTCGGCATGAATGGCAGACCCATGGCGCCGGCACGGTATCGCAGGCCCATGGACATATGGCTCCACTCCTCGAAGCGCGCCTGGCCGGATTCGGTGTAGTGGCGCATCACTTTGGAAATGCCCCAGACGATGCCCTGGCTGAACCAGGAGGTGACGATGTGGCGGCTGGCGCCCGATCCGTAGAGCAAATCGCCCTCGGTCGAGACGATGCTCCGCGATACGGTCAGATCCTTCCGGCGCGCCCGGATCAGCGCCCAGATCAACGCCATGGGCGTGCGCGGCAGGGTGCAGCCGCCAAGCGTCACATGGTCGCCATCCTGGACCAAGGACACCGCTTCCTCCAGCGAGACGACCTTTTCGCGCAAGCTGCGGTCGCGGGCCCGTGTCTCCTCGCGCAACTCGAGATAAGACTTCACCATGCGTTATGCGGCCCTGGAAAATGACGATCATTGTTCTTTTGCGCGGCCACGTTGGCCGCCACGGGGGCAGCATAGTCCAATGATCTTATCTTTCCAATATTAGTATGATTGGTTTCGGGAATCCTCGGCTCAGCGGGCTTGGCGAATGCCTTCCAGGAGCAGCCCTTCGATCTCCGCGAGGCTGGCCGGGGTGGGATTGGTCGCCGCCGCCGCATCGGCCAGGGCCTTTTCGGCGATCTCTCCGGCGCGATCCGGCTCGACGCCGAGATCCGCGAGGCTGCGGGGGATATCGAGGCGGTCCAGGAGTGCGATCGTGGCGCCATAGAAGTCGTCGAAGCCGCGGCCGGGCAGATCCATGGCCCGGCACATGGCCGGAACTTTATCCGCTATTGCGTCTCTGTTGTAGCGCAATACGACCGGCAGCAGGACCGCGTTGGTCAGTCCGTGGTGGGTATCGTAGGTGGCGCCGATCATATGGCTCATGGCATGCACCAGACCGAGCCCTTTGAGGAACGCGATCCCGGCCAGACACGACCCGGCGAGCATGGCGCCGCGGGCCTCCAGATCGTCCGGCCGGTCCACCGCGGCGTCGAGCCAGCGGTGGATCAGGCCCATGGCTTCCAGGGCGACACCGTCGCAGATCGGGTGCCACTGAGGCACGCAATAGGCTTCGATGGCATGGACCAGCGCGTCGCAACCGGTCCAGGCGGTCAGCTTCGGCGGGAGCCCCACGGTGAGCCCGGGATCGAGGATCGCCGCCAGCGGCCGGTGCTGCGGATGCCAGACGCAGCCTTTGACGGCGCGGGCCGTGTCCGTGACCATGGCCGTGCTCTCGGTTTCGGCCCCGGTTCCCGCCGTGGTCGGCACGCAGACCAGCGGTGCGAAGGCGTCTTCGGACCCGATCGGCACCGGTTCCCGGTCGTAGTCGAAGCTCCAGAGATCGCGGTCGTTGCCGGCGACCAGGCTGATCGCCTTGCCCCCGTCCATGCCGCTGCCCCCGCCGATGGCGACGACCCCGTCGTGGCCGCCGGCGCGGTAGGCGGCCCGGCCGGCCTCAACGTCCCGGTCGGTCGGGTTGGGCGCGATCTCGCTGAACACGGCGGATGCGAGCCCGGCGGTACTGAGCGATTCCGTGGCCTGGGCGATGAACGGCAGGTTGCGGCTGCCGCGATCGGTCACTACCAGGGGATTGCCCAGGCCCGCTTGGGCGCAGATTTGGCCCAGCTCACCCAAGCGGCCTGGGCCGTAGTGGATCGGGATCGGCAGGGTCCAGTCGGCGGCGTCGAGTGGAGACGGCATCATGTGAGGTATAATGTGCCGCTGCCATGGCCGGCGCAAGAACCGCCGCCGGGAGGATACCAGGCCGAATTCTATGGATTCGGGCGCCTGGCTGGTCTATCAAAAAGGCTGGAAATCCGGGCGCCGTAAGGCTTCAACCGGGTTCAGGCCCAAGGGGGCGCGTGGCATGTCGAACGTCGAGACACTCAATCCGGCGACCGGGGACCGGTTTCATCCCGACCCGGAGCGGTCCTACACGCTCGAAGCCCGCTATTACATCGAGCCCGAAATCTATGAGCGCGAGAAAGCGGCGATCTTCTATCGCGGCTGGAGCTTCGCGTGTCACGCCGGCCAGGTGTCCGAACCCGGCGCCTACACCGAGTTCCGGGTCGCCGACCAGAACCTGTTCGCGATCCGCGGCAAGGACGGAAAGCTCCGGGCGTTCTACAACGTCTGTTCGCACCGGGCGCACGAACTGGTTCGCGGCAGCGGCACCAAGACCGTCATCACCTGTCCCTATCACGCCTGGTCGTACCATGCCGACGGCCGCTTGCGAAGCGCGCGCGGCAGCGAAAAGGTGGCCGGCTTCGATGCGGAGGAGTTCTGCCTCAAACAGGTCCAGCTCGAGGAGATCGCCGGCTTCGTCTTCGTCAACCTCGATCCCGAGGCGCCGTCGCTGGCGAGCCAGACCCAAGGACTCGAGGCGGAGATGCGCCGCTACTGCCCCGAGATCGACAAACTGAAGTTTGCCTGCCGGCTGACCTATGAGATCGAGGCGAATTGGAAGAACGTCGTCGATAACTATCTCGAGTGCTATCACTGTGCCACGGCCCATCCGGCCTTCGCCGATCTGGTGGACATCTCGAAATACCGCTCGGTGACCTACGGCATCCATTCGAGCCACATCGCCCCGGCCGGACGGGCCGACAATACCGCTTACAGCTTCGACGGCGGCGACGGAACGCCGAACAGCTTCGCCGGCTGGTGGCTGTGGCCGAATCTGACTCTCAACATTTTTCCCGGGCCGCCCAACATCACGACCCTGCACATCATACCGACCGGCCCGGAGACGACGCTGGAGCATTTCGACTTCTACTTCCTCGAAAGCGAGCCGAGCGCGGGCGAGCGAGAGGCCATCGAGTACATGGACAAGGTGCTGCAGCCCGAAGACATCGGCCTGGTCGAGAGCGTCCAGCGCGGCCTGCATTCGCGCGGCTACCGCCAGGGCCGGTTCATGGTCGATGCGGCGCGCAGCCACCTTAGCGAACACGCCGTGCATCATTTCCACAATTTGGTCATGAACGCGTTGCGGACGTGATGGGTGTTATCTCGCCAAGCGCCGCTGCCGCGCCGGGGAGGTCGATGTCATGACCGACACGACACCGCGTAAGCTGAACGATCTCATCGGGGAGCGAAAAGACACGGCGATGCTCGCGGCCGTCGTGGCGGTCCTGCTGATCTCCATCGCGGTCGCGAGCTGGGGCGCCGGGTCCTATCCCTTCCCCGGCGCCGTCGCCGAAAATTTCCCCTTCGCCGACTGGGTCAACAGCGGCGAGGCATGGCTCAAGGACAACTACCGCTGGTTCACCAAGGCGATCGCCGGCGCGATCGGCGACGGCCTGGATTGGGTGGAGCTCTCTCTGCTGTTGATGCCGTGGCCGGTGTCGGTGCTTGCGGTCGGCTTGGCGACGCTGTGGTGCGGCGGTCTGCGGCTCGCGCTGTTCTGCGTCTCCGCCGTGATGTTCTGGGGCTTCGTGGGCATGTGGGATTCGGCCATGGTGACGCTCAGTCTGATGGCGGTCGCCGTGTCGATCTCGGTGACGATCGGTGTCCTGATCGGCATCCTCGCCTCCCAGAACGACCGGGTCGAAGCCGTTGTCCGGCCGGTCCTCGACATCATGCAAACCATGCCGAGCTTCGTCTATCTGATCCCGGCGATCTTCTTCTTCGGCATCGGCGGCGCGCCCGCAGTCCTGGCGACGGTCATCTACGCGCTGCCGCCGGCCGTGCGGATGACCAATCTGGGCATCCGCCAGGTGCCTTCGGAAACCATCGAGGCGGCAAGGTCGTTCGGCTCGACGCCGCTTCAGGTGTTGCTCAAGGTCAAACTGCCCCTGGCCCTGCCCTCGATCTTGATGGGCATCAATCAGACGGTCTGTATGGCGCTGGGCATCGTGGTGATCGCGACCTTCATCGGCGCCGGCGGCCTGGGCTACGAGGTCTTGCAGGCGCTGCGCCATCTCAACATCGGCTGGGCCCTGGAGGGCGGTGTGTCGATCGTTCTCATGGCGATCATGTTCGATCGCATCAGCTACGCCCTGACCGCGGCGCACGAGAGCGGGAAGGCGCAGACCAGGGACCGCTTCAGGCTTCTGCCAAGCCGGCTCGAGGACGCGGCCTGGGCCCGGGCGTTCGAGCGCGGTCTCGGTGCGGTCTGCGATTTCTGCTGCGCGGCCAGCCGGCTGTACGCCCAGATCCTCGGCGCGCTTGCGGGCGCCGCGGCCCAGCCGATCTCCCGCGATGCCGCTGAGAAAATTCGCGGCTTTTTCGCGCGCCATGCCTTCTTTCTGGCCAGCGCGACGCTGGTCGCCGCCGTCTACCTGATCGACAGCTACCTTGTGAGTTACGGCGATTTCCCGCGCGCCTGGCGGCTCACCATACGCGAGCCCGCCGATGCCGCTTTGGATTGGCTCAAAGTCAACCCGTCGTTCATCGCCGTGACGACCGGAATTCGCTATGGCATCTTCACCTGGCTTTTGGACCCCTTGGCCGATTTCCTGGTGGCGCTGCCCTGGTGGTACACGATCGTGCTGGTGACCGGGATCATGTGGCTCTCGGCCGGACGCTGGCTGGCGATGGTGACCTTGGCGGCGCTGTTCTTTATCGGCGCCGTCGGGTTGTGGGAAATCTCGATGCTGACCTTGGCGTCGATCCTGGTCTCGGTGTTCCTGTGCTTGTTGCTTGGCGTGCCGCTCGGCATCGCGATGGCTTGCAACGACACATTCCAGGCGGTCATGAAGCCGGTGCTCGACGCCATGCAGACTTTGCCGCCGTTCGTCTATCTGGTGCCGGTGCTCATGTTTTTCGGCGGCAACGTCGTCTCCGCGGTGATCGCGACCTGCGTCTACGCGATTCCGCCGCTCATCCGGCTTACCGACCTCGGCATCCGCGAGGTCCCGGGCGAGACGGTCGAGTCGGCGCGTTCGTTCGGCTCGACGTTTCTGCAGACCTTGATGAAGGTACGCATGCCCTTGGCCCTGCCGGCGATCATGATGGGCATCAACCAGGCGGTGATGATGGCGCTCGCCATGTCGATTATCACGCCGCTAATCGGCGGCGGCGGCCTGGGCGAGCAGGTATTCAACGCGCTCGCCAAAGTCAATACGGGCATGGGGCTTCAGGCCGGGCTGGCGATCGTGTTTCTGGCCATCATTCTGGACCGCTTGACCCAGGCCTGGAGCGAGAAGCGGAAATTATCCATGGGAGGTCAATAATTTAAGTGAGGGCGGCCGGGATTCTTGGGGCGCCAAAAATTCGTCGCGGGCTGCGGAAAAATACCTTAGACTGGGCGCGAACCAATAAATGCATGTCCCGAAATGACGGCAAAGAAAACCAAATATCGATCAAGGGAGGAAATTGTTGTGAGTCTTATCAACCGAATCGGAAAATGGTCGCTGGCCGCCGCATTCGCGATGGCGATGGCGGCGGCGCCGACGGCCAGTCACGCGGCCAAAGGCCTCTTGAAGATGCATGAGGGCGACTGGACCGGAAACCTGGTGTCTTGCAAGTTGATTCAGATCATCTTGGAAGACGAGATGGACTACAAGGTGAAGCGGGTGTTCTTGCCCACTGGCGCTCAGGTCTGGGAAGCCATTATCGCCGGGGAACTCGACTTCGCCTGCGAGGGTTGGCCGTCCTACAACCCGGCCAAGGAAAAATACCTTACGGAATACGGCGGCGACGGCCAGGTCGAGATGCTGGGCCGCATGGGTGTCATCGGCGCGAGCGGATGGTACGTGCCGCGCTACGTCATCGAGGGCGACGCCGCGCGCGGCATCGAACCGATGGCGCCGGACCTCAAGACCTATGCGGACTTGAACAAATACCACGACGTCTTCAAGACCCTGGAAACCGCGCCCAAGGGGCGGCTTCTGGCCTGTCCCGTGGCGGCCTGGGAATGCAAGGACGCGGAGCGGGCCAAAGGTCTCGGCGTGGATTTCGTCGTGGTTGTGATCGGCTCCGAGACGGCGCATTGGGCCGAACTGGACGCCGCCTATTCGCGCGGCGAAGCGCTTCTGGTCTACGCCTGGGAGCCGCACTGGGTCCACGCCAAGTACGAACTGGTTGAGATCGGCCTGCCCCCCCATAGCGACGCCGCCTGGCCGGCCACCGATTGGCCCGACGATCCGACGTTCAACTATGGATCGACCGAGTTGAAGGCAAAGTACCCGGCCGTGCACCAACTGTTGGTCAACCAGAACCTGTCCAATACCCAGCAGGCCGGCATCATCCTGGATGTCGATATCGAGGGCATGGATCTGGACGCTGCCGTCCGCAAGTGGATGGTGGCCAACGAGGACGTCTGGCGCGCTTGGGTGCCGGCGGCCATGTAAGCAACATCACCAAAACCTAGAAAAACCAACGGGTCTCCGAGCGTCTCGGAGGCCCGTTTTCTTTGTGGCCCGCAGGGCGGAATGGCTCTCAGCCTTTATAGTCCAGCGCCAGCATGATCGCGGTGCGATCGACCGAGCCGACCAGACGCTGCGCGGCATCGACCACCGGCAACGGAACGTCGCTGCGCGCCGCATGCTCGATCAGCGCCTCGACCAGGGTTTCCGGCGACACCGACACCGCTTCGGACGCCACCGCTTCGACCAGGGCGCCGTTCCCGGCGGCTTCCGCTGCCGTGGCGCTAAGGGTGCCGAGATACTCGCCGTCGGGCCCAATCACGAAGGCGGCGGCGCGGCCGCGCTCGCGCATCCGTTGGAGGGCAGCCCCCGCCGCCTCGCCCGGCGCCACCGTGACGTTGTCCGCGACCATGATCGAGCTGGCGTTCAGGACCTTGTAGCGCGGAACGTCTTCGGAGAACGCCCGCACGTAGTCGTCGGCCGGGCGGGCGACCACCTCTTCGGGGGTGCCGATCTGCACGAATTCGCCGTCTTTCATGATCGCGATGTGGTCGCCCATCTTGACCGCTTCCAGGAAGTCGTGGGTGATGAAGATCATGGTCTTGCGCACGACGCTCTGAAGCCGCAACAGCTCGTCCTGCATTTCGCGCCGGATCAAGGGGTCCAGCGCGCTGAACGGCTCGTCGAACAACATGATCTCTGGATCGACCGCGAGCGCGCGCGCCAGGCCGACGCGCTGCTGCATGCCGCCGGAGAGCTCCCGCGGGTAGTTGTTCTCCCAGCCGCCCAGGCCCACCAACTCCAGTACTTCCTGGGACTTCTTGTGCCGCTCGGCCTTGGCCATGCCCTGGACCTCGAGACCGTAGGCGACGTTGTCGATGACCCGGCGATGAGGCAGCAGGCCGAAGTGCTGGAACACCATGGACATCTTGTGCCGCCTGAGGTCGATCAGTTGGCGTTCGCTCATCGCGGTGACATCGGCGCCATCGATGACGATCTGTCCCGCGGTCGGCTCCACCAGCCGGGAGATGCAGCGCACCAGGGTGGATTTGCCGCTGCCCGAGAGGCCCATGACCACGAAGGTCTCGCCTTGCTGCACCTCGAAGGACACGTCTTTGACCGCGATCACATGACCGGTGTTCTCCTGCACCTGCTTTCGCGACAGCGTGGGATCGAGGTCGCGCAGAATCCGATCCGGGTTGCGCCCGAACACCTTCCACAGGTTGCGGCAGCGGATCTTGGGCTCGCCCAAATCTTCTGCACCGGGTTCTATTTCGGTCATCTCGGCCATCTCGATCCCAGTGAAACCCGCCTGCGCCAAGATGTCCACCTGTCCCGCAAACGGGACTTGAGTACGCCGCGCCGCAACGCCACTCTGGCACCCCTGTATTACGGGGAGCGAAAACCGATGAGCGATCTCGACCTGGCCTACACCAGCGCCACCAAGCTCGCGGGTTTGATCCGCGACCGCAAGGTTTCCTCGGTCGAGGCGGTGGGCAACGCGCTCGCGCGCATCGAAGAGGTCAACGAAACACTCAACTGTTTCTGCTTCGTTTATGGGGAGGAGGCTCTCGAGCTGGCCCGCGCGGCCGACCAGCGCCTGGCCCGCGGCGCGGCCGTGGGACCGCTTCACGGCGTCCCCATCGCGATCAAGGACTTCACGCCGATGAAGGGCAAACGGACCACTCAGGGCTCGCGGATTCTGGAGCACTGGGTGCCCGATAAGGACCCGGTCATCGTCGCGCGGCTGCGCGCCGCCGGCGCTATTGTGATCGGCAAGACCAACACGCCGGAATTCGCCCATTCCAGCTTCACCGATAGTCCGCTTTGGGGCCTGACCCGAAACCCCTGGGACCTGTCGCGCACGCCCGGCGGTTCCTCCGGCGGTTCGGGCGCCGCGGTCAGCGCGGGTTGTGTGTCCTTGGCCGAGGGGAGCGACATGGGCGGTTCGGTCCGCATTCCGGCGGCTTATTGCGGGCTGGTGGGCCTCAAGCCCAGCCTCGGGCGTATCCCCATGGACATCCTCCCCAGCGTATTCGACAACATCTCCCATTTCGGCCCGCTGGCGCGCAGTGTCGCCGATGCGGCGCTGTTTCTCGAAGTCACCCACGGCCCCGACGACCGCGACATCATGTCGATCCCGACCCGCATCGATAATTTCGACGATGTCGCGAAGGGCGTCGAGGGTTTGCGGATCGCGTTCAGCCCGGACCTCGGCTACTACGCCATCGCGCCCGATGTCGCCGAGAAAACCCGGGACGCCTGCGCCCTGCTGCGCGATCTCGGCGCGACGGTGGAGGAGGTCGATCTCGGCTGGACCCGCGAGCTGAGCGACGCCTGGTTCGTCCTCTGGCAGGTCTATCTCGCGGCCTGGGCCGGCCAGTATCTCGACGAGTGGCGCGACAAGATGACCCCGGATCTGGTGGGCTACATGGACGCCGGGTTCAAGATCGACGCGGTATCGTACAAGCGTCTGGAGATCCTGCGCAGCAAGCGGTGGCATGGGCTCTGCGATCTTTTCGAGCGCTACGACGCCCTCGTCTGCCCAACCATCACCCGCGTGGCGCCGCCCCACGATGCGACCGATTCCGAATTCGACTACGAGGATGACCAGGGCCGCTACGTCGCGCTGGAGCTGACGCTGGTGTTCAACCTGTTTAGCCAATGTCCGGCGATCACCGTACCCTCGGGCCTCACGCCTTCCGGCCTGCCCTCGGCCTTGCAGATCATCGGCCGGCGTTTCGACGACGTAACCGCGCTGCGCATCGCCGCCGCACTGGAGGAGCCAATCGGTTGGCCCGACTGGCGGCCGCCCCAGGCAACGGGATAGCGCTTTACAGCGGCCAGTCGGGCGGCATCGCCTCGAATCGGTCCGGGGTTTGCCAGGCCAGGAACGGCGCCCCGGCCGAACGCCGGCAGATCGAGCAGTGGCAGTTGAAGGCGGCGCCCAGCGTGCCCTGGTAGCGGTCGCGGATGGCGCCGCTGAGGCAGCCGCCGGTCAGCGTGGCCCTCATGAATCTCTGCCGCCGGGGAAGCTCTCCCCATCCTGGTAGGGGAACCACCAGAAGTCCTGGGGCTTGCAGCCGTAGTCGACCATGGCGAGTTTGGTGTGCCGGAAGGTGTCGAGCCCCTCGGCGCCGAGTTGGCGTCCGATGCCCGAGAACTTGCGCCCGCCGAACGGGCCGGCGTCGTT
>Ga0114950_10004978_pt1 | contig 10332 bp, 11 predicted proteins | sample N075metaG_FD_83503 | JGI IMG/M metagenome (GOLD analysis project Ga0114950, IMG submission 83503) | Deep subsurface microbial communities from Kermadec Trench to uncover new lineages of life (NeLLi) - N075 metaG | ecosystem: Environmental > Aquatic > Marine > Ocean trench > Sediment | place... | reverse complement strand
TCGCACCGAGGCCGTGCCGCTTGCCTTTCTCGGTCTTTGGCAGCTCCACTACATCCACCGCGTGTTCATCTTCCCCTTTCGTTTGCGTACCGAAGGAAAGCGCGTCGCGCTGTTGATCGGGGGCCTGGCGATCGTATTCAACATTCTCAACGCCTATGTGAATGCGCGCTGGATTTCTCATTTTGGCGTATATCAAAACAGCTGGTTGCTGGATCCTCGTTTCATTGCGGGGGTATTGGTATTCATGCTCGGCTTTGGCATCAACCTGAAGGCCGACCAAATTCTGCTCAACCTGCGCAAGCCTGGGGAGACCGGCTACAAGGTGCCGCGAGGGTGGCTCTACGAGTATGTGACGTGCCCCAACTATCTCGGTGAAATCATCGAGTGGATCGGTTTTGCGTTGGCGACCTGGTCGCTTGCCGGTTTGGCGTTTGCGCTCTACACCGCAGCAAATCTCGGGCCGCGTGCCCTCGCCAACCACCGCTGGTACCTCGAACAGTTCCCGGACTATCCGAAGAACCGCAAGGCATTGATTCCTTTCCTGCTCTAATCAGGTCGAACCCTGGCAGGCGGTACCCGCTCTGTGGCGACATTCGTCTGGTGGGAGCGTCTCGGACCTCGTCACAGCTCATTCCATCCACCATTAGCGGAGTCGGGTCGCTGGGCTTTTTCTACCGGAGACTCAATCGGGGTAGCAGTCGACGCCTTCGGCGCATTTGACGCCGAGCTGTTCGAGCTGGCTCTGAAGCGTTGGTTTCGATTTTGGCTCGGGTTTCGGCTCAGCTCTCAGCACTGAATCGGGTGGCGGCGCGCTGATCGGCGGCGCACTGACTGGTGGTGCGCTGATCGATGGAGTGTTCACTCGCGGAGTCGATTGTGTGGGTCGCGAATCAACCGGCATTGGTTCGCTGGGATCACCGAAATCTGGGCGCAGCACGAGCAGCGTGGCAAAGAGGGTCGCGAAGAATGCGGTCAACATCGAAATGACGAGTACCGGGGTATCGATCGTCCGGGCGAATGCCGGCCGCGTCCGTCTGTTGGAATCCGGAGGGCGATTCCTCGACATGGTCAATGGATAGCCCACCTTCCGCGCACCGGGCGATGGAGCAATTCCGCTCGAGATCCGTGGGTTTCCGCCCCGCGCCCGCCGATTGGCTGCGGTCGGTGTAGACTGCCGGGCATGGAACGTCGGATCGATCTACCCGGCTGCGCGAATTTTCGCGATCTCGGTGGTTATCCCGCCAGCGGGGGGATGCGGCTGCGGTGGCGACGCCTATTTCGCAGCGATGCCCTGCACGCCTTGACGCCCGAGGGAGTCGATCGGTTCGTCAATGAACTTGGGATCGGTGCGATCGTCGATCTTCGATCGACGGGCGAGGTTGGCGTCGACGGTCGTGGGCAGCTTGGAGATCGGTCCCCCGTCTATCACCACCTGCCTCTTTTCGACGGACCGCTGACCGTCGATCCGGAAGCCGCCAACCGGCTCACGCTGGCGGACCGTTACTTCCTGATCGCCGAGCGCGCGAAGGCTCCAGTCGCCAGTGTCATCACGACGCTCGCCGAATGTTCGACGCCGGCCGTCTACCACTGTTCGGCCGGCAAAGACCGAACGGGCCTGATCTCCGCGATCGTACTCGGCCTGCTCGGTGTCCCCGATGAAATCATTGTCGCGGACTACGCGGCTACCCAGGAAAACCTCGACGCGATCATCGATCGCCTCCGGGAGTCTCCGGCCTATCGAGATGCGCTCGACAATCTTCCTGCCGACACGCTGCACGCCGAGCCCGAAACGATGTTCGCGCTCATCGATCGGCTGCGCGATCGCTACGGTTCCTTTCGCGGTTACGCGAACGATATCGGGCTGAGCGATGCGCTGATCCAGCGATTGGAAGGCGGCCTCCTCGAACCAGACCCCGCCTGACAGGCCGAAGGAACTTGGTGTCGGATGAGCCCCCCCAACCCGGTCGATATTCGAGGACAGGAGCTGCCGGTCGCTGAATTATCGTCCCCCACCCCTTGCGTGTCAGATGCGCTCAGGCGCGCGCTGGCAGTGCCCAGTTCGGTTGGTCGCGTGGATACGGTTGTTGGGGGGTTGACGGCTCAGGATCGGTGATCAGGATTTCAGGCGTAACACGAGTTCTTTTAACGGACTGTGGAGGAATGTGATGACTGCAAATTGGATCGTACCCCGCCGAGCGGCGCGTCTGAGTAGGCCGGCATTTTTTGGCCCGCAGTGGAACCTGGATCGCTTCTTTGACGATCTTCTTCTCACCGATCGTTCCGAGTGCGCGGCCGGCAATCGCTCGTTTTCTCCGGTGGTAAACATTGAAGAGACGGAAAACGAGTTGCGGGTGAGCGCCGAACTGCCCGGGCTCGCAGAGGGAGACTTCGAAATCACGACCGACGGAGATCTACTGACCATCAAGGGTGAGAAGAAATTCGAGTCCACGTCAGAAGACGAGGGACGCAAGCGAACAGAGCGATCGCGAGGCTCGTTCGAGCGCAATTTCAGGATCGCGTGGGAAATCGACTCCGAAACCGTGAAGGCCGTGTACAAGAATGGCGTTCTCGATCTGGTCATTCCGAAACCGGAACAGGAGCAGCCGCAGGTTCGTACGATTCCGGTCACCGTTTCCTGACTGCGTCGATAGCCGGCTGAGGTCACTTCGTGTCTGAACCGTCCGATCGGTGTGCGCAGATTGAAGCCGAACTGCGTGAGCGGCTCGCTGCTGTTCATGTGGAGGTGATCGACGAGAGCCATCTGCACGTCGGGCACGTGGGTGCCCGCGACGGCGGCGGCCATTACAGGGCCGTCGTCGTTTCGATGCGGTTCGAAGGCAAGGCACCCGTCCAGCGTCAGCGCCTCGTCTACGACGCTCTCGACGGCGCGATGGGAACCAAAATTCACGCTCTCTCGATGAAGACGCTGACTCCCTCGGAATGGACGGCCGGGCGGTAGCGCGGCCCTGAACTCCGAGGTGTCTTGCTAGACGAAGTCCTCGAGCCAGGACTGCAATGAGACGCTAAATCCGGAGGCGTTTCGGTGCCCACCACCACCAAATTGCGTCGCAATCGCGGAGGCGTCGCAATCTCCCAGCGAGTAGATCGAACAATCGACCCGACTGCCTACCAAGCGGTAGACGATGCCCCAGGGTTGGCCGTATTTCGCGCGTTTTGCAAGTTCGTGACCGATTGCAGCACGCGGATGGCGCGCGTTCACCGCCTCGATTCTCAGCTTGCCGATGGCCACCGGGTGAACGTGAGCCACCGCACCCTCGATCTCGATGCGGTTGGCTCGGACGATCGGTCGACCTTCTTCGGCCAGGCTCTGGATTGGCCGTTCCGAGAGCTCGTCCCAGTCGTCGAAACGCCGCGGATAGGAACCGATCGCAGCGTTGATTTCTTCGGAATCCGGTAGTTCCCAATTCCAAAGGTCCTGATCCTGGACGTAGCGAAGGAGATCGGGCGGGGATTCACCCGGGTGGAAGTGGTTCCAGGCGAGCATCGCGCCCGATCGATCAAGGTCGAAGTGGACGCGGTGGCCGTTGGCGGTCAGGGCGTTTTCGACACTCGGATCCGATTCGAAATGATCGCGGGCAGTCAGGTGGTGGTCGAGGATCACCACCTCGGCGGCGACCTCACCCAACCGCCGTAGCAGGTCGTTGGGTATCGAGATATCCGCGAAGATGACGAGTTCGCCTTCGAACCGCTCGGGGTCGAAATCATCGTCGTGGCTTCTCGGGATGTAGCGCGCGTCGTCCCCCCAGGCGCGGCGCGCAGACCAGGCCGCGCCAAAGCCATCCGGACAACCCGCGTGAAAGACCAGATTTCGATTCATGCAGCCAGCCTAGCTCAGTACCATGGGGTAGCCTCGCGTCTGGAGACCCCTCGTGTACCAGCTTTCGGGAAAAACTGTCAGTTCGTCGCGCGAAGTTCTGCCCGCTCGAGGCGCGCTGGAGGTGCTCGAGAAGCTGCGTTCGGGTTCCTACCCCTGGCTCCTCCACAGTGCCCTGGCTTCGGAACGCGGACGTTTTTCGTTTGCGGGCGCTGATCCCTATCTAGTCGTACGTGGACGCGGATCGGAGATCGAAGTCGAATGTCTTCGCGCTGCAAGACCGGGTCTTGCTGTCGGTCGCCGCGAAGCTACAGGCGATCTGTTGGAGGTGGTGCGCGATCTGCTCCCGGAGCCGCCTGCTGTTTCGACGCCTCTGGATATTCCGTTCATCGGTGGCGCGGTGGGCTACCTCGGATACGAACTCGCGAACCAATTCGATATCCATCACTTCCGAGGCCTCGACGATCTTCAACTCCCCGATCTCTACCTGCTTTTCGTCGATCGCTTTTTTGCGCACGATTCCCGAGATGGGAGGCTGTACGCATGTGCTCTGGGTTTTGCAGACGACCTCGACGCCGCAGCAGATCGCGCGCATCAAGCGGTTGCCGAAATCTGCGCGCAAGTCGATGTCGCGATGCCGGCCGCGCGCACCGCGTCGGAGGTGCCTTCGAAACCTCCGTTCGCATTCTTCGACGCCTACACGTATGCAAAAGCGGTCGATGCCGCCAAAGAGGAGATCGAAGCTGGCGAGGCCTACCAGGTGTGCCTCACCCATCGCAAAGAGCGCGATTGCGCGGCCGACCCGTGGGATCTCTATCGGAAATTGAACGAGCTGAATCCCGCGCCTTTTTCAAGTTACTTCGAACTGCCCGAGGTGGCGATCGTCAGCAGCTCTCCGGAGCGTTTCCTCAGGGTCGACGAGGATCGGTGGGTCGAAAGCCGACCCATCAAGGGCACCAGCCCGCGTGGTGGAGATGCGGCGTCGGATCACGCGAGCCGTTGCGCGCTGGAAGATTCCGCCAAGGATCGCGCTGAAAATCTCATGATCGTCGATCTCGTTCGCAATGATCTCGGTCGTGTCTGCGAGATCGGTAGCGTGGAAGTCCCGGAACTCATGGCGATCGAAGCCTATGCGTCCGTCTACCAGATGGTGTCTACGATTCGCGGTCGGCTTCGTGACGAATGTGATGTCTTCGATCTGGTGCGAGCGACGTTTCCACCCGGGTCGATGACCGGTGCCCCGAAGATCGCCGCGATGCGAATCCTCGATGAGCTGGAGCCCGTACGGCGCGGAGTCTATTCTGGAGCGCTCGGTTACTTCGATCTCCGAGGCGGTGCGGATCTCTGTGTTGTCATTCGCACCATCTTGTTGAGAGAGGGTCGCGCCTATTTGCATACCGGTGGCGGTATCGTCGCGGATTCAGACTCTGCGGCCGAGTGGCAGGAGAGCCTCGACAAGGCACGACCGCTCGAGGCGGCGCTCGAAGAAGTATGCTGATCCAGAACGCGTAAGGAACGCGATGGGACCTCTCGACGGTGTAAAGATTCTCGAAGTCGCGGCCCTGGGCCCGGCGCCCTTTGCGGCGATGATGCTCTCTGACTTGGGGGCCGAAGTCTTGCGGATCGATCGCGCCACGAGCGCCGACTCTTCGCGATTCGATTTCTCCTCTCGCGGCGAAGGCGGTGACGCGCCGCCGCTCGACTTTCTCTCGAGAGGTCGGCGCAGCGTGGGTGTCGATCTCAAGAGCCCGGAAGGTGTCGAGCTGTTGCTGAAACTGGTCGAATCCGCCGATGTCATCATCGAGGGATTTCGACCCGGAGTGATGGAGCGATTGGGAGCGGGCCCCGAAGTGTGTCTCGCGCGCAATCCCAGAATCATCTTTGGACGCATGACGGGTTGGGGCCAGGAGGGACCGCTCGCCAGTGCCGCAGGGCACGATATCAACTACATCGCGTTGGCGGGTGCGTTGGAACCCATCGGCCGTCGGGGAGAGAAACCGGTGCCACCGTTGAATCTGGTCGGCGACTTCGGCGGCGGCGGCATGTTGCTCGCGTATGGGATCGCGTGCGCGTTGTTTGAACGCGCGCGCTCCGGGGAAGGGCAGGTCGTCGATGCTGCGATGGTCGACGGTGCGGCTTCCCTCATGACGTTCTTCCACGGCGCTCAACAGAGTGGCTGGTGGAACTCCGAGAGGGGGACCAACCTGCTCGATGGCGGCGCCCACTTCTATGACACCTACGAGACCTCAGATGGGAAATACATTTCGATCGGTGCGATCGAGTCCAAATTTTATGCTGAATTGATCGCGAAGTTGGGACTCGAAGCCGAAGACCCGGGTGACCAGATGGATCGCTCTCGCTGGGTCGAGCAAAATGAGCGCTTCACGGCACTGTTCAAGACGAAGACCCGCGAGGAGTGGTGCGAGATCCTCGAGGGAACCGATGCCTGTTTCGCGCCAGTTCTTTCGATGGCGGAGGCAATCGAGCATCCACACCTCCGGGAGCGCGGAACCTTCGTAGAGGTAGCGGGGGCCGTGCAGCCAGGCCCGGCACCGCGTTTCAGTCGTACTCCGTGCCGGATCTCCGGCCCTCCGCCACACGTCGGTCAACATACGAACGAGGCGCTCGCAGATTGGGGGATTCCAGCCGAGGAGATCGCCCACCTGCGCGGGTCCAAGGTCATTGGATGAGCGCGAAATCGAGGAGTCGGACCCTCGTCCGATACACGCTGTTCCAAATCCCCGGTCTGATCCTGCTGGGACTCGCGCTCGCGGCCGCCGTGCGTTGGTGGGATTTCCCCGTTTTCGCCGCCTACGGGTTGGTGGCCGTCTGGATCGCAAAAGACGTCATCATGTATCCGATTCTGCGTATTGCCTACGAAGCCGGTGGAACGAGCGGGGTGGACGCAATTCATGGTGCGCTCGGGGTGGTCACCCAAGCACTCGTTCCGGCTGGCTATGTGAGGCTCGGCTCGGAACGTTGGAAGGCGGAGTTGGCGTCAGGCAGTCAGGCGGTTTCAGTGGGATCGGCAATTCGCGTCGTCGAGTTGCGCGGTCTGACCTTGATCGTGGAACCGGTGTCTTCAGCAGAGTGATGATCCGGCGTTACGGACAGCGCTACTTCTTCCGCCATTTCGCGCTGCTGTCCATGACGTACTGTCCGGCAGGCGTGCGGTCGACGAGTTTGGCACCCGCAAGTGCAGCCACTTCAGCGACTGAGGCTCCCCGGGACTTTGCGATGCTTTCGTATTTTGCGCGGCGCTTGTTGTTGACGTCCTTGGCGAGCGCCTTTACGGCGGCGGGCGCACTCTTGTCGACCAGGTGGACATAACCGTCGACGCTCTCTCCAATCTGCCCCGCGGCCTTCGCGCCGTTGAGTGTGGCTGCGTGCGCGGTCAACGCGAAAAATAGGAGCAGAGTCGAAATCCAAAGAGTGGGCGACCGCAGCGGCTTCGAAAAACGGATCTGTCTTCCCATGGTTCTACTCCCTTCTATCTGATGCCGAATGCCTAGAAGATGTCGTCGTCCTCTTCGAAGAGATTCTCGAGGTCTTGATCTACCTTGACCCTGATCTCGTGTTCGATCTTGATGTTGAGATTGATCGTGATCGGTTCTTTGGGAGCCTCGACCTTAACGGTGGGCGTACAGGCTGCAAGGCTCGCGATCCACAGAACAGCCAGCAGCGTGAAGCGCACGCGATTCAGCATCTTTGCCCCCCCTCGAAATTCTTGCCCCTCTACGAGCCTAACGGGATCCTCGAATCGCGTCCAGCTCAGATCGTCGATCGGAGCCGACTCGACTGTATTCGAGACTGTGGTCTTCATGCAGTCAATCCTCTAGTCCAGACGCGAGCCCCTTTAGCCAGAATGCGATCGTTCGGATGCTTCCTAACAGATGGACGCGCACGACTCCGGTGGACGCGCATGACTCCAAAAGATAGACGCGCGAGACTCTCGATATATTCAGCGTGCTCGCTCCGCATAAGCCTTGAGGCGCTTTTCGATCTCTAGGGGAATCTGGTATACGCGCATCTCGCTCTGTAATAGATCCGAGAGTCGCGATTTCACAGACAGCGTGAAATCGACTGGATATCCGTCCTCGTGATCTGGATTTCTTCCCACCAGGCGGATCCGAATCTCGACTTCACCCAGTGCAGGGCCGTTGATTTCCAGGACGATCCGATCGTAGTGGAAGTTCTCCAACACGGAGAGCGTCGTGGCAAATTGCTCGTCTGCGGCAGCGATCCTTGCCGTGCCTGCATCTGGCCGGAATCGGATGACCCCAGCCTCGCCACTGGAGCCAAGTACGGCGCTGCGAATTTCGATTTCGTTCCCCGCGAAGACAATCGGGAGTTCGCCCTCCAGCGTGCCGGATCCACTGAGGCCCTTTAGATCGACGAGTTCGAGGAGCTGAGCCAGATCGACATCCTTGATGAGAAGTGATGTTTCCCAGTTCTCGGAGCGCGGATCGAACTCGCCGACAGTGGTGAGTTCGCCACCCGCGAATTTCCACGACGCCGATTCAATCGTGGTGATCTCCAGGGATTTCATCCGAATCTGGATCAATCCATCCGTCAGTTCCAATCCAAAATTTACGCGGTCGATCGAGAGGGTTTGATTTGGCAATGTTGCACCTGTCGCGTCCAGTTCGATCACCCCGTTCATATGCGTGAAGGTCGCCCATGCAGCCGTGGCGCTGATGTCTTTGATGCCGACCTCGGCCTTTCCGTGCATACCATCGGCGTTCCATCCGATCGATCCCACCAGGTCGACGGATCCCGATGCTTCGGTCAGGAGATCGGCAAGGAATGGAAAGAGAGTGGCTGGCTGTAGCTGGCCGGGATCGAAGTCGATCGCATGCAGGTGAAGCTCCGCTCGCCCCGCTGAGTTGGAGAGGTTGTGCGTGCCGTTGATTTCGATGACGAGTTCGCGGCCGAGATTCGAGAATTCATTTGTGAAGCCGATGCTGCCGTCGAGAAACTCGAATCGAGTGTTCAGCGTCAGCTTCGGAAATCGCGCAACTTGCTGGTTATCGAAGATCTCTTCGATCCGAAGATGCCCTCTTGGCGCGACCGTGCCGTTCGCCACGATGGTTCCCTTGAATTTGATGTCACGGACCCCAACGGCCTGCTGGGCGAATTCGAGTTGGCCGCCTTCGGTTTCGAGTGAAGCTTCGAATTCGCCGTCTCGCCTCGACGCCCGCATCCGCAACGTTGGGAGCACGCCAGAAACGAGCAGGGGCTCGCCTCCAATTCGAAGATCCGCAGCGAACTCTGCAGGGGAAAATTCCAGGGCCATTTCGATATCGCCTTCTTTCGAGATGCGAATGCCCGACTCCGATTGGAAACGCAGACAGAGATCGAACGGCTGCGAGGGCGTCGAAGTCTCTTCCACCAATCGTCCGTCGATGTGGATCTCCGCGCAGCCCTCCGGCCGGATCGCGATGTCTCCGTTTTCGAAGGAGAACGCGGACTTCACGGCCATTCGGGCTTCGCCGGTCGAGATGTTTGCCCGGAACTCCCCCGCAGCGTGGGCTTCGAACTCCAATTTCCCGGTCAGTGAACTCGGACTCCCCGTCGCAAGCAAGCGAGCGTCGATGCTCGCGAACTCATGTTCGCCCCGAAATTTCGCTCGTACCTCGAGTTTTCCCCGTGCGATTTCAACTACCTGCAGATCGAGGCTGGCGTGTAGCGGGCCGTCCGCGGTGGCAATTTCCAGCAGGGCATCCTCGATTTCGATTCCCGATGCGGGAAGTGCCGCGGGGCCGCTCGAGTTTGCGCTCGCTGCATTTCCCTCGAGCAATGGATCGAGGGCGCCGAATGACAGGCCTGTCTCGTCGAGTGTCCCGCGCAGTCGTACACCCGAGATCCGCAGCGCGTCGAGGCGGCTCGCGATGAGTCCACGCGTCGAAAACCGTGCCTCGATTCTCGCGATCTCGAGTCCGTCACCGCTCCCGGTGCTGAAGTTTTCGATTTCGAGTAAAGCGGCATCGAAGCGGCGGGTTGTGAAAGTCGCCTCATCGAGACCGAGGTTGCGGAGCTGGCGCATCAAGAGAATTTCCGCGATCGATAGGCGGTAGGTGATCGCGGTCGCCACGAGCGCTGCGAGGAGGACAATCGCAATGGCGGCAATGCGGCGCAGCGTTCGCTGCTTGGAGCGCCCCCCACCGTCGCCGACCATCACCCCCCCCATTCCGGCGTGGCTACCATTCGAGCCGCACGCCGTTTGTTCCATTGTAGCCACTGGGTGGGATGGATAGGTGCTTCAAGCCAGAATGCGCGTGGCACGGGTCGAATGGGCGCGGTAGGTGCGCCGAAGTCTCCAAACGCGATCAGCCCTTCGCGCTGGTCGCTCAGTGTCTGTTCGAAGAGCGCCCGCCGTTCTTACCCCCGGAACGCCCGCGTGCGGAACGAGAACCCGAAGAATGTCGGGCATCCGAACGGCCACTTCCTGATCGATTGCTCGCCTGATGTTTGCCTCGATCGCGACTGCTCTTCGA
>Ga0114950_10004975_pt1 | contig 10333 bp, 9 predicted proteins | sample N075metaG_FD_83503 | JGI IMG/M metagenome (GOLD analysis project Ga0114950, IMG submission 83503) | Deep subsurface microbial communities from Kermadec Trench to uncover new lineages of life (NeLLi) - N075 metaG | ecosystem: Environmental > Aquatic > Marine > Ocean trench > Sediment | place... | reverse complement strand
AACCATATTAAATAAGGCCACAAAAGAAACCACCCGAATGACTCTATTTGCCTGGTCCCTGGAAACGAGGAAAAAGGAAGCGAAATCATTCAAGCACAAACAGGAAAAACCAACGACCATGATTTGAAAAACTGCAATCGCTGGTTGGTAGGAGGGTCCGAATAATAACAATACTATTTGTGGCGCTAAAAGAATGACTGCGACCGTCGTTGGAAATCCAATCAAAAATAGATACCGCAATCCCCCTCGCCAAATTTTCTGATATCCTTCGCTTCTTTCTGAAAAAGTTCTCGATAGAATTGGAAACAAAGCGCTACGAATGCTGGCCAATAATAATCCCATGGCCTCCAGCAACTTGTACCCAGCCGAATACCAGCCAGTCTCTTCCTCCCCCATAAGAAAAAAAATCAATACGGAATCAACGCGAAAATAAATGTAGGTGAATAAAATCACACCACAAATAGGCAATGCTGCAAAAAAGATTTCCCGGATCTTTGCCTTATTAATTCTTACAGGGAGCGCGGGGAATTTTTTCCGCATTTGCAAATGGCAAATGATTAGAATCAGGACAGAAACCAGTAGGAAAGTCCGAGAAAAAGCCACCACATCCCATCCCTTGAGCAACACAATAAGCCCTAACATTAAAAACAAAGCTCTTTGGAGGACCAAAAGCACAGCAACCAGTGACATTTTTTCAAGCCCGCGAAACAAGGCAACATACATATCTGCATAGCCATTGACGATCAAAGCCAATCCAATAGCCATTACCACTTGCATGGTCTGTTGCGGAAAAGCAGTCCAATTAAAAATTATTGCTAACACGAAAAGGATGATTAGCGTTAACGCCCACTTCAATGCAAAAATATTGCGCAGGTACTCCCTAGCCTGATCTGGTTTGCGAGCCACTTCCCGGGTTAAATAGATGCCCAGCCCAATATCAATGAAGACGATAAACGACCCCGCAAACGCAAACGCAAATGAATATATACCGTAGCCCCGTTCGCCTAAATAGCGCGCCGCCATGATTTGCACCACCAAAGCCATGACCTTTGACAGGGCTTCCGCAATAAACAACCAGGCGGAGTTTTTGACCAGCCGTTCTGCGGTTTTAGTTCTTTCTTTTACGTTCAGGTCCATGAAATTTGTGAAAAGAGATTTGCGTTAAGGGAAGTTTCCCAAACGACTAAATTAGGAAACATCCTTTTCGAGGTGAATTCTTTTGAGGTACAGCATTTCCATCGAATTCAATTCCAGGCCCTTCACATAGGGTTTGATGAGCATATTTTGCATGGAAATAAATAGTGGGATCATTGCCGCATCCGTCTCTGTGAGTATTCTCTGAGCCTCATCGTACAGTTCCTGCCTTTGTTTTGGGTCGGTGATGGCTGGCCCCCGTTCCACCAATTCATCGTACTGGCGGTTCGCCCATTGCAGACGATTGTTCCCGCTGGTGGAAATAAACAGGTTCATAAAATTTTCCGGGTCTGGAAAGTCTGCTCCCCAGCCCAGACGAAACAACTGCGGTGGGTCGGTATCCAATTTACTAAGAAACACTTTCCACTCCATGCTCTCCAGTAGCACCGAAATCCCAAGATGTTCTTTCCATTGACCTTGCAAAAACTCGGCAATCAGGCGATTCCTGTTCTGCGTATTATAAACAGCCGTCACCGTTGGCAATCCTTGGCCCTGAGGATAACCAGCTTCGGCCAATAGACGGAGGGCTTTTTCAGGATCAAACTTCAGGCCAATATCAGGATTGTAACCAAACATGCCCTTGGGAATCCAGGACGAAGCGGGAATTTCTTCGCCATTCAAAATCCTGGGCAACTGTGCCCGGTCTATGCTATGGGCAAAGGCTTGCCGCACCCTGACATCATCGAATGGCGGCTTTTTGACATTGAAGCCATAATAATAGCCCCTGAGCTGGGGCATTTTGGCAAATTCCGGGTGTTCGCGATAATACGGAATCGCAACCGGCGGCAGTTCGATCAACTCCAATTCCCCGGTTTCATACAGAGTCAATGCCGTAGTGCGCTCCTCCACCACGTACATGGTCACCAAATCAATAGCCGGTCGGCCCTCAAAATGTCGATCATTAGCCACCAGCTCCAACTTATATTCATGTTCCCAGGTTGCCAGGGTAAAAGGACCGTTGGTGACGATATTTTCCGGCTCGGTCCACTTGTCGCCATAAGCCTCCACAATGTCCTGCCGCTGGGGATAAGTCACCATGAATGTGGTGATGCTGGGGAAATACACCACCGGCCGTTTTAACCGGACTTCCAGCACATCGTCTGCCAGAGCCTTCACCCCGACCTTGGAGGGGTCTTTAATCTTACCGGAGTTGTATTCCGCCGCATTTTCCAAATCAAACAGAAAATAGGCATATTGCGCCGCCGTTTCCGGGTTGAGCAAGCGTTTCCAGGAATATTCAAAATCCTGGGCTGTGACAGGTTTTCCATCGCTCCAAAAAGCATCCTTGCGCAAATAATAGCGGATGACTTTGCCGTCCTCGGAAAATTCCCAGGATTTCGCCACAGCCGGAATGGGTTCCAGATCAGCATTATATTGCGTCAAACCCTCCATCAAATTGGTCAACACTTTGAAGGAAACACTATCCGTTGCCAAGGTCCAGTCCAGGGTGGGCGGCTCATTAGAAATCGATAAACGAAACTCAGAGCCTCGGTCAGCATTGGAATCGGAACAGGAAGGCAGGGCCAAAAGCAAGCAAACAAGCCAAATCATGGGACGGAAAGGCAATGAGAATCGCACCAATGGGGAGAACACGTAGGTTTTCATAGCACCTAGAATACCATTCTTTTACCGCTTGGCAAGCCGGTGCTTGGACTCAAAATTGCTGAAAAATCGGGTCATCATGTTGCTGAGAACAGCCTTTTTGCAAGCTCAAAAGACGTTGCAAGCCCTGAGAATAAAACCCACTGGTGGGGATTAAAGCTTTACTTTTCCCCTGACATCGATAGAATAAACCACTTTAATCCAAACAGTGAATTCAATGTCTGACGATATATCATATATTAGAAAATGGTTGCGGCGGGGTCTGAGTAAAGACGGCAAAACTCTGGATATCTCCAAGCGGGGAATCAATAACGAGATAGCCGTAGACTTGGCTGAAAATGTAGATCTTCCGGATTTGGAAGTACTCTATATTCACACCAACAAAATTAAATGTATGGGATTGGAGGAGTTGGCCGAATCAAATTTTTTCGCGCCGCTCAGGGAATTGTGGCTATACGAAAACGTGATCCGCGATGATGGCGCCAGCGCTCTGGCAGAATCTTCCAAAATGAAAAAACTCCGCTACCTCAGCCTATATTCGAATAAAATCGGTGGCGATGGAGCCGAAGCCCTGGCCAATTCACAGACTCTATCCACCTTGGAAACGCTGGACCTGTCTTTCAATCGCATTGGCGATCAGGGGGCTATTGCACTGGCTCAATCTCCGCATCTTAATAAATTGCACACTCTGCATCTGGACGCCAATGGAATTGGCGCCGAAGGCATGCAGGCTTTGGCAAACTCCACCAGCCTGAAAAGCTTGACGACTCTGAACATCACCTATAACCTACTGGATATCGCCGGCCTGGAGATCATGAAGGAATCGTCCCGTTTACAGAGCCTGAAACATTTCAAGACCGACCTGATGATCTGCAACGACTAATCCATGAATATAGAAAATCGCGAACTGCACATGCTCGAAACCCTGCGCCGAAAGATAGAATGGGGTGATGCCACACTTGACCTGAGTTATGAGCGTATGGGAGATGCTGGGCTTATCTGGCTTGTCCGTACGCAAAAGCTGTCGCACCTTACTCGGCTTAATCTCAGTCACAACGAATTGACCGACCGCGGCATCGATTTTCTTGCTGACTGTGCGGATCTCAAAAACATCACCCACTTGATTCTCGATGAAAATAAGATCAGCGATAGCGGTGCAAGGGCTTTAGCAAGTTCCAAAAATTTGCCGGCTCTCGATAGCCTCAGTCTGATAAAAAACCAAGTCGGCGATTCAGGTGCTTTGCATCTGATCAAATCAACGACTCTGGAAAACCTGGCGTTTCTATTTCTGGAACATAACCATATAGGGCAAACTCGTTTGACCCAGTTTCCCGACGGTCGCGCTAATCCTAAGCTAAGATTTTTAAGGCTTTTGGGAAACCAGATGGGCGATGATAGCCTCTCCGATTGGATTCAAACCGGAGCTTTGGAGCCTCTCCTGCATTTAGATCTAAGCTGGAACCAGCTCACATCGAAGGGCGCTAAATTTCTTGCAAAATCTCCCAGTTTGAAAAAACTCGAGCAACTGATGCTCAGTTCAAACAGTATTGGCGACGAGGGGGCTCAGGCCCTGGCCGCATCCAAATTTCTTGAAAGCCTGCGCGACCTCAATCTGATGGACAATGATTATGGTCCCGCCAGTGAAGAAGCCCTGCAAGACCTGCATATGCGTGTCCTGCTAAAAAATAATCTCAAAGGAAATGTTCTCAATCTAAACGAAAAGCGGCTCAATAATAAAGATTTGATTGCCCTGGCGCGGGCCGAGGGCCTCGTCCAAGTCGAAACCTTGACCCTTCGCGCCAACACTTTCGATTACGAAGGTCTGCAAGCGCTCTGCAAATCTCCACACCTGAAAAATTTGAAAGCTTTTAATCTGATGAATAATAACATCGGCGACAGGGGCGCAGTCCTGCTAGCAGAATGCGAGACAATTTCCGGATTGAAAATATTAAACCTGGAAAAATGCAGTATCAAACATTTAGGATGCCTAGCTTTGGCCAATTCCAAAACCCTGACTCAATTGGAAGAACTCAATATCAGCCGCAACGATCCATCGGAGAAAGGCATTCGCTACTTGATGGAATCGGCAAACTGCTCAAACCTAAAAAGTTTTAAAGCAAGAGAAGTGCTGATGGGAGACACCGGCTTCTGCCTTATCGCAGACTCCAAACACCTGGCAAAATTGGAAACCCTGGAAGTCAACGATAACGGCATCACCCGAACCGGATTGAATCGGTTGTTGGAGTCCGCCAACCTCACCTCTTTAAACAAACTCGATCTCAGGAGAAATCCTTTGCAGATCGATGACCTGCTCCTCATCACCGATTCCGATAAATTCAAAAAACTCGATACTCTACGGTTTTAAAAAATGGAGGCTGGAGACCGGAGGCCGAAGGCCGAAGAATGTCTTGTTGAGGGCTTAACGGTGTTATTGTTCAAGCAGGCTATGGCTATCTGCCTTCCACGCTAGTGGACGGTTTCTTCGAAACAAAATAATGGTTCTGGGTAAACATCGGGAAGAGCGATTGCAGGACCCTGTCCATCGCGTTATACGATTTCACAAACCAGGCGCTGTTTTTGACATTCCCCGGTAGCCGGGCCAATTCGTTCCTGGGAAGCATGGCGTAACTGCCCTGGTCCAAAAGCTCCAGGTCGGCAGAACCATTCAAATTGCGAATATCTTTGCGGGTAAACGTAAAGGGATGATTGTGCTTGGATGGAATCTTGCGACTGATCGCCTCGATCCAACTATAGCGATTGGGAAAATGCACACAGAAAAAAATCCCTCCCGGTTTTAGTATCCGGCGAATTTCTTGCAGGCTTTTAAGCTCATCGCCACCCTCCTGGCGGACATGCTCTAAGACACCAATCGATGTCACGACACATCAAACCTAGCATCCTCATAAGGCAAGCTCACAGGGTCCCTGTCCTCTGAGACCCGGTACTGAAAGCTATCAGGAAATTGCGATTTTAAATCCTCGACAATCTGGCAACCCTCCGCGTTGTAGTCATCGGAAGAATTGACGTTGAAGGATTCGGTTTGGAATCCGTTGCGCAGACAAAAGCAGGTGAAATGTCCATCACCACAACCCCAATCGAGAACCTTCGATCCGGCAGGAACAAATTGCAAAAATTTCTCGTAGACCATCCAATACTGCGACGAGGTCCCCAGGTTTTCGTGCCGCAAAAGATTAAAATCTCTCAGCACCTCGGACATTTCCACCCAGCGTAATTCTGCTTCACTCCAGGACAAGCTATACCTCCATTGGATTGGGAATCATCAATAAGAAAATCCGTGATCGATTATAGACGTTTGCAGTACGAAGTACAAAGGTCTCCATATTCCATATCCATTAGAAAAATAGACGATCACATAATTTCTGTTAAAATATTCTGGCTGAGAGACCCGCTATAAATGCCATGTCTCCCGGCACTTCAATTTTTTATGAACTGAGGGATATCACAGGGAGTTCAGTGAATATGCCGCCAAAGCAATCTAGCTATAAAATTACGGGTGTTTTGATCCATGATCAGGATCAATCGGAGGATGAGTTCAGTATCTTCATGAAAGCGATGGATGACAACCATGCGGTCATGTTGGTTCGGGAGCATCTTAGAAACCACGCGCCGCCTGGTCGTGCGGTTGTGAAAGCTATCGAAAAAAAAACTTTTGGATAATAAACCAACATCAAAAGAAATGACTCCAGAAACTAAACAAAAATATTTTCGGGCTTTGACCATTGCCGGATCGGATTGTAGCGGTGGTGCGGGAATCCAGGCGGACTTGAAAACTTATTCCGCTTTAGGTTGCTACGGCATGTCAGTTATAACGGTACTGACTGCGCAAAACACCCAGGGTGTTCAGGCCATTCAAGAGTTGCCACCGCAATTCATCATCCAGCAAATCCAAAGTATTCTGGACGATGTTGGTGTCGATGCGGTGAAAGTCGGCATGTTATTCAACTCCTCGATCATCAAGGAAGTAGCAAGGGCTCTGCGGGAAAATCCCGTAAAAAATTTGGTGGTCGATCCCGTCATGTTTGCCAAAAGCGGTGACCGCCTTCTCCAAGAAGATGCTATCGATTCCTATCACCAGGAATTATTACCGCTAGCCTCCGTACTCACTCCGAATATTGCTGAGGCATCTGCCCTGCTACATCGCGAAATTAACAACCGCGAGGATATGGAACAAGCGGCGAAAGATTTATGTGATCTCGGTCCACAAGCTGTGGTGGTTAAAGGCGGTAACTTATTAAAAGAATCCAGTGACGATTGTCTTTTTATTAAGGGAGAAGACGTACATTGGTTGCCTCAGGAACGCATCGCAACCGAAAACGTCCACGGCACGGGTTGCACATTCTCTGCGGCAATTGCCGCCTTCCTGGCGCGTTCATTCCCGTTAGAAAAAGCGGTGCCTGAAGCAAAACAATATCTAACTGAAGCACTGACTGCAGGGGCAGGTTATCAATTGGGGCAAGGGAAAGGTCCTGTCCTGCATTTTTATCAAACTTGGAAACCTTGAACGGAGCAAGTATGTCTTTTTCAAAATCAGCCTGGACGGCTATCGAAGAAATATATCAGTCCATCATCGAGCATCCTTTCAATCAGGAACTAGCCCAAGGGACTTTGGCAAAAGAAAAGTTCCAGTTCTATATGAAACAGGACTCGCTTTACCTGGTCGATTTCGCCCGTGCCTTAGCCATTGCCGCCTCGAAAGCTACCACTCCCGATGACCTGGTCCTTTTGTTGGATTTTTCCAAAGGAGCGATTCTTGCCGAACGGGGTCTACACGAATTCTACTTTGATCATTACGGAATCCAATTGGATGTAGGCAAAGCGCCGGCATGTTTCTCTTATACCAATTTTCTGATTTCGACCGCCACTCATTCCAGTTATGAGGAAAGCCTTGCGGCACTCTTACCTTGCTTTTGGATTTACAGAGAGGTTGGAATACATATCCATAAAAACGCCGCAGAAAAAAATCCCTATCAAAAATGGATCGACACATATTCAGGGGATGAATTCCAAGCCATCGTGCAAAATGCGATCGACTTGACTGATCGGGTCGCTGAAGGAGCGAACACGGAACAAACGAAACGTATGCAGGAAGTTTTTGTCGTTTCGACTCGGTTGGAATGGACGTTTTGGGACAGCGCGTATCGGCTGGAGAAATGGATGCCTTGAAGGAATTGCGTGCAAAAAAAATCGGCCCTGGATGAAATTCCAAGGCCGAAATAATTTTTGATTTAATTTTTGAAATTACAATATCGCGAGGAAGCCGCAGGCCTCATAACAGGCGTTGCAGTTGATGCACAAGTCCATGTCGATGTGCGCCGCCACCTTACGCGTTCCGCCGGTGATCGCTCCCGTTGGACAAGGTTTGATGCAGGCACCACAAGCCACGCATTCCTCTTCTTTGACGTAGTAGCGATAGAGACCGGTGCATTTAGCCGCGTCACAAATTTGATCGACGATATGCCGTTCGAATTCTTTGCGGAAATAATCGATGGCCGTCATCACGCATTTAACCGCTGTCTCGCCCAAGCCACACAATGAAGTGACATTGATCTCTTCGCAAAGTTTGTACAACTGATCGATGTCTTCCAACTTGCCGCGGCCTTCAGAAATATCGTCCAGCTTGTTTTTGATGATCGACAAACCGATTCGGCAAGGCGTACATTTGCCGCAAGTTTCGCCTTCGTTGAATCCTATGGAAAATTTCGCCAGGTCGATCACACAAGCCGATTGGTCATAAGCGGAAAAGCTCGCTTGTCCCATCAACACACCCGCATCCAGCAGGCTTTCGTAATCCATTTTGATATCGGCTTTTTCCGGAGGTAGAAAACCACCGGTGACGCCGCCAACGTGGATCACCTTCAAGTCTTTCTTTTTCTGGATACCACCGCACAAGTCGTTGATGACTTCGCTGAAGGTCTTGTTCATATCCAGTTCCATCAGACCGTTGTATTTGATATTGCCGGCAATCGCCCAGACCTTACAGCCGTTCGCATTATCGGGTCCCATCGAGCCGTACCAGTCCGCACCTTTTTTGATTATCGCAGGCACCGTCGCCCAGGTTTCGGCATTATTGAGCAAAGTAGGCCGACCCCACAGTCCGATCTCGGTTGAGTGCGGAGGTTGCGCTTTGGGGAAAGGTCGCTTGCCTTCGATGGATTCCATCAACGCGGTAGATTCACCGCCGATAAATGCTTCGATACCCTCGTGTACGGAAATTTCGATGCTGTAATCGGTGCCACAAATATTTTGCCCCAGGAACCCACGTTCCTTGGCTTGCTCAATCGCCATGTTGAGCCGTTTCACAGCGATGGCATAATCCGAACGGGTGTAGATGATGCCCTCGGTTGCGCCGATGGCGTAAGCACCAATGATCAGGCCTTCCAACACTTGATGCGGACAACCCTCCATCACACTACGATCCATGTAAGAAGCCGGGTTGCCTTCATCGCCATTGACGAGAATGTAACGCGCTCCATCCGGTGTCGCCGCGTTGGCCGCCTTCTTCCATTTATGCCCGGTGACGAAACCACCGCCGCCTTTACCGCGCAAACCGGACTTGATGATCTCTTCGATAATTTCATCCGACTTCATTGTGGTGAGGGCTTTTTTCAAAGATTCGTAGCCACCAACAGCGATATATTCATCGATGCTTTCCGGATCGATTCGGCCACCGAACTCCAGAACCACGCGATTCTGCTTTTTCAGCGTTAAATAATAATCATCCTTGGAAGCGGCCTTTTTGAATATCTTGCCCCCGACAATATGATCTTTAAGAATTTTTGAGACCATTTCGGGTTTGACCTTTTCATAAGTCACCCGATCCTGCCCAGGGATATAGACATCCACCAACACATCGCGGCTGCAATAACCTCGGCAACCGACCTGGCCCATATCACATTTCCTTTCCCCGAGTTCTGCCTTGCTCTCCATTTCGGCGATCTGCTTTTCGAATTCAGCGTAAACTTTCTCGCCACCTTCAGCAACTCCACTCAGGCTCAAACAAACCGTGATCTTGACCGTGCCTTTAAGTTCTTCCGTCGCTTGAGTTTTTTCTTCAACTGCTTCCATGAAAGGAATCTCCTATTTCCGAGCTATATCTAAAATAAAAATTTTTAAATTATTATTGATCAGCAAGACAATAAATCAAAAGCCACCACAAGGCTTCTAATTCTTGCCACAGCCTAACGGTTTAATTTCTCACATAATGAGTGAAATTTCCAGTAATTCTAGTGATCTCGCCACCGATTGTCAATGTTTCAACTAGCAATTTTTGCTTTAAAATTCAAAGCTTGTTGAGTGGAAAACCCTTAGCTCCAGCTGGCGGGAAACCGACACCCCATTCTTTTCAGCTTTATTCAGCCGATAGCCATAATCAAGCTATTGATAATGAAGTGTTTATCTATGAATCCGCGTCGAAAATCACGTTTAAAATCATTCCAAACAATAACAGTTCCCACATAACCAATCACGTCCCTTGTATGGCAACAACCATCCTCCTCCGGCTTCGTCCGTTTATGTT
>Ga0114950_10004973_pt1 | contig 10334 bp, 9 predicted proteins | sample N075metaG_FD_83503 | JGI IMG/M metagenome (GOLD analysis project Ga0114950, IMG submission 83503) | Deep subsurface microbial communities from Kermadec Trench to uncover new lineages of life (NeLLi) - N075 metaG | ecosystem: Environmental > Aquatic > Marine > Ocean trench > Sediment | place... | reverse complement strand
TGGCGGGCTCCGGCGCCGCCTCTTCAGCCTGCTGTGTCGGTGGGTCTTGGGCAAGAGCGGGCGTGCTGAAGCCGACGAGGATCGAGACAACTCCTACGAACAAGACAGCTTTGAGACGCGGCATCGGTAGCTCTCCGGTTATCGTGCGGAACGTTCGTCCTTTTCTACATCCGCTGCGCCACAGTTGCAAGCGATGGCTACCGCGCCAGCAGCCGCACGAGACGAGACATGCGATAGGCCGCCACCGCATCGGGGGCGACGTACTCGACGAGCCGCGCGCCGACGCGCTTCATACCGGGGACGAACATCACCTGGTCGGCCTGACCCGAGTCCGCGACCTCGATGCGCACCGTCACCTGGGAATCGAAGATCAACGGCTCGATCTCCGAACGTCGAGCCAGCGACGCCGCGACGCCCGCAGCAATGCGCTCGAGCGCCTCCTTCGCGATGCCTTCCATGTCGACAGAGATGTGGACCTTCAGACCCTGCCCGGAGAGCTGCGCCGGTGCCGGCAACGTGTACAGCGCGATGAGAGCAACGCCCAGTGCAGCTCGGAAAAAACGGTGCATGGTGATTCTCCTCGTGCGATCTAGCGGGGCAACCCGATGCTCGGAGGAACGCAGTTCATCGAGTCACTCCTACCTGATGTATCCCAGAGCGCGCAATCTCTCCCGCTCGTCGTCCGAGAGGTTCACGAGGGAGATCGGCTCCCGATAATCCGGGTTCCAGCGCTCGAGCGCCGCCAGCAACCGGTCCCGAACTTCCGGTTGTTGTGCCGCCACGTTGCGACGCTCCATCGGGTCTTCTCTCAGGTCGTAGAGCTCGACGTAATCGTCGGAGACGTTGGGATAGACGATGAGCTTCCAGTCGCCGGCCCGCGCCGCGTAGATCTGGCGTCGCGTGTCCAACTCGTAACCCCTGTCCAGGTAGCGATTCGGCTCCGCAACCGAGCTCGCGAACACGACGCGGTCCGACGGCTCGCCGCCCTCGTCGCCGTCGAGCAAGGAAACCAGACTCCTCCCATGCAGCGGGTCACCCGGGGGCAGCGGAACAGCAAGCACCTCGAGAATGGTGGGCAGCAGGTCCACGGTCTCTACGGTCGTCTCGATGCGGCCGGCGGAAACTCCCGAGCCGACGAAGAGCAGGGGAATCCGGATTTCTTCATCGAAGAGAGCGGCCCCATGGTTCAACGTCTGGGTGCGCTCGCCCAGTGTCTCGCCATGATCCGCGACGATCACCACCACCGTCGTCTCGAGATCGATCTCATCCATGAGCCGGCCCACGACGTCGTCCTGGTAGCGGATGAGCGTGTCGTAACGATCCACGTAGTCGTTGAGGTGCTGCAGCGGCGCACCATCCGGGCCTTTCAGCTTCTGGTAGTCCGGTATGTTCGTGAGCCGCGGGCCGGGCTCCTGGGACTGAAACGCGACCCGATCCTCGGGTGTGCGATAGGGACCGTGGGTGTCGTAGAGATGGAGGAACAGAAAGAAACGTTCCCGCGGATCGAGCCCGCCCAGCCACTCCCGCGCCTCTGCCGATGTGGCCTCGCCCCACCGACTCATCTTGCCCTCGTCGTCGTAGAGCTCGAACCCCTGGTCGAGGCCCCAGTCGCTCCGGAGCGTGTAGCCGCTCACGAACGCCGCGGTCCGAAAGCCGGCGTCACCGAGGATCTCGGCCAGGGTCGTCTGAGACTCGGGCAGAATGTGCTTGTTCGTGAAGCTCTGATGCCCATGCGGATAGAGGCCGGTAAACATCGACGCGTGCGACGGGAGCGTCCGGTTCTGCTGGGCGACAGCGTTCTGGAACAGCGTCCCCTGCTGGGCGAGTCGCTCGAGCGTCGGTGTCGTGGCGCGTGAATAGCCGTAGACCGACAGGTGATCCCGCCGGGTCGTATCGAACGAAATAAACACCAGGCTCCGGGGCGGTTCGGGAGCGCATGCCGCGAGGGCGAGGACGAACCCCAGGATTGTGAGCCAGTTCGTTTTCTTCGAGCTCATAATGGGATTCTGCCCGGCGCGGGATGGAATGTCACTGGCTCCAGCGATCCCGAAGGTTGCTACACCCCCGGCCCTTGGCCCATTCGCTCGGTGGAAGTCGGCAGCAAGTATGGCGCCGATCGGGCACACTAGCCGGGCACACGAAGCGGAGATTCGACTCATGAGGAACCCAGCTCCTTGCCTCTGGCCCACACGACCCCTGGGTGGACCGAAACTTGTCGCCCTGCCCGTGCTCATCGGCGTTCTGGCGATCACGGGCTGCGGTGACGTCGGCAAGAGCGGCGGCGACGAGGCGGCGGCGGCGAGCAACGAGTATGTCGTCGAACGTAGCTTCGAAAACGGGATCGAAGCGATGAGAACTGTCTCGGGATCGCGTTGGGGCGGCAATGCGACGCTTGTCGAGGAGCTTTCGATCGGCGAGGAGATCGGCCCGGAAGCCTACTTGTTCGGCTCGGTGACCGGCGCGTGGGCGACCGACGACCGCATCTATCTCATCGATGCCCAAGTGCCTGCCGTGCGGGCCTTCGACCTTCACGGCCGGCACCTGTTCGACCTCGGCGGTCCCGGGCAAGGTCCCGGAGAATACGGCCGGCCCGCGGCGATCGCCGTCACCGACGACGGCCGCGTCATGATCGCCGATTCGACAGGGGCGCGCATCATTATCTACGATGGCGAAGGCGCGCTAATCGAAGAACGACCGCTCCGCGCGCCGAAATCCGCGCTCGGCCTGGTGCTGAGCTACGACGGCGAGATCTACACACAGTCGTGGAGCCTCGCCGACGAACGCATGGGAATCCAGGCGGTCGGCCCCGATGGCCTGACCGGCGAGATCCTGTTCCCGCCACTGATCGCCTACGAGCCGCCCACAGTGAGCGTCGGGAAGGGCCTCGCTATTCCGCTGCCCTTTGCCCCCGCCTATTCGTGGGTCTTCGCGCCGGGCGGCGAGATGGTCGCCGGCGTAGGCAGCGAGTACCGCTTCGAGATTCACCGCCCCGACGGGGCGGCCCTCCGGGTCGAACGGAGTTGGGCGCCGGTCCCCGTCGAAGCCGAAGAGGCCGCATTCCGGGCCCGCATCGCCTCGAACGCGATGCGCATGATGTCACCCGGTCTCGGCATGAGTAGCGCCGATGTTCTGCCAAACAAGCCTGCCTTCAGCGGCTTCTACGCCGACCGCGCCGGCCGGGTATGGGTGCTGCGGCAAGGGCCGGGCCGACCCGATCCCGCATGCATCGATGCCGCGAGTCCGCCGCTGCTGATGGCGACGCCGGCGGGCACGAGCGTCGAGATCGCCGGCAAGTTCTCCTCTCTCGCCGGCGACGCCGACGAGGACGAGTGCTGGGCGGACACCTTCACGTTCGACCTCTTCGACATCGTTACGGGCGATTTCTTGGGAGCGATCGACGCTCCGGACTACGGATTCCGAGTTCCATTGTTCGCCGATAACGATACCGTCCTTGCTGCGGTCATGGACGAGGCAGGGACGGTGCGATTGAAGCAATACCGACTACAGATCGAGAAGCCCGAATGACGACCCTGCGGCACTCTCTCCTGCTCGGCGTCGCCCTGCTCTTTGGATTTGTGAGCTTCGCTCAACCACAACAGCAGCCCAACATCGTCTACATCTTGGTGGACAACTGGGGCTGGGGCGACATCAGCGTTCAGGGCAACACGTTCCCGACGCCGCGGATCGATGCCCTCGCCGCGGAAGGGCTGCGGCTGACTAACTTCAACGTGCAGAACCAGTGCACACCAACGCGGTCGGCCCTGCACACCGGACGCCTTCCGATACGCTCGGGAACGCAGAAGGTGGCCGCGCCCGGGGAGCCCGACGGCATGGCGCCGTGGGAATACACCGTGGCCGAGCTGTTGTCGGATGCCGGATATGCCACCGCCCTGTACGGCAAGTGGCACCTTGGCTCCAAACCCGGTCGCATGCCGAACGACCAGGGATACGACGAGTGGTGGGGCATCAACGAGGGCTGGTCGGCGCGGGAGACACGAGTGAAGTTCCCGGACAAATCGAGGGGAATCCCGTCGGCGATCGACACCGCAGCGATGCCGGGTACCGCGCCGACCGATTCCTTCAGACGATCGAGCAGGGCCACGGCCTTTGCGAGCGACCCATCCCCCTCCTCGGGGAGATAAACCCTGGTTATCAACAGGTTCTCCGGCTCGAAACCGAGGCCCTTTTCCTCAACCAGGCCCGTTGCCCGCACGAATAGACTGCAGGTCACTAGGCACAACAACGCCATACCGGTTTGCGCCGAAGCGGCGAAACGATGCAGGCGGCCGACGCGCTTGCCGCCGGCGCCGGCATCATCCTTGAGAGACGAGAGCAACTGGGGGTTGGAGAATCGGAGCGCGGGAACAACCCGATGACCAGCGTAGCGGCCGCCGTCAATCCTATCGAGAACAGAAGAACCGCACCGCTGGGCTCAAAGCGAATGTCGGTGATCACGACGCCAAGCCTCTCGGGCGTTGCAAAGCTCGAAACCCAAAAGCCCAAGAAGATGCCCGCGGCGCCGCCGGCAAGAGCCAGGATCAGCGCCTCTATCATCAGCTGCCGAACGAGACGGGCGCGGCCGCACCCGAGCGCCATGCGCACGGCGATCTCCCGTTCGCGGGTGGCACTGCGCGCCAGCATCATGCCGGCGACGTTGCCGCAGATGATCAGCAGCACCAGACCTACCAAGACAAGCACCCCGAACACGGCGGCCGTGTCTCCGGCCCTGCTTTGCGCCGGAAAGCGTCCAAAGGACCTCACCAGCACGCTGCGACCCTCGTTGGTCTCCGGGTACGCCGCCTCCAACCCGGCGAAGACGGTCTGGAGACTGGCGTTGGTCTCTGGGATGGTCGCGTCGGCTTGCAACCGGCCGATCACTCGCAGCCAGCGTCCCTCCCGATCCGTCGTCAGGTCAGACGGGTCGAGGGGCGCTTGTGTGAGCGGCATCCAGAGTTCGGTCGCACCCGACAAGGGCCGGATCCCCTTGAACTCTTCGGGCGCCACGCCGATCACGGTGTAGGGACTGCGATTCAGTCCGATCGTTCGGCCGACGATGTCGTCCTCGCCGCCCAATCGGTTCTGCCACATGTCATGGCTCACCACAACGACCGGATGCTGGCCCAGGCCGACTTCCTCCGCCGGCAGAAAGTCACGGCCCCGCGACATGACCACGCCCAAGGTGCGGAAGAAGTTAGCCGACACGACCGTGGCGCTGACCCGCTCGGTGCGATCGTCAGCCGTCAGGCTCACCGCTGCCCCGCCCGACGCGGCCAGTGCCTCGAAGGTAGTTTCCGCGTCCCTCACGTCGTCGAAGTCGGGATAGGTCCAGAACGCGACCTCCCTACCCTCTTCGGTGAGAACCGTTTCGACGAGCCTGTGCTGCTCGGCCACACCCGGAACCGGCTTCAGCCATACCGCCTCGACGATCGTGGCCAGCGACGTATTCACTCCGATCCCGACCCCCAGCGAGAGCACCGCAACCCCGGAGAAAGCCGGAGCCCTGATCAGTCCGCGAAGGGCGAAACGTACGTCACTGATGAGATCAGCAAGCCATTCGACGGGCGACCAACCACACCTCCGACCGGTAGCTTTGATTCGCCTCCTCCGGACGCTGATTCGGACCTCGAGACTTGTTTCCTGCGACGACCGCTGCCGCGCGCCTTGAGGCCTTCTTTGGCGACGTTGAAGCAGGCAGACAAGGAGAAGCGAAACGCCGGCCATCGACCTTCGGTCAGGCCGAGCAGATCGCGCTCGCGAACGAACGCGTCGAGCATCTCACCGCCGTAGCGTTCGCTGATCGGGCGAGGAAACGCGCGCGACAGGAGCGCGAAGCAACGGGCCACCGGGGTCAAGTCGTGCGCTGAACGATTCATGGTCCCGACTCCGGCAGGATCTTCTCCCGACCGCCAGTCTTCTCGGCCAGGGCCTGCATGACCCCGTACCCGTGCATCTGCCCGTCTCCGAGCACCAGCAGCGTACGGAATACGGTTTGGTTGAGCGGCAGGAAGTCGTTCGGACTCCTAGTTTCTTTTTTCTTGGTCACGTTCTCTCTCGCGGCACCTTGGACTCGGTTTCAGTACGGGCTCAGTTTCAATCAGCGGCTCAGTAAGCTATTACGAGGTCAACTATAGTTTGTTTCAGAATAGTTGGCGAGTCGCTGCCGCCTTTGAGCTGTTGCGCGAGGTCGCCGGACGAACGCCGAGTTTCCGGCCAACGCTCGAGGCGGAGACGTCCGGCCTTCCCCGCACGGCCCGGCGCTTATTTGATGGCGAAGAGGTGCCGGGCGCCGCGTATGTAGATCACGCCGCCGGCGAGCGCCAGCGAGGCGAAGACCGGCTCGTCGAGCGAGTTGGTGCGGACGATCTCGTGCGTCGGGCCGGCGCGCAGCACGAAGGTGTCGCCGTCCTCGCTGGTCAGCAGGATCTTGCCGCCGAACGCAACCGGTGAGGCCGTGAACGTCGCCGGCACCGGGACCCGCCCGCCTTCATAGACAACGGCGCCGGTGCGGGGGTCCAGGCAGGTAACGATGCCGCGGTCGTTCATCAGATAGAGGTAGCCGCCATAGAGGATCGGCGATGGCACGTAGGCCGTCCCCTTGCCGTAGCGCCAGGCGATCCGATCGTCTTCGTCGTCGGCGTCGAGTCGAATCGCGAGCGCGACTTTCCTCTGGCTGCCGGCGGTCGCGAACGCCAGGCCGCCGCCGGCGACGATGCTGGGAATCGGATGGCTGCGCGTGCCGTCGGTGCGCCACAACTCGACGCCGGTCGCGGGATCGTAAGCGATGACCGCTTCGGCGCCCGACGCCAGCAATTCCGTGCGGTCGCCGACCTGGACGAGCAACGGCGTCGCCCAGCTACGACGGTTCGTGCGTTCGGCCCTCCAGACGAGCTCCCCGGTGGTGCGATCGAGTGCGACGATGAACGAGCCGGCACCCATTTCCTGATCGCCCTGCAGGATGAGCAGGTCGCCGAAAAGGATGGGCGATGTGCCGGGGCCGAGGCCCGCCTTGGCCATGCCGCCGAACGACCTGCTCCAGCGCGCATTGCCGTCCATGTCGAAGGCGAAGAGGCCCTCGGATTCGAACGACGCGAAGACCATCCGGCCGTCGGTGACGACGGTGGCCGACGCGTAGGTGTTCTTGCGGTGGCGGTTGTCGTAGACCGGGCCCTCGTGCACCGTGCGCTCCCATACGATGTCGCCGGTGCCGGCGTCCACCGCCAGCACCTCGAGCGTATGGGCGTAGTCGACGCCGACGCTATCCGGGTGCAGGTACCCGGGCTGCAGGTCGAAGCCCAGGTGGTCCGGCGCCGTACGCCCGGGAATCTCCTCCCCGGCGATCGAGGTCGCCAAAAACACGCGGTCACCCCACACGACGGGCGACGAGTGCCCACGACCGGGAATTTCGGTCTTCCAGGCAATGTTCTCGGTGGCCGACCAGGTGTCGACGTACGCACCCTCGCCGATCCCCAGCCCTCCCGGGCCGCGCCATTGCGGCCAGTTGTCGTCGACGGCGGCGGCAGTCGCGCCACCCTCGCGAGCCGCGACGTTCTCGGAAACAGGGCCGCCCGCCGAACCCGAAACGCCGTCGAAGACAGAGCCATCCGCGGGTGTGAGGACTACGTGGGGCGCCGGGGCGATCGCACCAACCGGGTGAGCGATGACCGCCGCGGTGGCAACCAAAATCAATAGGCGCGACATTCGCCAAGACTACCGGAGGGAGCCGGCGCGAGGAAGCGGCGGTTGACGTCCTGGTGGATCAATCGATCTGTTCCTATTCGAGCGCCCGGGCGCAATTCTTCACCGTCGTGATCGGCCATACTGAGCTGAGTTGATTCGTACCCACCGTCGTCCAGCCCCCCGGGGCGGTTGTCACCACCCTGCTAAAATGCGCCGAGCGCCCGACCGCAACGCGCCTTGAACACAAGGACCGATGGAACGCTCATTCAAGAAAGAGGTCGAGTCCCTCAAGCTCGGCGACGGTGACACCTTTTACGGCGAGGGCATTCTCGCCGTCACCAAGGCCCTGCTGCAGTCCGGCGTGAGCTACGTCGGCGGCTACCAGGGTGCGCCGATCTCCCACCTCATGGACGTCTTGGCGGACGCCGAAAGCATCCTCAACGAGTACGGCGTCCACTTCGAGGCCAACGCCAGCGAGGCCAGCGCTGCGGCGATGCTCGGCGCTTCCATCAACTACCCGCTGCGCGGCGCGGTCACCTGGAAATCGACGGTCGGCACCAACGTCGCCTCCGACGCGCTGTCCAACCTGGCGTCGGCGGGAGTGATCGGTGGGGCGCTGATCATCATCGGCGAGGACTACGGCGAGGGCGCCAGCATCATGCAGGAGCGCACTCACGCCTTCGCCATGAAGTCGGCGATCTGGTTGCTCGATCCGCGACCCAACCTGCCGATGATCGTCGACATGGTGGAGAAGGGGTTCGAGCTCTCGGAAGCGAGCAACACGCCGGTGATGTTGGAGCTCCGCATTCGTGCCTGCCATGTCGTCGGCCGCTTCAAGTGCAAAGACAACGTGGCACCGAAATTCTCGCGTCACAATCCGATCCAGGAGCCAGCCTACGACCTCTCGCGCATCATCTTGCCGCCGGCGACCTACGCCCAGGAAAAGCACAAGTTCACCCATCGCCTGCCGGCAGCGATGAAATTCATCGCCGAGAACAAGCTCAACGAGGTGTTTGAAGGCGATCAGGACGACGTCGGCATCATCATGCAGGGCGGCATGTACAACACCGTCCAGCGCGCCCTCCAGCAGCTCGGACTCGCCGACGTCGTCGGCGACACACCGATCCCGCAGCTCGTCCTGAACGTCACCTACCCGCTTCTACCGGAGCAGATCTCGTCGTTCTGCGAGCACAAGAAAGCCGTGCTCGTCGTCGAGGAGAGCCAGCCCGACTTCATCGAACAGGCCATCAACACGATCCTCCGCAAGGCCGACATCGACACCAAGGTGCTCGGCAAGGACGTGCTGCCAATGGCCGGCGAGTACACCTCCGAGGTGATGCTGACCGGCCTCAAGGGGTTCTTCCGCGCCCATCCACCCCGCGGCCTCGATGTCGGTGCTCTCGTGTCGAGGGTCGAAGAGCTCGTCTCGATCAAGGAGCGCGCCGCCGAGCTGCTGGGCGAACCGATGCCGGCGCGCCCGCCGACCTTCTGCACGGGCTGCCCCGAGCGGCCCGCCTTCAGCGCCATGAAGATCGTCGAAAAGGAGCTCGGCCCCACGCACGTCAGCGCCGACATCGGCTGTCACTCCTTCGGCACATTGGCGCCGTTCAACACCGGTAGCTCGATCCTCGGCTACGGGCTGAGCCTGGCGAGCTCGAGTGCCGTGGCGCCTGCCTTCGGCAAGCGGGTGATCAGCATCATGGGGGACGGCGGCTTCTGGCATAACGGCCTCGGCAGCGGCGTGTCCAACGCGGTGTTCAACGAGGACGATTCGATCCTCATCATCATGGACAACGGCTACAGCGCCGCCACCGGTGGGCAGCACCTGCCCTCGAGCACCTCCAACCTGCGCGGCCGTTCCACGGGCATGTCGATGGAGGGAGTACTGCGGGGTCTCGGCGTCCGGTGGCTCCGGAAGGTCCGAACCTACGACATCGGCAAGATGGTGAAGACCCTGCGCGAAGCGATGACCACCGAAGAGGGCGGCTTGAAGGTGATCATTGCCCACGGCGAGTGCATGCTGGCGCAGCAGCGCCGTGAGCGGCCGATCAAGGCGGAAAGTCTGGCCGCCGGACGTAGGGTGATCGACGAGCGCTTCGGCGTCGATGAAGACGTTTGCACCGGCGATCGCTCCTGCATCCGGTTGTCCGGCTGCCCATCGCTGACCATCAAAGACAATCCCGACCCGCTGCGTACCGACCCCGTCGCCCACGTCGATCAGAGCTGTGTGGGCTGCGGCGTGTGCGGCGACTTGGCCCACGTCGCCAGGCTGTGCCCTTCGTTTTACCGGGCGGACATCATCCGCAATCCGACGTCCTGGGATCGGGCGGTGAATGGGCTGCGCCGCCTGATCATCGGTGCGCTCGAGGGCGCTCCGGCCGCGCCTAGCCCTCTCGCCGGCCGCACCGGATGAACGGGACTCAGGACACCCGGCCGATCACGGTTCTGATCGGCGCCCTGGGAGGCGAAGGCGGCGGTGTCCTGATGAACTGGATCGTCAACGCCGCCATGGCGCAGGGCTTGCCGGTTCAGGCCACCTCGGTCGCCGGCGTCGCGCAGCGCACCGGCGCAACCATCTATTACATCGAGATCCTCCCCGTCGGGTACGACGCACTCGACGGACGCGAGCCGGTTCTGTCGCTGTATCCGAGCCTCGG
>Ga0114950_10004972_pt1 | contig 10335 bp, 4 predicted proteins | sample N075metaG_FD_83503 | JGI IMG/M metagenome (GOLD analysis project Ga0114950, IMG submission 83503) | Deep subsurface microbial communities from Kermadec Trench to uncover new lineages of life (NeLLi) - N075 metaG | ecosystem: Environmental > Aquatic > Marine > Ocean trench > Sediment | place... | reverse complement strand
CGTCGTCTTCCCACAGCCGGATGGGCCGAGGAGAGAGAAGAACTCGCCCTCGCGGATGTCAAGGTCGATGTCGTCGACAGCGAGCACGTCCTTACCGAACCTTTTGGTCACTCCGTGGAGTGCGACCGCTACGTGGTGCTCACTCACGCTCTGGTACTCGGACCGCACGACCGTCAAGTTGAGGCTTGTCAAGGGGCACGATGTGTCTTGTCGAATCGTGCCCTAGCGGTTTTCATGAGGCAAGCATAGCTCACGCGCTTACCGCTCGCGTGTTCTCTCAAACCCGACTGAATCGACAGTTGATTAGATGCAACGAGCCCCAATCACTTGTTACTCAGCCGTTCTGCGATGGTTCCGTTCGGCGACGCCTCCCCAGGAAGGCTATTGTGGGCTCATATGTTGGACTCCACCCCGCTGACGAGCGAAATATCACAGCGCCGACCGAGCTGCTCAGGTTTCCATGGTTGCTAGGGCTGGCGATGATCGCCGTCTGCCTGACCGAGCACAGGTTGTGATCGTCGGAGGCGGCGTCATCGGCGCGAGCGTGGCGTACCACCTCACCAAGCTCGGGTGGACCGACGTACTGATTATTGAGCAGAGCCAGCTGACCTCAGGCACGACGTGGCACGCGGCGGGACTCGTCGTGTCAGGCGGCATGACCACCGAAACCCTGGCATGGATGGCAAAGTACTCGCGGGATCTCTTCGAGGTGCTTGAGCAGGAGACCGGCCTTTCGACGGGCTTCCGCCCAGTCGGCTATCTGCAGACCGCAAGCACACCCGAGCGCGCCCACAAGCTCGCCCGCGAAGCCGACTTCCTCCGACTGATGGGGATCGAGCGCGAGGAGGTGTCGGCTGCCGAAGTCGCCTCCATGTGGCCCCGACTCGATGCGAGCGCTGTGGTGGGTGGCTACTTCACGGCCAACGAGGGAAGAGCGGACCCTGTGAACGTTGCGATGTCGCTTGCTAAGGGAGCGAGGATGGGTGGTGCACGGATCATCGAAGGTGTCAAGGTCACTGGCGTATCGCGCCACGACGGGAGGGTCACAGGAGTAGAGACCAATCACGGTGCGATCGAAGCGGAGTACGTGGTCAACTGCGCAGGGATGTGGGCCAGAGAGCTCGGCGCGATGGCTGGCGTCTCGGTCGCGCTCCAAGCGTGTGAACACGCGTATCTGATCACGGAACCGTTCGAAGGCGTGTCGGCCGACCTCCCGATTTTGGAGGATCCCGACAGGTTTGCGTACTACAGGGAGGAAGTCGGTGGCCTGATGGTCGGCCTGTTCGAACCGGTATCCGCGCCATGGTCCCTCGACAAGATCCCGCAAGACTTCAGCTTCGGCGAGATTCCGTCCGATTGGGATCGCCTCGCGCCGTTCCTCGAGTTTGCCATGGAGATTCTTCCCGACCTCGAGAACGTCGGTATACGGAAGCTGTTCACCGGTCCGGAGAGCTTCACGCCTGACAACGGCTTCCTGATCGGAGAAGCGCCAGAGTTGAAGAACTTCTTCATCGCTGCAGGGATGAATTCGCTCGGCATCCTTACGGGTGGCGGCGCCGGATCGATCATCGCGAACTGGATCGTCGACGGCATCCCACCCGTCGACGTCACCGACATCGATCCGGCAAGGCTGCATCCGTTTCAGACGACCCGGCCCTACCTGGCCGAGCGCAGCGTTGAATTGCTCGGTCGACTCCACTCGACGGGTTCGTGGCCGCACAGCAGTCCGAAGACGGCCAGGAATGTTCGTCGCTCTCCCGTCCACCATCGCCTCGAGTCAGCCGGTGCGCACTTCGTCGAGTCATCAGGCTGGGAGAATGTCGGGTGGTTCGCGCCGCAGGGCTTCGTACATGAACCAAAGTTGACGTACGCCCGCCAGGACTGGTTCGAATTCCACGCCGCCGAGCACGATGCCGTGCGCAACGGAGTCGCCCTCATCGACCTGTCGGCGATGTCGAAGTTCATCGTCAGGGGTCGGGGTGCGGAGAAAGCGCTCAACCGCATCGCAGGCAACAACGTTGCCGTCGAAGTCGGACAGTGCGTCTACACGCAGTTCATGGACGAGGGCGGGTTTATCCAGTCGGACCTCACGGTCACGCGGATAGCAGAAGATGCCTTCTTCCTTGTCGTTGCAGAGTTCTTCCATCGAAGGACAGAGGCGATCCTGCGGCGAGGAACGGCGCACGATGAATCGATCTCGGTGACCGACATCACATCGGCATACGCGCTGCTGAGTGTGCAGGGGCCGGAGTCGAGGAAGCTGCTGTCGCAGATCACGACGACGAGCCTGAGCAACGAGGACTTCCCTTACTTCACCGGCCAGCAGCTGGATCTGCACCAGTCCAGGGGCTTTGCGTTCCGAATGAGCTTCGTCGGCGAGCTTGGATGGGAGCTCTACGTGCCGAGCGAGTTCGCCGTGGGCGTGTACGACCGAATCGTCGAGGTGGGGTCGGGGATGGGCCTGATGCACGCCGGCATGGAGACCCTCGAGAGTACACGCACCGAGGCTGGCCGAAGGGACTACGGACTCGACATGGAGAACACAGACACTCCGCTCGAGGCCGGAGTCGGTTTCGCCGTGGACTTCGACAAGCCCGATGGGTTCATCGGTATGGACGCACTCGTGAAACAGAAGGAGAACAGGCCTTACAACGCTCGGCTTGTCCAGTTCCTCCTTGAGGATCCGGAGCCGCTGCTGTACGGCGAGGAACCGATCCTGATGGATGGAGAACCGGTCGGCTATCTGCGCTCCGGCGCATACGGGCATACCCTTGGCGGGGCGATGGGCATGGGCTATGTCGAAGATGAGGACGGCGTCACACTCGACATGATTTCGTCGTCCTCGTTCGAGATCCAGGTGGCGGGCGAGCGGTACAGCGCATCTGCGACGCTGCGCCCCATGTACGACCCAAAGGGTGAGAGGGTACGGATGTGAGATCCCCTGTATCGTCAGACCAGCGTTCGATTCGAGACACGAAGGAGGCTATTCATGCTCACTGAGAACTACATCGCAGGAACGTGGAGGCAAGCGCACGACGGCGCACGGGACGTCGTCATCAACCCTGCAACCGGCGACGTCATCGCCGAGGTTGCATCGAGCAGTGCATCCGATGTTGCTGCAGCTGTGGAGGCTGCCAGCGCGGCATTTCCCGCTTGGGCTGCCCTCACGCCAAGGGTCAGGAGCGAGACCCTCCACAAGGTGGCCGACATCATCGAGGAGAACGTCGATGAGCTGTCGAGCCTTGAGAGCGAGAACGTTGGCAAGCCGATGTCGATTATGGAGTTCGAGATGGATCTCACGATCGACAACTGGCGCTTCTTTGCGTCGGCCGGCCGATTCCTCGACGGTAGGCCTGCAGGCGAGTACCTCGAGGGGTACACCTCGATGATCAGAAGGGATCCGATCGGTGTCATCGGGTCCATCGCGCCGTGGAACTACCCACTCAACATGGCGACATGGAAGCTCGGGCCTGCCCTTGCGGCAGGCAACACCGTCGTGCTCAAGCCGTCCGAGTTGACACCGTTCACCGTGCTCAGGCTTGCGGAGCTCCTCGAAGGTGTGCTCCCGCCCGGTGTGTTCAACGTTGTCCTCGGTCGGGGCGAAACGGCAGGGGTCGCACTTGTCGAGCATCCCGATGTTGCGATGGTGTCACTCACAGGGTCCGTCGGCGCCGGAAAGGCCGTGGCGAAGGCGGCGTCGGATTCGCTCAAGAGGGTTCACCTGGAGCTCGGGGGCAAGGCGCCCGTCATCGTGTTCGACGACGCTGATGTCTCTGCGCTGGTCGCCACGCTCAAAGACGCGGGCTTCTATAACTCAGGACAGGACTGCACCGCGCCGTGCAGGGTCATCACCGGGCCGCGGGTCCGCGACGATGTCATCGCAGGCCTGACAGAAGCTGCGAGTGAGGTCGTTACAGGAGACCCGACAGATGCGGGGACCGAGATGGGCCCGCTCGTATCGGCTGAACACCTGTCGCGGGTGTCCGGCTTCGTCGACAGGGCCAAGGAGGCAGGTGCCGAGGTGACCGTCGGAGGCAAGGCGAGGGACGGCTCTGGCTTCTTCTACGAGCCGTCTATCGTGATCGGCGTCGAGCAGAACTCGGAGATCGTCCAGCGAGAGGTGTTCGGCCCAGTCATCACCGTGCAGTCCGCTGAGGACGAGGCGACGGCCCTGGCGTGGGCGAACGATGTCGATTACGGGCTCGCTGCAAGCGTCTGGACGAAGGATGTCGGAAGAGCCATGCGCATGGCGAAGGACCTCCAGTTCGGCACCGTGTGGGTGAACGACCACCTCCCGGTGATCTCAGAGATGCCCCACGGTGGCTTCAAGCAGTCCGGCTACGGCAAGGACATGTCTATCTACGCGGTCGAGCATTACACAGAGCTCAAGCACGTGATGATCAAGCACTAGGAGCACGGGTCAGTATCGACTGCACATGTCTCAACGACCATGCATCACCACTCGCTGCGGTCTCGGCTCCGCCATTCCGCCACCAGGAGTGGCGGAACCTCGCCCTGTGCGACTGGCGCGCCTGATCGCTGAGCCACACACACCCATACTGACCCACGCTCCTAGGGCAGTTGGGAACGCGATGGCGACGGGTTCGGGACAACGATGACCAACGGTGACGCTCGCGCCGCGCTGGCAAGCGCCGAGCCCGTGGTGTTCTGGTCGGATCGTCCCGATGCACCGGCACCGGCGCCAGCGCTCATCGGGTCGATCTCGGCCGACCTCACGATCATCGGCGGCGGTTTCACGGGCCTGTGGGCTGCTATCCAAGCGCTCGAGGATGATCAAGGGCTGAGAGTGGTGCTCATCGAGTCCGAGTGGTGCGGCTTCGGGGCATCGTCGCGAAACGGCGGGTTCTGTGTCGCTTCGTTGACCCATGGGCTCGAGAACGGGATCTCGCATTGGCCGAACGAGATCGAGACGCTCGTGGCGATGGGCAGCGAAAACCTCGACGCGATCGAGGACACCGTTCATCGGTACGGCATCAAGGCAGACTTCCGAAGAACGGCTGAGGTGGGCGTTGCTACCGAGCCGTGGCACCTCGAATCGATGGAGGAAGCCGTCGAGACGCACCGCCGGTTCGGGCAGGACGCGGCCCTCCTCGACGCCGACCAGACGCAGGCGCTTCTCCATTCCCCGACTTATATCGGGGGTGTCTCCGTTCGAGGCGATGTCGCCCTGGTCGACCCTGCTCGTCTGTGCTGGGGGCTCCGCGCAGCCGCCGAGAGCCTCGGAGCTTCGGTCTACGAGCGGTCGCCCGTCCAAGCGATCGAGCCTGACGGCACAGGGTTGACCGTCCACGCCTCACGGGGGAACGTTCGCTCGCGCCGCGTCATCGTTGCCACCAACGCCTACCGGGCGCCTATCAGGAAGCCGAGCCGGTACGTGATCCCTGTGTACGACCACGTGCTCATGACGGAACCACTGAGCGACGCCCAGATGGCGTCCATCGGATGGGAAGGCAGGGAAGGTATCGGGGATGTCTCCAACCAGTTCCACTACTACCGGCTCAGCGAGGACAACCGCATCCTGTGGGGTGGCTACGACGCCACGTATCACTACCGCAACGGCGTCGACCCGAGTCATGACCAGAGTGAGGAGACCCACGGGATGCTCGCCGAGCACTTCTTCGAGACGTTTCCCCAGCTCGAGGGTGTTCAGTTCACCCACCGTTGGGGGGGCCCGATCGGCACCACTACCCGGTTCACTGCGACATGGGGGACGGCCCACAGCGGGATGTTGTCCTGGGCAGCTGGCTACACCGGCCTCGGCGTCGGATCGTCGCGCTTCGGGGCGCGCGTTGCGCTCGACCTCGTATTCGGCGAGTCCACCAGCAGAACCGAACTGGAGATGGTCCGCAGGAAGCCGTTCCCCTTCCCGCCCGAGCCGTTCCGGTGGGCAGGCGTGCAGATGACGCGGAAGGCCATTCAGCGTTCGGATCGCCGGGACGGCAGACGGGGTCCATGGCTCGGGCTGCTCGACAGGTTCGGGATCGGGTTCGACTCATGAGGGGCACGCACAAAGGATGAGCGAGCTTCCGAGCAGAGCAGAGGTGCTGGTGATCGGCGGCGGCATCATCGGATGCAGCATCGCGTACCACCTCACCAGACGGGGGATAACCGATGTCACGGTCATCGAGCAGGGTTCGCTCACCTCGGGTACGACGTGGCACGCCGCAGGGCTCGTGTCCCAGCTCAAGTCCTCCCACAGCCTCACCAAGCTTGCGACCTACTCGGCTCGGCTCTTCGAGGAGCTCGAGGAGGAGACGGGACAGGCCACGGGTTATCGTACGCCCGGCTCTATCTCCGTCGCCTCAGATGAGGAGCGATGGGAGGAGATCCTCCGTGGCGCGTCGATGGCTTCCACCTGCGACGTGGTTACGGAGGTCATCGACCTCGACCGGGCGAAGGATCTGTTCCCCCTCCTGCGTACCGACGACCTGGTTGGCGCGCTGTACATCCCGCACGATGGGGTGACCTCTCCCGTCGACACGACGCTGGCACTCGCAAAGGGGGCGAAGTCCCGTGGCGCGCGATTCATCGAGGGGGTTGCCGTCGAGGCACTGCGAACCGAACACGGTGCGGTCGTCGGTGTCGAGACCGAGCGAGGTTACATCGAGGCCGAGACCGTGGTCATCGCGGGCGGGATGTGGACACGGCAACTTGCGGACACGATCGGCGTCAACGTCCCCCTTCAAGCGTGTGAGCACTTCTACATCGTCACGGAACCGATCGAGGGCATCGAGACCGGGATGCCAACGGTTCGCGACCCTGGCAACTACACCTACTTCAAGGAGGAGACTGGCAAGATCATGGTCGGTTTCTTCGAGCCGCGGGGGAAGATCTGGAAGCTCGATCACATCCCGAGGGACTTCTCGTTCGGCACGCTTCCCGAGGACTGGGACCATGTCGGCCCGATCTTCGAACGCGCCATGCACCGTGTTCCTGCACTCGCAGAAGCAGGCATCCAGCTGTTCTTCAACGGCCCGGAAGCGTTCACGCCCGACGGGGTGTACTACCTCGGCGAGGCTCCGGAGGTCCGGAGGTGCTTCGTTGCTGCCGGCTTCAACTCGGTTGGGATCCAGTCGGCAGGCGGTGTCGGATGGGTGATGGCAGACTGGATCGCCGACGGTGTTGCGCCGTCCGACCTCTCTGCAGTCGACATCCGCCGGTCGTTTCCGTTCCAGTCCACCGTCGAGTTCCTTGAGGCCCGCATCTCCGAGAGTCTTGGACTGCTCTACGCCATGCACTGGCCGTTCCGACAGTACGAGAGCGCTCGGAACCAGAAGCTCTCCCCTGTGCACGACCGGATCGATGCAGCCGGAGCGGTCTTCGGGGAGGTGGGCGGTTGGGAACGTCCAAACTGGTTCGCAGCCGACGGGCAGGAGCGTGTCTATCAGTACAGCTACGGCAAGCAGAACTGGTTCGAGGCTTCGCGGCGTGAGTGCGACGCTGTGCGCAACCACGTCGGCCTCTTCGACCAGACCTGCTTCGTCAAGGTCAGGGTCGAAGGGCCAGATGCGTTGTCTGCGCTGAACGAGATCTGTGCGAACGAGATCGACGTCCCCGTCGGCAAGGCCGTGTACACACAGTGGTGCAACGACCGTGGAGGGATCGAGGCGGATCTCACGGTGACGCGTGTCGGCGAAGACCAGTTCTTCGTCGTCACCGCAGCGGCTTCTCGAACGAGGGATCTTGCGTTGTTGACTGAAGGCTGCCGTGGCATGGATGTCTCGATCGAGGATGTCACCGAGGACTACGGGATGTTCGGTGTCATGGGGCCGAAGTCGCGGGATCTCCTTTCGGAGTTGACGGAGGCCAGCCTGTCGAACGACGATTTTCCCTTCGGCACCGCGCAGGAAATCACGGTCGCAGGTCACGAGGTGCGTGCGCTTCGGATGACCTATGTCGGTGAGCTCGGCTGGGAGATCTACGTTCCGTGGGATGAATCCGCCGACCTGTTCGATGCGATCGTGACCGCTGGCGAGGCGTACAGCCTCCGACTTGCCGGGTACCACGCCATGAACACCTTGCGGCTCGAGGCTGGATATCGGCACTGGGGCCATGACATCACGGGCGAGGACACACCGCTCGAAGCCGGTCTCGGTTTCGCGGTGGCGTGGGACAAGCCATCGTTCACTGGCAGGGACGCTCTCGTCGCCCAGAGGAACCAGCCGCGGACGAAGCGACTCGTCCAGTTCCGGCTCGAGGACCCAGACGTGCTCCTCTACCACGACGAGCCGATCTACCGCGACGGCTCCCTCGTGGGCCGCACGAGCTCCGGCATGTGGAGCTACACGGAGAACCGCTGCCTCGCGATGGGATACGTCACCAACGATGACGGTGTCACCAGGCAGTGGCTCGACGACGGTGCGTTCGAGATTGAGGTTGCGACCCGGCGGATCCCCGCAACCGCTTCGATCCGTTCGTTCTACGACCCAGCCAACGAACGAGTGCGCCTGTGACTCGGCGTCGTTAGCGCTCTCTCCTGAACGGTACGGGTACGGCAACCGTCGTATCCATCTCCCGTGCGTATTTGTGGCCCGAATACACGGCCGTGGCAATCGTTCCCGGAGCCAGGCAGTCGCCTATCCGCTCAACGTCGACCTCGCCTGCGAGGTCGTGATACAGGTCATCGTTCGGCGTCCTCGACGTCACCATGACGACCGTTGCCGCCTGGACTTCGTGGGTTTCGCCCGTGTAGATCGATTCGATGACTACCGAGCGCTCATCGATGCGCGCCAGAGCCATTCCTGTTTCGAGCGTGATGCCGGCATTGAGGATCCGCGCCTGGATGCGATACTGCTCCTCGGTATGCCGGCTCCAGGTCGACACTTCGTTCGCCGGCGTGACGATGGTCACGTCAAGTCCGTCCTGCCTGAGTGTCTCGGCGAGCAGGCCGCCCAGGTAGTAGTGGTCATCGTCATAGACGACGACCGGCCCTTTGACAGTCTCGCCCCTCAGTATGTCGTCGGCGCTCCTGACGGAAGGCGACTGCCAGCCTTCGATCGGCTCGTCGTGCCACCGCCCCACGCCGTCGAGCCGCCAGTTCGCGCCTGTCGCGATGACGACCTTGTCGGCGTTGAACTCGAGCACCTGCTCCTTGTCGACGACGCTTTCGAGGAAGAACTCTACGTGCGGGAGCTTGGAGATCTGGTTCTCGCGCCACTCGGCGACTCTCGCCCACTGTCGCAGGCCTGGCAGCTCGGACTCTTGGATCACCCTGCCTCCGAGGGCTCTCCGCGCCTCGGCGATCGTGACGGTGTAGCCCCGTTTGCCGAGGGCGACCGCTGCCTCGAGACCCGCGGGCCCTCCGCCCACGATGAGGATCGTCGAGTCCGACCCCTTCGCAGGGATGAACTCGGGGTGCCAGCCCTTTCTCCACTCCTCACCGATCGCTGGATTCTGTGTGCACCTGATCGGCGTGCCTGTCTGGTCGCCCGTGTAGCAGATGTTGCAGCCGATGCATTCGCGGATCTCGTCCTCGCGACCGTCGTTGATCTTGTTGGGGATGAAGGGATCTGAGATGGATGGCCTTGCCGCCCCGACGAGGTCGATGATGCCCTGTCTGACCAGCCGCAGCATCGTGTCTGGAGATGTGAACCGGCCGACGCTCACAACGGGCTTCGTGGTGACGCTCTTCACCCACGACATCGTGTCCACCAGACCAGCCTCTGGCACGAACCGTGACGTCCCCATTTCGTAGCTGTAGTCGTGCACGGTGATATCCCACAGATCAGGTAATTCCCCGAGCATCGCGATCATGGCGCGGGGTTCTTCGGTGTCCTGATCGTCGTCGGGGCCGCTCGTGCTCGCTGAGAACCGAACCGCGACTGCGCACGAATCGCCCACAGCCTCCTTCGTCTCGATGATCAACTCCTTGAGCAGCCGTGATCGATTCTCGAGCGAGCCGCCGTACTCGTCCGTCCGCTGATTCGACGGAAGCAGGAAGTGGTGGAGGAGGTACCAATGGTTGGCGTACACGTAGATGATGTCGAAGCCCGCCGACTTCGCCCGCTTCGCAGCCTCAAGGTGCCATTGCTTCAGGTTCAGGATGTCTTGCTTATCCATCGCCTTGGTCTGGATCGGCTGCCTCTGATGTCCGCTCGGGACGCTCGACGGGCCGAGCGGCACCTCGCGGGAGTAGAAATTCGCCGAGCCCGGACCGCCGTGCCAAACCTCGACACCGGCGAGGGCACCGTGCTCGTGGATGGCGTCTGCTGTCATCGCGAGGGAACGAACGTCATCATCATCCCACAGCGACGCCGTCGGGAATGGCTCGTCGTCCGAAGACGGGTGGATGGAGCAGTACTCGGTGCAGACCGT
>Ga0114950_10004971_pt1 | contig 10337 bp, 9 predicted proteins | sample N075metaG_FD_83503 | JGI IMG/M metagenome (GOLD analysis project Ga0114950, IMG submission 83503) | Deep subsurface microbial communities from Kermadec Trench to uncover new lineages of life (NeLLi) - N075 metaG | ecosystem: Environmental > Aquatic > Marine > Ocean trench > Sediment | place... | reverse complement strand
CCACGTCCGCTTACGGCGGCCCGGGGGGAACCAGATCGACTTGCAGGTTGGTCCGGAAGTTCGCAACTTGGCCCAGGTTCGCCAAGGTGACAAGCTGAAGGTGAGCTGCACTCTATCGATGTATTACGCGAGGAAGTTCAAGCTTTCGTGCGCGAACTTAAGGCAGGCGACCTAATAGATATCACTTATGCTGAAGCTGTCGCAGTCGAGATTGAGCGGATCAACTGAATGCAGTCGGCTCAGATACTCGCCAACGCTGAGCTACGCTGACGAGTGGTCTTGGGGGATCACCCCCTATGCCTGGGCGGCCAGCGTTTCGTTCGATACCAATGTGGACCAAATCGGTGGTAGTACAGTGGAGCTTGAAACCGCCAGACCAGGTGGCATTTGTGGGGCCGGACTCTTTTCATACTAGCATTTTGATCCGTACTATTCCCCGCCACGCTTTAGTTCGTGGAGCGTGCGCACACAAGAAATCTGCACTCGCTATGTCCATTCAAAATCCGACATGACAGAATGGCTGCTTCCCGAATACAAAGGATGTTTCGGCGTGGATCACCATCCAGGTACGGCTAACAAGGCGTCTGCCACAGATTATCCAGTACCGATTATCCGAACTAAGCTGCATCGACCGCGAGTCACCACAGACCTTATAGACCGCAGCGCTTTGCTGCAGAACCGCATTTCTGGCGACAACATCAGTCTGATTCTAGTGTCGGCTCCCGCCGGTTATGGCAAGAGCACACTCATCAGTCAGTGGTTGGACCAGCACGCGGGGCTGAGTTGCTGGCTATCACTGGATGACGCCGACAACAATTTTATGCGGTTCACGACGTACCTCGCGGCCGCTTTGCGCGAATCTCTGGGTGATGTCTGTTCACAAACACTGGCACTGCTCAGATCCAGTACGTTGCCACATTGGAGCGAACTCGCAGGCTCTATTTGTAATGAACTCGACGAGATAGACGATCCTTTCATCATCGCGTTAGACAACTACGACCAGATTCACAATAGCGAGATCCACAGCTTTGTAGACGCAATCTTGGAGCACCCTCCTAGAAATATGCGTCTGGTCCTGATGACCAGACATGACCCGCCTCTATCACTGGTGTTGTTGCGCGCGCGCAATACCTCTTGCGAAATTCGGTTGAAGGATCTGAGATTCTCGACACAAGAGAGCACATACCTGCTCACTCAGGCGTCGAACGGCAAGCTATCAGAAGATCTTGCAGGACAATTAAACCAGACCATTGAAGGATGGCCGGTAGCGTTGCGCTTGGCGATTCTAGCCTTGACCGATCACGAAAATCCGGAAGATCTGATTCGCGGATTTCAGGGCGACATGCACCAAATAAGCGGGTACCTGAGTGCGGAAATCATGGCGAATCAGTCGCTCGCCATGCGGCAGCGTCTGTTAAAAACTTCGATCCTGAATAATTTTTGCGCCTCTCTATGTGATCACATCTGGAGTGGTGAACAGACTGCCGAAGCGGAGTCACCGGAGCTTACTGGACAATCTTTCATCGATCAGTTGCAGCGCGCCGGACTACTGACCATCAATCTGGACGATCGACAGCGATGGTTTCGTTTCCACCATCTGTTCCAGGATATGCTGCAGCATCAACTGTCTGAATCGTCAACACCTGACCTCATTGCGGATCTACATCGGCGTGCAAGCACATGGTATGAACGTGAAGGGCTTATCGAAGATGCTTTCCAGCACACTATGCAGGCGGATGGACCGTCCGCCGCCGCTGCGCTCATGGCCCCTCATCTTAACGCAATTGCGAATACCGAACGATGGAGTTGGGTGGAAAGCTGGATGGCGATGATTCCTCAGGAGATCATCAACCAAACTCCAGAACTAATGGCGTTGAACGCCTTCCTTTTGCAGAATCGTGGCTTCGTCGCCGAATCTTCCATGCTACTTGACGACATTCAACAACTACTAACTGATCACGACCTAAACAGCCCCGAGCACCGCACCGTAAAGGGTACCCTCGATACCGTTCGAGCCGCTCAACTGGGCATTCAGGGACACCCCGAAGAATCACTACAGCTGGTGCACAGCGCCCTCGAATTGCTGCCACAGGATGCATTCGCGGTAAGAGGATACGCAATCATCATAGGTGTTATCGCGCAGTGTGCGTGTGGTCGTCTCAATCATGCTCAAAATATCGTCTCTGTTGCACTCGCGGAAGTTCCAAGGCTCAATGCTGCGCCTTCATACCACGCAAGAGCACTGTTAGGCCTCGCCTTTCTCCAATGGTGGACAGCCGATGTTTCAGGAGCAAAACTGACCGGTATCGAGATCGCGGAGTTGAACAAGAACTATCCTGTCCCGGAGTCTGCAACGCTGGGACGCTACTTCGCCGGTGCTGCGCTGTACGACCAGAACAATCTCGAACAGGCCGTCGAAATGCTCACCCCGGTTGTCGAAGACCCGGCGATTCACAATGTTCGCTTTTACATGCAATGTGGCTTCCTCCTGGCAAACGCCCACAACGCCCTCGGCTCGATCCATTGGGCAAAAGAAATCGCCGAAAAAGTTGTGGAGCGAATGCAGTACAGTGGCCGACAGGAGATGCTGATACCAGCGCTTGCCTTTGAGGCTGATCTGGCACGCAGGCAGGGTAGATTGGCACATGCCGCAAAGTGGGCGCAGTCCTTCGAGCCGGAATTCCAATTAGTTTTTGAAATGTATTCCCCACATCTGAGTTGGGTTATGCAATTGCTCCTGACAAAAAACGCAGACCTCGACAAAGCACGCATCCACCTCGAACGATTTCTGGATCATACCCGGAACATTTGCTCGATCCGCACACTCATAGACGCTCTGGCGGTCAAGGCTGTGTTTTTGGAAATACAAGGAGATGGCGATGCAGCTCTGACAGTACTTTCCGAATCACTGGAGCTTGCGCTCCCCGGCAGAATTATTCGGACGTTTGTCGATCTCGGCCAACCCATGGCTCAATTACTCAATCGAGTACGCGCAGAGGACGAAATCCTTCGTTTCATCGGCGAAATCCTGGCGGTTTTTCGCGACTCTTCAGGCCGGGTAGAATCAACCGGTCCAGCGCTACAGCAATCTGGCCTAAGCCCGTTGTCAAAACGCGAGCTGGAAATCCTGCATCTGCTCGCCGCCCGCCTGAGTAATCGAGAGATCGCAGGCCAATTGTTCATATCGGTCGGAACCGTCAAACGCCACACCGCCAACATCTATCAGAAGCTGAGTGTCGAAGGTCGGCGTCCCGCTGTTGAGAAGGCTATTGGGATTGGGCTTTTGGAAAACCGCCGTTCATCCTAGCTGGCATTCTTCGGTCTGATATTGCATAAGCCACAACACCCGTGAGTTCTGCTTGAACGGCAACTACACCCTCTTTTGCATCGTTTGGGGGCATGTGCCACCGATCCCGATCCGCGACACTGTTCATCACTAGGTGGGTAGCTCGTGGTGACGATGCCGACGGTATCCGATTTACCACTCTCCTCGCACATATGCCACCGCTTCTCAAACCGTGAGAGAAAAGAATATGAAACATGCTGTCAACACCCTATCGAGCGCCGTTGCATTTGCTTTAATCCTGTTGCTGGCGTCCTGCGCCGCGCCCGATTCCGGCCCTGTAACGGACAACGATGACACTGACACAAACTCCGTTGCAAACGTCCGCCCCAATATTCTCCTGATCATTGGCGATGACATGGGTTTTTCCGACTTGGGTGTCTACGGTAGTGAAGTCGCAACGCCGAATATCGATGCATTGGCAAACGATGGATTGCGCTTTACCAACTTTCATGTCGGCGCAACTTGTTCTCCGACACGATCACTGCTGCTCACAGGAGTGGACAACCACCGCAATGGCCTGGGTAATATGAGCGAGTTTCTCACTGCGGAGCAGACCGGTAAGCCTGGTTATGAGGGTTACCTAAATAAAAACGTCGTCACCACTGTCAATCTAATCCGCGATGCGGGTTTCAGCACTTATATGGCAGGTAAATGGCATCTGGGTGCGAACGAGGGCTTTCGGCCTCACGACCGTGGCTTTGACCAAACCTACGTGCTGCTGGACGGCGCCGCCGACAACTATTCAGCAATGTCAGCTGGGCATGTTGCCGGTCCAATGGCGACATTTTCAAAGAATGGCGCAATCATCGAGCGCCCTGTCGGTATTCATTCGAATGAGCTTTACACCAACAAGCTGATCGAGTTTCTCGATCCCGAACAGAATACAGAAAAACCTTTCTTTGCCTATCTTTCCCTGCAGACCGCACATTGGCCCCATCAGGCACCGCGGGAATTTATAGACAAATACCGCGATGTCTATAGCGCTGGATGGGATGTCATTCGGCAACAGAGAATAGACAAACTGAAAGAACTTGGCGTTCTCTCAAGCAACCATCCCGAAACTCCACGATTTCCCGGGGTTCCCGCATGGGATGCACTCCCGGACGAGATGAAAATTCTCCAAGCAAACAGAATGGCTGCGTACGCGGGTATGATCGATCACATGGACGTCCATATTGGGCGCGTGATCGATCACCTGAAAGCGACCGGTCAATATGACAACACCATCATCATCTACATGACCGACAATGGTCCTGATTGGAGCCAGCCTAACATTGCAGGCGCAGAGTGGTACAACGAGCGTTACCCCAAACTTGCCGTGGAAGACATTGGCTTGCGAGGGTCTTTCTCATCTTATGGCCCAGCATGGGCACAGGTAGCTGCCGCACATTTAAGTGGGTTCAAAACATTCTCAACCGAGGGTGGTTTGCGAGTGCCGTTTATTGTTCATTACCCTGAATGGATAAATGCGGGGCAAACGGATGAGTTCGTTTTTGTTACCGATCTTTCAGCTACGCTTTTGGAGGTGGCTGGTGCGGAACACCCAGGCACCAGGTACGAGGGCCGGGAGGTATTCCCGATGAAAGCGAAGAGTTTTTTGCCGCTCTTACGAGGCGAAACATCAACGCACAGATTGAAAGACGAGTGGGTTGGCTACGAGCTGATGGGTAACTCGGCACTATTCAAAGGCGACTACAAGGCGCTCCGTCTCGGTGCATGGCTGCAAGGTCAAGGCGTAGCTGATGCCGGTTCATGGAAGTTGTACAACCTAAAGGGCGATCCATCAGAATCACACGATCTGAGCAAAGACCGACCGGAACTGCTTGCCGAAATGGTGGCCAATTATACGCAATACAGTGAAAGCCTGGGAATAATTGACATGCCAGTGGACTTTGATCCGATCAAGGTCATTACAGGTGATAAATAACGATTAGTATTAGCCGCTTCGATTTGCCTGAACGTCAATAGGTGCTACCGTATACAACATAAAGCATATTCTCTTTCTCACTATAGTCGGTATATACATGATCAAAATCTTCGCGTTCGCAGCCGTCACGCTGTTGCTAAGCGGATGTGTTACCTCCACTAAGTTCGTTGACAGTTGGCAAGCTGAATCCTTCAGCCGGGACGATTTGAACAACGTGCTGATCGTTGCTGTCACGAGTAACACGACTTATCGATTTATATTCGAAGCTGAAATCGAACGCCGCATACTCAAAGGTGGGCGGAACGGTATCACCAGCCTGCGAGCTTTGGGTGACAAGTTCCCCAGGAAGGAGGCTGTGCTGGCCTATGTTGCAGAAAATGACATCGATTATGTGATGGTCACTAGCGTCGCCAATGTAGAAACGGTAACAGAGCGTGTACCCGAGTCGGTGCGTACTTATTACACGGGGCCATACTATCCGAGCGTTGGATACTATTATGGTGGTATGAGCGACTCTATAACCATGGTTCGCGAAAGTTACGTCGACACCCGCACCACGGTGGTTCTGGTGACGACGATATTTGACGCTAAAACCGAGGAGCCGGTCTGGGTGGGTCACTCCAGAACCTTCGAGCCAGGCTCAATCGCCAATCTGGCGGGCGATATTGCAAGAGCTAGCTGGAACCATATTTCGCGCTAGCACTCGGCGGTTGGGGCGGTTACTTCATCGCCGAGGTCGTTTGTCAGGTTAACGCCATGTACCTCTGTACCTATAGTAGGCGAGAGGTGAAACACTTTGAAACCAAGCGCTTCAATATTGGCCGCTGCAGCAGCTGCCATAACATCAGGCTCGTGAAAACTCGACTTTTGCATTGCCCGATTACCTTAGCGCAGACAATTACTATTCGGCAATGCTCAGGTTTTTATTTCCCCAAGGTCCCGTCGCATTTATTTCCGAGTAGGTACATTCCACAGATTGACACTCTCTAGATGAGACGAGAATGTCATTAGTATGAACATGGAAGCAAAAACGGCCGACTCCTGGTCGAAAACAGGTCGTCAACCTCGCATCGCCATCGTCGGTGCAGGCATGTCCGGTATTGCTGCCGTCGTGAAGCTGCGCAAAGCAGGCTATACCGACCTGACAGTGTACGAAAAATCCGATCGCGTTGGTGGTACCTGGCGGGAGAATAAATATCCCGGGCTTTCATGCGATGTTCCCTCAAGGTGGTATTCATTCAGCTTCGCTCTGAATCCAGATTGGTCTCACCGGTTACCCATCTCGTGTACGAGGTGCCTAATTGGCGTCTCACCACGGGCGCCGGCGAAGAGCAAATTTACGACATCGTTATTAGCGCAACCGGCCTACTGCACCACCCCGTGAACCCAGAAATTGAAGGGTTAGACAGTTTCGCCGGTCATTGTTTTCACTCTGCGCGTTGGGACTCTTCGGTCAACCTCGAAGGTCAACGCGTTGGCATTATTGGTACGGGCTCGACTTCTGCGCAGATCGTGGGTGAGATCACCGACAAGGTCGATCAAATGTTCGTCTTCCAGCGCACGCCGCAGTGGATGATCCCGTTGCCACAGAAGAAGTACTCCAAGACCTATAAGCGGTTGATGAAGATGTTGCCGTTTCTCATGCGCTTGGGCTATCGCTATTACTACGAAATGATGGTGCGAAATTTCGGTGCTGCCACGGTCGGTGATAAGGACAAACAGGCAATGTTGAGCCGCGTTTGCTCGAAAAACCTGCGAGAAAATATTGCTGATCCTGAACTGCGCGCGAAGCTTACGCCGGATTATCAAGCGGCCTGTAAGCGGCTGATATTCTGCACGGACTTTTATCCCGCCATATCGCGGGACAACGCGCATCTGATAACAGATGCGATTGAGCGCATTACCCCTGAAGGCGTACAAACCAGCGATGGCGCACCACGGGTGCACCGGGGTGTAGCAGTACCGGGGTTTCCGAATTTCTGGTTGATCGAAGGACCAACGGGGCCGGTGGGCAATCTTTCGTTGATCACGGTCTCCGAACATCAGCTCGACTATGTCATCGGCATGCTGGACAAGATGAAAGCGGATGGCCTGGCAGCCATCGCTGCGAATGAAGCCGCGTTCGACGACTACAACGAAAAAATGCACGTGGCCATACAGTCCACCATCTGGGTAACCGGTGGTTGCACGAGTTGGTACATGGACAGTACCGGCACGCCTAATCTGTACCCGTGGCCACCGGAACAGTATTTGACAGAAATGCATCACCCGTATTTTGCCGAATACCGTTTGCTGCAAGGGGTGGAGGTGGCCGAGCCTGTTGAGGCTGACCAGGTCGTATCAAACTAGGCCACCACCACTCGCACAACGCGATGACCCTTCCATTTGCCTCGTTAGAGCTACTTGTTTATTATGTACGGTGTAACCGTACGATATGAGGTTGAAGCCAATGGATTCAGTAAGCGTAAATAAATTCAGAGACAATCTGAAAAAATTTGTAGAACAGGTAGTTAGCCAGCATGAACCGATTAAAGTTACTCGCCGTGCAGGAGAAGACTTTGTCGTAGTTAGTGCACAGGACTGGGAGCGTGAGCAAGAAACACTATATGTGCTGCAAAATAGCGACTTAATGAAGCAGATAGCTGCGTCAACAAGTACCCACACTAAGGGGCAGGGATACAAGCTAACAGCAGAGGAAGCTGATGAGATCTCTGGTGTTTGAAGGTAACACATGGCTAGTTTACGAAGAACTCAGGCAAAAAGATAAACGACTACACAAGACGCTTTGCCGGTTACTGAAAGAGATGCTGCGTAATGACCCTTCCACTGGAACTGGCAAGCCCGAACTATTGAAACACACCCTCTCTGGTTTGTGGTCTCGCCGCATTAGCCAGAAAGATCGGGTCATTTATGACTATGACGAGAAATACGTTTACGTATTTGCTATCGGTGGTCACTACGACCAATTTTGACCGACCCGCATCACCCGAGGTGTCGCTGAGCTGAATTCTTCGCTAGAGTGACGACAAGCTAATTCATGCGGGTGAAACAAATGGCTGAGCCAGTAAGTAATCTCGACGCACTGGTCGAAGTAAGTCCGTACGGACCAGCGATCGGCGCAGAGGTCAGCAATGTTGATTTAACGCAACCTCTGAGTGACGCCGATGTTGCTGCTGTTCGCGATGCGTGGCTCGAACACCAGGTGATTTTCTTTCGCGACCAGGATCTCAGTCTGGACCAGCATATCGCTTTTGGCAGGCAATTCGGTGAGTTGCATATCCACCCGAACGTGCCGTCTCATCCTGATCATCCGGAAGTGCTGGTTATTCATGCCGACGAGCGTTCGAAGAACGTGGCCGGCCATGGCTGGCACACGGATGTCAGCTGTGATCTAGCGCCACCGGCAGGCAGTATTCTGCGACTCACGCACACGCCGGAGCACGGCGGCGGCGATACGCTGTTCGCAAGCATGTATGCAGCCTACGATGCATTGTCTGATCATTGGCAGTCGTTTCTATCAGGCCTGAGCGCCGTTCACGAATCTGCACATGTACACGGTCGTCACCATGACAAGTCATCGGACCATTCGTTTGTTGAAGCCCAGCACCCGGTCGTACGAACCCATCCGGAGACGCAACGCAAGGCGCTGTACGTCAATTCCGCATTCACCACCCGAATTTGCGGCATGAAAGCAAACGAGAGCCGGGCGACGCTCGATTTCCTTTACCGGCACATGGAACATATCGACTTTCAATGCAGGTTTCATTGGGCGCCACACTCCATTGCAATGTGGGACAACCGCTGTGCCCAGCACCATGCTGCGTGGGATTACTATCCCGAGGTACGCCACGGCTATCGTGTGACGCTGGCGGGCGACGAGCCGGTCTAGTGGATCGAATGGCCGAAGATGGCCCTGCATAGCGGGTATCCATGCGAACTCATTCCGGCGTGCGGTTGTTGGCCGATGACGAAGAAGCGTTGCTGGCACGCCTTGCTCTGGCCGCCAATGCGGCCGAATCGATTGATGTTCAATACTATATATGGACCGGAGATGCAGTAGGCATTGCCGTAATCAAGCAGTTGCTGCTCGCGGCCCTGCGCGGTGTTCATGTGCGTCTGCTTGTTGACGATATCCATTTTATTGGTTATGAGCGTCGGGTGTTGGCGCTGGATGTCTACGACAACATAGAGATCCGCGCTTTCAACCCATTGCGCCATCGCTTTCGTGAATCTCCATTGCGCAGCATGGTTGAAATCATCAGCGGTGTTTCGAGGCTAAACCATCGCATGCACAACAAGGTCTTCGCGGTGGATGGGTCGGCGGCGATCATCGGTGGACGCAATCTGTCGAACGAATATTTTTCACTGCACTCGAAGTTCAATTTTCGCGACATCGATGTGCTGATTAACGGACCGGCGGCGGCAGAGATCGTGCAGAGCTTCGACGAGTACTGGCATAGTGAATGGGCAATTCCGCTGAAAATATTGCATAAGCGCCGTATCAAACCGCTGGTTCTAAAAGGGTTGCAGGGAGGTTTGTCTGACCAGGATCGTGTTTTTCGAGCGCATTGATGCTTTGCCGACCAAAAGCTACTTTAAAGAGCAAGAATCCAAGGCTTACGGTTGTGACGTCGAAGTGCTGGCCGATGCGCCACGAAAAATGAAAGGCTTAGAGGGCCTCGTCTCGCCCTTGCGTCGGCGCCTGTTCGAGTTGAGTGATGCAGCCAACGAAGAGATCCTCATTGAAAACGGCTACTTCATTCCCGGCGAGGAAGGACTAGGCCGTTTACGCGAACAGACAGCACGAGGTGTGCAGGTCAAGGTGCTGACTAACTCAATAGCATCCAATGACACTGGTCTTTCCCATGCCGGTTACCGGCGTTACCGGGAGCGGTTGTTGCGAGCCGGGGTGGAGCTATACGAGCTGCGGGTTGATGCGGCTCTTCCGCAGAACGGGCTGGAAGTGGGGTTGCACAGCAAGGCGGCAACCATGGACCGGACCTTTGCCTTTGTCGGCTCCTACAATCTGGATCAACGTTCGGCAACCATCAATACGGAGATTGG